>ERZ1673749.1741-NODE-1741-length-13441-cov-4.159644_pt1 | contig 13441 bp, 9 predicted proteins | sample MGYA00580204_ERZ1673749 | MGnify/ENA primary metagenome ERZ1673749 (study PRJEB41218, sample SAMN15661745) | gut metagenome | host: Homo sapiens | place: Canada: London | collected 2015-08-20/2019-03-30 | study: EMG produced TPA metagenomics assembly of...
GGCTACCCGAGTGGTGGGGTAACTGAGGACAAATAGGGATGTAAATGAGGTTTAGGTCGAATACTATGTCAAGCCTGAAGTGCGCATTGTGCGTTAGGAAATTTAACCAGCAGCAAAAGGCATAAGAATGTTTATCCGAGACTGGAAGCAGCTCGCCTGGTGTGTATTTGATGTACTCGCTTGGCTGGTTGCGCTGTCCGCCGCTAACGGAATCGTCCGCGGGGAATTGGTATCTTTCTCTGAGATATCAGGCACTAATTTTTTGGTTGTCGCCGTCGCCGTGGTCGTCATCGTCCTGCTCGGCCTGCTGCTCGGGGAGTACACCAACCCGCAACGCGTATGGCCCGGCAGTCGAACTGAAGATATTGTTCTGCTGACCATCAGCATGGGTGGCGCTACCGCAGCCACTGGTTTGGCTCAAATTCTGAAGACCTTCCCGGAAATTGCGTGGTACGTTCCGTTCGCCGGTGGCTGTGTCGCAACTTTGGCAAGTATCTATACCCGAACTCTCGCTCGCTGGATCACCAACAACTTTGGTTCCCGCCAGACGGATGATCGCTTGATTGTTCTCGGTGCAGGCCGTCGAGCCAAGTTTTTTATTAACAGCCTTACGGATTCCGGTATTTCCCGTGAGAACCGCTTCCACTTGGTTGGAATCGTCGATCCCGAAGAAAGCGGCGAGAACCATATTTCTCGTATCCATGGTCTCCGCGTGATTCGTGGCATTGATCAGCTGGGCGAAGTCGCATCGCGCACTTCGGCGGAGTCGGTCATCATTGCGACTGATGAGCCACTGTCCACTGAATGCATCAACGTCCTCAACCACATCTGTGAAGAATCGTCGCTGCGCCTGCTCATTCTGCCGCCGGTGGAGGAGTACTCGCGTCACCGTGGTGCTGTCGCTACCTCGCAGGTGCGCGAAATTAACATCGCCGACCTCATTGGCCGCCAGCCGCTGCACCTGGATGAATCCAAGGTCGCTTCCATAATCCGCGGTAAGAAGGTGCTGGTCACAGGCGCTGGCGGTTCTATCGGTTCCGAGATCTGCCGACAGGTTCACCGCTTTGAGCCGGCAGAACTTATCATGCTGGATTGCGATGAGGGCGGCTTGCATGCCACTCAGCTGTCGCTGACGGGTTCGGCGCTTCTCGACGGCTCCGATACCGTCCTGGCTGATATCCGTGACGCGGAAATGCTGACGCAGATCTTCACCGAGCGCAAGCCCGATGTTGTCTACCATGCGGCAGCTCTCAAGCACCTGCCGCTGCTGGAGAGCTACCCTGCAGAAGCAGTGCAAACCAATGTCATCGGAACCCAGAACGTCCTGGATGCAGCCGCTGCGGCCAATGTTTCAACCGTTATTAATATTTCCACGGACAAGGCTGCGAACCCAGCCTCGATTCTGGGTGAATCCAAGCGCGCCGCAGAACGTCTGACTGCGCACATGGGGCAAACTCATGAAGGTGTCTGGGCATCTGTCCGCTTCGGTAACGTGTTTGGCTCGCGTGGCTCGGTCATTACGACTTTCCAGCGTCAGATTGAAGAGGGCGGCCCGGTTACGGTGACGCACCCTGACGTTCAGCGCTACTTCATGACCATTCCGGAGGCATCGCAGCTGGTGCTGCAGGCTACCGTTATTGCAGAGTCCGGTGAGACTCTGGTGCTGGAGATGGGTAAGCCGGTCAAGATTGCTGAGCTGGCGGAGAACCTCATCAGGCTCCATGACGCAGACGTAGAGATTGTCTACACGGGCCTTCGCGAAGGTGAGAAGATCTCCGAGGACTTGGTTGATGACCGCGAGGTTCCCAAGATTGGCGATCGTCATCCGCTGATCACTGAGGTACGTGTTGAGCCGGAACGGCTGAATTCGCGGATTCTCCCGTGCACACATAATCACGATGCTGCACGTCGTTGGCTTGCAGAGCACGGTGGGGCGCAAAGCAGTATTGCGGCGTATCCCGCTGGTGCACAATCACTTGCAACCGCTAGCTCGAAAGCAAAATAGTTAGGATGACTCCCCACCGTGACAACCACCAGCTCCTCTAACTCCGGGCAGCTGGCGCAAAGAGTTCGAACAGTTGCGACGATTTCGGCAGCTTCAGCGCTCGCCGCAGTCGTCGCCTTTGTGGTCAGTATTCTTTCCGCGCGAGTGCTGGGGCCCGCCGGTCGAGGCGAGGTCGCTACCGTTTTGCAGTTCGCCTATATTGTGGCGCCCTTCGTCGGCTTTGGGGCCGATCGGCTTTTGCTGCGCCGCGATGATTACGACCACGGTCTCATTCCGAGTGGTTTCGCCATGACTGTGGTCGCTCTGATTGCCTGTGCCATCGCAGGTGTCGTCTACGGACCGTGGACGGCAATGGCCGGCGTTGTCGCCTTGGTTACCGTGTCATTTTCCATGGTTCGTGCGATGGCTATCAGCCGCCATCGAGTGTCTTTCTTCGTCGCAGTATTCGTCGGTTTCCAGGGCTCAGTACTGCTGATTAGCGCTGCGCTATATTTCGCCGGAGTCGAGGACTGGCGCTGGTGGGCTGCGGCTTATATCTTCCCGGCACTGCCACTGGCAATCTGGTCGCTAGCGAAGTCACGCAAACACACCGATTCCCGTGTTGGCGGAGTGGTAGAGACGGCTCGAACAAATGCCCCATTCATCGCATCGGGCCTGGGACCGCTGACGACCACACGCTTAGGTCGCGTTTTGCTGCCGGCGTTGGCCTCACCGGCGTCGTTAGGTCTTTTTGTAGTCGTAGCGACGGCGACGGAACCGCTGTACTGGATCGCGCAGTCAGTCGCCGATCAGCGCACCAGCGACCAGAGGGGTCGCGAACTCACCCCGTCTCGTGTGCTCCGACACCTTGGCATAGTCACTGCAGCGTACGGTGCGCTTGGTGCGCTCGGTGGTGTGGCACTCTACTTCCTCATCGTGCCGGTATTCGGTCATGAGTTTGAGCCTGCCCGGGAGTTGGTGCTGCCTCTGACTATCGCGGCCGTGGTGCTCGGCTGCTACCGACACCTGTGCGGTGAAATTCTCGGCAGCGACAATCCCCGTCGAATTGGTCGAGTGGAGCTCATTTCCGCCGTTATCGCTGTCATTTGTTACCCAATTGGCATTCTTCTCGGAGACGCCCTCGGTCTCGCGTGGACTAGCGCAGTTGTCTATTTTGCAGCAGCCGTTGTTGCAGCAGTGGCGCTGATGCAGCCGAGCGGAGGCCCGAAAAATCCATCAACCACCAACGAAGAACTCCCCGTCGACGTAATCGAGGAAAGCTAAACAATGCGAATCACTTATATCCACCAGCACTTTGTTCTCCCCGGTGAGCCGGGTGGTTCCCGCCCCTACGAGTTCGCCCGCCGAATGGCCGCCGCAGGCCACGAGGTGACAATGATCTGTGGTCGCGATGAGGCCATGGATAAAACTGTTGATGGCATCCACGTGCGTCGTCTAGCGATTCCGTACCGCAATGAAATGTCGAAGCGCGAGCGCATCGTCAGTTTCTTCAACTTCCTGGTGCGCGCTTCCGCGGTTGCTGCCCGTGTGCCTGCCGACGTGATTTACGCGTCCTCGACTCCGCTGACTGTGGCGGTTCCGGGAATTGTGGCGAAGTTTACCCAGCGTGCGCCGTTGGTGGCGGAGATCCGTGACCTGTGGCCAGAGGTGCCAATCAAGTTGGGCTACCTCAATAATCCGGTGGCGATTTTCCTGGCCAAGCAACTGGAGAAGGCATTTTATGCGGCATCGAGCGAGGTCGTGGCGCTGTCGCCGTCGATGGCCGATGGCGTCAAAGAGGTAGCTCCGAAGAAGCGCGTGACCGTCATTCCGAATGCGTCGGACTTTGAGCGTTTTGATGTCCCGGCCGAGCAGCGTGCAGCTTTCCGCAAGGAGCAGGGCTGGGGCGATGACGTGGTGGCGGTCTACGCCGGTGGTTTTGGCATGTCCTACCAGCTGGAGTGGCTTGTGGATTTGGCGGCGCAGCTGCGTCGTGATGGCGTGGAGAATGTGCGCTTTGTCCTGCTGGGGCAGGGAAGCGACTCGGACGCGTTGTACCAGCGCGCCGAGAACGCTGGCCTCGATGCCGATGCGATGTTCCTCGGCCGTCAGCCGAAGGAAGCTGTCGCCAAGTACGTGTCTGCCGCCGATATCGCGCTATCGCCGCTGCGTGATGACCCCTGCCTGGAGGGCAATTCCCTGAACAAGGTCTTCGATGCCATGGCCGCATCGCGTCCGGTGGTGTTCAACCACGGTGGCTGGCTGGAGGAAGCCGCAACCGAGCACGATGCCGGTTGGCGTCTCTCGCGCGATATTCCGGCCGCGGCCAAGCGATTCGCTGAGATCATCTCCGACCGCGATGGGATGCGCGCAGCGGGACAGCGAAACCGTGAACTGGGTGAGAAGCGTTTTGCTCGTGACAGCCTGTACAACCAGCTCATCGAGGTACTCAACCGCGTCCGAAAGGTTCAGAAGTAATGACTAACGCCGACGCTAACAAGCCCAATGAGCGGATCTTTCTTTCGCTCGCGACAGTCACCGAAGCAGAAGAACAGGCCGTCGTTCGTGCACTCCACTCTGGTTGGGTGGCTCCGTTGGGCCCCGAGGTAGACGCGTTTGAAGCGGAGATTGCCAAGCGCTGCGGTGTTGAGCACGCGCTCGCGCTGTCGTCTGGTACCGCTGGCCTGCACTTGGCGCTGCTCGCGCTGGGGATTGGTGAAGGTGACTACATCCCGGTTTCCACCATGACCTTTGCGGCCACGACCAACGCCATCGCTTACGTCGGCGCTACGCCAGTGTTTGTCGATGCCGCAGAGGACGGCAACATCGACCCTGAGCTGCTGCTCCGCACCGTCGATGAACTGCTTGCCGAGGGCAAGAGCGTTCCCGCCGTGATGATTGTGGACCTCTTCGGCCGCTGCGCCGACTACCCGGCCTTCGCGCCACGCCTGGAAGAACTCGGCATCGCGCTCATCGAGGATGCCGCCGAGGCGCTCGGTGCCAGCGTCGATGGTCAGCCGGCCGGCAGCTTTGGCCGTGCCGCCGCGCTGTCTTTCAACGGCAACAAGATTATGACCACCTCCGGCGGTGGCATGCTGCTGTCCAACGATACCGAGCTCATTGCCCGCGCGCGCTACCTGTCCACGCAGGCGCGTCAGCCCGTCGCTTGGTACGAACACACCGAAATCGGCTACAACTACCGACTTTCCAATCTCCTTGCCGCACTGGGGCGGGCGCAGCACTCGCGTCTGGACGGCATGATTGCTCGCCGCCGCCAGATTCGCGATGCGTACATCGATCTGCTCGCCTCGCTTGACGACGATGCCCCTGGTAAAGGTACCCGCTTGCTCTCTGACTCCGACGAGCGTTTCACCGAGAACTGCTGGCTGACCTCAATTGTGTTGCCGCAGGAGGCCGTCGATAAGGGCGTCCTGAGCCCAGACAGCGTGATTGCAGCACTGGGTGAGGTCAACATTGAGGCTCGTCACCTGTGGAAGCCCATGCACCTACAGCCGGTGTATGAAGGCGCGCGAGCGACCATCAACGGCACCGCTGAGAATCTTTTCTCCCGCGGCATTACTCTTCCTAGTGGTCCGGCGCTGGACGATGACGACGTCGCGCGGGTGATAGGTGTTTTGAAGGAAGTGCTGGGATGACTCCTACAGAGGTAGCTGGAGAAACTGTAAAACAGCGACAACCAATACTGCAGTCGCTGTTTATTGTGGTGGCCGCAGGAATGTTTGCTGGTGTCCTCTACGTTGGCGACACGACGATGAAGGACGTCTCTTCGGCGCTTCCTGATCTCTCTCTTGCATTGCCGATTTTGGTGGTTGTTGCAATCCTTACCGCCTTCGGCACCCCAGAAGCGCAGCGCCAGAGTTGGCTGAATGCGATGAAAGGCGCTGGCAATGTAAAGCAGTGGCCGATGGCCGTGTGGGCATTAGTGGCTTTCTATGCCTGGTTGTTCTGGATGATGCTGTCCGGACTGTGGGCCCCCGAAGCTGCCGAAGTTGCTCCTGTCGTTACTGCGTTGATAACGCTTGGGCTCATCGCCACGATGTCAGCAATACTGTTCTATTTGCATCCTCAGGCACTGGTATGGCTGTGGTTAGCAGTAGCCATTTGCTCGCTTATTTGTCTCTCCGGTGGCATTACTGGTCCGAAATATGTCGGACGCATGACGGCGTTCGGCGGTGGCCCGAATGTCTTTGCCCGTTTCATGCTGTACGGCATCGCGGCAGCTGTGTTTTTTATGCTGTGGCGCAAGTTCATGTGGGCAGTTCTCTTGTTCGCTGCACCATTTGCTTACGGTCTCGTTGCGTCGGGAAGCCGCGGTGTACTGGTTGCTACCACCGTGGTAGTCCTCTTTACCGCTATAGCTGTGTTTTTTCACTGGGGTTGGAAGTGGGCGACTGTTTTTTACGTCGCAGTCGCCGCAGCGGTCGCGTATGGATACTCGCGGTTCATCGCAGGTACCGAGATTGAAGAGTACTTTAAGACGCGCTTTATCCAGTTGACCTTCGAAAAAGAACATGATTCCGGACGCGGTTATCTCCATGATGAAGCTTTCCGAATCATGGGTGAACACCGCATCTTTGGTGGAGGCCTGCATAGCTTCGTTGTGCTGTCGACACCGAGGTCTTCACGTCCACTGGAGCATCCGCACAATATCTTCTACACAGTCGGATCTGAAGCGGGTGTCATAGGTATCGGCCTGTTTGTGATTGTGCTGGTTGTGCTGGCAATCGCCTGTCGCCACCTATTCAAGTTTCTTCAAGCTGGTCTGACCGCAGCTGTGGCGTTAGCGGTTCTTGTGGCACAGGTTTTTTCCGGCTACTACTACGATTCCCGTTCGCTATGGCTATTTGGCTTTGCAGCAGCATTTGCGATGCTGAGCCTACGGCGCAAGGACAAGGCATCGGCAGAACCAGAGCTGGAGCCGCAACCAGGACCCGCAGCCGAGCCCGCACCAGTCATGGTCACCGATACCGCGGAGCCGGTTGTGCCGGAGCCGGAGCCAGCGGTGGCCGTCGTCAAGCAAAGTGCGTCTGACAACAAGAACGACAACAAGAAACTGCGCGTTGCGGCAGCGTCGTTTGCCGCGGCCGGTGCAGTGGGTGCGATCGGATGGCTGGTCAGGAACCGTTCCAATGCGGAAGTCGATGCGCGTGCCGCGGAGTTCTTGCGCGACGTGTTCAACGAAAAATAGGAGATAACCAATGGATTCACCGAGCATCCGCGCGCAACGGGTAATTAAGCGCGGCGTTGACATCGCGGCATCTGCAGCGGGCTTGATTGTGCTGTCGCCAGTTATGGGCGCTACGGCTCTGGCAGTGCGACTTTCCATGGGAAAGCCAGTCCTATTCCGCCAGGAACGCCCGGGCCAGGATGGTGAGCCGTTTAATATCCTCAAGTTTCGGACGATGCACCACGTCAATCCGGCAAAGGGGCTTGTCGACGATGCGTCCCGCCTCACCGAGGTGGGAAAATTCCTTCGGTCCACAAGCTTGGACGAGCTCCCGGAGCTCTTTAACGTTCTGCGTGGCGATATGAGCCTCGTTGGCCCGCGTCCGCTGCGAATGAAGTACCTAGAGCGCTATTCGCCGCGCCAAGCACGCCGCCATGAGGTGCCACCGGGAATTACGGGGCTTGCCCAGGTGTCGGGCCGCAATGGCATCACCTGGGAAGAACGTTTCGAGTACGACGTGCAGTACGTGGATAATTGGTCGCTACTGCTCGATGCAAAGATTCTGCTCGACACTATCTTGGTGGTGCTCAAGCGTGAAGGGATCTCGGAAGAGGGGCAAGTGACTATGACTGAGTTCACCGGTTCGTCGGATGAGGATTCGGCGGAGAAGGACGTCTCGGCTAGCGCAGGTTCTTAATCACACTTGCAGGAACACCGGCGACAACGGTGTAGTCATCGACATCGCTAGTAACTGCGGCTCCGGATCCGATGTACGCTCCCTCGCCAACGGTGAGGCCGGGGTTGATTACGGAGTTGGCGCCTAGGGTGCAGGCTTCGCCAAGCGTGACAAAGCCCGACACGGCATTGAGCGGGAAGATTGTGCAGTAGTCCCGCAGCACCGCATCGTGGCCAATCGTGACATTCATATTGATTTGGGCGTGCTTGCCTACCTCAATATTGCAGGTCAGGCGCGCTCCGGGGCAGATGACCGTGCCCTCTCCGAGCGAGACCAGCGCGCCAATGCTGGTGTCTGGGTGGACCAGAGTCGCAGGCACGAGCCCCTTGGAATCTGCATGCTGTGCAATCGAACGTCGAGCAGCGCCGTTGCCGATTGCGACTGTGTAGTAGACCCCCTCGGGCAAGTCCGCGAGGATTTTGGTTTTGCCCAAGAGTTGCACGCCCATTTTGTGGAAAAAGGTCATATCTGGGGTGCCATCATCAATAATGCCTAGGATTTCCCACTGCGGTGGTAGGCCGTTGGCTGCTGCGTAGTCGTTGATGTCCTTGATGAAGCTGACCACGTTTCGGCCGAATCCACCGGCACCGATGATGACAATTCTCTCGGTTTTCTCGCTATTAATCCACGGATTAGGCATGCCGCTTATTATCCCACCGCAGAGGCAATTATGCGTAATGGCCACGGCCGGAAATCAGCCTGTGCCACCGATACTCGTAGGTGCGGGGAGAGTGATGACAGGTGGGGGCATCGTAATGCGTTGCGTGTTTAACGACGCGTCAACTCCGACCCAAGCGGTCTGGAACCGATTTACTACGCGTTGGAGGTTTAGATCCGCTTGGAGACATGATGCCAAGCGGTTCTGCGCTTTTGTTTTCCTCGTACATAGATTTATCTGGGAATGACTGTTAAGTACCCTTAACAGCTATGAACATATTACAGCTTTTAAACTGGGCTAATCTCAATCTCGAACAAAGAAAAGGAAATCGAGTTCCGAGAGTGAGGTGAAGAAGATGCCCGCCCTAACAATTTCAATGCAACGCATTGCTGACTTAGCGGATGTCCAGCGTCCATTAGTAACTATGTGGCGCAAGCGTCACTCCGGCGGGTCCGATGCTCCTTTCCCGGAACCACTATTGCCAGTTGAATCCGCTGCAGCGAGAGATACTCAACTGAAGTTTGATGCTATCGAGGTAGCAAAGTGGCTCGTTGAGACTGACCACGGAAACAACTCCGATGCTGTTGCGGATGCGCCTTTCTACAGCGACTTGTTTAACGAAGCTGTCGAGGATCCTCGAGTGTGGGCGGCGCTTGTTGCACATGCCCGTGGCGGTGAGGAGGTAACCCCGGAGACTGTCCGTGATGAGTTGTTCTCGGAGTCACTGGTGCCATCTGAGATTTTGGAAGGCGACCTGGAGCACGCGGTGACCTCCGCAAATATCCTGGCTGAAGCGGCATTTTCCGCAACCAAAGTGCTCGTCGAGATTATCCGGCGTCGTCGCTCGCAAACGCCAGAAGCGCTCGTCGAGAACGCAGAGGCGCTACTTGCCGCCATTGGCTCGGAGCTCATCAAGGAATTGCACCGTGATAAGGAGACTCGGGAGGTTCTTGCTTTTGGCCCAGGTGGCGGCGCGTGGGCGCAGCACGCTATTGAATCCCACGAGTCGCCACTCGGTATTGGCTTTGAACACGACGATTTCACTCCAGAGCTCTGCCTGAGCCTAGCGCGTGGAATCGAAGTCCTGGAAGTAACTGATGAATGGGACCCGTCTGCGGTCGCATTCCTTCAGTGGGCAAGCGCCAAGCAGGACGACGCCCAAGAGCTCTTCGATCAGATTGGCTACGTGCAATCGGGACTCGATGCGCGGGGCTGCGTCGTTGTTATTGCTCCGGCTGAGCTCCTCATTGAGTCTAGCAATGCTGTGGTGAACCTTGAACGAAGGAACTTTCTGTGGGGTTCGAAGAATAATCTGCATTCTTCCCTGCGGTATGCGGCGCTGTTTCCTCATGGGTGGACGAGAAGTCTTGGGCAGAGCCAGCTCGCGCTGTGGATTCTGCGAACGCGAGATCCAGAGAAGTTCGATTCCGATCTTGTCATTCTGGCAGATTATTCCTCCCTCGATTTCAGTGGTACTCGCCCGCGTCAGTTCGTGATGGATGTCTTGGCTGCGGTCAATGATGAGGTTTCTCCTCGTCAGCACGCGTTTTATAACTCACTGGTGCTCACCGACGAGAACCTACGCATGCGGAATTCGCTGCGCCCGATCCGCGAACGGGTATCCGAAAAGGAGGAAATCGCAACAATCGCCGAGTTGCGACTCCAGGCCGACGCGGTGGGTGTCGACTTGTCGCGTGTGCCGAACCTCCAGCAGGCGGGCAATCCCTACGAGATTCACCGCAGAAAGCTCCTTAGCTGGACCGAGGCGACCAAACAGCCGGCACCGTTGGTGAAGGTCATCAAGGGATCGAAGCTGCAGGACCTGGATACTGGAAACCCGGATGGAACCATCCCGGTTATTGGTCGAAGCGAACTGAGCGGGCTCGCGCCAGCCGGAGCACGGAAAGCCAACATCGTCGATATCAGTGTGAAGCTGCCTCGCTCAACCCTGACCGAGCCCGGTGACGTGGTGTGGATTTACCTCAATAAGCCCGTTGCGATTGTTGATGCGCAAGGAGGCTCGCTGGTCGAGGCACCTGCCCAGATTCTGCGGTGTATGAAGACCAGGGCTCGGAGCAAGACCCCTCTTGAGGAAGTCACATCACCGTATCTGTTGGCGGAGCAGCTGGGCCACGCGCAGACCAAGGACAAGAAGGCGTGGCAGGTGCCCGTAATTGAGCAGCGGGATGCGGAAGTGTTCGAAGCAGTGATGCGTGAGGTGGATGCACGTAGAGCAGAGTTGCTTGAGCAGCTCGAGGGCATTTCCGCTTTCCGACGTGACTTCGGTGTGTCGCTGGCAAGTGGCGGTATTCGGGCGGCACCGGAGTAATCGCTGCTTGGCGAGGATTCGGAAATCGTATCTAAACAGCTTAATCAGATAGCTAAATCTAAGAGTTAAGGAAACGAAGTAATGGCAAGAAAGAAGAAGGAAGCGGTCAAGGTTCCTTCCACAATGAGTGAGATTAAGGACATGCTGTGGAAGTCCGCGGATAAGCTACGCGGGTCCATGGATGCCTCGCAGTACAAGGACGTTGTGCTGGGGCTCGTATTCCTGAAGTATGTGTCGGACTCTTTTGATGAGCGTCAGAAGGAGATTCGCGTTGAACTGGAGGAGCAGGGCTTCGATGAGGAGGTAATCCAGGAAGACCTGGAAGATATTGATTCCTACACCAGTGAGAATGTCTTCTGGGTTGATCCCGAAGCTCGGTGGGAATTCCTGACGGCTAATTCCAAAGGTCGTCTAGGCGAAGGCGGCAAGCAACAGTCGATTGGCAAGCTCATCGATGCTGCAATGCAACATGTGATGCAGGACAACGAGTCTCTGGTGGGTACGCTCCCGTTGATTTACGGCGCGGAGAATATTGACCAGCGCCGCCTGGGGGAGCTGGTCGACCTTTTCAGCTCGACCTATTTCGGCTCCACTAAGGAAAAGAAGGCTCGCGATCTTCTCGGTGAAGTGTATGAGTATTTCCTGGATAAGTTCGCAAAAGCCGAGGGTAAGAGGGGCGGAGAGTTCTATACTCCGCAGTCCGTGGTGCGAACCTTAGTAGAAATTTTGGAGCCAACTGAGGGGCGCGTGTATGACCCTTGCTGTGGTTCGGGTGGCATGTTCGTGCAGGCGGAGAAGTTCCTGGAGGCTACGAAGCGTGACCGCAGCAGCATTGTGGTTTATGGCCAGGAGCTGAATGAGCGCACCTGGCGTATGGCCAAGATGAATCTTGCCATTCACGCCATTAGCGCTGCCGGCTTGGGCCAGCGTTGGGCTGATACTTTCGCACGTGATATCCACGCGGGTACGCAGATGGATTACGTGCTGGCGAACCCTCCATTCAACATCAAGGATTGGGTGCGCAACGAAGAGGATAAGCGGTGGAAGTACGGTGTTCCGCCGGTACGAAACGCGAACTTCGCGTGGATGCAGCACATTCTTTCCAAACTGAGTACGCGTGGTTCCGCCGGTGTGGTGATGGCTAATGGCACCATGACCTCGCAGAGCTCGGGTGAGGGCGAGATTCGTAAGAACATGGTCGAAGATGATGTGGTCTCCTGCGTGTTGGCGCTGCCAGCACAGCTATTCCGCGGCACAGGTATTCCGGTGTGTGTCTGGTTCTTCGATAAGGATAAGTCCACAGGTCAGAAGGGCAGCATCGATCGCCGTGGTGAGGTTTTGCTTATCGACGCCCGCCAGCTCGGCCACATGGTTGATCGCACGGAGCGTGCATTCTCTGACGAGGACATTCATCGCATCGCCAATACTTTCCGCACCTGGCGCGGCCGTGAGTCTGCCGAAGGGGAGTATGAGGACGTTGCCGGTTTCTGCAAGTCTGCAACCATCGAGGAAATTCGTGAGGCTGGCTATGCGCTAACGCCGGGCCGCTATGTGGGCATGCCGGAGGCGGAAGAAGATGATGAGCCTATCGACGAGAAGATTGCGCGCCTGACGAAGGAATTGACCGCTGCATTGGATGAGTCCGCTCGCTTGGGTGCGGTAGTGCGCGAGCAGCTAGGGAGGTTGAAGTGACAATTCTGGGTGAAATTGCGCGGATTGTTGATTGCGAGCACAAGACTGCTCCGATAGATGAAAAGGGAGAGTACTTTGCTGTAGGCACGCGAGCAATGCGTGGCAATGAGATTAACTACCAAGAATCTCGGCGTATCTCTCGTGAGACGTTTGAACAGTGGACTAAAAGAATGAAACCGCGTCCAGGTGACATTCTGTTTGCTCGAGAGGCACCAGTTGGGCCGGTGGTCGAGGTCCCCAAGGAAGCAAACATTGCGCCTGGCCAAAGAACTGTGCTTATCAGGGCGGAATCTAATGTGGCGCAGAGGTTCGTAGCGTACAAGCTGAAAGAACCCCTAATTCAAAATCAGATTCAAGCGCTTTCTGCTGGTTCGACAGTTCCCCATCTGAACGTTGCTGATATTCGGAGTCTTGATCTTGGTTATTTGCCAGATGCCAAACAGCAAACGGCTATCGCCGATGTCCTCGGCGCCTTGGATGACAAAATCGCGGCGAATCGGCAGGTGCTCGATATTAAATCAAAACTATTCTCTGCATTATGGATTAAAGTGAGTCAAGGCGCTAAAGATGTTGCTTCACTCGGTGATTTAGTGACTACTCAATATGGTTACACTGCTAGTGCAGGTGAATATACTGGCCAGCCGAAGTTCCTCCGAGTAATGGATATTAATAAGAAGAAATGGATTGAATGGGACACAGTTCCCGAGGTGAATATTGGGTCTAAAGATTTTGAGAAGTATGCGCTGCAAAAAGGCGACATTGTCGTTGCTCGAATGGCCGACCCAGGGAAATGCGCAATTGTTGATGAAAACATTAAGGCTGTATTTGCCTCATATCTTGTTCGCCTGAAACCA
>ERZ1673749.1742-NODE-1742-length-13441-cov-3.384431_pt1 | contig 13441 bp, 11 predicted proteins | sample MGYA00580204_ERZ1673749 | MGnify/ENA primary metagenome ERZ1673749 (study PRJEB41218, sample SAMN15661745) | gut metagenome | host: Homo sapiens | place: Canada: London | collected 2015-08-20/2019-03-30 | study: EMG produced TPA metagenomics assembly of...
ATTTTAATGGAAACTACACTATCATCTTCTGCAGCTTCCTCTAACAATCTTATGACAGGATCCATAGATTCATATGGAAAAGATAATATTATATCCTTCTTCTCAATCTGATCAATCATTTTTTCATTTGGATCAACCATAGCAGAATCTAGTGGAGAAAATTTATCATAGGTATGGTTGCTTATTATATTTTCTGGCAAGTCCTCGACAAGGGCAAACAAAAATCCTGGTTGCATCAAAGACTTGGTCAAGAAAATATTCTTTTCATCTAGATCAAATTGTGCCTTTAAAAATTCTATAGATTCTTCGCTAAGGTCTTTGTCAACTTCAAGGCGAACAGGATGTAGTCTTTTTCTTTTCTTAAGTTGAGTCTTCATATAGGATCTAAAGTCTTGATCTATATCAAAGTCATCGTCATCATAGGAAATATCAGTATTTCTAGTTAGGGAAATAATATATTTATTTTCTACCTTATATCCCTCAAAAACTTGGTAGCCATATTCTTTGATAATGTCTTCTATGAATACGAAAGTAGTATCGTTGATTTTAAGATATCTTTTTATTCTATCAGGAACTTGGATTAGGCCAACTCTGTCGCTTACCTTGTCGTTGTGTTTTCTTAGAGAAAATAGGACAGATAAGGCCAAATTTGGCAATCTTGGAAATGGGTGAACCCTATCAACTATTTGAAAGTTTAATATTGGTTCGATTTTTGTATTAAAGTAATACTCTACATATTTTTTATCTTTTTCACTTAACTCTGAAACTTTTAATAAGTTGATACCATTTACCTTGAGGTCATCAACTAATTGATTGTAAACTTGGTCTTTTTTGCGATACAAATCGACACATTCTTTAAGTATAGCATCTATTTGTTCGTCACTAGTCATACCTGATTTGTTGTCAATAGGCTTTTTCTTTAGATTTTTAAAGTCAGTAAGACTACCAACCCTAACCATAAAAAACTCTTCAAGGTTGGTGTCAAATATGGAGAAAAATCTAAGTCTTTCAAGTAAGGGAACACTTTTGTCATTAGCTTCTTCAAGTACTCTTTGATCAAATTGCAACCAAGAAAGCTCTCGGTTTTGCGTAAAAGATATATCAGTCATATTGCTTATTCATTCCTTCCTAGTAGTTTACTATATACATACCCTTCTCTTACCCCAGTTTGACTAACTGAGATCTCGCTACAATAAAAATATTTTGCTACACGATTTAAAATAGCCATTCCAGGCAATAGTGTGTGTATTCTGTCGGGTTTAACTTCTAGAATTGAATCAAGTATTTCTCTAGGTTCTTCTTCTATTACTTCTTTTAGCATAGAATTGAACTTATCTTTTTGCATGGTTGTGTTATAAGAATCCAGCTTGTAGTATTCATTGTAAAACTTAAGGCTTGCACGAGCCGATCCACCAACCGCGCAAAGAAGATCGTGTTTTTCCCTATAAAACTTCTTATCTTCAAACATCTTTTTCATATCTGCATCTATGCTTTTTTTCTCAGCAGTAGTCATAAATAGTTGGTCTACATAGTCATTGAAGGCTGATAGGGAACCTATAGAAAGAGAAGTAGATTTTATAACCTTATTTTGATCTATAATTACAATCTCACTAGACCCACCACCAATATCAGTAAGAATACCGCGAGATACTTCAATAGACGAACTAGCTCCTATAAAGGCAAGTTTTGCTTCATCTTCACCACTTAATATTTCAATATCTAGGTCGAGCTCTTCTTTCACTCTGGATAAAATTTCAACCCTATTAGCTGCATCTCTTATAGTAGCCGTTGCAAATGGGTGAACTTCATCAATATCTTCAAAATTATCAACTACATTTTTGAACATTCGAAGAACATCTATTAATCTTTGGATGCCCTTTTCCGAAACAACTCCATCCTTAACAAATGATCTTAGTGAAGCTTGCTCTTTCTCATTAAATAAATTGCTTACTTTTTGGCCAACCACCTTATAGACTGAAAGTCTAACAGTATTTGAACCAATATCTATGACTGCATATATCATTTACAACTCCTTTTCTATTAAATTATAATCGCAATCAATCAAATTTTTTATAATCTTTTCTGTACTAGGATCTATCTTACTCATATAAATATTTACTGAAGACTCATCATTTTCCGGCAAATCTAACTTGAGATACTCAGCTGGATTAATAATATTGGCTGGATATGTAAGATTTTTTCTTATAGCTTCTGTAATTATTGGATAATGGGTGCAGGCTAAGATGATATTTTCAATTTTTTCCTTATTGGCAATTTCTAAGTATTCCCCCAAGGACTTATCCAATTCATCACCAGATGTCTTGCCGTTTTCTATGTAATCTACAAGTTTTATTCCTGCAACTTCATAGACCTTGCTATTATTTTGGATATTATTTTTATAAAAATGGCTATCTATAGTAGCCTTAGTACCAAGAACCAAAAAGTCTCCATCATATAGCTTTGTAGCTTCTATACCGGCATCTGTAATGGGATAGAATGTCTTCTTGTACTTATCGCTAAGATGTTTACTAGCCAAAGCCGATATAGTATTACAAGCGATGATATAATAATCTATATCAAAACCTTGTAAAAAATCTACAATTTCTTCAGCAAATTTAATTATCTCAGTCTTATCCCTGTTACCATAAGGTGCTCTGAGGCTATCACCAAAGTAATAATAGTTGGCCTTGTTTGTCTTTATTAACTTTTGTAAAACGGTTAGGCCACCAAGGCCCGAGTCAAATACCCCAATATTTGTCATATAAGTTCCACCTTTTTTACAAAATCATACTTATCTTTTAAATTCTCATAAGCGAGATTATAGGTCTCATCATCTACAAAAATCCCAAATATAGATGCACCACTGCCGCTAATAAGAGTCACTTCAGCACCATTATCTAAAAAATCACCCTTTATATCAAGTAAGTGTGGATAAAGGTCTGTAACAACATCTTCCATGACATTTTCAAAGTAAAAAATAGCCGAATGATCTCCATCTTCTAGCTTTATAACTATCAAATCATTATCAATGTGACCATAGTCTTTTAGCTTTTTATAAACTTCTGCAGAAGAAATATGTGTGCCATCGTTGATAAGCAAGATTTTCATATCTAAGTTATTTTCAAATGGAGAGATAATCTCGCCAATCCCCCTAGCTCTAGCAGGAGTATCTGTAAAGAAAAATGGAATATCAGCTCCTAGCCTTGCTCCAATATCCATCATTTCTTCCCTAGTTAGAGATAGGTTCCAAAGCTCATTTAGTCCCTTGATCATCTCTGCTGCGTCAGTAGATCCACCAGCAAGGCCAGCAGCTATCGGAATATTTTTAATAAGTTTAACATCAAGTCCAGGATTATCTGTCCTATCCTTTAGCATTTGCCAAACCTTATAAATTAGATTGTCATCTAGATCTCCTATAGTATCGTTGTTTGAAGAATATAAAAATTGTCCATTATCATTTTTATTAATAATTAATTCATCAAATAAATTTATACGAGCCATGATAGTATCAATCTCATGATATCCATCAACTCTTTGATATAAAGAATCTAAAGAAAGATTAATTTTTGCATAACATTTTCTTTTCATTTTCAACCTCAATATAAATTATACAAATATGTTAAAAATTGGCAAAAAAAAAAGTGGGAAACCCACTAAATATTTGGTGCAGGATAGAAGACTTGAACTTCCACGACCTAAAAAGCGGCCACAAGATCCTTAGTCTTGCGCGTCTGCCAATTCCGCCAATCCTGCGTAAATACTAATTAAATATACTAGAAAATTTAATTTTTGTCAAGAAAAAACCAAGATTTATTGAAGAGAACTCAATATATCAAGTTCCCCTCATAAATCTTGGTAGTATTTTCTCTTAGATGAATAGACCTGCAAATACTACAGATACTATTGTCATTAGTTTGATTAGGATGTTTAGAGATGGTCCAGATGTATCCTTAAATGGATCTCCTACGGTATCTCCAACTACTGCTGCCTTGTGAGCATCAGATCCTTTGCCGCCTTCTACACCACTTTCGATGTATTTTTTAGCGTTATCCCATGCTCCACCAGCATTTGACATAAAGATTGCCATCATTACGCCAGTTACAAGAGCACCTGCTAATAGTCCACCTAGGGCGTGTGGTCCAAGGATGAAGCCTACAGCAATTGGTACGAGTATTGCTAGTACGCCTGGTATTACCATTTCTCTTAGTGATGCTGTTGTTGAAATTTGGATACAATTTTCATAGTCTGGTTCTTTGTTACCAGATAGTATTTGATCATCTTCTTTAAATTGTCTTCTTACTTCTTCTATCATTTGGCTAGCTGCTTTTCCTACTGAGTTCATTGTTAGAGCTGAAAATAGGAATGGTAGCATAGCTCCTATAAACATACCTGCTACTACTCTACTATCTAGGATAGATATAGCATCAAGGTTGATTGATTCTGCATAAGTGATAAATAGTGAAAGTGCTGTTAGAGCAGCTGATCCTATAGCAAATCCTTTACCAATAGCAGCTGTTGTGTTACCAATTGAATCAAGTCCGTCTGTGATGTCACGTACGTTTTCTGGTAGGTAGCTCATTTCTGCTATACCACCAGCATTGTCAGTGATTGGTCCGTAAGCATCTACTGTTACTGTGATTCCTGTTATTGAAAGCATTCCAACAGCTGCAAGAGCTATACCAAATACTCCCATTAGTTTAAATGAAACCATGATAGCAATTGCTATAACTATTATTGGAAATACTGTTGAAAGCATTCCTGTAGAAAGACCAGCTATGATGTTTGTTGCCACACCTGTTGATGATTCTTTTGAGATGTATTTAACGTGTCTGTAATGGTCAGAAGTATAAATTTCTGTCAAAAGTCCAATTGCTATACCAGCAACAAGACCTGTGATTACAGCAAATGCAGCGTTGAAATTTCCAAAGTATTTATTTGATAAGATAAGTGATCCAACTAATACTATAGCCCCTGAGATGTAAAGGGTATTCATTAATGATTTTTGTGGATTTGGATGTGATTTTGATAAAAACACAAGGCTTGCCACTATTGATGCAGCTATTCCTAGAGCCGCTAAAAATAGGGTAAATCCAAGGCCTGCTTCTGCAAAATACACAATACCTAGAGTCATTGATGAAATAATAGCACCAACATATGATTCAAATAAGTCAGCACCCATACCAGCAACGTCACCTACGTTATCACCAACGTTATCTGCAATTACTGCAGGGTTTCTTGGGTCATCTTCTGGTATTCCTGCTTCTACCTTACCAACAAGGTCAGCACCAAGGTCAGCAGCTTTTGTATATATTCCACCACCAACTCTTGCAAATAGAGCAACAGATGAAGCTCCTAGTGAGTATCCCATTAAGATTGTTGGATCCTTGTAAATCATATAAGTAATGATGATACCGATAAAGCCAAGGCCAGTAACAGCCATGCCCATTACAGATCCACCAGAGAACGCTACTTTTAATGCTCCATCTTGACCTTTTTCATAAGCCTCATTAGCACATCTAACATTTGATGCAGTTGATACTCTCATACCAATAAAACCTGCAAGCATTGATAATGTAGATCCTATTAGATAGCAAATCATAATCTTTACATTAAAGAATATCAATAAAAGTATTGCTACTACAGCTACAAAGATTGCAATGAATTTGTATTCTCTGCTTAGAAAGGTCATTGCACCATTTCTAATATAACCAGAAATTTGAACCATGCGGTCATTTCCAGCAGAAAGTGGGTTTATTTTAGCCTTAATAGTAAATAGCATAAATACTATAGCCAAAATAGCCACGATAAGAGATAAAATCTCTACAGACATAAGTCCCTCCTTATATAATATTATTTAGTTATATTGTAATATTCTTTATGCAATATTACAATATAGATTTATATTATCAAATAAAAATACGCTAAAATTAATGCCAATTGCATATATTTTAGCGCTTTTATGCTTATTGAATGTGTTTTTTTTATTTTTTAATTAGTTTTCTTCGTATGGTAATAATGCAACTTGTCTAGCACGTTTAATAGCACGTGTTACTTCTCTTTGATGTTTTGCATTAAGACCTGTAACTCTTCTTGGTAAGATCTTTCCTCTATCTGAGATAAATCCTTTTAAAGTTTCTGTATCCTTGTAATCAATCACTTTTGAAGGATCTTTTACAAATGGATCAACCTTTTTTCTTGGTCTAAATCTTCTATTTTGAGCCATGGTATTCCTTTCAAATAATTTCTAGAATGGAATCCTGCCATCATCCTCAATTTCTGTGAAGTCATCATCGAAGAAATCATCACTACTATCAAAGCCAGCTTGGTTTTGATTGTTGTAGTTATTATTGTTATAGTTGTTATTGTTTTGGTAGCCAGTTTGTGAGTAATTATTGTTACCATAATCTTGGTTATCACCATAGTTACTATTATTGTAGCCAGATGATTGATTATCAGATCTTGAACCTAAAAACTCAACATTGTTAGCCCATACCTCTGTGGTATAGATAGTTTTACCAGTTTCCTTATCTTGATAAGAACCTGTGTTTATGCTACCTTCAACAGCACATTGACTTCCTTTTCTTAAGTATCTTGATGCATTTTCACCTTGCTGACCCCATACTGTAATACGGATAAAATCAGCTGTTGGACGATTTTGAGATTCTGCTTCTTGTCTTTTTTCCCTGCTAAGTCTCTTGTCAACTGCTAGGGTAAATGTAGCAACTGCTTGGTTATTTTGAGTATATCTTAATTCTGGATCTCTAGTAAGTCTTCCAATAAGTATAACTCTATTCATTGATTAGTCCTCTTTTCTGATAACCATGTATCTTAATACAAAATCTGAAAGTCTTAGTCTTCTTTCAAATTCTCTGATATGGTCTGGAAGAGAATCAAATTCTACGATGTAATAATAACCATCTCTGATGTCATTAATTTCGTAAGCTAATCTTCTTTTTCCCCAGTCATCAACGTTTGTAACTGTACCGTTTTCTTCTATGATAGCTTTGAATCTATCTAGTAGGTCAGTTCTACCTTGATCTGTCATATCAGGTTTGAAAATCAAAACTGCTTCGTATTTATTCATTATTTCACCTCCCTATGGTCTATGACCCCGTTAATTTCTTACGGAGTAGAGTGTTACTGGTATATTTTACTATCATTTGCTACTAAAGTCAACGCTATTTTTCTTCTTTTGAAAAATAAATTGCATTGGCAATTGCACGACTCATGGCATCTGCTGCCATTACTCCTACCATGTTAAGATCGGCAGTAATTTCATTAGTAGCTAGTGAAAATATAGTATCCCCATCAAAGCCTGTATGTACAGGATTTATAGCTCTTGCAAAGCCATCGTGGGTCATTTGGGCAATCTTTTTAAGTTTAGTCTTATCAAAACTAGCATTTGTTGCAACTATTCCTATGGTAGTGTTTTTATTGGCCAAATCTGAAAAATCAGCCATAACCCTGCTCATGGCATCAGTAGTTTTTATAATTTGTCCATTTACAATTGGACCCGCTATTTGGATCTTTTTGTCATAATCATATATGTCGCCAAAGGCGTTAACAGCAACTATTGCGGATACTATTAGGTCACCTTCTTTTATAGTTGCAGAGCCTAAACCAGATTTCATAACATGGTCCATGCCTAGGATTTTGCCAACAGTAGCTCCAGCTCCTGCACCTATGATTCCCTGCCTATTTTCATCAAAAGATGCATTCTTATAAGCTTCGATACCCATCTTAGCATCTGGTCTAATCTTGTAATCCTTGTAGGCTAGGTCAAATAGGACAGCTTGGCTAACTATAGGAACTATACCTACTCCAACATCTAGACCTTGACCATCTTCTTCTAGGGCTTTCATCACTCCACTTGCAGCATCCAAGACATAAGCTGACCCACCACTTAAAATTAGTGCGTTGACAGATTCAACAGTGTTAATCGGATCTAATAAATCAGTTTCACGAGTTCCTGGTGCTGATCCTCTTACTTCAACAGAGCAGGTATTGCCCTTTGGCGGTATCAAAACACTAAGGCCTGTACCAGCTTCCACGTTTTGGGCATGTCCTATCTTTATTCCCTTTATATCAGTAATATATCCTTCATACATTTTTATTTTCCTTTAACTATTCTCCAATATCTTCATTCCTATACTTATCCATCATCTGACCAAAAACTTCGGCACTTGATGGTGGAGTATAGCTGATAGCATTGGCTCCTGCTTTAATAGTTTCTAGTATCTGTTCGCCATTTTTGCCACCTGTTGCAATTATTGGAAATTTGGGACCAATATCTGCCCTAATCTCCCTAAGCAAATCTGCTGTGTACTTGCCACCAGAAACATTAAGAACCTCGGCCCCCGCCTCAATCTTACCAATATAATCGTCATTTAAACTGGTAACAGTTGCTATTACTGGTATGTCAATAAAATCAGCAATTTCTTTGATGTCCTTATTTGGCATAGGAGAATTTACAACAACTCCATATGCTCCTGCAAGCTCTGCGTCAATCGCTATATATTTACTCCTTAAACCTTGGGTGGTACCCCCACCAACTCCTACAAAACAAGGTACATTTGATACACTAAGTATGGCATCAGAGATTGACCTTTGTGGAGTGTATGGATAAACAGCCATCACACTATCAGCGTTGGAATTTCTAATGATAGCTAAGTCAGTAGTAAATAGTAGTGATTTTATTCTTTTCTCGAAAATTTTGATCCCAGAAGCTTGGTATACTTCCTCAGGAACAGTAATAAATGATTTTCTTAACTTCGAATGAACTTGTGGTATGTATTTTTCTTTTTTCTCTGTCATAAGCTTCCTTTCATTTCTTTTATCATAATAATTAAATACCCTTGGATATGTGTCTTAATCTAAAATGTAGACTAAAAAATGAAGCTTAAATCTAAAAATAGATTGTAGCTTCATTTACAGTTATCAGTCCTTGTTAAAAATATCTCTTGTATAGACTTTGTCTTTGACATCCAAAAGCTCATCGGCTAACCTATTAGCAACTATGATATCAAGCTTTTTGAACTCTTCTAGGTCATTTTCTACCCTTAAACCTTCGAAATAATCCTCAGCAAGATTTGGCTCATAGATTATGACCTCTGTCTTATCTTTGATATTTTCTATGACATCAAAAATGGCAGATTTTCTGAAATTATCAGAATTCTTTTTCATTACCAAACGGTAGATGCCAACTGTCTTTGGCTTATCTCTAAGGATTCTATCGCTTATATAATCTTTTCTGATTTGATTGGATTCTATTACAGCACCAAACATTGAATTTGGAACATTTTCAAAATTCGCATAAAGTTGCTTGCTATCTTTTGGCAGACAATAGCCACCATAACCAAAGGATGGATTGTTGTAATAGTTGCCTATCCTCGGATCAGTAGAAACACCCTCTATAATATCTTTTGTAGAAAGACCTTTGATTTCTGCAAAGGTGTCAAGCTCGTTAAAATATGATACACGCATGGCAAGATAGGTATTTGCAAATAATTTTACTGCTTCAGCTTCTGTTGAATCCATATATAGAACTTCAGGATTATTAAGAGCTTGGTCTTCGTATAGCTTAGCGATTTTTTGACCTAATTTTGTTTTGTCACCCACAATTATCCTCGATGGATTTAAACTATCGTAAAGAGCCTTGCCTTCCCTAAGGAATTCTGGTGAAAATATTATATTATCACTATCATATTTCTTTCTTTGGCCTGCTGTATATCCGACAGGAATAGTTGATTTGATCAAAATTGGCAAATCATTATTAATTTTTTTAATATTTCCTATTGCCTCATCTACAAAAGATGTATCAAAGAATTTAGTCTCCTCATCATAATTTGTTGGCAAGGCAAGTATAGCCAAGTCAGCATCTTTCAAATCTTCTTCATAATCTTTTTGTGCTGTGAAATCTAATTCTTTTTCTGCTAGGTAGCTTTCTATATAATCATCTTTTAGAGGTGATTTTTTATTATTAATTAAATTAATTTTTTCTTCATTAACTTCTATACCAATAACTTGGTTTGATTGGCTAAGCAAGATAGCATTGGCCAAACCCACATAACCCAATCCAAATACTAAAATTTTCATAAACTCTCCTTGTTAATAGATATATTTTACAAGTTTATAAATACATTACAAATTAATTTGTTAACTTGTTATTTTTAATAAACGCAACAAATTCATAGGGTCTTAATAGTAGATTTTTTACTATTCTTCTTTTGCCATAGTTGCCAATTAGATAAGAAAAGTCGTATAGGTCTAGGAAATGAAACCTGATGTCTACTAGTACTTCCTTCTGGCTGAAATTACCAAAAACAAGAACTTTCTCTCCATCATAGCTTCTTATATAAGCATAGATATCCGAATCATTTACAAAAATTTGCCTGTAATTACCCGAGCTTAGGACTGGCAAAGATCTTTTGAATGCTAATATATCCTTATAGAAGACCTTTATATTCTTGCTATAACTGGAAAATTTATAAGCATTTGTATTATCAATACCGCTTGCAAAACCAAGTTCTTCCAAGTTTTTTATCATCACCGCTCCCCTGTGAAAATAGCTTATGCCACAAAGAAGGCTCGCAGACTGGTAGGGATAATTTTTTGTATTTATAAAGTCTTGGAAGCTCTGGTCTAGTTTTATTATTTGATTAATATTATTGTTATTTTCCATAGCTTGGATTGTCGCAATATACTTCTTATATTCTATGAAAGATAAGGCCTCATTATCTATATCAACATATGAAAAATTATTATAGATAGGATTTGATAGGTAGTTTAAGAAATATGGATTTTTACTAGTTTCCACTATGCTAAAAATCCCATCTTTGTTAATAGTATTTTTACTAAACTCTTTTATTAAAGAAAGATAAGAATTATCGTCTATCAATTTATCAAGACTTGTAAAATAAAAACCACTTATGCCACGTTTTACCAAAAAGTTTATAAATTGATAAAAGGAATTTCTAATCTTGGGATTTGACCAAGCAAAATCTTCTCCTATAAGCTTTCCAAGGATATTTGCTATATCTATATTTAAAAACAATCTTATGCTATTTGCCTTCAAATAAGAAGCCAAGGAGAAAAGTTGATCCAGATCTTCTAGACTTTCAAAATTATCTAGTAAAATTCCATTAACACTAATATCTTTATAGTATTTGATGGTTTTTATATCTTTTATTTTATTTTCTTTATAAATAATCAAATTTTCCATAAATCCCTCATTAATATATTACATTTTTCCTGTCATATATAAAGAAGCTGGGTATAGTAATATAATTACGAAAAGAGGTATAAATGTTAGAACTAAAAAATATTTCTAAAATATATAAGACAGGCGACTTCGAACAAATTGCCTTAGATGATGTATCTATAGCCTTTAGGGAGAATGAATTTGTCTCTATTTTGGGCCAATCTGGTGGTGGTAAAACCACCCTATTAAATATAATTGGTGGTCTAGATCATTACACTAATGGTGACTTATTGATAGATGGTAAGTCTACAAAAGATTTTACAGATAATGATTGGGACTACTATAGGAATGTATCAATAGGCTTTGTATTCCAATCCTACAATCTAATAAGCCACCAAAGTATACTTTCAAATGTCGAGCTTGCCCTTACCCTATCTGGTGTTAGCAAAGATGATAGAAGAAAAAGAGCAATAGACGCCTTGGAGAAGGTCGGCTTAAAAGATCACATCAAGAAAAAACCAGCAGAACTTTCAGGCGGACAAATGCAAAGAGTAGCTATAGCCCGTGCTCTTGTCAACAACCCAGAAATTGTCCTTGCTGATGAGCCAACTGGAGCTTTGGATAGCGAGACTAGCAAGCAGATAATGGATTTGCTCAAAGAAATAGCCAAAGATAGGCTTGTGATAATGGTAACCCACAATCCAGACTTAGCCAAATCCTACTCAAATAGAATCATAAATATCAAAGATGGACAAATTATTGGCGATTCTAACCCCTTTAATATAGAAGAAAAAAAAAATAAATTTTCTCCAAAGAGAATAAAATTGGCTCTTCCTACAGCAATCAATCTTTCTCTTAATAACCTTCTTACAAAAAAGGCAAGAACTTTACTTACTGCCTTTGCTGGATCCATTGGAATAATAGGCATAGCCCTCATTCTTTCCATCTCTACGGGAGCCAATGACTTTATAGAAGATAGCCAGAGAAAGGCACTTAAATCTTATCCAATACAGATTAAAAAGGAATCGATTAATATAAGCGAAATGATCACTCCTCCAAAGACTGAAGAGAAAAACCATAAGGATGATAAGGTCTATACCAACAATTTTGTAATAGACCGTAGGTCTGACTTTGCTTCAAATGTGAGGGAAAACAACCTCACTCCTTTTAAGAATTTTATAGAAGAAAACAAGGGAGAATTGGAAGAAAATATAGGACCTCATTTCATATCTTATATCTATGATATGTATTTTGATATATTCAACAAGGACCCAGCTGATGAGCTAATCAACACCAATGGTGAGGACTTTGAGGAAAATAAGCAGCCAGAAATAGCCAAATTCCTTGCCCCAAGCCAGGATAATAAGAACTTTAGCCAGCTAATTACAAGTCCTGATGGTAATATCAGCCCAATTATTAGTGATGAATATGACATAATAGAAGGCAAATGGCCAGAAAAAGCTGATGAACTAGTCCTATTTACCGATTATAATAATGAAATCCTAACTTCTGCTATCTATGAACTAGGATTTTTGCCAGGTAAAGACTACAAGGAGATTCTAGCAAAGCTTGATAATAACGAGAAAGTAGACCTTGATCAAGTAGGAATAGATCCATCTAGTATCATTGGTCACGAATATAAAATAGTATCTCCAGCTGATTATTACGAGAAATCAGGCGATTCATTTATAAATGTAAAAGATGACCAGGTCAAAGTTGATGAAATAGTAAAAAATGCTTTCACAGCCAAAATCGTAGGTATAGCAAAGAGAAAAACCAATGATGATAATCAGGTGGTAAGTGCACCTATAGGATTTACCGACGGGCTTACAGATGAGATGATTGGCCATGCAAATGACACAGAAATTGTCAAAGCCCAACTTGAAAACAAGGATAAAAACGTCCTAAATAACCTGCCATTTAGGGCAAAAAATGACAAGGAAAAAGAAGATGCTGCAAGGTATTTCTTGGAGAATCTAAACGAAAAAGATAGTCTATCCTTCTCTACTTGGATAGTAAGAAAAAAACCTCAAATAGCCGAAGAAGCTCAAAAGAAAGCTGAGCAAATGCAAGGTGCTCAAATGCCTCCTATGGCCAATGGCCAAATGGAAGATAATGATTTGACCAAAAAAGATTTGCCAAAACAAAATCAACTTGCTCAATATGTCCTAGATGAAAATAAGCCAGAAACTTTAAAAGATATCTATGAAGAATTCTTATCTGGAAATTCTTATAGAAAAA
>ERZ1673749.1748-NODE-1748-length-13373-cov-38.152050_pt1 | contig 13373 bp, 10 predicted proteins | sample MGYA00580204_ERZ1673749 | MGnify/ENA primary metagenome ERZ1673749 (study PRJEB41218, sample SAMN15661745) | gut metagenome | host: Homo sapiens | place: Canada: London | collected 2015-08-20/2019-03-30 | study: EMG produced TPA metagenomics assembly of...
GGATGGCATTTTCGACCAGGTTAAACACCAGCCGATAGAGGAGCGTGTCGCTCCCGATTACTAAAGCGTCTCCAGCACAATTGAGGGCTATGCCCTTATTTTCGGCAAGTGGCGCAAGGTCGGTGAGGACCTCTTCGGACAAGGGACCAAGTTCCACATCGTCCTCGCAAGGAACGCTGCGGAGCTCACTCATCTCGAGCAATACCTTGGCCATTCGAGACATGCGCTCGGTTTGTTCTTGTAGCAGGCCGAGCAGCTCGGCCGTTTCGGGTTGCAAACCGGGGTGCTCGGAGATGAATAGTTCAATCTGTGCTTGCATAAGGGCGAGCGGGGTGCGCAGCTCGTGTGCGGCGTTGCCGGTAAACTGACGCTGTGCAGAGAACCCTTCGCCAAGACGGGCGATCATGTCGTTGAAAGAGGCGCTGCATCGTTGTAGCTCGGTGGGTACATCTTCACTGAGTCTGATTTCGCTTAGGTTGTCAGGCTGCACGCGCTCCACCTGGGCGGCAAAATCCCGTAGCGGCTTGAGCGCGTGGCCGCTCACAAAGTATGCCAGCACGCCGCCAAGGAGTGTGACTCCAGCCGTGATGTACCAGGCTGTCGCGCCAAAAGATTCCTGTGCGTCGTTTACGACGATCGTGACCTCGTCATTGAGGGCCGTTTTCGTTGGGTCGAACGCCTGAGGCGAATTCGCGCCGGCAGCGTTAAAGGCCGAGATGTTGCTGCCGATGGCATCCATGTAGCGCATGCCCGTATAGCCGACCAGGCAGTTCGTCAGCACGCACACCGCGCACGTCAGCAGTGCCGTCATGATCGTTATGCGCCATTGCAGAGAAAGCCTTTTCATTCGCTATCCTCCATAACGTAACCCTCTCCAATCCGATTGCGAATCGGGTCGTATCCCAAAGCGCTGCGCAACTTTTTTCGGAGCGACGAGATGTGAACGCGGGTTGCGTTGCTAAAGCTGTTCACGCTGCTATCCCAAACGTGCTCTATAAGCTCCTCTTGGCTTACCGGTCGCCCCTGATTAAGCATCAGGTATTCCAAGATTCCCGTTTCCTTGCGCGTAAGAGATAAAGCCTCGCTGTCCACGGAAGCGATGCGCGCCTTGGTGTCAAAGCGGAGCTTTCCGCAGGTTAAAACTATGTCGCTTTGTGTAAAGCGTCTGAGGGTAAGGCTGCGAATCCTTGCCGCAAGCTCGTCCAGATGAAACGGCTTGGTGAGGTAATCGTTGGCGCCGGCATCGAGTCCGGCGACTTTATCGGATACTCCGCCACGTGCGGACAGAATCAGTACCTTGGTCTCGCAGTCGGTTTTCCTAAGTTCCCTGAGCACAGTCATGCCGTCGATACGGGGGAGATTGAGGTCGAGTACCACGAGGTCGAAGGCCTCAACGTCCAGTAGGTCGAGCGCCTCCTGTCCGTCGTGACAGCAGTCGACGCTGTACGCCAAGTTTCGCAAGCTGCGCGCGATTGCATCGCACAGTGCTCGCTCGTCTTCGACGATCAAAATACGCATAACAGTCTCCTTGCACATTTCAAATCGCGCTTAACACGGATTTTATAGCCGATATGGTCCAATGGTCGCGTAACGAAAGGAGTGGTCGAGTTGTTCAAAGCGGTAAAACCCGTGGTACAGGTCGCTTTGTTGATCGTCGGAATCACCATGGTGTGCTTTGGTGTTATGCGTGGCGAGGCGGATGCCGTGCTGGCCAAAGCGATTAGGCTGTGCTTGGAGTGTATCGGAATTGGATAAAAGAGAAAACACTGCGTCGCATGTTTTGGCCCGATTTCGCGGATTCATTCAGGCGGCGGCGACGCTCGTCACCAACATTCACCTGCCAAACTTTGCCAAAGGCGGCATCTATCAGGGCGCGGGAAAAACAGTCTGCGTACCCGGGCTTAACTGCTATTCGTGCCCCGCGGCATCGGGTGCGTGCCCCATCGGGTCGTTCCAGTCGGTAGTAGGTTCATCCAAGTTCAACTTTTCTTACTATGTTACCGGTGCGCTCATTTTGCTCGGCGTGCTGCTGGGACGCTTTGTATGCGGCTTTCTGTGCCCGTTTGGCTGGCTGCAGGAGCTGCTGCACAAGATTCCCGGAAAAAAGTTCTCCACGAAAAAGCTCAAGCCACTCACGTACATCAAGTACGTCGTGCTGCTGTTTGCCGTGGTGCTGCTGCCCGTCTTGGTGATTAACGACGTGGGCATGGGCGACCCGTTCTTTTGTAAGTACATCTGTCCGCAGGGCGTGCTCGAGGGCGCCATTCCGCTGGCCATTGCCAATGCCGGCATTCGATCTGCGTTGGGACAGCTCTTTACTTGGAAACTTGCCGTTCTCATTGCCGTGGTAGTGCTGAGCGTTTTGTTCTACCGCCCCTTCTGCAAATGGATTTGTCCACTCGGCGCATTCTATGCGCTCATGAATAGGGTGTCCCTACTGGGGATTCGGGTTGACGCATGCAAATGTGTCTCGTGCGGCAAGTGCTCAAAGGTTTGTCAGATGGACGTTGATGTGGTCCGCGCGCCCAATCATGCCGAATGTATCCGGTGCGGAAAGTGCATCGGGGCCTGTCCTGTCGATGCCATCAGCTATCGCTATGGCCTGGATGTGTCGGCGGAAAAGCTCCCCTTGACCGCCGATAAAAAGTAAACAAGCTTCGACAAAACGGAGGAATGACCATGAAGCTTTCTAAGATTGCGGCCCTGTTTATGGTGCCGGTATTGGCCTTGTGCCTTGTGGCATGTTCGGCGCCCGGTGGCAATGCGAGCGAATCTGCGAGCTCCGATCCTAAGATCGCAGAACTCACTGCGCAGAAGCCGGCCAATGCCGACGAGGCCGCCGAGCTGTATGCGAAGCTCATGCAGAAGGAGAACGAGATCTTTTCGAGTGATAACGCGCTGTGGGAAAAAGTATTCAATGCGGCAAATAAAGACTCGGCAATGATTGAGGATGGCAGCAATTACGGCGATTTCCTGCTCAAGACCATCGACGGCGCCAAGGATGAGTTTACGGCGGATGAGCTCAAGACGCTCAAGGCCGGTGCACAGCAGATCAAGGAGATCGAGGACAAGCTCGAGAGCTTGGAGAAGGAGTTCCCCGGCTGTGGAAGCACGCCGAGCGCAGGCGAGAGCGTCGACGCTTCGGCCGCTGGCATGACGGCTGGTGCCAATGCTTCGAGCGAGGCGACGAAGTTCCCCAGCTTTACGGGCAAGGACCTGGATGGCAACGACGTGAACAGCGACGAGCTGTTCTCTAAGAACAAGGTTACCGTCATGAACTTCTGGTTCACCACTTGCAAGCCGTGCGTGGGCGAGCTGGGCGATCTTGAGAAACTGAATCAGGAGCTTGCCAAGAAGGGCGGTCAGGTCGTGGGCGTCAATTCCTTTACGCTCGATGGCAACAAGGGCGAGATTGCAGATGCCAAGGACGTGCTGAGCAAGAAGGGCGTGACATATAAGAACATCTGGTTCAAGTCGGATAGCGATGCCGGTAAGTTTACGTCAAATTTGTTCTCGTTCCCGACAACGTATGTCATCGATCAGAATGGCAACATCGTAGGGGATCCAATCGTGGGAGCCATCAGCTCCGCCGAGCAGCGCGCAGCACTCGACAAACTGATCGACCAGGCGATTGCGAATAGCGAGCAGTAAAAACCGCGTAAAGCATGGCGAAGATCGTGCACCGCTGTGCGAAGTAGTCCGCTACCTTTCAAGATAAGCTCCACCATATAGAGGTCCCGCTCGGGACCTCTTCTTTTGGGCACCATCCCGTTCGTTTTTTGGCGCGGTTTGTTACATTCCTCACTGGCTCCGGCAAAAATGGGGATAGAGTAGGACAAACGCGTCGAATACGAACGGCGGGGGAGAGTGGGCGAGTGCGCCCGCGTGGGAGAGGTTGCCGTCCATGTTGGAGCTCAAAGGTATTTGCAAAAGGTACGTCACGCAGTCGTTTACGCAGGTGGCGCTCGATAACGTGAGCCTGGCTTTTCGCGATAACGAGTTCGTGGCCATTCTGGGACCTTCGGGGTCGGGTAAAACTACGATGCTCAACGTTATCGGTGGGCTCGATCATTTCGATTCTGGCGACCTGCTGATCGACGGTATTTCGACCAAAGACTTTCACGATCGCGATTGGGATGCCTACCGCAACAACCGCATCGGCTTTGTGTTCCAAAGCTATAACCTCATTCCGCATCAGACCATTTTGGAAAACGTGGAGCTGGCGCTCACGCTCACGGGCGTGGGGCATGCCGAGCGTCGCCAGCGTGCGCGCGAGGCGTTGGAGAAAGTCGGCTTGGGCGAGCACGTTAACAAGCGCCCGAGCCAGCTTTCGGGCGGGCAGATGCAGCGCGTGGCCATCGCCCGCGCCCTGATTAATGATCCCGAGATTGTGCTGGCAGACGAGCCGACCGGCGCTTTGGATTCAACGACATCCGTACAGGTCATGGACCTGCTCAAGGACGTGGCGCGCGACCGCCTGGTCATCATGGTCACGCACAATCCCGAGCTGGCGTACCAGTACGCCACGCGCATTGTTAACCTGGCGGACGGCAAGATCACCGACGATTCCGACCCTTTTGATGTCGCCGACGCCACGCGCCGCGAGGCCAAGCCTACACGCAAGACCTCGATGAGCTTTGTGACGGCGCTGGGGCTTTCTGCCCGCAACCTTATGACCAAAAAGGGCCGTACGGCCATGACGGCCTTTGCGGGCTCGATTGGCATTATCGGTATTGCGGCGATTCTGGCGCTGTCCAATGGCGTAAACGGCTACATCAAAAAGGTCGAGGAGGATACGCTCTCGAGCTACCCACTCACCATTTCCAAGCAGGATTACGACCTGTCGTCCATGATGGGCGGACAGGGGGCTGCGGATGATGACTCGACTGAAAACGTGGATTCGTCCGACGACAGTGCCGGCGGCAAGGCCAAGGGAACCGATAAGATTCCTGTGGTCACGGCCGTAAAGGATATGTTTGCGAGCGTTAAGTCCAACGACATGACGAGCTTTAAGGCATGGCTCGATGCCGGTGGCGACGGCATCGATAAAGAAGTCAACGCCATTCAGTACGGCTACGGTGTATCGCCGGTTGTCTATCGTGCCGGCAAGGGCGATGAGAAGCCTGTCCGGCTGGTGCCCAACGCCATGACCGAGGCCATGAGCGGAGGCGCGAGCTCGGCGGCAACGGTGAGCATGGAATCCATGGGAACCTCGGTCTTTAACGAGATGATTGAAGACCAGAGCCTGCTCAACAGCCAGTACGATGTCGTCGCCGGCCATTGGCCTACGTCTGCTAACGAAGCCGTAATGGTGCTTTCGAGCCGTGGCGCGGTGGGCGACTACACGCTCTATAGCATCGGTGCGTTGGATATCGATGAGCTCAACGATCTGGTAAACAGTGCCATGACGGCTGACGGTGGGGTCGAAACGCCCGAGACCGGCACCGACTTTACCTACGACGACGCGCTGTCCACGACGTTTAAGGTGCTGTCGCCGGCCGATGCGTATCGCAAAAACGAAGAGACCGGCATGTGGACCGATATGTCTGGCGACACCGACTTTATGGCCGCCAAGGTTGCCGACGGTATCGACGTGCACATTGTGGGCGTGGTACGACCCAACGAGACCGCCAACGCGAGTGCGTTGTCCCCAGGCATTGCCTATACGCACGCGCTGACTCGCCAGCTTATGGAGCGCGCCGCCGATTCGCAGATTGTGCAGGAGCAGCTTGCCCACCCCGAGACGGATGTCTTTACGGGCAAAACCTTCGACGAACTGCAAGGCGAGGCCAAGCAAGGCGTTGATCTGGGCAGCATGTTCAGTGTGGACGAGGCGGCGCTCAAGAGTGCGTTTTCGTTTGATGCGTCTGCGCTCTCGGGTGCGGCCGGCGACGGCATTGATCTTTCGGGCGTCGATCTGTCGGGCCTGGATATTGATCTTTCGGGCGTTGGCAAGGACATCGACTTTGGTGACATCATGGCCAAAGCGCCGGCTCCAGATTTCTCGGGCATCTTTGACGGCCTGGAACTCACGCCCGAGCAAATGCAGCAGGTGGGAGCACTAGCCAACCAGCTGTTTGAGGGCTTTTTGCAGTCTGATCAGTTTAAGGCGCTGTCGCCCGAAGATCTTAAGGACGCGTCAAAGCTTGCTGCCGCATTCTCGGCGTATCTTGAGAGTGATACGGCAGCCCAGCAAATCCTGGCCCAGCTCAAAGCGCTCGGCGGCGATGCCCTGGCCGAGCGCCTGCAGCAGGCGATGACCGACTATGTGCAAAAGCAGTTGGCTCCGTATCTGCAGCAGGCTATGGATCAGGTGATGAAGTCGATCAGCGATCAGATTGCGGCGACGGTGTCAGCTCAGCTCAGGGCAGGCGCAGCAGGGCTCATGGGCCAGATGGCGACGCAGATGTCGTCGAGTTTTGCTAACCTGGCGAGCGCCATGCGCGTGGATGCGAGTGCCTTTGCTCATGCCATTCACTTCAACATGGACGCCGAGGACCTGAGTTCGCTCATGATGAGCTATGCCAAGGCGTCGAAGCTCACCTACGATAACAATCTGACCACGTTGGGTTATGCGGACGAGGCCGACCCCATTTCGGTCAAGATTTTCCCGCGCGACTTTGAGGCCAAGGAGCGCGTACTCGATCACATCGATGCGTACAACAAGCAGGTCAAAGCCGCTGGCCATGATGATCGGGCAATTTCGTACACCGACTACATGGGCATCATCATGGGTTCGGTGACCGACATCGTGAACACCATCAGCTTGGTGCTCATCGCATTCGTGAGTATCAGCCTGGTGGTGAGTTCCATCATGATCGGCATCATCACCTACATCAGCGTGCTGGAGCGCAAAAAGGAGATTGGCATCCTGCGCGCGATCGGCGCGTCGAAGCGCAACGTGGCCAACGTATTCAATGCCGAGACCTTTATTGAGGGGCTTATCGCCGGTGTCTTTGCCATTGTCGTCGTGGTGGCCGTGAGCTTCCCGGTTAATGCCTGGGCGCTTGCTGCCAAACAGGTGCCCAATCTGATGAGCCTGCCCGTGCAGGATGCGCTGGTGCTCATTGCGATTTCTGTGTTGCTAACGGTCGTTGCCGGCCTGCTGCCCGCCCGCAGCGCGTCCAGGAAGGATCCCGTGGAGGCCCTGCGCTCCGAATAATGTGACAAAGGGACAGTTCCTTTGTCACAGGCGTTGCTCTCGATAAATGGCGCAGGAAGGGGGCGGGCCACCTCCTGCGCCTAGTTCGTTTTGCCCATCAGCGAGATACGGATGCTTGGATGGGTGTATTCGTCAAACTCGTCCTCGGGCTCTGTGTCAAACGAATAGTACGTTTTGATGGGGCCGTCGCTCGTCCTGATGGAGATTCTCTCGTAGAGCGAACCGTTCAAAAAAGTCTGCCTAAACTCTTCGGGGAGCTTTTGCGGTGCTAGGAGCTCGGGACTCACGGTCTTGACGTCTACGGTTTGGACGGCAGAGGAAAGCTCGTTCAAGTCGAGCTCGATGCGGGCGAGGTTGTCCTCAAGGCTCGCGTTGGGGTCGATCTCTGCTATGTAACTCACTTCCTTGAGCGTTCCCTTGTTGTCGAAATCCAGGTACGTATAGGTCTTCTGGGTATCGGAATCGCCGTCGTGAAGGTAGCCGCGGACGTGATAGCCGTAATCTTGATATCGCTCATAAGGGTCATCGGCGGACACGTACTCGCATGAGGGCTCTAACGCCTTGCGGGCGATGGCGATCTGCTCGGCCGCGGCCGCGGCGTTCTCCTGCATCTCGATGTTTCCCTGAGCCAGCTGCGGGATATAGGCACCGCACACGATTACGAGGGGCAGCGCCACAAGCGCGATGATCCACTTTTTTGCACGGGGGACGGGCACGCCACAGGTCTCCGCCATGGCCTTTGCGTTGGCATAGCTTTCGGTAAGTACGTCCGCTGCGGTGGCGACGGCGCCTACGGCGGCAGCGACTTCTGCCGCGCCGCCCAGGTTGCGTGCGGTCTCGTTGTCGCTGTTTTTGAGTAGGCGCGCGGCGGCCTGCGTACCGATAACGCCTGCGATTTGTGCCGAGCGGTCTTTCTCGGTCTGCTCGACGACGAGTCGGTGCTGCATTTCTTTCCACTGCTTGCCGCGCATGCCAAAGCGCGGTGCGAGCGAGCAGTAGCAGAATATGACGAGCTCGATAGCGGCGAGTACCAAGGCGGCCATCATGCCCGTATCTTGGAAGCCTTCGTGATGGAAGACGATGTCGTCGATCATTTCGAAGGGAATAATCAAAAAGGGCAGCACGAATGCCATGGCAAGCGCCGCACCGGCAACCTTGGGGCAGATGCAGTACCGCTGGATGCGCTTGCGTTCTTGTTCGGAAAGTGTAGCCATAGCTGGTCCTTGGTGTCGTGGCGGTCGTTGCGGCGCGCGGGACGCGGGGTGCGTCAGTCTGGGCTAACGCTGGATAAGAACATAGAGCAAGATGCTCACCGCGATGAGCAAGAAGCCCGCGATGTTGAACATCAGCGTGGCAAAGTTGCCCACGATAGGCCGTTCGACATAGCTTTTGTCTGGGTTGTCGGGGTCGTAGTGTACGGTCATTTGACTGCCGAGGGGCCAAAGCTGCTCTGCGAGGGTGCTTAGACGGGCGACGGGTCCCATCTTCACGTGCAGCCAACCCTTGGCGTCTTCGTAGGCTGCGGTTTGCGAGCGGACGGGGAGCCCCGACAAGCGTACGGTCTTTACGCCGCGGAATTGTTTTCTCACGTAGTACTGCGCGCCGCCGACGGTGTATTCCAAAACGGGATACATCCTGCCTTCTCCCATAAAACGGTGGTCAATGACCGTTCCTGCGGCCATGGCGGTGCAGGCCTTGGCTTTCCTGTGAGCGGCGGCTTTCATGAGCATGCTCACTCCGATAAGCAGGACGCCGATGCCTCCAACCGAAATGAGCGCGAGCAGGGATATCTGCGACGTGGTCACGGCGTTCTCCTTTGGCGCGATACCGTCATATGTGACTCAGTATAGAGAATCCCGCCATCGATGAGCGCATGGTCGTACGGTAAAAGTGCCATGAGGGCTCGATGGGCTCGCCATGGAACGGCCCCCTTGCTCGTTATGGGCCACGACAAATCGAGGTCTAATACTTTTCCCGAGAAGTGAACGACCTAATTTGGACCCCTGAAGCACCCACATTTTTCGACGCTAAAACCGCAGGATTTGAGTGATAAAACCGTAGGAATTGCCCTTTCAAAAGTGTCGATGCTTCGGGGGTCCGATTTTACTCGTTCACTTCTCGGGAAACCATTCACCTTCGTTGCGCGGGGACGGCTGGAGGGGTAGTTGGTGCCGGATGACTGCTTCTGCCTTGGGCGGATTGTCGACTTGGGCCTCCGACGCGCCGTGCTAGAGGTACCTTGCCGCGAACTTTTCGAGTTCGGTGTCGCTTACGTTGTTGAGGACACCGCCGTCAACGATCTTTGCGCCTGGAGCGCTTGCTCTAAGGATTGACGCTGTCTTGCCCATTCCACTCCCGCCTGAGGTGGCATACAGGACGACCGTCTTGCCTGCCAGGTCGTAAGACTCAAGGAATGTGCTGACAATCGCCGACGCCACGTACCACCAGATGGGAAATCCCAAAAAGATGGTGTTGTAGTCTTCGATGTGCTCGACTCTGGAGGCTATGACGGGGCGGCAGGAGGGATTGGCAGCCTCGAGCGTGCTGCGGCTCTGTTTGTCGCGCCAGTCGAGGTCGGCGCTTGTGTATGGAATGGCGGGCACAATGGCAAACAGATCTCCGTCCGCCGCGCGAGCCAAGCGAGTGGCAACGTCCATCGTGGTTCCCGTTGCGCTGAAATACGCCACAAGTGCTTTGGTCATCGGAATTCCTTTCGTTGCTGCGTTTCAGGTTTTATAGCGAGGTGCTATTTGGTGCCGTCTTGTGGCCGCGATGCCGCGCCGTTTGTGAGGCATCCGGTTGAGGCACTGCGTAGCCGGTAGATAAGATAGTCAAGGCGTTCGAGCTTCTGCTGCCCCGAATGAATATCATCGAGCAACTCGCGGCGATGTCGTTTTAGCAGGCAAATGCGCGCGCAGTCGCTGGTTGCCGAGCCGTACAGCTCGATAAGATCTTCGCTGCATCCGGCGTCGTGTAGGCCATTGATGATCTTGTCGTCCATGTCGTTACTTTGTGGTTTTGGCTTTGGCTTTGGCGCTACCGGCAAGCGGCTTTTCTCCTGGACGGGCTTTGGGACCAACGAGCGCGTGCGGTTGATAGAGCTCTTCGAGGAAGTCGATCTCGGCGGGGGAGAGCGTTATGTCGAGCGCGGCCACGGCGTCATCGACGCGCTCGGGCTTGGAGCAACCCACGATGGGCGCCTCGACGCCACGCGCCCAGTGCCAAGCCAGCGCAATCTGCGGCATCGGCACGTCGTGATCGGCGGCGACCTTGGCCACGCGCTCAACGATGGGCATGTCGATGGCACGGTCAGGGTCATACTTGCTGGCCATGGTCATGTCGGTGGTGCCACGCATGCTCGAGCTTTCCCATGTGGGGCGGCAGAGGTGCCCCGACGCCATGGGACTGTATGGCGTAAGGGCCATGTCGAACTGGCGGCACACCGGAATCATCTCCCGCTCGTCCTCTCGGTACAGCAGGTTGTAGTGGCACTGCATGCTCGTAAAGGGCGTCCATCCGTTGTCACGCGCGACGATCTGCAGATTGTGCAGCTGGTAGGCATACATGGCGCTGGCGCCGAGCGCGCGGACCTTGCCCTCGCGCACCAGGTCGTTGAGCGCCTCCATGGTCTCTTCCATGGGGACGTCGTAATCGAAGCGGTGGATGATGTAGAGGTCCAGGTAGTCGGTACCCAGGCGTTTGAGCGAACCTTCGATTTCGTGCTTGATGGCCGCGGCAGAAAGGCCACCTTCGTTAAAGTGCACCTTGCTGGCCAGCACGACGTTCTCGCGAGCGATGCCCAGATTACGCAGGGCGGCGCCTATATACTCTTCGCTCGTGCCAGAGGCGTAGCAGTTGGCGGTATCGATAAAGTTGATGCCGGCGTCGAGCGCGCGTTTGATGACGGCGCGTGTGTCGTCGGGTCCGATGGTCCACTGGTGATGGTCGGGGTCGGGCTCGCCAAAGCTCATGCCTCCCAGGCAGAGTTTAGAGACTTTGATGCCGGAATGTCCGAGGGCTGTGTGCTGCATGCCGTTCTCCTTGTTCTTGAGGGGATGACTATAGCGTACGTTGATAGGTTGATAATGTATATTGCTTATATCGACTTGCTTGGTATACGAATATCAAATGGCTAGCAGGCGGGATTCCTTGATTGAGTTGGGGTGCAATGGAGCTACGGACTTTGCGTTACTTTTTGGCGGTGGCGCGTGAAGAAAACATGACCGAGGCGGCAAATGTGCTGCACGTGACACAGCCTACGCTGTCTCGTCAGATTGCCGATCTTGAGCGCGAGCTGGGCGTGGGGCTGTTCGAGCGCACCAATAGATCGTGCGTGCTCACGAGCGATGGCATGCGCCTGCGCCAGCGCGCCGAGGAGATTGTCTCGCTGGTGGAGCAAACCGAACTCGAGTTGGCGGATCGGGAGCTCGGCGTTGCGGGCGTTATCCGCATTGGCGCCGGCGAAACCAAATCGATGCGGCTGGTGCTCGATGTTTTTGCAGAGCTGCGTCGGGATTATCCCGGAGTGACGATTGAGCTCTATACCGGTAACGCCGATGCGGTGGAGGAGCGCTTGGAGCGTGGCCTGCTCGACTTTGCGTTGTTGCTGGAACCCGTTAACGTCGAGAAATATGAATGGATTCGCATGCCCGAGGCGGATCGAGTTGGTGCCGTTGTCGCCGCGAGCGGTCCATGGGGCGGCCGGGACGTGCTAACGCCTGCGGACGTGGCGAATATGCCGCTGCTGGTGAGTTCGCGCACCACGAATCGAGCGCTGGACCTAGAAGCGTGGTCGAGTGGCGTCCTCAGCGTCGACGAGCTCAACATCGTGGGGCATTTCGATCTTATCGGCAATGCGTCACATTTGGTGCGATTGGGCGCCGCGTGTGCGGTTAGCGTTGGAAGCTTGCTGCAAATAGATGCATGTAGCGACCTGCGTTTTGTCCCATTTGAGCCGCCACTTACCATTGCGTCGTATCTGGTGTGGAAAAAATATCGCCTGCGCTCCCGCGCCTGCGAAGAGTTTCTGAACCGCTTGAATAGGATGTGACAAAGGGGCAGTCCCTTTGCCGCATTGATCTGAGAGTAGATGTCGATGATTCTATCGTTGGCCCCCATGGAGGGGATTACCGGGCATGTGTTCCGTCGTGTGCATGCGGAGTGCTTCGGCGCGCTCGATTGTTATTACACGCCGTTTTTGCCGCCGCCGCGGGTGGGCAACCGCTTTGGCGGCAAGGCGTTTAAGGAGATCGATCCTGCCAATAACCAGGGGCTTAACGTAGTGCCTCAGCTGATGTCCAAGAACGCGGACGAGTTTGTGTGGGCGGCACAGGTGCTCGCCGACATGGGCTATCGCGAGGTCAATCTCAACTTGGGTTGCCCCTCGGGGACGGTTGTCGCCAAGGGCAAGGGCTCGGGTTTCTTGCGTAATCTCGACGAACTTGAGGTGTTCTTGAGCGACGTGTGCGAACGCTCGCCGTTGCCGGTATCGGTCAAGACCAGGCTGGGGCTGGAGAGCGATGACGAGTATGAGCGCGTGCTCGATCTGTATTGCCGCATACCGTTGGCAGAGCTGATCGTGCACCCGCGCGTGCAAAAGGACCGCTATACGGGCACGCCGCGCAAGGAGTTCTATGGCGAAACGCTGGAGCGCGCGCCGTTTCCGGTCGCCTATAACGGTGACATTTTTGATCTTGAGGATATGGACGCGCTGGTGGAGGCCTATCCCGGCACGCGCCATGTGATGTTGGGGCGTGGCCTGCTCGCGAACCCCGCGCTGGCTCGCATGGTCAAGGGCGGCCCAGCTGCAACGGCTGCTGAGCTGCAGCGCTTCCACGACACGCTGTTTGCGGCATATGCAGAAGAGATTGGCGGCAATGCGGTCTTCCGCATGAAGGAGTGGTGGTTCTACGCCAAGTGCGCTTTCGCTGATCCCGCTACCGTCCACAAGATCGTGCGCAAGACCAAAAAGGTTGACGAATACCGCGCCGCCGTCGAGCGCGTCTTTCGCGAGCAGCCACTTGCACCCATAGCCCGCTTCCACGGCTAGTTAGTCGTCGGGGACGTTCTTTAACGACTAGTCATTTAAGAACGTCCCCGATGACTATGCTGCACTAGAGCAGGTTCTTCTGTACCCATGCGATGATGTCGCTCGACTCGTAGAGTGGTTTGCCGTCGATGAACAGGCAGGGAACCTGGCGTTTTCCGCCGA
>ERZ1673749.1751-NODE-1751-length-13366-cov-3.563594_pt1 | contig 13366 bp, 14 predicted proteins | sample MGYA00580204_ERZ1673749 | MGnify/ENA primary metagenome ERZ1673749 (study PRJEB41218, sample SAMN15661745) | gut metagenome | host: Homo sapiens | place: Canada: London | collected 2015-08-20/2019-03-30 | study: EMG produced TPA metagenomics assembly of...
CAGATTTTTTGATAGCTGGTCTAAAGGCTTCTCTTGGGTGTACAAGGGATGCATCCAAAGTCCCCTTACTTACTAGTTCTTTAGATATTATAACATTTTTTGTATCAAGAAGGATAGCATAAAAGAACTCATTTTTCTTATCAGCTAGGTCTTCTTTAAGAAAATTGTAAATATATTCGCTTTTTTCTATCTTTGTTATAGATCTCTGTTTAACTCTTTTGGCTATTCTCTTGCCAAATTTTAAGGATGCGACAATTTTGCTGGCTTTGGCAGCTTTGATTCCATTTATCTTAGTAAGTTCATTTACCTCTATGTCGTATAATTCCTGGTAGGAAAAATTCGCTAGTATTTCTCTAGCAAGTTCTATAGCATTTTTCTCTTTGGTGCCAGTAGATAAAATTATGGCTAAAAGTTCTTCATCGCTTATTGAATCTGAACCCTCATTGATCAGCTTTTCCCTTGGCCTAACTGATAAATCAAAATCTTTAATAGTCTTTCTCATTATTAATATCTCCAAGATTTAATTTCTTCATATGGCTTGTCACGTAGTTTACACTAAGTCCAACGAAGAAACTTGTGAAAACTCCCATTATTACAAGGGCTGGAAAATATATTATCATTTTTACATTGCCCATAAAGACCATAGCAACAATTATTTGGCCTAGATTGTGGAAAAATGCACCAATCTCGCTTATGCCTATAAAACTTGTGATTTTTGACAGATATTTTAGAGAGATTGCCATAGCTATGGCTGACAAGATTGCTCCTGCTATAGAATAGAAAAAGGCAGAAACCGATCCTGTTATTAGCATCAATAAAAATGATTTTAAAACACCTACTAGTAGAGCTGATTTGAAACCATACATATATAGAGTGATTAATATAATCATATTTGAAAAGCCTAACTTTGCCCCTGGTATTGGAACTGGCAGTGGAATCATATGCTCAAGTAAAGATATGGCAAGAGCCATAGCTGTAAGCAAGGCTATATTGGTTACATTTCTTATATCTTTCATCGGTTCACCCTATCTATACTATCATCATCTTTTGACTTATCTATTACTTCTACAAATACTCTATTTGGTAGGCATATGATTGTTTCACCATCGATACTAATCTCTCTCATATGAACGCAAATTTGATCCCTGCAATTTGCTTCCTTCATATAGGCCTTACCATCTTTGATGATGACCTTATTATATTGACCATCACCATCTAATACTATCTCTTTATCAACATCAAGTGGGTACTCTCCCACAAGTTTTGAATTGTGTTCTATCCTAATATATTGGCCTTCTTCTTTGCTACTAAAGCTTTGAAAATACATGGCCAACAAAAAACTTAATATCAATAATCCTAGGGATATAAATATATCTCCTTTTTTAATTTTCATATAAATACCTCATTATATGAGTTTACATTTTATATAATTTAATGTCAATTTTAAGGCCTAATCTAGGGCAAAAAAATAAACCGGATAACCGGCTTATTTTTGCTAATTAATTAAAAACTTCAATACATTTGTTTGGACATTTTTCTGCTGCTGCTTTTAATAATTCTATGTCCAATTCTGGATTGATATTTTCAACTGATAAGTTTTTCTTCATTTCAAATCCTTCAGGATAAGTTTTGGCGCAAAGTGTACAAGCAATACATGCCTTGTCACATTTTTTCCTAGCGTCCTTACCTTTTTCTTGGTTTGAACATAAAACTACAGCTTTTTGATCGTATGGTACAAGTGTTATTATGTCTTTTGGACATGCTTTTACACACTTACCACATGCTACACATTTGTCACGATCTACTTTTGCAACTCCATTATGTACGTGAATTGCATCAAATGGACATACATTTTCGCAAGTTCCACAGCCTAGGCAGCCAAAGTTACATTCCTTTTTACCACCAAATAAAGCTATTTGAGCCCTACAATCAGTAAGTCCAGAATATTCAAACATATCTTTAGCACTATCGCAGTCACCATTACATTTTACAACTGCAACTTGTCTATTGTCACTTGATGTTGCTTCTACTCCCATAGCGCTTGCTACTAGGCTTGTTGTAGCAGGTCCACCTATTACACAGGCATCTACTGGTGCTTCGCCTTTTGCTATAGCTGCTGCACATCCATCACATCCTGGATAACCACAGGCACCACAGTTGGCACCTGGCAAGGCATTTCTTACGGCTTCTTCTGTAACGGAAGTTTCAACGTGGAATTTTTGTCCTATAAGTCCAAGAGCCATGGCAAATACAAATCCCAATGCTCCAAGAACTAATACTGGTACTAAAATATTACTCATCTCTATCCCCTATAATCCTGCAAAGCCCATAAATGCAATTGACATAAGTCCCAATGTAATAAGTGACATTGGTGCACCTTTAAATGCTTCTGGAGTGTCATTATCAACTATTCTTTCTCTAATGTAAGCTAGGATTAGCATAGCCATCATAAAACCGATTGATGCTGAAACTGCATATACTAGAGTTTGGAATAGATTATATGAGTTTGTTATAACTTTGATTGCTACCCCTAGTACTACACAGTTTGTAGTTATAAGTGGTAGGTAAACACCCAAGGCACCGTATAAGCTTGGCATTGATTTCTTCATTACTGATTCAACTGATTGAACCAAAGTTGCTATAACTAGTATAAATATTACTGTTTGTAAGTATTCAATATGTAAGGGTTCTAGTAGGTAATATTGGATTACCCATGTTACAAGGGAAGCAAGGGTGATTACAAAAATTACTGCAAAACCCATACCTCTTGCTGTTTCAACTTTGCTTGTTACACCAAGAGTAGGGCATATTCCCAAGAATTGTCCTAAAACATAGTTTGATACAAATATTGTTCCTATAATTATTTTTAATAGTTCACTCATATTATTACCTATCTAGCTTTCTTTTCTTTATTATTAATGTATCCAGCATAAGCTGCAAATAATAAACCTAGTACTATAAATGATGATGCAGGTTGTTGTAAGAATCCTATTGTGTATTCAGCTGGTATAATTTGTTTGCCAAATAGTGATCCTGCACCTAATAATTCTCTAAAAAACGCTAGCACAGATATTGCTATTGTATATCCTAAGCCTTGGCCTATACCATCTACTATTGATGGGATTGGTGGATTTTGTGATGAAAATCCTTCTGCACGAGCAAGGATTATACAGTTTACTACTATAAGTGGGATAAATATACCTAGTGAAGCATATAATTCTGGCACGAATGCTCTTAACACCATTTGTACTATTGTTACGAATCCTGCGATTACTACTATAAATGCTGGTATTCTTATCTGGTCAGATATGAAGTTACGTAGTAGAGATATTACTAGGTTACTCATTGTAAGTACGAATATTACAGAAAGTCCCATACCTACAGCGTTGTTTAATGATGCTGAGATAGCAAGTACTGAACACATACCTACCATTTGTACAAATACTGGGTTATTTTTAAATAGACCGTCAGTAAATATTTTGCCTAAATCGTGTTTTTGTTTTTTTTCTACTTTTTCTTCATTGACTATTGGTCTTTCAACTTGTTGTTCCATATTTCCTCCTATTTTAGAGTTTCTAGAACTTCTCTAGCATCGTTGATGCCGTTAAGAATAGTTGTAGTTGAAATAGTAGCTCCAGAGATTCCGACGATTTCATTTTCGCCACCTGCTTCTGATGCCTTTACTTCACCATCCATGCTTACGCCAACCATTCCTTCACTAAAGAAGTCTTCTTCCATTCTAGCACCAAAACCAGCAGATTCAGAATGGTTAAGTGGAGCAAATCCTGTAATTTTATTGTCTGGATCTACGCCTATCAAGAACTCAATATCTCCACCGTATCCACCTGGAGAATTGATTTGGAATACATATCCTTCGCCATCAGCTGTGATAGCCTTGTAGACTTTTTCTACAGAGTCTGGTTTTTCTGTTTCTACTTCTTCGTAGGAATCAGCTGGATATACTACTGATAGAGATTCTTTTAATTCTTCTGCTTGTTGAGCTGCCACTATTGGAGCTGTTACACTATTTGTCAATGCTAGTGCAAGACCAACAACTGCTGTTATTATTAATAGTTTTAAGCCTAATACTAAATTGCTATTCTTATTCACGGCTTGCTCCTTTATTCTTTTCATAAGATACACCAAATACCTTTGGCATAGTATATTTTTCAATTATTGGTACTACAAGGTTTGCAAGTAAGATTGAGTAGCTTACGCCTTCTGGATATCCACCAAAAGCTCTTATAACAGCTGTAATTAGTCCAGCTAGTGCTGCATATATTATTTGTCCCTTTGGTGTAATAGGGCTTGTAGTGTAGTCAGTCAACATGAAAAATCCACCAAGTAATAGACCACCTGATAAAATATCTTTTAAGATGTTATCAAAGCCTGTGAATAGGCCAGATAATATCGTAGCTGTTGCTATGTAAATAAGTGGCATTTTGAAGCTTACTACTCTTCTGATTAATAGGTAAATAAAACCTATAATTAATGCTAGTGCTGATACCTCACCAAGTGATCCTGGTATATTTCCTAAAAATAAGTCCATAAGAGAATATGCATTTGGATCTGAAAGTGGTGTTGCAGCAGATACTGATGCAATGTCACTAACGTGTTTTAGTGTTGCTACTCTTTGAGGTGGCACGAAGTTGCTCATATTGCTTGACCATGAAGCTAGTAAAAATGCTCTAGCTGCTAAAGCTGGGTTTACAATATTTTGTCCAAGTCCACCAAAGGCCATTTTAACAACAACAATTGCAAATATTGCGCCGATTACTATTTGCCAAACTGGTAGGGTAAATGGCACGTTGTAGGCAAGTAAGATGCCTGTTACAACTGCTGATAGGTCATGTATTGTATTTTCTTTCTTTCTTGCTTTGTTAAATAATGTTTCTGTTGCCACACAAGTTAAAACTGACGCTAGAACTAAAACTAAGGACCTATATCCAAAGTAATAAAATGCTGCAATTCCTGCTGGAATAAGGGCAATTATTACATCTAGCATTTCTTTTCTAACATTGCGGTTACTTCTCACGTGTGGAGAAGATGTAACTAATAGTTTTTTTGTATCTTCCATATATCTCCTCCTATTTACCTGCTTGTCTTATTTGTCTCTTACCAAATCTGATTGCTTCTACAAGAGGTCTCTTTGATGGGCAAATATAAGAACATGATCCACATTCTATACAGTCCATAATTCTTAGTTCTTCTGCCTTGTCAAATTTCTCTTTTAGTGAATATTTGTGGATGTATAAAGGTAATAGGTTAACTGGACATACTTCTACACATCTAGCGCATCTGATACATGGTTCAGTAACTGGTGGGATCGCTTCCTCTGTTGTTTGAACTAGTATACAGTTAGTTGCCTTTTCTATTGGAAGGTCAGTTTTTGGTTGGGCAATACCCATCATTGGTCCACCGTTTATAAGTTTACCAATTTCTCCCTTAGTTCCACCTGCTGCCTCTAGGGCAAAATCAAATGGTGTACCAATTTTAACAAGCATATTTGTAGGATTAGCTACATTGTGACCTGTCACAGTCATAATTCTATCGATTAGAGGCTTATCATAATAAATAGCTTCATAAACTGCATTTACAGTTGATACGTTTGAAACTATTACTCCAGCATCCATTGGAAGACCACCTGATGGCACTACTCTATTTAGTGTTGCATCAATTAATCTTTTTTCATCACCTTGAGGGTATTTTGTAGCAAGCTTTACTACTTTTAATTGAGGCATATTACTTGCTTTATTTGCATAATCTTTAAGATAATCTGCTATAACTTCATAAGCCTTTGCCTTGTTATCTTCAATAGCTATGATTCCCTCTTTTGCTCCAGCTGCAGTAACTAAGAGCTCTAGACCTTTTACGATTGCTTCTGGTCTATTTTTTAATATGTAATCATCACAGGTAACATATGGTTCACATTCTGCACCATTTACTATAACTGTGTCTACAGCTTTTGCTGGTGTATATTTGATATGTGTTGGGAAGGCTGCTCCGCCCATACCAACTATTCCAGCTTCTTTTATCTTTGCTACAATTTCTTCTTTTTGTAAGCTAACGTTATCATTTAGTATGTACTCTTTTTCTTGATCATATCCCTCAGTATCAATCACTACTGCTTGTGAGTTTTTACCTGAGGCAGTTTGGATATCGATAATATCGCTTACAACACCTGCTACTGATGAGTGGATATTTGCTGAGAAATTACCAACAGCCTGGCCGATTAAATCGCCAATTGCCACTTCATCTTTTTTGTTAACCAAACATTTGCTTGGGGCACCTATGTGTTGAGTCAATGGAATAACCACAGTTTTTGGTACTTCCAATTTTAATAAATCACTATTTTCAGATAGCTCTTTATACTCGTCTATATGTACACCCTTTTTAAATGTTAAAACATCTTGGGCCATAAAAATCTCCTTCTTATTTTCTTTCCATTAACTATTATAAATTAGTTTTAATTATTGAGCAACTAATTAGGCAATATCATCTAAAATATTGCCCAAAAAAATCATAAAATTGTTATATGCAAGTTGCCCCAAATCTGATAATTCAAGGTTTGACGGAAGCCCATCCTTATAAAAAGTTTTGTAAACTTCATAATTTGCCATAACCTTTGTGACATATTGCCTTGTCTCATCAAAAGGAATCTTTGATATATCTGGATTTTCTTTATCAAGAATTCCTTGATCTATCCATTTGTCGACATTTCCTACCCCACCATTGTAGGCAGCAAGGGCTAATTCCTTGTTGTTATAATAATTATATAGGTAGTTGTAATAGCCAACCCCAAGTTTAAGATTATATTCAATGTCATTTAGCTTATCTGGATAGTAGTCCTCTCCTATGACTTCTGCTGAGTGTTTGGCCGTCTCATCTAATAACTGCATCAAACCCTTAGCTCCTTGATGAGATTGTGCATCATTATCAAAATCTGATTCGACCTTTACAATAGAAGCTGTAAGCAAGGGATCGACATTGTATTTATTTGAATACTCATTTATCTGATCTTGGTAATTTATCTGAGTTCTAGATGTTTGGTAGGCAATCACCCCATAGCTTACTGCCACTAGGGTAAGGACTGTCAGAAGAATAAATCCTAAGACTTTTCCTATAAATTTTAAAACTTTCATAATAAATCCTTTTTTTCCAAAACTATTTTTAATTCTTTGATCAAATCTGCTACAGAACCGCTATTGTCAAAAACTACATCGCTTTGCTCTTGCATTTGGATTTGCTCTTTTTGTTTTTCTATCTTTTCTTTGGCATAGGATGCATCTATATTATCGCGATCCATCAGCCTTTCTACTTGGGTATCGTGATTTGCAGTTACTAGCCAAACTTCATCACAAGCAAATTTCTCTTTCATCTGAAAATATAGAGGAATTTCTACAAAAACCACTTTTTCATCCAAGCTATCAATAGTTTTTTCTAGTTCGTTAATGATATTTTTGTGAGTTAATTGATTTAATTCCAACAATTTATCTTTATCTGAAAAAATAATTTTCGCTAATTTTTTCTTATCCATGTTATCACCATCAAAGGCATCGGTAAAGGACGGTGAATTCTTGATAGCCTGGTAATTTAAACCACCAACTTCTAATAATCGCCTGTTTGTTTCATCCGCTGATAGGACTGTAAAACCCAAATCGGATAATAGCCTTGATAAGGTAGACTTGCCAGAGGCTATAGTTCCTGTTATTACTATTTTATTTGGATTCATACATACTTTCTCCAGTATCTATATCTACTAATAGTGGTACAGGAAGTTTTGCGGCTTCTTCCATGGACTTTCTTAATAGTTCTATTGCTTGGTCCTTATCAGCAAGGCTTGATTCAAGGATAATCTCATCGTGAATTTGTAAGATGATTCTAGCATCAAGACCAGCTTCTTTGAGATTTTCATAAGTTTTTATCATAGCTATTTTTATGATATCAGCAGCTGTCCCTTGGATTGGAGTGTTTAAGGCTACTCTTTCTCCAAAACTTCTGACGTTGAAATTTCTTGATGAAATTTCTGGTATATATCTTCTTCTGTGAAATAGTGTTTCTGTATATCCTTGATCTCTTGCTTCTTTGATGATATTATCCATATATTTTTTGATATTCGGATAGCTTGCCTTGTAATTTTCTATATAATCTTTTGCTACCTTCCTAGGAATATTTAAGTTTTGGGAAAGACCATAGTCGCTTATACCATATATTATCCCAAAATTTACGGCCTTGGCATTGTATCTTTGAACTTTTGTAACTTCCTCAAGCGGCGTATCAAAAACTTCTGATGCTGTCTTTGTGTGTATGTCTACACCATTTATAAAGGCATCTATCATATTTTGATCTTCTGATAGGGAAGCTAATATCCTAAGTTCTATCTGCGAATAGTCAGCATCTATCAAAATCATTCCAGGACTTGCCTTAAAGGCTTTTCTGATCTTTCTACCCTCTTCAGTCCTTATCGGTAGGTTTTGAAGATTTGGTTCTGTTGATGAAAGTCTACCAGTCGATGCAATATTTTGTCTAAAAGTGGATCTTATCCTACCATCTTCATCTATAGAATTTTCAAGACCCTCAATGTAGGTTGAACGCAGCTTGTACATTTCCCTATATTGTTCGATTTTCGGTATTATTTGGTGCTTATCCCTAAGTTTTTCCAAGACTGATGCGTCAGTAGAATATCCTGTTTTGGTTTTTTTGATAACAGGCAAGTCCAAGTCTTTAAATAAGACTTCTCCAAGTTGCTTGGTAGAATTAATATTAAATTCTGATCCTGCCATTTCATATACTTCTCTTGTAAGAGTCTCTATAATCTCATCTATCTCAGCTTTTAAGCCTTCCAAAACTTGTCTATCTGTCACAAATCCAGCAATTTCCATTTCTGATAAAACCTTGGATAATTTTATTTCTATGTCCTTATAAAGGTCATACATTTGATAATCATTTAGTTCATCAATCAGCTTATTCTTAGTATTTTCCAATGTGTATAGGACAGATCCTAAGTAATTATTCAAATCATCCTGGTCGATATCCATATATGATTTAGTTTTGGCTCCCTTACCAATAAGATCAACCGAACTTATCACTTCATAATCAGAGTAGGCTTGGCTTAAGGTTTTTACATCATAGGATGACCTGGAAGGATCTATCAGATAGTGCATGAGCATTAGGTCATTATAAGGCAACTCTACATCTATGCCGATTTTATCAAGTAAGACTATGTCTTCTTTGATATCAAATGAATTCTTTATTATCTCCCCATCTGCAAAAATTTCTTTAAAATCTCCAACAAAATCTTCATCTGGGTCTATGATAAATGTTTTAGAATCTTTTGTCTTTATGGCAATCTTATAAATATTTGAGTGAATGTAGTTATCCCCATCATATATGGCCTTAAAAGTAAATTCTTTGGCACTTTTTATCTTATCAACTAAAGCTTTTAAGTCATTTGTTGTATCTAGGTCAAAAGATTTTTCTTCTACTGCTACATCGCTATTTTTATCAAGTTTTTCTATAAATTTATTAAAGTTATACTTAGAAAATTTCTCTCTAAGGTTTTTCTCATCAACTTGACCTAGTTTCAAATCCTCCAAATCAATATCTACTGGTGCATTAGTGACAATGGTTCCGATTTTCTTGCTCATATAGGCAATGTGCTCGCTGTCAATCAGATTTTGCTTAGTCTTTTTGCCAGAAATCTCATCTATATGTTCGTAAAGCCCCTCTATTGACCCGTAATCTTTGATAAAACCAATGGCTTTTTTAGGACCAATACCATCTACACCTGGTATATTGTCTGACTTATCACCCTCAAGTCCCTTAACATCTATGAGCTGCTTTGGACTTAGACCAAATTCTTCCTCTATAGTTGCTACATTGTACTCCACCATATCGGAAATACCCTTTTTGGTAAGATAGACAGTTATTTTTTCATCAACCAACTGCAGATAGTCCCTATCCCCAGTGATTACTACGACCTTATAACCAGCTTCTTGGCCCATATTTGCATAGGTTCCTACAATGTCGTCAGCTTCGTAGCCATCAAGGTCAGTATATTTTACTCCCATTGAATCAAGGATATCTTTTAGAATTCCAAATTGATAAGAAAGTTCTGATGGCATCTTATCTCTAGTTGCCTTGTAATCTTTAAATTCGTCATGACGGAAAGTCTTGCCAGACCTGTCAAAAGCAACAAGTACTGAATCTGGCTTATAATTATCAAAGGCATTTTGGTACATGGTCAAAAAACCATATACACCATTTGTCATAACCCCATCGTTGTTTGTAAGATTAGGCAGAGCAAAAAAAGCCCTAAATATTAAACTTGATCCATCAATTAACATTAGTGTTTTTGTCATAAGAACTCCTTAGTAATAGTATAACGCATATGGTTGATATTTTAAAGATTGCATTAAAAAAAGCCCATAATCTGTTGATTATGAGCATTTTTAATATGTATTGAAGCATTTTTGGTCCTCGACCCTAAAGGGTCTGCGGTTGTTTCGCGACTTTTGGTCACGAGACCTCTCAGGAAGCCGGCCGGGCTTCGTGCTTAAGCACGAACACTCCGTGGAGGGTCCTCTCTTAGCCGGACGGGCTTGTTTAATATTGTGCCTTCGGCGGTTTTTTAGGTCCTCACTTCGTTGCGGTTGTTTCGTGCCTATAGGGCACGACCCCTCTCTGCGCCGGGGAGGCGAGTATTGGTGCCGGTGGTGGGACTCGAACCCACACGCCCTGGTGGACAACAGAGTTTGAGTCTGTCTCGTCTGCCAATTCCAACACACCGGCAAAATGGTTACTAAGATAGTATACCATATTTTATTTGCCTTGTAAACGCAGTTTTTTATAATATTCGGAAAAATAAAATTTCATTGATAATAATCCTATTACAATGCCAAGTATTATACCTGCTAGAACGTCTGACGGAAAGTGGACGTGCAAATATAACCTGCTAAATGAAATTAAAACAGCTAAAATTAATGTAAATCTTCTAAGCAATTTTGATTTACCCATAAATAGCATAATTGTCGCAAATGTGGCAGCATATGAGCTGTGGCCTGATGGGAATGAGGCATTTCCAACTTTTGGTATTAGTAATTCTAGTCCTTTGACGTATTCATAGGGTCTTGTTCTATCAACTATGTTTTTTAGGCCTAGGTTTATGATTATTAAATTGCCTATGAAGGCAATAATCATTATTTGTGCCATTTTTTTGTATTCTTTTGTTGATAGGAATACTAGTATTAGGCATATCCAAAGTATCGCCCCATTTCCTAGAGAAGATACGGCAACCATAAATTCATCTAGGAATGGATTTCTTATTTTTTGGATGGCATCTAGTATAGATAGTTCAAAACTTGTAAAAGAATTCATTCTAATTTCCCTTATCTATAGTCTCAATAGTCATATCATAGGCTTGTTGAATTCTCGACCTTTGATAGTCATCAACTTCGTCATAGTATTTTCCACCATCTAGGAAATCTTCTGCCACATGACTTTGAACACTTGTTCCAAAGTCATTATATTTTACGCCTACCCAAATAGGGTGTGCTTCTATATTTTCAATTGATGTTGATCCATTTTTAGGATTTTTAGCCAAGTCTATTTCATAGCTTACTGCTTGTTCTGTTCTAATATCGTTGTTGTTTTCAAGGTTTTGGAAAGAGATAAAGTTCCCTAGGGCATAAGCTATAAAGCCAGTCCTGCCATCACTAGCTTCGTAGTATTCGTAAGGTTCAACAACGTGTGGGTGGTTGCCTATGACAAGGTCTGCTCCCCATTCAATCATTTCTCTACCTAGTTCTACTTGGTCAGCACTTGGATCTGAATGATATTCTATGCCCCAATGTGGATAGACGATAACAAAATCAGCTCCATTTTCCTTTGCTTCTTCGATGTCAGATTGTATTTCTTCTGGGTGTAGGTAGTTTAGTTCTGGTATTTCTTCTCTAACTTGAACTAGGTCAACTAGGCCATTTGCCCCATAAGTATAGGCTAAAAAGGCTAATTTTATGCCATTGACATTTTTATACAAAATTCTGCTTTGGCCAGATTTTTTTGATCCCACATGGTCAATGCCCAATTCATCCATAGCTTCAATTGTTGTAAATAAGCCTTCGACCTCTGTGTCAAGTGAGTGGTTATTGGCTGTTGAAAGGACATCAAATCCTGCATCTTTGATAGCTTCTAGGTATTCCTTTGGCGCATTAAATCTAGGAAATCCCGCATATGCCAAGTTTGGATTGGTTGTTGTTTCATAATTTCCTATAGAAATATCTGCATCACTAATATAGTCACTAACATAGGCAAAGGAATCTGAGAAATCATAGGTCCCACCACCCTTATTGTAGGCGTATTGGATTTGTGCAAGGTGAGCCATAATATCTCCAAAAGTCTTGATCTTAACTGTATTCAGTTTTTGATCTTCTTGGTCTTCTTGATTAGCTTCAGTATTTTGATCAGCAATTTCCTGACCATTTTCTTCTATTACTTCCTCGCTTTGACCACTTTCATCATTATTTTTATCCTTTTGGCTTTGGTTAATATTTTCAATCAAATCAGTTGTTCTAACTACTTCTTTTTCGATAGTAGGCTCAGCTTCTTTGCTAGAACAAGCCACCAAAAATACACTAAGAAATAATACACTAAAAATTTTTCTATCTATTTTCACTAATTGCTCCTAATATTCTAAATATTATACTATATATATTCTACAACATTTTACGCTTTAAGGGTATAAGTATCTAATGTACGGAGGAGATTATGACATTTAACGATACTTTACATGTAGAAATACATGAAATGAATGACCAATATTTGGAGATGAGAATACCATTAAAAGATGAATATAAAAATGAACTTGGAGCTGTGCACGGAGCTATAATTATGGCTCTTGCTGATGTTGCAACTGGTCTTTTGGCCAACCAAGTAAAATATACCGCTCCAACACAAAGCTCATATACAAATTTTCTAAGACCAATACTTAATACAGAATATACTTATGCTAAATCTGAAATAATTAAAAGAGGAAAAAGAACTGTTACTGTAGATTGTAAAATCTGGTCCGATGATACAAAACTCGCTGCTGTTAATAGATCAGAATATACTATAGTTGATAATATAGATAAGAAGCCATCTAAACTTACAGAAAGTTTAAAATCAGGTAATTATGAAAGATATTAAAAAATTAACTCATCTCATAAAATGATATGTACCCTCTTTACTAGAGAACTCAGTAAGGAGGATATTTTTATGAAATATAGTTATGAATTTAAAAAAAGAATGTATACAGTAGTACAGAGAAGGAAAATGGGCGGATACACCTGAAGGAGTTAAAGAAAAAATATTTCATGATGCACTCAGA
>ERZ1673749.1752-NODE-1752-length-13362-cov-49.379349_pt1 | contig 13362 bp, 5 predicted proteins | sample MGYA00580204_ERZ1673749 | MGnify/ENA primary metagenome ERZ1673749 (study PRJEB41218, sample SAMN15661745) | gut metagenome | host: Homo sapiens | place: Canada: London | collected 2015-08-20/2019-03-30 | study: EMG produced TPA metagenomics assembly of...
AGCGACAGGGATTATCACTTCTTTGCTTTAAGGCTCAAATGCGTCACCCCTGCCGTGGTGTTTCAGGGCTCTTGCTGAGTCAAGGCTAATCTGGTGGAGAGTCTCATAGTCTGCATTTTTGGTCGGGAGGAGACAGAAGGAGACACAGAGAGACAACCTCGTCTGACGGAGGTTGTATATTTGCACCGCTGAAGCTTTCGGATAGATTAGCCACTCGGCGGGGACGTGGGGGCAGTAACAATGGAGGCCGTATCTCTCACGAGACACGACCTCCGGACTCCTTTTATCTTACAGTATGAATGGATCTAAGCCTATTCTTCTGCTTTCCTTTCTTTTCTCTTACTTACGATTGTATGTGTGTTTCTCAAAGTCATACTTGGTCCAGCCGAAGACACTGCTCTCGCAGCCCTTGAGGCTACGGTCCTGCTTGGCACTTACCTGCTTGGGATCAGACTTCTTGATCGTGTTGCCAAACTCGGGTGTGCTCAGTGTATTATTGTAGGTGATGGTGATATTGCCATCACCCTTCTTGTCGGTGACGTTGATAAAGTTCTCCACCTGACCCTGACCCTTCACGAGAGCGTTAGTGATCTTGGCAGTGGCACCACGACGGATCTTGAAGACGTCATTGAGGTAGTACCCTTTAGTCTTAGAGGGCTTCTGTGCCAGCTCAATGGTGATGTTCTCCATCACGAAATTGGACTGGTGGCTGTCGCCGGGGTAGTTGCCATCGTGATTGCCATCGGCCTCTACGCCGCGGGGATCCTTCTCGGTGCTGACGTGACCGTCTCTCCAGATGCCGTAGGCATTGGTGAGGGTACCGCTCCAGCCCTGAGTGACGTCAAACATATCGTCGTCCATGTCGACAGCGAGGAAGTTCTTGACGCTGACAGCGCCACCGAAGAACTCTACACCATCGTCTGCTCCCATGTAGGCGAAGACGTTCTCGATCTTGGTGCCGGAGCCGACGCCATTGAGGGTGAGAGTATTGTGCTCTACGTCGTCATTCTGAGAGGCACCGCAGTACTCGAGGACGAGGTACTCGATGGAGCCGGAGTTGTCGTCCGCCTTGTCGCCACCGTAGGGGTACTCATTATTGATCTCCGTCTTAGCGCTCTTCTGACTGGAGGTGAGAGGAGCGTAGCCATTGATGATCAGACCGCCCCACGCACCGGCCTCCTGCTTGGTGGAGGTCATGATGACAGGCTTATTGGCGGTACCCTTGACGAAGATCTTACCGCCCTGCTCGACGAGGATGTACTTGTCGAAGCCCTGACCGGCGGTGAGGATCGTACCTGCGGGGATGGTGAGGGAGGCCCCCTTCTTGACGAAGACGGGGCCATCGATGGTGTAGCTGACAGCGGCGCTGAGGGTCTTGTCGCCGGTGATGTCACCCTTGAGACTCTCACTCTTGGCCTCCGGGGTCTTCACCTCGGGGAAGAGGTAGCCGGTCCAGCCGAAGAGGCCGGCGTCGCAGCCCTTGAGGCTCTTGTCCTCCTTCGCATTGAGCTCGCTCTTGTCACCTGTCTTGAACTCAGAGCCCATGACCGGTGTGGTGAGCTGGTTATTGTAGGTGATGGTGAGCTTACCATTACCCTTCTTGTCGGTGGTGTTGATGAAGTTCTCTGCCTGACCCTGACCCAGCACGAGAGCATTGGTGATGGTAGCCGTAGCACCACGACGGATCTTGAAGACGTCGTTGGCGTACTGACCCTTGGTCTGTGAGGGGGCCTGAGCGAAGAGGATGGTGATATTCTCCATCTTGAAATTGGACTGATGGGTGTCGCCGGGGTAGTTGCCGTCGTGATTACCGTCGGCCTCTACGCCGCGGGGGTCCTTCTCGGTGCTGACGTGGCCGTCCTGCCATACGCCGTAGGCGTTGGTGAGGGTACCATTCCAGCCCTGGCTGACGTCAAACATGTCGTCGTCCATGTCGACAGCGAGGAAGTTCTTGACGCTGACAGAGCCACCGAAGAACTCTACACCATCGTCTGCACCCTTGAAGGCGAAGACGTTCTCGATCTTGGTGCCGGAGCCGACGCCATTGAGAGTGAGCGAATTGTGCTCTACGTCGTCATTCTGAGAGGCACCGCAGTACTCGAGCTTGAGGTACTCGATGGAGCCTGAGTTGTCGTCTGCCTTGTCGCCACCGTAGGGGTACTCAGAGTTGATCTCCGTCTTGGCGGTCTTCTGGCTGGAGGTGAGGGGTGCGAAGCCATTGATGATGAGTCCGCCCCATGCACCGGCCTCCTTCTTCTCAGCAGTGAAGGTGACAGGGGCCTCTGCGGTACCCTGTACCATGATCTTACCGCCCTGCTCGACGAGGATGTACTTGTCGAAGCCGGTCTTGGAGGTGATGGTGGTCCCTGCGGGGATGGTGAGGGTGGCACCGCTCTTGACGAAGAGTGCACCGGTGAGAGAGTAGGGGACAGCGGCATCGAGGGTCATGTCCTTGGTGATATTGCCGCTCAGGTTCTGAGTCTTGGTCTCAGTGAAGCTGTAACCGGTCCAGCCGAAGATGGATGCGTCGCATCCGGTGAGGTTGGGATCCTCGGTGTAGGAGACCTCATCCTTATTGTCAGACTTGATCAGCTTGCCTGTGAGGGGAGTGGTGAGCTGATTATTGAAGGTGATGGTGAGCTTACCATTGCCCTTCTTGTCGGTGGTGTTGATGAAGTTCTCTGCCTGACCCTGACCCTTGACGAGGGCGTTGGTAATCTTGGCAGTGGCACCACGACGGATCTTGAAGACGTCGTTGAGGAAGGACCCCTTCTCCTGAGAGGGGGTCTGATTGAGGACGATGGTAACGTTCTCGATGGTGAAGTTGGACTGATTGGCATCATTGGCGTAGTTGCCATCATGATTACCATCGGCCTCTACACCGCGGGGATCCTTCTCGGTGCTGACGTGGCCCTCCTCCCAGATGCCGTAGGCGTTGGAGAGCTTACCGCTCCAACCCTGGGTGACGTCAAACATATCGTCATCCATATTGACAGCGAGGAAGCCGTCCAGATTGACCGTACCGCCGAAGAACTCTACGCCGTCATCGGCACCCATGTAGGTGAATATGTTGGAGAGCTTCGTTCCATTGCCGACACCATTGAGGGTGAGGGAATTGTGCTCTACGTCGTCATTCTGAGAGGCACCGCAGTACTCCAGCTTGAGGTACTCGATGGAGCCTGAGTTGTCGCCCGGCTGGTCGCCGCCGTAGGGGTACTCAGAGTTGATCTCCGTCTTGGCGCTCTTCTGACTCGAGGTGAGGGGAGCGTAGCCGTTGATGATGAGGCCGCCCCATGCGCCGGGCTTCTTCTCCTCAGCGGTGAAGGTGACAGGGGCGCTAGCGGTACCCTTGACGATGATCTTGGCGCCCTGCTCGACGAGGATGTACTTGTCGAAGCCGGTCTTGGAGGTGATGGTGGTCCCTGCGGGGATGGTGAGGGTAGCACCCTTCTTGACGATCAGAGCGCCCTGGAGAGAGTAGGCAGTCTTGGCGTCAAGCGTGCGATCTTTGGTGATGTTGCCCTTCAGCGCGGCCTGCTCGGTCGGGGTGGGCTTGGGCTTTTTGTTGTCGTCCTCCTTACAAGACGTAGAGAGGCTCAGGGTGGCTATCCCCATGAGGAGGAGCGCTAGACCCTTGGTAAGTGCTTTCATGTCTGTCTTCTATTCTTGGTTTGTAGTTACTGTAGTCTATTAGAACTTATATCCCAGGCTGACGCTGAAGCTGATACCTTTGCGGTACTCGGAGATCATCTGGGGAGCGTCCGCTGCGTGAGGGGCCTGTAGCTCCGGATGAGCGGTGTAGTATTGGTCGAAGGTCTTCTGGAGCATTCCTCCCGGGACCTCCACCTTGCGGATCGGGCTGTCAAGGAGGTTATTCGCCTTGAGCTTGATGGAGAAGTGCTTGCCGAGATTGGCCTCTCCGACGAGATTGAGCTTGGCGACGCCCTGCTCGATCACGCCATTCTCATTCTGTCCCACGGTACCGTAGGTGTAGAGGCGGTCGCTGAAGTAGTCGAAGAGGACTGTCGCATTGTAGCTATTGCGTGCGGTGGAGTAGGTGTAGGTGAGGTCGGCATTGGCGAGCCAGGGAGAGGCGCCCTCGAGCTGAGTGCGCTCGCTCTTGATCACGCCGAAGGGCTCCAGGTCGAGCATCATATCGGAGTAGAGGTAGGAGCCGCGGATGCCCATGCTGAGCTTGTGACGCTGCTCGGTGGCAATGCTGTAGGTATTAAGGAGGTCCTTGCGGAGCTCGAGCTCGATACCGGCCACCTCTGCCTTGTCGGACGGATTGGCGTACTGAAGGACGCCTGCGGTGCCGGCGAGGAAGACGCGGGAGAGCGGATCCTTGATGTGCTTGTAGTAAGCGGTGACGGAGAAGAGCTCGCTCGGGGAGAAGTACCAGTCGTACTTCAGGTCCACATTGTAGAGCTCGGAGTGGCGCACCTGCGACCAGCCTCGGCTGGTGAAGTCGATATTGACGTAGCTGTAGGTGGAGACCTCCTTGAAGCGCGGCATGGAGTAGCTCTTCGATGCACTCAGGCGGAGAGTGTGCTGGTCATTGATGTCGTACCGGACGTTGAAGCTCGGGAGGATGAAAGGCTTCATGCGGGGGCTCTCGGAGTCCTTACCGGCTAGGACGGTGGAGGTGGGGGTGTCCGAATTGATCCCCGTGGAGACCTCCTGCGAGAGGAAGTCGACGCGCAGTCCGCCCTGCAGGGTGAGGGCTTCGGTCACCTTCCAGACGGCGTCGAGGTAGCCGATGTGGATATTCTTCTTGGCCCGGTACCACTCGTCGTTATTGAGCTTGACGTTGGTCACCGGCATCTTGTCCGTTCCTCGATTGCTGAGCGTTTCGATATTGTAGAGACTGTCCCAATTGAGATCCCTGAAGCCCTGCGCATCGAGCCCCGTGGGGACGGAGGCGAGGAGGTTGTAGGCGATCGCATTGAACTTATGATCAATGAAGCGACCCTTATAGCCGACGGTGAGGAAGGACTCGGGGGCAAACTTCCACTCCAGGGCGGCCTTGACGTTGTAGTCGTTCTCCCTTAGGTTGGAGAAGAAGCGGTCGTTATTGATCGACCAGTCGGGGATCCAGCCCTGATTGGTGAGGACCATGTAGAGGCGGCGACGGTCCGGCTCGTAGGCCTGGAGGATATTGACGGCGCCGCCGACGTTGAGCGTCAGTCCATCGGTGAGCTCCCAGTCGGTGTCGAGCTGATTGACGAGGAGGCGATTGTCGTTATTCTGCTGACGAGTGAGGCTAATGTGATTGAGCTCCATCTCCTCTCCGTCCGGGAGGAGGTCCCCCTCGGGGGTGCGGTTGATGGACCCATCCTGATTGTGATCTGAGTGCTGACCGATGAGGGTGGTGACGAATTGCTTCGACGAGTGGATCCAGAGGCCGGTGTAGCGGAGGGTGTGCTTGTCGTAGAGGCGCATCGTCGCGTCGCCGAGGATCAGCTGGCGGACATCGGTGTCGTACATCGGTCCCTCCTGATTGGTGTACCAGAGGCCGGTGGTGCCGCCATTAAAGACGGTGGAGAAGCTCCTGGAGATACGATTTGAGTAGGAGTAGCCCACCTCATGCCGCCCCACGAGGAGCAGGTCGAGGTCTACGTGATCCATCTCGAAGCGCTTGCCGAGGGAGATATTGAAGTTGTGGTCGATGGGCGCCTTCACCTTGATCGGCTGGAGCTGATTGACGAAGGGGTACTCGCTCACCTCATTGATCTCGGAGCCGTAGCCGGGGAAGAGGTCGCGACTGGGCTCCGCCCTATTGGCGACGCCGAAGTAATTGACTCCATCCTGGCGGTAGAAATTGTCCAGCCCGAGGAGGGTCGCATTGCTCCCAATGCCGGCGCCGATGGAGAGGAGGTGGTCGCCCTGCAGCTGCTTCGACTTGATGTCGATCGCTGCACCTCCGACGTCACCTCCGCGGCTGGAGCTGAAGGCCTTATTCACCCCGATATTCTGGATCATATCGGTGTCGAAGATGTCGAGCGAGATATTCTTGTACTCCGGGTCATCCGAGGGGATGGGGAAACCATTGAGGTAGGTGCTATTGTATCGGTCAGCGAGACCGCGGACGAAGACGTTCTTGACGCCGTCCTGCTTGGAGATGCCGGAGACCTGCTGTACGGCCGCCTCCGCATTGGAGATGCCCTTGCGGTCGAGCTCCATGGCGCCGATCGCCTCTATGGCAATGAGGGCGCGCTTCTGCTCAAGGAGGAGCATATTCTCCGACTCACGATTGGCCTTCGCCGTCACCACCACCTCCTCCAGCACTTCATCGTCGGGGTGGAGGGTATAGTCGAGCGTAGCGCGCTGGCCCGGCTCGATCACGGCATTGGGGATCCGCTCAGTCTTGTAAGAGACGTAGGAGATGACCACGGTGTAGACCCCCTTGGGGATCCCGGTGATGGTGAACTTCCCGTCCATATCGGTGTAGCCGCCGAAGGAGGTGCCCTCGAGACGAATCGTGGCGCCCATAAGCGGCTCCTTGGTAGTGCCGTCTGTGATGACGCCGTGGAGTATGCCTCCGGCGGTCTCGCCCTCGGGCTCAGTAAGGGTGGAGATGAGATAGTTGCTTCCGAGAGTTGAGATCTCTGTAGCTACAGCTGTGCTGCAGGTCATGATCGCTAGGAGTATGATACGGTAAGCCTTCATTACTGTAAGAGTATATCTTCTTGATTATTTTCCACCGCAAAGGTGGCAAAGCGTTATTACCTACCGATTAATCTCCTGTGACATTCCGGATAAGAGTCTGTGTAGATCCTATGAAGGACTTGTGTCGATACCGTTACGGTACAGGCGAAAAACTATTAATGAGCTAGGGTGAAGGGGGTAAAAAGAGAGCCGCAGCGGGGCGGATGCTCCACTGCGGCTCAGTGACTTATTAGGAGAGTGTATCCTCGCTGGATCAGGCGGCGGGTTTAGCGGCTGCCTCCTTGGCTGCGGGCTCCCCAATGGCGATCATCTCGAGGTAGGTGTTATCGGTCAGGAGACCCTTGAGGTACTGGCGGACATCCTCGATGGTGATGCTGTTGAGCGTCTCAAGGAACTTCTCATCGGTATTCCGATCACGAAGCACCTGCATCTGCAGCTGGCTCATCCAGTAGTTGTTCTTGTGCTGGTTCTCGTCGAATTGCTTCTTCATATTGAGGACAGCCTTGTCGAAGAACTCCTGATTCATGCCATTCTCGACCATCTCCTTCATCTCGTCCTTGACCCTCTGATTGAGGTGCTCGGCCTGCTCTTTATTGGTCTGGAAGACGATCATCATCTGAGAGGTGGGGGTGGGGAACTCGTCCTCGGAGCCGATGGCGGAGACGCCGTAGGTGCCGCCCTCCTCCTCACGGATGGAGACGAGGTACTGCTGGTCGAGGATCGAGCTGAGGAGGTCTGCCATGATGGCGTTCTTGAGGTCGTAGGTGGGGTTGTCCTTGATCAGCATGTCAATGACAAAGACAGAGGGAGTGCTCACCTCGTAGGTGAAGTGGTGGTTGCTTGACTGCTTAGCCGTCGGGAGGGCGAGCTCACGCTGCCAGGTCTCACCGCGGGCGGTATTGGGCAGGGTGGCGATGTAGCGCTCTACAAGGGGCTTGATGGAGTCGAGCTCGAAGTCACCGACGATGAAGAAGGTGAAGTCGCCCATATCAGCGAAGCGGCTCTTGTAGGTCTCTATGATCTTGTCGTAGTCGAGAGACTTGATCTGGTCGATCGTGAGGGGAAGTGCCTCAGGATTGCCACCGTAGATCATAGAGGGGAGTGAGTCGCGGAGTACGGTGCTGGTGGGGTTGCTCTTGGCAGCCTCCATCATCGCTACCTGACGGTCGCGGGCAGCACTGTAGAGTGCGGTGTCCTTACGGAGGTCAGTGGTGATGAGGTGGATCGCCTGGAAGAGCTGCTCGGCATCGCTCTTGGCAGCGTAACCTGAGATCGACTCGCTGGTGCGACCGATGGAGGCGGAGACGGAGACCTTGCGCCCGGTAAGGATCTTCTCGATCTGATTGGGCGTGTGACCGCCATAGCCACCTACGCCGGCGAAGTCATTGACGGCACGGACGTTGATGTCCTTCGGATCCTCGCGGACGATACCGCCGGGGCTGACGGCGCGGACATTGATCTCATTGTCAGCATAGTCGGTCGGGAGGAGGTAGACGCTGATGCCATTGGAGAGCTCCCACTTGGTGGACTTGAATGCCTGGTCAGCCTTGGTGGCTACGACAGAGCCGGGCTGGGGCAGCTGCTCCATCAGGCTCTCTGAGGAGACGGTCTCCTTGTAGGGCTCCACCTCCTGCTTCATCCCCTTGTCAAACTCTGCGAGCAGCTCCTCGGGCGTCGGGTAGGTGAGTCCGTCCTTCTGCACCGCCATGATGGAGATGAAGAAATTCTGCCCTGCCTGCTCGGGGATCATCTGTGCCAGCTGCTGATTGATTGCCTGTACGTTGATCATCTGAGCCATCTGCTGAGCGAGCATAGACTCGGTCTCGATACCGGGGATGTAGCCGCCGCGGGTGAAGTAGGCGGAGTACTCGACGGCGTACTCTTCGTTGGTCCTGTTCTTCTTCTCCTTCACACCATTATCGTAGTCGGCGAGGATCTTCTTAATGACGCGATTGTACTCACTCTCGGTGAAGCCGTACTTTCGGGCACGTGCCAGCTCGGCAGTCATCGCCTCGAGGGCACGAGCATAGCCGCCCTCCTCGGCAACGATGTCAGCCTGGAAGGCATCCTCCGTCTGAGAGACGATGAAGGAGCCTATGCTGACGGAGGCCTGGAGGAAGGGCGCATTGGGCTGCTCGAGGATCTCATCGAAGCGGTTGGCGAAGAGCTGGTGGACGATCTCGGACATAAAGTCAGAGAGGAAGCCGACGGCGGTACCGCGGAGCTCCTGCGGCATAGCGTCGTAGGTCTGATTGATACTCACCTGGGTGCCTGTGACCTCAGGATTAGTGATCACCACGGCCTTGGGCTCGGGGCGGTCGGGAACGCCGAAGTAGACACGCTCGGCAGGATTCTCCGGCATCGGGATGGAGGAGAAGGTCTTCTTGATCTGCGCCTCTACGTGGTCCACGTCGATATCTCCGACGACGATGATCGCCTGGAGATCGGGGCGGTACCACTTGTGGTAGTAGCTGCGGAGGGCATCGTAGGGGAAGTGCATCACTACGTCCATCGTACCGATTGGCAGGCGGTGTCCGTAGCGGTGATCCTCGGGGAAGGCTGAGGCAAGGAGCTGCTCAAGGGCACGCATGGAGCCGTTGTCTCTCGTGCGCCACTCCTCCTGGATCACGCCGCGCTCGTTGTCGATCTCCTCATCTGTGAGGTCGAGGTAGCCACTCCAGTCGTGAAGGATCAGGAGACAGGAGTCGACGAAGTTCTGATTCGTCGTCGGGGCGTTCATGATCTGATAGACAGTCTCGTCGATGGCGGTGTAGGCATTGAGGTTGGAGCCAAATTTCACACCATTCTTCTCCAGGTAGTCGATCATACCCTTGCCGGGGAAGTTCTTGCTACCCTGGAAGGCCATGTGCTCGAGGAAGTGAGCGAGACCGCGCTGGGTATCCTCCTCGAGGACGCTCCCGACGCGCTGGGAGATGTAGAAGTGGGCTCTCTCCTTCGGCTTCTCGTTGTGACGGATGATGTAGGTGAGCCCGTTGTCGAGCTTGCCCATCCGCACGTCCTTGTCGATCGGCAGCGGAGGGGTCTGCTGCGATGCATCCTGCGCTCTACCGGGGAGCATCGCCACAGCGGCGAGACTCATCACTCCGGAGAGCAGGGTAAGAAAGTGGTTACTCATGTGTTGATTGATTTTGTATATAAGTTTTGTAGTTTTATTCTGTGGCAAATTTAGAGGAAAAAGTTGGTAGTCTCAAGTGCTAAGGTACTCACTTCGCACGCTTCTCTTACCAGACAATCAGCTCATCAGCGAATAGGAACCTCCCCCGCTGCGCCTCCTCGTACTGGATCCTGAGGTAGCGGCAGGTGGTGCGGGGGTAGAAGGTGAAGGTCTCGAAGCGTAGCTTGCGGTCCGTCGGGTCGAGCGTGGACTCGATGCGATCCACCGCAGTCCACTCCTCGCCATCGCTGCTGACGGAGAGCTCCACCCACTTGGGGGCGTAGATCCCCGGGATGGTATTGTGCATGCAGCGGGTGGAGACCTTATCGATCAGCGTCTCCTCGCCCATATCGAGTATGCCGATATTGGATGGGGTGACGATGTTGCCGTACCAGCGTCCGTCGCCAAAGGAGACTGACCCGCGGTAGCCGTCCGTCAGGACGGTCTCAAAGCCCCCACCGTCATACTTGCCCTCCACGGGCGTTTCCCATTTTATCGGTTTGCCTATGGCGCGGTGGTGATCCACCCGGAGCGTGACGGGGGCGCCTACCGGCTCACCGTCGCGGAACTGCCGGACGACGATGTCAGCGCTGTCACGCACCTCGATCGTCTCGTCCTCCCGGATCTGCGGGTCACTCATCTCGGGGACCTTGCCATCGACTCGGTACCTCATCTCGCAGGGATCTAGCTCCGTGGTCCAGCGGACGCGGGTGAGACCGGCATCCTGGTCGACCTCGGTCTCGGACCGAAGTCCATTGGTCAGATCATATGACTGTATGCCCCGCTCGTGGAGCAGTGGGATGTGCCGATTGACCCGTATGCGGAAATCCTCCCACGACCGCTTCTGCTGTGGTGTCCAGCCGATCTCGGCGATGGCGAGTAGGCGGGGGAATATCTTATACTCCAGTGCATCATTCGTCTTGACATACTCCGTCCACATATTTCCCTGCACTCCCAGCACCAGCTCACGCTCCTCGAGGGAGAGCTCCTCCGGCACCGGGTCGAGGGTGTAGGTCTGGGCGAGATCGCAGTAGCCCTCGTTGCTCTCGTAGTCGACTGAGAACGGGTCCTCCTGATAGTAGTCGAGGTAGCACTGCGGGCTGGGTGTCATGATTACTTGATGCCCGCTGCGGACAGCCCTGAGGCCGCCCTCCATACCCCTCCACGACATGACGATCGCACCGGGGGCCAGGCCTCCCTCGAGGATCTCGTCCCAGCCGATGAAGTGGCGTCCGTCCTTCTCGATCATTTCCCCCATGCGGTGGATGAAGTAGCTCTGCAGCTCGTCTACGTCCTTGAGCTTTGCACGGCGCATTACCTCGCGGCACTTGGGGCAGCTCTTCCACGCCTGCTTGCCCGCCTCGTCTCCTCCGAGGTGGATGTAAGCGGAGGGGAAAATGTCGTACACCTCGCTCAGCACATCGCGGAGAAACTGGTAGCTCATCGGATTTCCGATGCATAAGTCACTCTCTCCCCGCCGAGCTCTCCCGCTGCAGCTCAGCATCGGATAGGCGTGCAGCACCTCCTCACTGTGGCCCGGCATCTCTATCTCCGGGATCACCGTGATGCCTCGGGCGGCAGCGTAGGCAACGATCTCCCGCGCCTGCTCCTGCGTGTAGTATCCGCCATAAGCTTCTGATGTCCCCTCCTTAGCGTAGCGCCGGTCGCCCTCTATCCACCACTTCACCCAGTCGCTCTCTGTGCGATAGGCGGTCCGCTCAGTGAGCCGGGGGCGGCTCTTGATCTCCAAGCGCCAGCCACCGGCATCGGTAAGGTGCCAGTGGAGCCGATTGAGCTTGTACCGCTGCATCTCGTCGAGCAACTTTTTCACCTCCTCCACACCGAAGAAGTGGCGGCTCTCGTCCAGCATCAGTCCGCGGTACTCGAGCCGTGGCTTGTCCTTAATCTCCACCGTAGGGATCCCTGTCGGCAGGATCAGCTGCCGAAGCGTCTGTAGGGCATAGCCGATCCCATCCTCATCGGCAGCAGTGATCCGGATGCCGCCTCGCTTGACGGAGAGGGTGTAGGCTCCCGGCGTGGTCAGCTCCTTGGCGTCTATCGTGCAGACGACTGACCCGTAGGTGTACTCCGGCGTCAGCTCCAGAGTGGGCAGGCCTGCTTTGCTGAGGTCCGCATTGAGTCCCTCGACGAGTATGCGATTGCGCTCATCCGCTGAGGGGAGGACGATCGTGTGTCCCTTGGTGAGTGGCACCACTCCACCATCCTGCCAGACCACCTCCTCGGGCATCGGGAGCAGGGTGGGGTAGTCGGACGACTTACCTCCGAGCCGACAGCTCGATAGGATGAGGAGAAGAAGGGTGAAAGTGATCGCTGGGTGTCTCATGGGCTCTGTGGTATAGGGGTAAAAAAGAGTGTGCACCCTCTTCCGCCTAAGGTCTAGCCTTACGATCTGGGTGCACACTCATGATGAAATCAATATCGTCGACTTAGAGTGTAGCGTGGTCTGCCTCTGCCCAGCCTCTGAGTCCCTCGATGAGGGCGTCGTTCTCCGCCTGATGGGGGAGGGGGGCGATGCGAATTTCGTTGCCATGGATGTCGATCCCCTTGGCTGCTGTGCCGACGAGGATGTGGTGCTCCTTGAGCAGGTATTCCGCTACCTGCTGAGCGGGACTGCTGCACTCTACGAGGAAGAATGGGGCATCACTGAGCTTGCTCTCAAATCCCTCGATCTTGTCGATCTCCTTGGCGAGCAGTCGTGCGTCCCTCAGCCACTTCCGTATGGGAATCGTGAAGGAAGCAGGATGCACTAGCACATAGTGAACCGCCTCCAGTGCAAGCGAACTGATCCCCGTCGGGACGTAGTCCTCCCTAAGACCGTTGATGAAGTCCGGTCGGGCGCAGATGTAACCGACGCAGAGCCCGGCGAGGTTGTAGGCGCGGGAGAAGGACGAGAGTACCACGAGATTGGGGTACTTCTGTATGTCCGACTCCTTCAGCGTCTCCTCGAGGACATACTTCCGCATGGAGAGGTCGACGATGATGGTAGTGTCGGGTTGCTTCTTGAGGAGCGAGAGGAGATCTCTGTGGCGGTAGACCTTGCCGTCCGGATTGTTGGGCACGGAGAGCCAGACGAAGTCGATCCCGTCTGTCACCAGATCCGAGAGCTGTGTCCCCTCAGGTGCCTCCGTCACTTCGTGCCCGGCGTGGTGAAGCGCTTGGCGAAACTCCATCCCGGTAGGCGGAAGGATCAGCGAGCGTGCCCCGCGATGTGCATCGGCGATCAGTCGAACCGCACCATCACCACCATCGGTGATGAGAAGCTCGTCCTCGTCGATCTCCAGCCGACGTGAGAGCAGCCGTGCGATCCGTGCGCTGCTGTCGCCGGGAGCCTTGGAGATCAGGTCGATCTGATTGACCAAGTGCTCCTTGATCGGATCGAGACGAGCGCCCTGCCACTTGAGGGTGCTGAAGTCGAGCAGCACCTCTTCTTCTTTCTCCTGCTCTCTACGAGCAGAACCTTTAGCCGTATGAGTCATAAGTCGATATGAATGCGATTC
>ERZ1673749.1753-NODE-1753-length-13361-cov-18.835037_pt1 | contig 13361 bp, 5 predicted proteins | sample MGYA00580204_ERZ1673749 | MGnify/ENA primary metagenome ERZ1673749 (study PRJEB41218, sample SAMN15661745) | gut metagenome | host: Homo sapiens | place: Canada: London | collected 2015-08-20/2019-03-30 | study: EMG produced TPA metagenomics assembly of...
GCGAGGGCATGAGCCGCAAGCGCGAGTTCACGATCTTCACCATCCTGTCGGTGATTGGTCTGGGTCTCAACGACCTGTACATGTTTGTGGGTGTCACGTTTTTGAGCATCGGCTACCAGGCCATGAAGGCCATCGCCACGTTCCTGGTCACCTGGTACAACTACTTTAGCCGCCGCTTCTTCCTCGAAGGCGCACGGTCGTAGACGGCCCAACATAATCTCGCTTCGCAGCCGGTTGGAATTCACGTTCCAACCGGCTTTTCTGTTTGCAGAGAGACCCGGCGACCCAGTCCCATTCGCATGAAAAACGGGCGGCTCGGATGTTTGTCCGAACCGCCCGTCTGGCGCGCTATGTCGAGGCCTCTAACCCGTTACGTAATACCAAACGACGTTGTCGCCATTGGAGAGAACGTAGTTACTGCAGGCCGTCATGGGCGTTGTGCCGTTAACGGAGTACATCCAGCCGCTCTTGGCGCCGTGCTCCTTCTCGGCCAAACCACCAATCGCGGAAACGTACGTGCCGTACGACGTGCCGTGCGCATTGACGGAAAGGCCCAGCGCGCACAGGGCGTCGTAGGCCGTAGCGCCCTTGTTAAAGGTGAAGGTGCCACTAGAAGACACAGGATTGCCCACAGCGCTCGATGTGACCGAGACCGTTACCGTGACGTAGCCAGGCTGCTGTGAGCCGCCTTGGCCGTCTGCAGGGGCGCCACCGCCGTTAGAAGTGGACGCACCGCCGGTCGTCGATCCACCGCCCGAAGACGAGCCGTTAGAAGCGTTCGGTCCGCCAGTGGAATCAGAATTCTGTGAACCCGATTTGTCCCCTGACTTCTTGCCGCCCTTGCCTTCGGACTTCTTCTCCTTCGAATCCTTTTTTGAGTCCTTATCCGAAGATTCGGAATCGGCCTTGGAGTCCGATTCATCCGCCTCCTTGGACTCAGAGTCCACGGCGTCAGAAGACGAGGAACCCGCCTCTGTCTTGTGAGAGGCAGCAGAGCCAGAGTCGGCAACGCTCTTCCCCGCCACAGCCTGAGCGATCCAATCGATAGACCATGCACTGCCGTCAGAGGGATAGACAAAACCCAGCGACACAACGATCAAAACGATGCAGGCGGCTGCCAGAACACCAACAAGTGCCTTGCGCCGAGGGGCGGACGCCGCCGAAGCGGCGCCCTTTTGCTTTGCATCGTCGAGCTGGATGAACGACGAGTCGGGCTGCTTGGACTCGGCGTCCTGAGGCTTATTGGACACAGCCCTCACCTACCGACGCTTGGTGAATACGAACACACCGATGACGGCAAGGCCGATTACGCCGGCCGCAACACCAACGATGGCAAGCGGATTGAAGCCAGACTGCTGCACAGGAGCCTCAGCGGACTTCTTAGCGGTAGTCGTGGCGGCCGCGCCCGTATCGGACTTGGAGCCGGACTTGCTGGACTTCTTATCAGACTTCTTGTTGTCCTTCTTGTCGGACTTGTCGGAATCCTTCTTGGAATCCTTGCCGTCCTTGGTCTCGGTCGTAGTCGTGGTAGACACCGGCTTCTGCCCAGGCGAAACAGCGCCGCCGCTCTGCTGGCCGTTTGTGCCGTTGCCGGAGCCAGAACCAGCACCGGCATTACCCGAGCCGCCATTGCCGCCGTTGGAGCCAGAGCCGCCGTTACCGCCAGGGTTAACGGCATTCTTGATCCACTTGGCATACAGCGTCATATCGGCCGTCACCGCAACGCTAAAGTCATACGCCTCCGTACAAGCCTCGTCGGTATACCAACCAGCGAAGGTATAGCCCTCGCGTGTCGGATCGGCAGGCTTGGCGATAGAGCCGTTGGCGGCCGTAGTCTGAAAATCGACCTTGGACCCCTCGCCAGCGCTAAACGAAACCTTAACGCCAGCATTCAGCTTGAACAGCGTGCCAGAGTCGTTGATGTAGTACAAGTTGCCCTGGGCATCACAAGCGATTGGCGAGTCACAGTAGTTGTTGTGGCCTGTTGCGCTAAACACACCAGAAGCCCCAGCGTCACCCAACTTGTAACGATATACGCCACCGCCCGAGGTGTAGTTAACGAAATCAGGGCTCTCGCCGTAGTTAACCGTGAAGTAGACATACGCGTCTTCGCCCTGGACACTCACCAGCGGAGCGCCCTTGATGCCACCCGTAGGAAGCGCAGAGCCATCGGCAGACGAAACCAGCGTCTTGGCAAAGTCGTTGGCCGGATCAACAATCGCTAGCGCAGAGCCGCCAGCAACCTCGCCGCCAACAATCAGCTTGCCATCATACGTCGTAGGCACGCACGCGCAGCCGGTAAGGCCAAGGTCGACCACACGCTCCTCGGTAATACGCGAAGCGGCATCCGCATCGCGTGAGTCGCCATCAGAAATCGCCAACACGTGCAGCTTGCCGTCGCGCGAAATCAGATAGGCATGGCTGCCATCATCCGAAAGCACGCAGGTGGAGTTGACAATCGCTCCAACCGAAACGCTGCCGAGCACATCGCCCGAAGACTTGCTGAGCATCTCGACGGTACCAGCACTGGTGGGAACCAGGACAAAGTCATCACCCACTGTAGCGCCTGTCCAGTAATAACCCTCGTCGGCATTGACATGCTGCCAAGAAACAGCGCCGGTCAGGATATTAATACGCGTCAGATGACCGTTATTGTACGTACCCTTTCCATAGTCGACATCAACGGTGCCGACATAGAGGTAATTGCCATCAACCGTCAGCTGAGAATTCGACTGAGCAGTCTTGTTCACGGAGTCAGTGACCCAAACCGTTGTGAGCGCGTCAGCCGTCAGGGCCTGGACCGCACCGCCGTCAAGCGGAACGATAACCAAACCGTTCGCATAAATCGGGCGCGAGGTGTAACCGACCGCAGCCTTAAGATTCGACTCGTCAAGGACCTTGCCCGACTCGGCGTCAATCTTTAGCAAACGCTTGTTGACGGCGAGGTATACGTTGCCGTTCACGACGATAGGTTCACTCGCGTTGGGATACGCCGAACCAGAATACGCCTTCCAATCGAACGTCCAAGAGCTCGCTAGCGCACCCGTAGGCGTCGAAACGTTCTCGACCGCCGCATTGGACTTGCCATCCCAATCGGACTTCCAACCGGACGGACGCGGGGCGCTCGGATTGACTACGACCTCGTCGGGATTGGGAACCGTATCGCCAGCAGCATAAGCCCAGACGATCGTGTCGCCCGATTTGACAACGTAGTCACTATCGAGTTGGGGTCCGGGAACACCGTTAACAAAGAACGACCAGGAGCCCGTCAGTTTGGTGCCATCAAGCGGGGACACGAGACTATGGACATTCCAATAGCCCCCATCATTGAGCATCACGGACTCAATGCCCAAAGCATCAAAGTAGGCGGCAGTGGCGTCCTTGATCGTCGTGCCCTCAACAAACACCTGCGTCGAAGGATCGGTCCAGCGCTGTGCCTTATCGCCCTTCTTGCCGATGATCTCCATCGAGACAGAAACTTGACCGGGCATGGTGCCATCGGAACCATAGACCCAGGTAATCTCATCGCCGGCCTTGAGCGTGTAGTTGCCTGCGCCGACATTGGCCTTCTTGCCGTTGACAAAGAACTGCCAGTATTTCCAGGTACTCTCGTTAACCTGCTCGGTCGAAAGCGTCACGTTCTTATTGAACGGTGACGTCAGAGAATTGAGGAACCAACCGTACGAGCCCTTGCCCGTGTCGGCGCCAATACCGGCCTGCTTAAAGACCTGCTCGGAAAGATCGGCGGCAGTTGCGCCCTCTTCCACCAGCGAGGTCGTAGGTTGCGCCCACGTCTGCTGAGCACCCGAAGCGTCCTGGCCGATAACGGTGCAGCTTACGGAAAGCCGGTCGGTGGGCGCAGCGTCACCGTACTTCGAGTAGCACCAGACGACAGAGTCGCCCGCCTCGAGCTTGTGGTTGCCAGCGCCCACCGATGCAGCGACGCCGTTGATGAACAGCTGCCAATAGGCGCCCGTAGCATGGTCGTATGCAAGGGTGCGATCGGCTTCGAAAGGCGACGTAATGGAGTTGAGCACCCAGCCCCAAGCGCCGTTGGGATCGTAGTCGGCCTTGAGGCCGGCCTGCTTAAAGAGCTCCTCGGAAAGATCGGCGGCAGTCGAGCCATTCTTGAGCGTGTACTGCGAGGCGGCAGCCCACGTCTGCTGCTTGCCCTTGGCATCGATGCCAATGACGGAGCATGTCGCCGTAACCTCGGGACTATTTTGGCCGCTCGTGCCCAGAACCGTGATCTTTGCCGATACGTCCTGGTTGGCAAGCTTGGCATACGTGGCATTGTCGGGATAGCGCTCAGCATAGCGAGCGTACTTCTCGCTCGTCAGGCGCGAGGAAACGACAACCTTCGTGTTGTACTGCGGCTGCGTGACCTTGAGATTCTCTGCGGAGACAATAGAGCTGTTGCTCGACTTAAACAGACGCCAATCCTGCCCGGACATCGCGTCATAGCCAGGCAAATCCACCGGAACAATACCAAGGGACGTCGAATCGGTCGTCGTCTTGTTGTAGCTCCAGGCAAGGTTGCCGTCGGCATCGAGATACGCCTTCTGGAAGGCATGCATGTCCGCCGAAACGGCATAGGCTTTCTGGCCATTCAGAATGGCGGCAGCATAGCCGGCCTTCGCCTTTTCCATAAGAGAAAGCTCGGTATCGAGCTCGCCCTGGTCCTGTGGAGTAATGGCGAAGTCGAGGGTCTTACTAGCCGTGACCTCGGCGTTCGATTTGTCGGTCACCGTGAGGGTGATCTTGGTGTTTGCAGCCTTGGCTCCGGGCAGCGGCTGGTAGACCGTGCCCTTGTAACCGTTGAACGTGATGTCATCGGTGCTGGCGGAGTACTCAACCTTGTAGTACTTGCCGTCGATATTGAGCGTGCTCGTGCGCGGCATCTGCAGGTCGGCGGTCAGGCCATCCTTGTTGGCAACCGTTTCGGTGCCGGAGTATTTAATGTTGCCGTAGGTAAAGGCCGCATCGACCTTTTCCTGCAGTGCCTTCTTGTCGGCGGCGACCTTCTCGGGATCGCCCTTGACGGTCACCGTAAAGTCGTGCGCGCCCTTAACGTCAGACGGGCCACCGCTTACAAACGAGACCGTCGCGGTCAGCGTAACCTCGCGATCGCTCGATGCGCGCGTCACCTTGCCGGTGTAGTCGCTCCAGCCATAGCCGGAAGGCCAAATGGCATCGCCGTCGGAGCTCTTCCAGCTAACCTCGAACTTGCTCTTGGAGCCCGCGCGGTACGGAAGCGTGAGGCTGGACGTAACAGACTCGGCCGAATCGCCCGCAGCGTAACCGATGACAACCTTCTGGGCGGCATCGTCGAGCAGCTGCTGAACGCGAGCCTCGTCCCAAGCCACCTGAACCGTCTTGTTGGGCTGGTAGTACTCGGTCTCGCCGTCGCGCGACAGCTCAAACACCACATCGGCGCTACGCAGACCGTCGATGTTGTAACCGGTGTAGTCGTTGGGGTCGATGTAGAAGAACGTCACATCGCCGTTGGTCTTATCCTGAGCGTCGGAGATGTCGACCGTGGCCTTGGCATCCTCGGCATTAAAGGTAACGCCGCCCTCGGAGACCTTAACGTCAACGTCGGTAAAGCCCAGGTCGGCAAGCTGCGCCTTCAGAACATCGTTGACGTTGCCGCCCTTGGTGCTGTAATCAACAGCGATCTGCTTGTTAGCATTGTTGAGCTTTTGGACTGCAGCCTCAAGCGAGCCCGCGGCAATAACCTTGTTGGCGGAGACGAGCTCGACCGTCGAGCTGCCGCTCGTGGCGACAGCCTTCAGATACTTGCCAGCAGCAGATGCCGAGACCGTCGCCCCGGCGCCCGACATATCGGACAGCAGCGTCCAGTCGGCCTCCGGAGCCTTCGCATCGTCCGCCGCATACCAGGCAACAGCCGCCTGAGTGGTCACGTCGATGCCGTTGGTGGTCGAACCGTCGGCGCGCTTAGCCTGCGCCGTCGCCTTGACGCTATCGCCCGAAACGAGATGGGTCGAATCACTATTGATCTGCGGCGTAGTGGTCACGCGCAGCAGGTTATACTTCCCCGCCGCGGTAACGCTATCGGGCGAAACCCACTCAACGGTGTTGTCGAGGGCGTTCGCCGTAACTTTGATGCGCTTGCCAACAAGCGCGTCCGAAATAGTCAGGCTGCCATCGGTCGTATCGATGCCGTCGGTGAGCTCGGTCCAATCGGCATCGCCCTCGCCCTTGGCATACCACGCCATGGTGAGGTCGGCATCGTCGGGCACGTCCTTCGTCGAGCCCGACCAGCTGCCCGGAACCTGCACGCTCGGCGTGATCTTTGAACCCACGCTCAGCGTAACGTTCTTTTCGGCAAGCTCGATGCCCGCCAGCTTGTATTGGCCCTTAAGCGTTACGGGACCAAGCGGGGCAACGGACTGCGTGCCGCCGTAGGAGCTCTTCTCCTGCGTGCTGAAAACGGTATTTTCGCTCGTCACCTTCACGCGCAGATACTTGCCGGCATAGGCAGCGTCAACGGTATAGGTAGCCTCAGTAGCACCGGGGATATCGGTGTAAGCGGAGTCGTAGCTCGAGCTGCTGTTTGCATACTGCCACTGGTAGGTCACATTATCGGTGCGGTCGATATAGTGATAGTTGGAGCCGTCCTTTTTGCGCACCTTAGTCTTGAGCGTATCGCCCACACGTACGCCGTTGGTGGCGGGAGAGCCCTCGAACTGCACGTCGTAAAGCTCAACTTGGCCAGCGACGGAGACAGGACCCGCCGCATAGTACGGCTTCTGCTCGCCATAGCCGCCGTTGGCCTTGGCCACGACGTAGTAGCCCTTAAGGGCGGCGGTCACCGTCAGGGTGTTACCGGTCTCACCCTCGATAGGCGTGTTGCACGAGCTGGCGGTATTCGACTTGCCCTTGTACCACCGCCACGTGACATGCGAGTCGGAGGTAACGTCGGTGGAGCCCGCCTTGGCGGTCGCCGTAATCGTGGAACCAACCTCGACTTTGCCCGAAGTCGGGCTCATGGTCACGCTCGTGACATTAATTGAACCGGCGGCAGCAACGAGAGCGCCCGTCGAGTTGGTCAAGCTCGAAGAGCCGATCTTCGAGGACACCTTGCACTTGAGGTACTTGCCACCCAAAGCGTCGGTAAGCTCGAGGGTCTCACCCGTGGCGCCCGCGATATCGGTATACGCGCCGCTCTTGGTGTCAGAGCTCTGCCACTGGAAGTTGAGCTTGTCCGCGTCGACGAACGCGCCGTACGCGCCGCCCTTCTCCTTGGCGCGGGCCTTAGCGGTATCCCCCACCGTAAAGACGCTCGTGTTGTCCTTGGTGTTAACGATGGACACGGCCGAAATCTCGACCGCACCGGCCTGCTTGACCTTGCTGGAAGTGGTCTTGTTCACCGTGTTGACGCCAGCGTTGGCCTCGACCCTGATGTACTTACCCTCAAGGTCGTCGCCCACCACGAGCGTAGCGCCCGTCTCGCCCTCGATCTTGGTAAATCCCGAGTACTGCGAGGTGGATGCGGACCACGTGTAGGTGACCTTGGCATCGGCGGGGGCTTGCTGATAATAGCTTATGTACGGAGTCGCCGTCAGGGTATCGCCTATGCTCGGCGTGTCGCTATTCAGCTTGACGCTGTTAAGCTCCATCTGACCGGCGCCCAGCACGGGGCCAGGAATGTAGTTGGCATTGATGCCCGAGCCGGAAGAAACGGACGGACCATAGTAGTCCTTGCCATCAACCGTTACCTTGCAGATGAAGTATTTGCCTTCCATCGCGGCGGTGACGGTGAGCGACTGCTCGTGGCCTACGACCTCGGTGTAGTCGGCGACATTGCTGCTGGCCCTGGTCGTGCCGGCGAGCCAGGTGTAAGTCCAGGTGCCGGGATTGGCAACGGACTCAGTCGAAGTGCCGTACCAGTCGTCCTCGACCTCATCGTACATATTTGCCCAGAGCGTGTCGCCCGCGCTGAGCGCGCCCGACTTCGTGGAATAGGAGCTGTCCTTATCCTTGGTGTCCTGGATGAAGACCTTGGCCTCGCTCGAAAGCGTTGTGGCGGACGCGGCGACGGCGGCGTTCTTCTGCTCCGAAGCAGCAGGCACCGCGGGAGAGCTCTCGGACTCAGTCGCGTTGTCTGCTGCGGTGTCATCGCCATTCGCGGCACTCGCAGTTGCGCCCTGATCTGCGCCGGCGTCATCGGCAGCAGCGCTCGCCGCCGCACTGTTCGCGCCGGTGCCGGCAGCAGCGCCATCGTCGGCCGCCGCGCCCTCGCCGCCCGTTGCGGCCTGAGCCACGGCCTCGGCAATGCCCTCGGCACCCTCAGCCCAAAGTTGCGCCGGCGTGGTGCCAAAAGCCATGGCAAAAGCCAGGAACGCCACCAGACCGCGCTTGGCTACGCCACGGGCAATCGCTCCATGACGACGCCACGAGGCGCGCTGGCACTCGTCCTCAAACATATCCATTTGTCTCCTATTGTCTGCACTTGGAGCATTGCCCAGCGGCTGCCCCACGTCATCGCGCACATTGCGCTCGAGTACCCCCATCGGGGTCCCCCTTCCCTCCAGAGCCCAACGCGTACCGGCGGCATGCGCCACGGTCGCGTGCAAGATGGGAGGCGATCCGACTTAACCTTACCGACCCGGGCGCGCCGTCCGATCTGCGACGTGACCATCCCGGGCCAAGAGGAATTACGGTTACTGGTACAGCCGGGGACTTGCACCCCGATTCTCCCAAACGCGCAGGAAAACCGCGCATTCGTGCGTCTCCGCACCACCATCTAGGCCATCGATTATTACTGTCGATATGGTAGCACGCAAAAGGGCCCCGCACACAGGCGAAGCCCAAGGTAAAAGCTATGGTTTGCGATAGGGAGGACTGTCGTCGGACCTTGCAAGAACAGCTCGTTTCAAAACTATGCCGGATTACGGGGCTGATTCAGCACTTCGCAACCATATCAACCATTTTCGAAAATCAACGACTCATCTACCTGCGGTTTTAAAAGCGCGAATTTCGGTATGGTCGAGGTTCGGCACTCCAGCCCCGTAAACCGGCATAGTTTTGTTCGGACCAGCCCCCGCCGGCGCGACGCGAGGCAAAATAACCCGTTTCCCCGACCCTGGGAAATCGTTAACGCTTGCCGCCGTGACTGTTGCGCCAGATCTCGCGGCCCAGCATCAGCGCCAGCACCAGCGCACTCACGTAACCCATAAAGCCAATGACCGGGATACCAAACACAACCGGCTCGATGCGCGCGTAGTACACCACCGACGAACCGATAAACAGGCCGGCGATCACAATTGCCATCGACATGCGGTCGATAATTCCGCCCAGCTGCCGCAGCGCCTTATCGCTGCTCATGATCTGCGTGTTCACCTTAAGCTGGCCGCGCGTGAGCATGCGCGACGCCAAGCCCAGATACTCGGCCGCCTCGAGCGAGCCTTTTGCCGCGCGATAGCTGCTCGCGGCAAGATCGCGTCCCATATCACGCACGCGCGCATAGGTGCTCTTCTCGTTTTTGATATGCGTCTGGATTATCTGGATCATGTTGACGTTGGGCATGTACTCGGTCAGCAAACCCTCGAGCGTCACCATGCCGCGGGCGAACATCGTTACCACGCTCGGCAGCTCAACGTCGTTTTTGCGCGCCAGGTTTAGCAGCGAGGTCAAAAACTCGCCGATATCCAGATCCTTCAGGTCAAGGCCCGCAAAGTCAGCCACGATAAAGTCCAAATCGGACAAAAAGGCCGAATGATCGAGCTCAGCCGAGTCGCCACGCGTCACGGCGAAGCGCATGAGCGAATCCTTGAGCTTGGGCACGTCACCCTCGGCCACGGCGAAAATCATGTCCTTGACGATACCGCGATCGTGACTCGACATGCGTCCGACCATGCCCAAGTCGATAAAGTAAACGATGCCGTCCTTGAGAATAATGTTTCCCGCATGCGGGTCGGCATGGAAAAAGCCGTCATCGAGCACCTGCGTCGAGTAGTCCTCGACAATCGCCGAGCCAATCTTTTCCAGGTCATAGCCCTCGGCCACCAGGCGCTCGGGATCGGCAATCGAGATGCCGTCAATGTAGTCCATGACCACGACGTGTTCGGTGCAAAGGTCCAAGTAGGATTTGGGACACGACACGCCATGCACGCTTTTGTGGAACTCATAGAAATCGTTGAGGTTTTTGGCCTCGGCCAAAAAGTTGGTTTCCTCGCGAAACGAGGTCCACAGCTCTTCGACCACGCCGTGCAGGTCAACAAACTGATCGGTGTTGACGAACTTGGAAACGATGCGCACCACCGAACGGATGATGTCGATGTCCTGCGCCATGACCTGTTGCGCGCCGGGGCGCTGGACCTTAACGGCCACGTCCTCGCCCGTCACCAGGCGGGCGCGGTGTACCTGCGCGAGCGAGGCGCTTCCGAGCGGGTTGGGGTCGATCGCGTCGAACATCTGCCCCAGGCGCTGGCCGTACTCCTCTTCCAGACAGCGGAGCACTACCTCATACGGCACCGGCTCTACGTCGGAGCGCAGGCGACGCAGCTCGTCGCAAAACCGCTGCGGCAAGATCTCGGAGCGGTTGGCCAGGATCTGCCCCATCTTGACGAACATGGGGCCGAGCTCTTCGAGCAGACGACGCAGGCGCACCGGCGTGAGGTTATCCCACACGCGATACTTTTTGACCAGGCGAACAATCTGCCCGATGCGTTCGCGGCGGCCCGCCGGCGTGAGCTGGTATTCCTCGTCCGGCGCCATCGCGTCGGGTTCTTCGGGGACCATATCGACAGCGCGCGGCTTCTTGCGAGCGCCCGAGACGGCGGCCTCAACCTCATCGACAACCGCCGTCTCGTCACCCAAGGGATCTAGATTGTTGTAATCGGTGGTGGAATCTGCCATCTGCGCTGCTACTCGGCCTCTTCGGTATCCTTCGCATCGTCGGGCTCAACGGACTCGACGGGCACCGAGGTCACGTTGTCCTCGACCGAATCGACGATGTCGCGCACATGGGCCAGGAAGGCAGTGCGCTCGGGAGCGGTCATGACGCGGACGCGGGCAAGGATGAGCTCGTCGAGCACGCGCTGGGCCGCGGTCTCGCCCTGCATGCCCAAGCGCTCGGTCAGATCGGAGATGGTACCGCCGGCCTGCTCGAACATGTCGGACACACTGCGGGCGATATCGGGGGTGGCGGTGTCCTTGCGGACCTGCTCGCCTTTGGTGTTAAGGTCGTCGAGGACCTTCTTGCCGCCTTCGACAGCAACGGCGGCAGCGCCAAAGCCAACGTTGATGGCGCCGTTAACAAGCTGATCGAGTTTCATAACCATGGTTGTCTCCAATCACAAACAACTGCATTGGCGTTCTTGTACCCAAGATTGAGTGAAAGCGACAAAGCGTTTTAGCGCTATTCGATCGACGGGAAATCCCTACCTCACGTTGTCGTTCATCGCGAAAGAGTTCTTCATGGCGCAGCTCGTGGTGTAGAGCACCTTGCTCAGTAGAGCATCGGTCTCCACGCGGACACGCTCGGCAAAGGCCTCGTTGGCGCGTGCAAGCTCGGCAGGCACCTCGGCCTCGGGCAGAGCGGCTACGGCAGCGTCGACGTCATGGATCTGCTTGTGGCCCATGCCACCGACCTTCTCCTGATAGTCCTCCACAGCGCGGCCGCACTCATGGAAGCGGACGTCGGCCAGGGCGCCGATCAGGCGGTTGGCCCAGTAGAAGTTTTCGGACGTCACGCGAGCCTGCGTGTCGGCATAGTACTCGGGCATGGTCTCGACGTTGGCGTACAGCGGAACCAGCGCGTTAAACGAGTTGGAGCCAAAGGCCATCCACTGCACGGCGCGGTAGGCCGGCTGCGCATAGGGACGCAGCTGCAACACGGCGAGCTGGCTGTTGCGATTGATGCCGATGGGGCGATAGGCGCCACGCGTAGCGGGCGTGCCCTTGCTGCCGTAGCAGTCGTACTCCGTGCCCTGGTAGTGGCTCGAAAGCACGTACTTGATGTCCTCGATGGTCACCTTGCGCTCGGGCACACGGCTCCAGGGGATGTCGTCGCTCTCGGGCGTGTAGTCGGCATCGGGGCCGTCCCACACGTCGCCGGGGTTGAGACAGCGCTGCATGTACCACGCGCGCGGCGTGTTGTAGACGTGGTCGCTGTCGCTGTGCGAGCCAAAGGCCTCGCGCGGGTTAAAGACCGCAGCCGGGCCGTCGCCCTCGACGCCCAGCGTCAGGTCCAGATGCCACTCGGCCATCCAGGCGCGCAAGTCGGCGGAGCACATGTGGTCGGCCTGGGCGCCCTCGGCGTCATCCAGGTCAAAGCTGTCGATACCCAGCTGGTTGGGCATGGTCACATAGGCGTCGTCAGGCACGCGCTTGGCAATCCAGTGGTGACCACCGATGGTCTCGAGCCACCAGATCTCGTCCACATCACTAAAGGCGATGCCGTTGTTCTCGTAGGTGCCGTAGCGCTCGAGCAGGTCGCCCAGGATGCGCACGCCGTCGCGGGCGGACTTGGCATACGGCAGGACCAGGGTCACCATGTCCTCCTCGCCCAGGCCACCAGGCTGCGCCGGCACATAGCCGTCCTCGCCCTCGTTGCCCTTGGCGGGCACGTAGTCCACGAGCGGATCGGCGCCGCGAACGCGCTCATTGGTGGTGAGCGTCTCGGTTGCAGACATGCCCACATTGAGCTCGTTGAAACCGGCCTCGGCCCAGATGCCGTGGCCCGGGACAACATCGGGGACGCTCGTATAGCGCATGGGATTATCGGGCAGTTCAACGGTCAGGTGACTCAGGACGCTCGTGTAGACGCGCGGCTGCTCGTCGGGATGCACCACGCGCATACGCTTGGGCTCAAACACCCCGTTGGACGAGTCCTCGTTGCGGGCGACAAGCGTCGACCCGTCGTAGCTTGCGTTCTTACCGACCAGAATCGTTGTGCACGGCATGCGCATCCTCCTTGAGCGAAGAAATCAAACGGCAACAGTGTATCGCTTCGGCGCAAAAAGGGCGAAACCGCCGCCCCGGCAGCCCCTGTGGGCAAAAAATGCCAAATATGAGTACTGTCACAAATTTAGTAGCAGCAATTTAAGCGAATGCAGGTGTCGATAATCTACATTTGTTCAAAAGCTTGACAATGTAATTCCTCATAAGTCCAATAAATTAGGCTCTCTATCGATAATAAATACCGATAGAGAGCCAAAATGACCTAAAACATATGTGACTATCTTGGCAACAGTACTCATATTTGGCGTTTTTTGCCCACGTGGTATATGTCTAACCCCCTCAAACAGCCCAAAACGCCTATTTCGATGCGCGCTCCGGGTAGCGCACAGAGATGTGGTGTAAGAGGCGGGGCATGCCCCGCCTCCGCCCTT
>ERZ1673749.1754-NODE-1754-length-13351-cov-5.317088_pt1 | contig 13351 bp, 11 predicted proteins | sample MGYA00580204_ERZ1673749 | MGnify/ENA primary metagenome ERZ1673749 (study PRJEB41218, sample SAMN15661745) | gut metagenome | host: Homo sapiens | place: Canada: London | collected 2015-08-20/2019-03-30 | study: EMG produced TPA metagenomics assembly of...
GCTCAGTTAGAATACCAGCTTTCCTCCTCTTTGTCAACACCTTTTTCCCTTTTTTCGCGCTTTTTTTCTGTCCAGCAATCCCGGGTTGAAGTACTCCTCTAAATATGTTACCCTTATTCTACTATTATAAATAACGGAACCGGAGGAATTCAGGCATGCCCATCAAGATCCCAGACGCTCTGCCCGCCACTGCGATTCTGGAGAGCGAAAACATCTTTGTTATGACGGAATACCGGGCTCTGCACCAGGATATCCGTCCTTTGAAGGTTTTGATTCTCAATCTAATGCCCACTAAGATCGTGACGGAAACTCAGATCCTGCGCAAGCTGTCCAATACGCCGGTACAGATCCAGGTGGAACTGCTGCGCACGGCCAGCTACCAGTCCCAGCACACCGACGAGGACCACCTGGCCTCCTTTTATACCACCTTTGACCAGGTAAGGGACCGTAACTTCGACGGAATGATCATCACCGGCGCTCCAGTGGAAAATCTGGAGTTCAACCAGGTGGACTACTGGCCGGAGCTGTGCGAAATTATGGCGTGGAGCCGCACCCACGTCCACTCTACCCTCCACATCTGCTGGGGCGCCCAGGCGGGGCTGTACTTTCATCATGGCATCGAGAAGCGCTCCCTGCCCAGGAAGCTCTTCGGTGTGTACGAGCACCGGGTGCTCAAGCCCAGTTCCCCCCTGTTTCGCGGCTTTGACGATGTGTTCTGCGCCCCCCACTCCCGCTATACCGAGGTGTGGGAGAAGGATATTCGCGCCGCACCGGGGCTGGAGCTGCTGGCCACCTCCTCTGAGGCAGGAGTCTACGCTGTCAAGACGGAGGACAGCAGCCAGTTCTTCATCATGGGACACCCCGAGTATGACCCGGACACCCTAGCCAGAGAGTACCGCCGGGATATTGACAAGGGGCTGGACATCGCCGTGCCCGCCCACTACTTTCCCGAGGATGATCCCGCCCGCGTCCCTGTGGTCCGCTGGCGCAGCGCGGGCCAATTGCTCTATACCAACTGGTTGAATTATTATCTGTACCAAACGACTCCATACGACTTGTCAAAGGTGCGCTGAACGGCACGCCGGGAGGGAGCTTCCGCTTCTCCCCGGCGTGCTTTGTTAAGATTTCATTCGGATTTTTGCCCGGATTTGACTAATAACCCTCATTTTGTTATACTGATATGGACTACACTGGAAAAAGGGGGCTTCCGCTTTGCTTCGTTTTGAACACGTTTCTCTCTCCTACGGGAGTCAGAAAATTATCGACGACATCTCCTTTGAAATCCAAGAGGGGCAGATGGCGGTCCTGATCGGCTCGTCCGGCTGCGGCAAGACCACCACGCTGAAGATGATCAACCGCCTGATCGAACCCACCAGCGGCAAGATCTATATAAACGGCAAGGATATCGCCGCCCAGGACAGGGTGGAGCTGCGCCGCCACATCGGCTATGTCATCCAGCAGATTGGCCTGTTTCCCAACATGACCGTGGCCCAGAACATCTGCGTGGTGCCCAATCTGCTGAAATACAGCAAGGAGGCGTGCGACAAGATCGTCCATGAGCTGCTGGAGCTGGTCAACCTGCCCTATGAGCAGTACGCCCACAAGTACCCCTCCGAGATGTCCGGCGGGCAGCAACAGCGCATCGGTATTCTCCGTGCCCTGGCGGCCTCGCCCCCCATCGTGCTGATGGACGAGCCCTTCTCCGCCCTGGACCCCATGACCCGGCGCACCCTCCAGCAGGAGGTGCGCTCCCTCCAGCAGAAGCTGAACAAGACCTTTGTGTTTGTCACCCACGATATGGAGGAGGCGCTGGACCTGGCCGATGTGATCATTTTCATGGATCACGGCAGGATCGTCCAGATGGCCCCGCCGGAGGAGATGCTGGCCCACCCCGCCAGCGGCCTCATTCAGGATTTCCTGGGCAAGTTTATCAACACGCCCTCTCATAAGGCGCTGACCGCCGCCGACTTCATGCGCACCGGCGTCTACACCGTCTCCCTCCACCGCGGCACCAACGAGTGTGTGCGCAAGATGCAGCGCTACAACGTGGACACCCTGATCGTGGTGGACGACGCAGGCCGCTACGCGGGCACGGTTTCCATCGCGGACATCCGCCTCAACGGCCACGTGGTTACCGACATCGCTCCCCTGGTGCGCACCGCCACCCCCACCGTCCACTCCGGCGACGACGCCAAGGGCTGCTTTGAGCAGCTCATCTCCAGCGGCGCCAGCTATCTGGTGGTGCTGGGCGAGGCGGAACAGGTGGAGGGCATCATCACCAAGACCAGCATGGCCTCCGCCATGGCGGAACAGCTCTGGGGGTGACGGTATGGGCGAATTTCTGGCGCGCAACGCCGAGGCCCTGGTCCGGAGCATCGGCGTGCATCTGTTCTACACCCTAGTCTCGGTGGCCATCGGCTTTGTCCTGGGCCTGGGGCTGGGCATCCTCCTCTCCCGCTTTCCCAGGCAGGCCCGGTTCATCCTGCCCCTGCTCTCCCTGTTCAACACCATCCCCGGCGTGGTCTTTATCGGCCTGCTGTTCCTGGTGCTCCACATCCAGCCCGCCACCGTCCTCATCGCCCTGTCCATCTACGCCATGTTCCCGGTGCTGAAAAACACCTTCACCGGGCTGCTGGGGGTGGACGCGCAGTATAAGGAGGCGGCACAGGGCTGCGGCATGAGTCCCGTCCAGCAGCTCCTCCGGGTGGAGCTGCCCCTGGCCATGCCCACCATCATCGGCGGGCTGCGCATGTCCATGGTCTACACCGTGAGCTGGGCCGTGCTGGCCGCCATGATCGGCCTGGGCGGCCTGGGCACCTTCATCTACCAGGGCGTGCAGTCCAGCAACAACGCCCTGATTCTGCTGGGCGCCGTCCCGGCGGCCCTGCTGGCCTTCCTCCTGGGCGGGCTCATCGACCTGCTCCAGAAGCACGTGGTGCCCAAGGGACTGCGGAAGGGGGGCGGTGACGCATGACCCTCTCCATGGTGATGGAACACCTGTCCATGGTGGTGTTCGCCATTGTCATCGCCATCCTCATCGGGGTGCCCCTGGGCCTGCTGTGCTATCTCAGCCGCGCGGCCCGGGGCGTGGTCCTGCGGGTGGTGGACCTCATTCAGACCACCCCCGCCCTGGCCCTGCTGGGCATCATCATGGTCACCCCCCTGGGGGCGGGCAAGCCAACAGTGATCCTGGGGCTGGCCCTCTACTCCCTCCTGCCCATCGTGCGCAACGTTACCCTGGGGCTGAGCCAGGTGTCCCCCGCTGTCAAGGAGGCGGCCAAGGGGATGGGGATGACCCGCGTCTACAGCCTCTTCCACGTGGAACTCCCCCTGGCCATGCCCATGCTGTTCACCGGCCTGCGCATCGCCGTGGTCAACGCCATCGGCACGGCGGTATTCGCCTCCTCGGTGGGCGGCGGCGGCCTGGGCAACCTCATCAATACCGGCATCCGCCGCAACGACGTGGCCATGATCCTCTCCGGCACCGCGGCGCTGATGGCCATGGCCCTGCTGCTGGACAACCTGATGGCCTTCTGCGAGCGCCGCATGGGCCGGCGGGACAGCCGCCGGCGGCTCACGGCAGGCGCGGCGGCCGTCCTGGTGGCCGTCCTGTGCCTGCCCTCCCTGCTGCCCAAGGACACCTCCAGCACCCTTGTCCTCTACGACGGGGAGTTCTCCGAGGTTCAGTTGGTCAACCGCATGGTGCAGCAGCTTGTGGAGGACCGCACGGGGCTGGAGGTCAGCATACTCGACCCCATGACCTCGATCAACAACTTCAAGGAGCTCACCGCGCGGGAGCCGAGCTGTGACCTGATGTATACCTGGGACGGCACCATCCTGACCACCTTCCTGGGGCTGGACACCAGTGACATCCCTGCGGGGCAGAGCCTTTACGACTTCGTCAACGGCCGCATCGGGGAGCAGTACGGCGCCCGTATGCTGGGCAAGATCGGCGTGGACAACACCTACTCCATCGGCGTCACCCAGGCGGTGATGGATACCTACCACCCCGCGGCCATCAGCGATCTGGCCCCCATCGCCGGGGAGCTGCGCTTCGGCGCGGAGCAGGACTTTTACACCGATGCCGGCAGCATGAAGTACGGCCCCTTCGTAGCGTTCTACGGCCTCCAGTTCCAGGAGGCCATTCAGGTGGACATCATGCTGAAGTACACCGCCATCAAGTCGGGCAGCTACGATGTCATGGTGGTGTACGCCACCGACGGTCTGAACAAGGACGCCAACCTGACCATTTTGGAGGACGACAAATCCTTCTTCCCCGAGTACAATGGGGTGCTCACCGTCCGGGATGGTCTCTTCGAGGACTTCGCCGACCGGGCGCCGGAGCTGGAGCAGACTCTGGAGCTGCTCACCGGCCAATTCACCAACGAGGTCATGAGTGAACTGACCTACCGGGTGGACGTGCTGGGAGAGGACGTGGACCTGGTGGCCGCAGACTACCTGCACACCCTCGGCCTGCTATAGTGCAAAGCGGCGCCGCCCGGAACGGGCGGCGCCGCTTTTGCTTGTCCTTTTTCCTCCGGCGGGATATAATAGGTAGGAAACGACCCAGAGGAAAGGAGTCCCCACCATGAAGATCTGCTATGAAACCGTGCGGAATTCAGAGGAGATCCGCACCTATATCACCCAAGCCGACCAGTCCCTGCTGGCCCGGGGCTTTACCGAGCACAGCTTTGCCCACGTCACCCGCTGCGCCGAGTTTGCCGCCCGCATCCTGGCCCAGCTCGGATATGGAGAGCACGACCAGGAGCTGGCCCGCATCGCCGGCTTTATGCACGACATCGGCAACGTGGTCAACCGCCACGACCACGCCCAGACCGGCGCCGTCATGGCCTTCCGTATTCTGGACAAGATGGGCATGGAGCCCGCTGACGTGGCCGCCGTCATCACCGCCATCGGCCATCACGACGATCCCACCGCCTTCCCCGTCAATCCGGTTGCCGCAGCGCTGATCCTGGCGGACAAGACCGATGTGCGCCGCAGCCGGGTGCGCAACAAGGAGCATCAGAGCTTCGACATCCATGACCGGGTCAACTATGCCGCCGAGCGCTCCGAGCTGACACTGGACCCGGAGCGGCGCACCCTCACCCTCTCCCTGGGCATCAACACCGAATTCTGCGCCGTGATGGACTACTTCGAGATCTTTCTGGAGCGGATGCTCCTCTGCCGCCGGGCGGCGGAATTCCTGGAGCTGACCTTCAAGCTGGATATCAACGGCCTGAGCCTGCTGTAAACGCACAGCCGTGGCGGACGCTCCTCCTGTGCAGCAAAAACTCCAGAGACAGCACAACCCCCCGGCCATCCATCGTGACCGGGGGGGCTACCGTTCGATCTGGGGTTCTACCACTACACATTACCTCGCACTTTCTACAGATTTTACCACGCGGTGGAGCAACAGAACGGGAAATTCCTTTGTTTCACTGTCTCCTGCAACAAATCGGCACTTGGTTTCCGTCTTCGGCGAACTTCACCTCGGAGGTCTTCCCTTTGTGCATCTCACTTCATTGAGTCCGTTGGGAACGAGTGCAAGCTTGGAACTTCAGGTATTCGGTCTTCCTATACGCTGTGGTCGGAAAAGAATGAGCTTTCTCAGCCCATGGGGCTCACCTCTTTCTTTTTCTGTCTAGATCATACTACCGTCCATCCCTTTTGTCAAGTGTTTTTGTTTGAATTGCCTCAATTTTTTGCAAGCCGGACGGGAAGAGGGGGGCCGCCTGGGCGGCCCCCCTCTTCCCGCTCTTTATCCCCGGAAAAAGAGCTGGAGAATCACGCCGTAGAGCACGGAGGCGCTGATGCCGTAGGCCAGCACCGGCCCGGCGATCACAAACATCTTGGCGCCCACGCCCATGACCAGCCCCTCGCACTTGAATTCCAGCGCCGGGGAGACCACCGCGTTGGCAAACCCGGTGATGGGTACCAGCGTGCCCGCCCCTGCGTGCTTGGCCAGCTTGTCGAACAGACCGAGCCCGGTAAAAAGGGCCGCCAGGAAGATGATGGTCACCGACACGGCGGTGCCTGCGGCGTTCTCGTTCAGCCCGCACCCGCGGAACAGATTCAGCAGGGCCTGCCCGCCGGTGCAGATCAGCCCGCCCGTCACAAAGGCCCACAGCAGGTTTTTCCACAGGGGCGAGGGCTTGGCCTTCTGGCTGACGTAGCGGCCATACTCTTGATTGGTCATATCCATGCGTCCGCAGCCTCCTTTTGTCCTTTGTAAGGTTTCCCTTGACAGCGAAGTTTATGCGTGCTATCTTATTTTAGTCATTTACTAAATTACTAATTTACTGATTGGAGGCCGACCATATGCACATCCCCACCACCCTCAAGCACAAGCCCGTCCTGGTGGCCGAGGACTACGGACGCATCGACGGTCGCACCGCTTATGGCTCCGACGCCCAAGGCCTCTCCCTGGGCCTGGCCCAGTGGAACGACCGGGGCAAGGTGGACATCTCCGCCAAGGTGTGGCGGCACACCGGGGAGAAGTGGTCCCGCCAGTCGGAGGAGCTGCCCCTCCACCGGGTGCTGGATCTGGCGATTCTGGCCTGCCGGGCCCAGCTCTATTTCCAGGAGGAGGCCTACCGCTTCCCCAGGGGCTACGACCCGGAGCATCCCCAGGTGGACCGCATCGGCCTGCAGGGGGACGCCATGACGGTGGAGGTATGCACCTCCAGCGACCACATCGACGAGGATCTCCGTCTGTTCCAGGACGCCCTGGCCCGGGACGGCGAGCTGCTCGGGGAGCGCATGCGAGTGCTGGCCCGGCTCCTGGGGGAGCTAGGCTGCCGGGGCTGAGCACGGAACAAACACGGGCCCCCGGTCTCAAAGAGACCGGGGGCCCGTGTTGTTTATCCGTCCCTCACAGCATGGCGTAGAGCAGCTTTGCCACCTCGCCGCGGGTGAGCAGATCGTTGGGGCGGATGCGGTTGTCGTTGCCGGTGATCACACCCTGGCCCACCAGACTCCTGAGGTAGCCGGCCGCCCAGTCGGGCACCTGCCCCGCGTCGGAGAAGGTGAGCTCCGGCTCGGCGTAGCCCCTGGCCTGGGTGCGGCCCAGAATGGTCATGGCCTCGGCCCGGCTGATGGTGGCCAGGGCGTTGACGGTGAGGCCGCTCTCGTTGGCCCCGCCCTTCAGGATGCCCAGGCTGTACATGGCCTTGACCTCATTCAGCGCCCAGTCCGGAATGGAGGCGGCATCCACGAAGGGCAGCTCCACATTGGCGTACTGGGTGAGATCCAGGTCCATCCACCGGGCCACCATGGCGAAGAACTCCGCGCGGGTGATGTTCTTTTCCGGCTGATAGACAGGGATCTCCACGCCGGTGCCCTTGGACACGCCGGTGTCATAGAGGTAGGTGGCGTAGGGCTCGGCCCAGTGACCCGCCATATCCCCAAAGGGGGAGGTACGTGTCCCGGCGGGCTTGATATCCGCGGAGGCGCGGGCCAGGTTGCCGCTGGCGTCGCAGGCGGTGACGCTCACCCGATGGTAGCCGCTGTCGGCGGCGGGCAGCGTGGCGGTCAGGGTTCCGGAGGCCTCGTTCCAGGTAAAGTTCAGAGTCGCCCCGTCATAGGTCAGGCTCACATTGGCCTGGGGAATCGTGCGGTCCACGTTGTCCGACACGGCGGCGGTGAGCTGAGTGCCGCTGACGGACAGGCGGACGGTGGGGGCAATGGTGTCGCTGACATTCTCATTGGAGGTGGTGAACTGGTCCAGCCAGATGGTCCCGGCCGGGCCGCCCGCGCCGCCGCCATAGATCACATCCAGGCTGGTGAGGGTGGCCGCGCCCTCGGGCAGCTCGGCGCTGACGTACTTCCAGCCGGTGAAGTCCAGGGCGGTCAGCAGGAACTGCTGGCTCTGGAGGTTGGCGTCCGCCGTCGTGGCCATCAGGGTATTGCCCGAGCCGTCGCCGTACACCCACACGCCCAGCCAGCTCTCTCCGGCAGGGATGGGCAGCGCGCTGTTCAGGCTCGCCGTTCCGCCTGTGGAGGCGTCATAGGTCATCCTCAGACTCTGGCGGCCGTTGTGGACGTAGTCCAGGCCGGTCTCGGCCCCGTAGGAGGCCGTGCTGGTGGCACCGAAGGAGGCTAGGTCGCCCTCACAGTCCTCCAGCGTCTTGACGTGGCCCGCGATACTCACTGGCACGGTGAGGGTCTTGCCCCCGGCGGAGACGGTGAGGTTACCGCTGGCGCTCTTTGTCCCGGCGGTAAAGACGCCGTTTGCGTCCACCGTGCCCACCTCTGGGTCCGCTGACCAGGTGAAGCAGGTATCCTGGGCGGTGAGGGCCAGCTTGCGGTAAGAGGCGGAGGCCTTCAGGTCCACCTGGCCGCCGGGGTCCAGGTTGAGGCTGGCGACCGCCGCGCCGGTGACTTCATTGGTCAGGGTGATCTCGTCCGGGGTGCGGACGGTGGTGATGTAGCCGGTGCCGGAGGCGGAGCCGTCGGTGGCGGTGACCTGGGCAAAGCCGCTCTCCGCCCCGGCGGTAAAGAGGCCGTTCTCGTCCACAGTGCCGCCGCCGCTGGACACCGACCAGCTCACGCCGCCGCCGCTGGTGGGGAAGTAGCTGGTGTCCAGCCCGGTAGCGGAGAGCTGCACCGTGGCCCCGGAGAGCAGGATGCTGTCGGAAGGGGTCACGTAGTAGGAGGCCAGCTCGCCGGTGGGCTGGAGCCCGGTGGTGAGGAAGATGGCGGTGCTGTTCTTCCGCTGGCTGCCGTCGGAGGGCTTGTTGACCACCTGCATGCCCTCCTGGTCGGGGTAGGTGACGCCGATGGTGGTGGAGCCGCCGCCGTCCATGCAGATGGCCTCCACGCATCCCAGCTCAATGAGGCGCTGGGCCACCTGGCCCTGGGTGGCGCCCACGCTGTAGCCGGGCTGCTTTCCATCCATGGCGTAGAAGATCACAGTGCCGTCAGCCTTGATGCCGATGGCGGGCCAGGCGGTGCGGGAGGCGTCCAGTCCGGAGTCCACCTGCCCGTTGGTGACCAGCTTGGATACGCCGCCCAGGGCCTGGACTGCCTGGCTCCAGCGCTGATCGCTGCTGGACACGGTAAGGGTGACGGTATCCCCCGGCTGAAGGGCCCGCAGGCGGGCCAGGGCCTCCTCGCTCTCCTTGGCGTTCAGGGTGAGCACGGCTTTGCCCTCGGGAATGGGGATACTTCCGGTGGACTCCAGCACCTGCTCCACCACATACTGGGTCTGCCGGCCGATGGTAGGCTTAACGGCGTAGGTGCCGGTGCCGTCATCCACCGGGGACAGAATCACATCTACCCCCGGCTCGGTGTTCTGGGTGGTAGCGGCGAAGTCGTCGGTCAGCAGGGTCAGGCCGCCCACAGCGGCACTGTCCGTCAGCTTTCGTACCTTATTGATGCCGCCGCCCAGCTTTACGGCCTGCCCTCCGAAGGACACGGAGACAGACAGCCCGTTGCGGGCGATGAAAGCGGTGCCGTCGGCGTTGAAGCCGATGGCCCAGGTGTCGTTGTAGTAGCCTGTGGCCCGCACAATCCCGTCGGTCACCACCAGTCCGGTGGGCGCGCCGGTGGAGAGCACATACCAGTCGCCGTTCAGGCCGGACACCACCCGTTTGCCCTGGCTCTCCAGGGTCTGGGCCATGCCGGACAGGGTCACCCGGTCGGTAACCTTGGAGCCGTAGGCCACCGTGGGCACTACGCTGGCGTTGGGGGAATACTCCACATAGTACTCGGTGCGCAGGTCGGAATAGGTATCGCTCCAGAACACGTTCTTTCCCAAGCTGGCCCCCTGGGAGAGGGGCGCCCGCCCGGTATGTACGTCCCAGCCCATGGCCTGGGACGCCGAGGCCGCGGTGACAGTCAGGGCCAGCGCCAGACCCAGGGCCGCCCCCCGCCGGATCCATTGTTTCATACTTGTCCTCCTAATATCGTCTGTGAAACGGGTCATACAAAAATTATGTTAACACAAAAGCCCCCGCTTGTAAACAAGCGGGGGCCAGGATTTGTCAATCCAATTCTTACAATTTTCTTCCACGGGCGGCGGGCGGTCTTAAAATCCCGCCCTTACCCCTCCTCCGGCCTGCCCTGCTTCAGCCGGGGCAGAGTCTTTTCCAGTGTCGCCTCCTCCTGAATGGACAGCAGCTCCCCAATGAGCTGGTTGGACACCAGGAAGCCCTTGGCCGTCAGATTCCAGCGGCGGTCGTGCCGCTCCGCCCAGCCCTGGCGCTCGTACTCCTCCAGCTTCTGCTCGATGGGATCGAAGTTCATGAAGAACTCCCGGCGGTACTCCCACTCCTCGATGCCCCGGGTGGTGCGCAGGCGGAGCATCAAATATTCGCCGCCCCGCTCCCGCTGGGGGATCAGGTCGGACTCGTCGATGACGGTGCCCCCCTCCAGCACGGCGGCAATATAGCCCTCCAGATCCCGGATAAAAGAGTAGCGCCGCCCGCCGAAGTCGGAGTGGGCCCCCGGCCCGAAGCCGATGTAGGGCCGGCCCATCCAGTATTTCAGGTTGTGCCGGGACTGGAAGCCCGCCCGGGCAAAGTTAGAGATCTCATACTGGCGGTAGCCCGCCGCCGCCAGCCGCTCTACCGTCCAAAGATACATATCCGCCTGCTGGTCGTCGTCGGGCAGCTTCTCCCCCCGCACCACCCGGTCGTCCAGGGGAGTGCCCGGCTCCACCTTGAGGCCGTAGCAGCTCAGGTGCTCCGGCTCCAGCTCCAGCACCTGCTCCACGGTGTCCCGCCACCCTGCCATATCCTGGTTGGGCAGGCCGTAGATCAGATCCAGGCTGATGTTTTTGATCTTGGCCTCTCGGGCTGCGGCCACCGCCCGCTGGGCCTGCTGGAAGGTATGGGGGCGGTGCAGGCAGTTCAGCTCACAGTCGTGGGCAGACTGGACGCCCAGGGAGATACGGTTTACCCCCGCCCGCCGGAGGGCCTGAAACACCTTCTTATCCACACTGTCCGGGTTGCACTCCACGGTAATCTCCGCGTCCTTGGCCAGATCGAAGCGCTTGGCCACGGTTTTGAGCACCTCCCGCAGCCGCTTCTCCCCGTAAAAGCTGGGGGTGCCGCCGCCGAAGTAGACGGTGTCCACCTGCCAGCCCCGGGTGAGGGGCGCGGTCTCCTTCATATGGGCGAGCAGCGCCTTTTGGTAGTCGTCCATCCGGCCCTCCTTCCCCGCCAGGGAGTAGAAGTCGCAGTAGTCGCACTTGCTGCGGCAGAAGGGGATGTGGACATAAAGGCCCAGTTTTTCCGCCATTGGAGGCACCTCGTTTCCATTGCTTGGATTCTAATTGATTATTATACTACAAAATCCGCCGTTTGAAAAGCCGCCGCGCCCGTGCTATACTGGGAAAAAACGCAAGGAGGTCGCAAACATGGCCCAGCAGTCCCCCCGCCGCCTGGAGCTGACCGTGACGGCGGACCAGGCGGGGGAAAAAATCGACACCCTGCTGCGGCGGGAGCTCCGCCTGTCGGGGACGGTGATCCGCCGTGTCAAGTGGCTGGACGACGGCATCCTGCTGGACGGGATGCGGGTCACCACCGCCTGCCGCCCGGCGGCGGGGCAGGTGCTCTCCGTCCGGGTGGCCGATCCCGACGGCCAGGGGGACATGGTGCCCACCCCCGGCCCCCTGGATATCGTGTACGAGGACGGGGATCTGCTGGTGCTCAACAAGGCCCCCGGCGTGCTGGTCCACCCCGGTCCCGGCCACTACAGCGATACGCTCTGTAATTATATCGCCTGGTATTACAAAAAAGCGGGGATTTCCGCCGACGTCCACCCCGTCCAGCGGCTGGACAAGGGCACCTCCGGCCTGCTGGTGGTGGCCAAGCACCCCCACGCCCAGGAGCAGCTCAAGGGCCAGCTCCACACCCCCACCTTCCGGCGGATCTACCTGGCGGTGTGCGAGGGAATCCCCCGGCCGCCGGAGGGGCGCATCGACGCCCCCATCGGCCGTGTCCCCGGCTCCCTCATGGCCCGCCAGGTGGACCCTGCGGGCCAGCCCGCCTCCACCCGCTACCGGGTGCTCCGCACCGGGCAGGGCCGCGCCCTGGTGGAGCTGGAGCTGGACACCGGCCGCACCCACCAGATCCGGGTGCACATGGCCCACACCGGCCACCCCCTCATCGGCGACTTCCTCTACGGCACGGAGGATCACAGCCTCATCTCCCGCCCCGCCCTCCACTCCGCCCGGCTCTCCCTCCGCCACCCCGTCACCGGGGAACCCATGGCCTGGGAGCAGCCTCTGCCGGAGGACATGGCCCGGCTGGTATGAACGGGCGGCTTTCCCGCACGCGGGAAAGCCGCCCGTTTATTTATACCCCCGTGAGATCAAAGGCCGGAATGTACTCCGACTGCGCGGCCTCCGCCCCCTGGGTGAAGCCCTCCAGTCCCAGGGCGTCCATATAGTCCTCGGCCGAGCGCACCTCCGAGGGCCGCAGCCGACGGTTCAGCGCGGGGAACTCCGCCGCCCGCCCCCAGGGGAGGTACTGGCTCATGAGGGAGAAGGCCACCGCGCCGGGGGCGAAGTGCTCCGCCACCCAGTCCATCACCCGCTTGGCCTCGGCCAATTTCCCGGGAAGGAGCAGGTGCCGGATGATAACACCCTGTTTTAACAGGCCGTCCTGATACACGCAGGGGCCGGTCTGGCGGAACATCTCCAGGATGGCCGCCTGGGCCGCCTCCGGGTAGTCCGCCGCGCCGGAATACTGCTCCGCGTACTCCGGCGTGACATACTTCAGGTCGGGCAGGTAGATCTGGATTTTCCCCTCCAGGCCCCGCAGGGTGTCCACCCGGTCGTAGCCGCCGGAGTTCCACACCACCGGCACCGGCAAAGGCTGGGCCAGCAGCCGGGCCACCGCGTGGGCGTAGTGAGTGGGATTGACCAGGTTGATGTTGTGGGCCCCCTGGTCGATGAGCTCGAAGCAGATGGCACGCAGCCGCTCCAGGGAGATGGGCCGTCCAAAGTCCTGGTGGCTGATGGCGTCGTTCTGGCAGAAGACACACCCCAGGGAGCAGCCGGAGAAAAACACGGTGCCGGAGCCCCGCGTGCCCGAGATGGGCGGCTCCTCCCACTGGTGGAGGGCCGCACGGGCCACCACCGGCGCCTCCGGCATCCGGCATACGCCCCGGCCCTCGGTCTCCGTGCGCAGGGCCCCGCACCGGCGGGGGCAGAGATTGCAGATCATTGGATTTCTCCTCCTTCCCAAGTTTTCCAGTTGCGGGCGGTGACAAGCCCCGCCCCTGCGTTTCAGCGCCGTATCCCTGTTTCCCCCCATCCAGGCCGGTGCGGCGGGGGCGTTACAGCGTAAGCCCCCGCCGCCGGAGCACTATCGGTAGGACAACTTGGGGGAGATTCCAAAGATGG
>ERZ1673749.1756-NODE-1756-length-13338-cov-3.791162_pt1 | contig 13338 bp, 9 predicted proteins | sample MGYA00580204_ERZ1673749 | MGnify/ENA primary metagenome ERZ1673749 (study PRJEB41218, sample SAMN15661745) | gut metagenome | host: Homo sapiens | place: Canada: London | collected 2015-08-20/2019-03-30 | study: EMG produced TPA metagenomics assembly of...
ATTCCTACTTTGAAAGAAGAAGAAAAAGCTCAAGAAATAAAAGAAGCTAAAAAAGAAACTACTGAAGAAGAAGTAGTAGCGAACCTAGAAGTTAGCACAGTTAAAGAAGAAGCTGTTGAAGCTGAACCTATAAAAGAAGAAAAAACAGCAAACTACGATGACGCTTACGAAGTTTTCGTAGGAGCAGACGAAGAAGATTACGAATACGTAGAAGAAAAAATAGAAGATGATAAGGCAGTAGCTTATCTAGCAGAAGAAAAACAAGAATTTGAAGCTAAAGAAGAAAAAGAAGAAGCTCCACAAGAAATCAAAGAAGAAGCTGTAATATCTGCACCAGCAGAAATCGAAGAAGAAGTTACAGTAAACGAAGATAACGAAATCATCGAAGAAGTTGAAACAGAAGAAGAAATAGAAGAAACACCAGTAGAAATCAAAGAAGAAGCACCAGTAGTAAATGAAACAAAAGCAAACAATGCTTTTGGATTAACAGTTGCTAGCCCAACTATAGAAGAAATCAAATCATACTGGAAAAACTACCAAACAAAAGCAAACGACACATTTGAAGTATTTGGACTAAACTTAATCGACCAAGAAAGTGATGAAATATTCAGCGAATGGACAAATCTTGACCTTAACAATATAGCTCTTGGTGCACTTTCTCAACAGGCACAAGAAGATGCCCTTCACATTGCAAACACAGCAAGATTTGCATCAGGTATCAAAAACGAACTAGTAATAGGTCAAAACCAAGCACAAGCTGCACAAGCTGCATCACTAGTAAACAGATTAAATGATGAAATAAGCCATAACCCAGAACAAGTAAGTGGACTTGATTCAAACATCTACCAACTAGGTTTCCAAGGCGCTGCAAACTCAAACCTTGCATCAAACTACGGACTACTAGACTCAGTACTAGGATATATAAGAGATGACATTGGCGAAAGAAACCAAACTGAAGTTGGACACAGAAGATGGGTACTAAATCCAGCAGAAACAGAAGTAGGATTTGGATTAACTGATGAATACTCTGCAATGTATGTTAACAACAACGAATACGATGGCGAAAACGAAGATTTAGTATATGCTTATCCAGGACAAACTGCAATAAGCGAATTCCACTCAGAAGAATCTAGCCTATCACTAATGTTTGGCGAAAACTTTGACATAACTAACGCTAAAGTTAACGTAACAGACCTTCAAACAGGCGAAGTAAGAAATGATGCACACATCGACCAAAGTCTAAAAGGTTGGGTAAAATCTATAACATTTGGTAAAGGAATGAACTTCCAACCAGGTACAAAACTTCAAGTTAAAGTTACAGGCGTAACAAAAGATGGAGCAGAATACCCAGTAGAATACACAATCGAATACGCATCAATAAATTAAAAGATAATCCCGTATATATTTTCACATAGAGTAAAAGCTTAAGTTTCCCGTCTTAAGCTTTTTTGTTTGCATAAATTTATGTTAAAATTAATATAGGAATAATAAAACTAAAAAAGGAAGAAATTTGTATAAATGAAAAGAAGTAAGACTAGTAAATTATTAAAGATTTTCTTGGGATTAATACTTATCATAGGTATATTCGTCATTGCAAATAAGGTGAAGAGTGCTAGTTATGAAAAGCTAGCCGATTTAGATAAGGCTATATTTGATCAATACAAGGATTTTGCTAAAAGCGATGGAGATATTTGGCAAGACTATAATTTGAAAGATAAGGATATAGTCGCAATAAATGGAAACTTTTTTGGAGATGCCTATTTATTTACCAAGGATAGCAATATTAAAAGTATCTTTGCCAAGAAAGTAGATTTGCCGGAAGACTATGGCTTTAGCGCCTACAGGATAGCTAAAATCCACCCCAAAAGATACATTTCTGGCAATTTTAATACCCATGGCAAAAAATACAGTATTTTGGGCAAAGAGAATATATTTTTTGTAAAGTATAATGACGATTCGGTAAACAAAGCCTTTACTTCAAATCATTTCTTGCCATTTCTAGCCCATGAAGCTTTCCACTACTATATGCAAGATGGGTGGACTAATGACACATTTAGAGGCTTATCTTACAATGAAGACGAACTAGCCTTGCTAGATATGGAATACCAAGTTTTAGATAAGATAGACCAGGAGCTAAAAGGATCTTCTGATAAAGAAAAATTAATTTCATATGCAAAAGAATACATCGATGTTATGGATCAAAGATTTGAAAGTACAGATGCTGAGAAAATAAAGGCAGAAATTAACGAAGAATTAGTTGAGGGGACAGCCCAATATTTGACTATAAAAGCAAGCCAGATAGTAAATTATGATTATGGCATACTTTACTTTGACAATACAAAAGATGTCAGATTTAAAGACATTGTTCCAACCATAAAATCTGGACAAGTAGACCAAAGCATCATAGGAGATAGAATTGTATACGATTCTGGAGCTTTGCTCTGTGAGCTGTTAGATAGTATAAGCACAGAAAATTGGCAAGAAGTTTTAAATAATAAGAAGGATGAAGACATCTACTTTTACCAATTGATTAAATCTGCTGTGGATAGATAGGAGAAGTTTTGGAAGATATAAATCAGGCAAAGGAATTTGTCCTAAATAGGAGAAATTCCAAGGGTATACATAGTCTAGATAAGATAAGGTTACTACTGGATAGCTTTGATAACCCACAAGATAAAATTAGGGTGATTCACATAGCAGGGACCAATGGCAAGGGATCTATTACAAAGATGATAAGTCAGGTCATCTCCAAGTCGTATAAAGTGGGGATATTTACATCACCATATATAAAAGAAATCAACGAGAATATAGCTATAAATGGCAAAGCTATTTCTGATAGCGACTTCCTATATTTGATCAATAAATTAAAAGCTCACATAGATGATTTGGACAAAAAAGGCTATTATCTTACATATTTTGAGATATTGACAGCAATGATGTACTTGTATTTTTATGAGAAAAATGTAGATGTTGCCATAGTAGAAACAGGTCTTGGTGGACTTTTAGATGCTACAAATATTGTCAAAAATCCACTGGCATCTGTCATAACTAGCATATCCAAAGATCATATGGAAATATTGGGAGATAGGATAGAAGAAATCGCCTACCAAAAAGCGGGAATAATAAAAGAAAAATCTCCAGTCTTCCTCTACCCCCAAGAAGATTCTGTATACAAGGTCATAAAAGCAAAGGCCGATGTGTGCTCTAGCGAGCTTTTCACTTTTTCTAAAGACGAAGTAGTGATCAAGGAAAGTGATGATAAAGTTAATGCTTTTGATTTTAGAAATTACAAGGACGTGGAGCTCTCCTTGCTAGGCATCCACCAGCTTTATAATGCTAGCCTTAGTCTTATGGTCTTGGACTATTTTAAAGATGATTTCAAATTAGATGAAAAAACTATAAAAGAAGGAATTTTTAAGGCAAAAAACCCTGGTAGGTTAAGTTTGATTAGCCAAAATCCTAGAGTTTTAGTAGATGGCAGCCACAATAGAGATGCCATAAACTCTCTTATAAAGTCGCTTGAAACTTTCACCTATCAAAGGTTAATAGTGGGTTTTTCAGTCCTTAAGGATAAGGAATATGCATACATAATAGATAGGCTAGCAGAGATTGCCGATGAACTTATTATAACAAGTATAGATAGCCCGAGAGCCTTTGAAATGTGCGAATTAACAGAAATAGTAAAAGAAAAGTTTCCAAGAGTTATAGCCATAGAAGATAATAAAAAAGCCTATAATTATGCAAAAGAAATAGCGGGCCCAAAGGACCTCATCATATGGTGTGGATCACTTTATTTGGTTGGGGAAATTTACGAGGGACAAATCTAATTTTGACAAACAAAAAACCATTACGTGCTCGCAATGGTCTTTGATGGGCGAAATCTATATTAGATTTCATGAGTTAAACAGCGAAAGTTCTTAACTTTCAAATTCATTATAATAAAAAAGCTTGAATTTGTAAAGTTTTCATCTATTTTATTAAGAACTTTCTTTTCGGGTAATATATTAACTAGGGAGAATAATAGGAAAATATGAAAACTTTACTAGCAATTGATTCAATCAAAGATTATGAAAATTCAATAGAAATAGGAAAGATATTTCAAAAAGAACTTGGCAAAGATGCTCAAGTTATGCCCTTTCTAGATGGTGGCAGAGGAACAGTAGAGGCTATGAAAGCCCTCATAGACGGAACATATAAATATGTAAATGTACATAATCCAAAAAACGAAGTGATTACAGCTCGTTATGTAGTCAAGGATGATTATGCTGTTATGGAAATGGCAGAATCTTCTGGACTTCGTTTATTATACAAAGAAGAACTTGATGTTATGAACTCTTCATCTCTTGGTTTTGGAGAGATGATAGTTGATGGGCTCAATCAAGGAGCGGACAGCCTACTAATAGGTATAGGGGATACTGCAACCAATGACTTGGGCATGGGTATGCTGTATGCTCTTGGAGTTAGGTTTTATGACCAAGAAGACAGCGAACTTAACCCAATAGCAAGCAATATGGAAAGAGTCCGCAGAGTAGATATTTCAAATATTGACCATAGGATCTATCAAAAGGATATAACCATAGCTACAAGTTCTGATACGACACTGTTTGGCGACAACTCATTTTTGGAAAGCAGAATTTATAGAAAGGGAGCTAGTATAGAAGACATTGCCTTTCTATACAAGGGATGCAAAAATTTCAAGGCAGTAATCGAACAGACCCTTGGTATTGATTCTGTAGACTTCCCGTCACTTGGATCTGGTGGCGGAGTAGCTTGGGCTCTTTATACATTTTTTAGGGCCAAGATTTCTAAGTCTATGGATATAGTTATGGAAAAAATAGACTTTGTATCAATGATTAACAATTACGACCTATTGATACTTGGTGAAAACGTAGACCAATTTGATGGTGTTTCTTCCATCAATGTAAGCAAAGTTGCCAAATCTTACAATCCAAAGCTCAAGGTTATATTTTTGGACGATGCTGATGGCAAGGAGATTGGACAGAGAGAAAACTTTGATATGATTTTTAAGTATAAACTCTCAGATGACTTTGACAACAAACAAATAAGAGAGGGGATCAGAGCCTTGGCTAAGGACGTAGATGAGTCTTTAAAGGATAAAGAATTGGCTACAAAATTATAAGGCCTTTTACCCTTTATTAAGGCTTGTTAAGTAGTATAGTATTTTTATGAATTATTTTAAAAAACTTGGAGAAAGTAAAGTGACAAGAGCTCTTATCATTATAAATATTCTAGTTTTTGTTGTAATGGCCCTAAGTGGTGGTACCGAAAACACAGCCAATTTGGTGCGTTTTGGTGCTATATTTAAGCCATATATAGCAGCTGGCCAGTGGTGGAGACTCTTTACAGCTTCTTTCATCCATATAGGATTGATGCATATTTTATTTAATATGTACTTTTTGTATCAACTTGGTCCAACTTTTGAAATGCTTTATGGTAGCAAGAATTTCTTAATTATCTACCTTATTTCTGGTATAGTTGGCAACTTAGTTAGTTTTGCTTTTGGCTCAGCTGGAACAGTTTCTGCTGGCGCGTCTACTTCCCTTTACGGAATGTTTGGCCTAGCCCTAGGGATTATGCTAAATTACAAAAACGATGCAGTTTTATCAAGTTTTGGTGCAAGCTTTTTATCAGTTATAGCCATAAATGTGATTTATTCATTTATAAGTCCAAATGTAGGTATACTTGGCCACTTTGGAGGACTTTTTGCAGGCCTTATACTATCTGGCATATTCCCAGTAGTAAACAGAGAGCTTTCATCTGGTGTGAGGGTAATATCACTAGCAGCTCTAGTTGTTTTGATTGTGCTTTTGATTAGAATTGGCTTAAAATCAGTTTATTAGGGTGACATATGAAAAGAATACTAGTTATCATATCTCTTGTATTTGCCTTATCAGCTTGTGACTTTGAATCCAGGTCTGACTTTGAGGCGAAATTTAACAAGCAAGAACAAAACTCTGATGATGTAACTATGCCCAAAATCACATATGTTGCGGCAAGTGATGATGACAAGAATCCTAGCCAAAGCGAGGATACTAGCGATAAGATAGACTTTGAAGAATACTATGGCAAGGGCAACAGCGGTATGTCTTTGGACCCGTCAAAAAACCTTGGAAATGTCGTCGATACCAAAATTGGCAATACACAAATAGGCATTTCCTTAATGCAATCGGTGCAAATTCCTGGAGGATATTCCACTTATCTATCCTACAATAGAAATGACGAATTTGTCGAAAGGGAATTCGGACCTATAGCAGGCTTTGTCGGTCTTAGTTCGACTGTAGCCTATGATGTGATAGATTCAGAATCAGGACAAATGCTATTGGTAAGTCTAGTTGGCCAGTCAAATGGAGATACCTACAGTGCCTATTATCTATTTAACAAATTTATGGGTCTGATTGACTATTTTGTATTTAGAAATTCGATCGATAATATAAATCCGACAGTTGAAAGATTGGGAGAGATAGTAGAAGCGCCAGAAGCAGAACTTCCAGGAACTATTGACCAAGCAATCAAGGCAAGGATAGATAAGGAGAATAATCATCTGCCAAGCTTACTTGATGTCTATGGCATCAAAACTAGACCGGTAGTAGGCAGAGTAGATGGCAAGGATATGGACATAGGTTATATACCTGATATAAAAATGGAAAATAGGATATTATTAGCAAGGACAACAAATGATCCAATAGACCAAGGATCTAGAATTGATTTAGAAAAATAAATGGCTTTAAAAGGAGAATTTATGAAAAGAAATGAAATTGATGAAAGATTAAAGTGGGACACTTCTTTAATCTATAAAAGTGATGAAGATTACTACAGCGAAGTCAAAGAAGCAAGAGAACTTGCTGATAAACTTACAGACTATAAGGGCAAAATCACAGAAAATGCTGACACACTTTTAGCTTTCCTAAAAGATTATGAAAAGTTAATGAGAAAATTTTACAAGGCAGCAGTTTACGGTCACTTAAGATCAGATGAAGATACAGCTAATAGCACTTACCAAGAAATGAGCCAAACATCATCTATAGCAGGGTCTGAAATATCTGAAAAATTATCATTTATCACACCAGAAATCTTAGCTGCTGACTATGAAGACATCAAGAAAATGCTTGGTGAAAAAGAAGAATTAAAAATCTATGACCACTACTTTGAAGACTTGTTTAGAAGCAAAGACCACGTATTAGGTGAAAATGAAGAAAAAGTTATAGCAAGCTTTTCAAAATTAGCAGAAAATCCTGTATCAACTTATATGATTTTCTCAAATGCTGATATAAAATTCCCATCAGTAGAAAAAGACGGCGAAGAAATCGAACTTTCTGATGCGAACTTCACAACATTAGAAGAAGATCAGGACCGTAATTTCAGACGCAAAGTTTATGAAACATATTATAAAGTTTACAAACAATTTGAAAACACAGCAGCTTCTTTATTAGATGGAGAAATTACAAGCCATAATATCGAATCAAAACTTAGAAAATACGACTCTGCTCGCCAAATGAGCCTATCTGCAAATAACCTTGATGAAGCAATATATGACAACCTTATTGAAGTAGTTCACGACAATATGGATATCCACAGAGACTACACTACACTTCGTAAGGAATTTTTAGGAGTAGATGATCTTGGATTCCACGACATCTACGTGCCACTAGTAAAAGATTACGATAGAAAGATAGAATTTGACGAAGCTCGTGACATAGTACTTGAAGCAATCAAACCACTAGGCGAAGAATACGTTGAAGTTGCAAGAAAAGGCTTTGAACAAAGATGGTTTGACGTTATGCCAAACGAAGGTAAGAGATCTGGAGCCTACTCATCAGGTTCATATGACACCCAACCATACATTCTACTAAACCACACAAACACAATAAACGATGTATTTACCATAGCTCACGAACTTGGCCACTCTATGCACTCATACTACACAAGAAAGACCCAACCATATATCTACGGTTCATATTCAATCTTCTTGGCTGAGATTGCATCAACCACAAATGAGCTATTACTTCTTGACTACATGCTAAAGAATAGTCAAAGCGACGCAGAAACTGCTTACCTACTAAACTACTTTGTGAACCAATTCAAATCAACAGTGTTTAGACAAACATTGTTTGCAGAATTTGAACACGAAGTAAACAAATTAGTAGCAAATGGAGAACCAATCCCAGCAGCAAGACTTGATAAAATCTATGGTGACCTAAACCGTGATTACTTTGGCAAGGACATAGATGTTGACGAATATATCTCAACAGAATGGTCAAGAATACCACACTTCTATATGTTCTACTATGTATTCCAATACGCAACAGGATTCATGTCTGCAGTAGCCCTTAGCCAAAAAATCCTAAAAGGAACAGACGAAGATAGACAAGCTTATCTAAACTACCTAAAAGCAGGAGAAAGCGAATATCCAATAGAAGTTCTTAAAAAAGCAGGCGTTGATATGACAAACAAAGACGCTATGCAAAAGGCAATGGATGTAGCAAGAGAAGCTCTAAAAGACTTGAGAAATGCAATAATGTAAGAAAAAAAGAGAGACCTAAGCTAGATTCACTAGCAGGTCTCTTTTAATGTGCAAATTTACTCAACCAATGCCCCCGAAGGCTATACCCAATACTAGGGCAAGGAGGCTCAATAAGCAATATACGTATTTACCTAAAGGGTAAAACCAAGATCCAATTGCTTTCTTGCGACCTTTGTTAACCTCGCTGATTGCCATATTCTTATCCAAGACCCAAAAGAACATGATGCCTGCAAGAAGGGCGCCAAGTGGGGCTATTACTATAGAAACAAAATCCATCCAAGAACCAACAATACCCTGGATAAAAATAGCTGCTATGATGCCAAGTGCGTTTATAATAAAGGCAGATTTTTTTCTGCCTAGTCCAAATTTTTCCTGGACATAGGCAACTGGAGCTTCGTATAGGTTGATAATTGATGAAAATCCTGCAAAAAGAACTGCAAGGTAAAATATAACCATCAAAATCCTACCACTTTCAATTTTGTTAAAGACGATTACCAAATAAATAAACATCAGTCCAGGCCCGCCCTCATTGAGGTCGGCCGATCCTATAGCCATAGCTGGAATGATTACAAAAGCTGCCAAAAGTGCGGCTAAAGTGTCAAAAAAAGCAATATTTCTTGCTGAAGACGGGATATCTTCATCTTTTGATAAGTAAGATCCATAGATTACAGATCCATTGCCTGCTATAGAAAGGGAGAAAAATGCTTGGCCAAAGGCAAAAACCCAAAGTTTGGGATCTGCTAGCTTTCCTGTGTTCAAGTTAAAGATATATTGATAGCCTCTTGTTGCAGCAGGATTTTTGCCAATATATATGGCAAGTCCAAGAAGCAAGATAAATAAAATAGGCATTAAAATCTTATTTGCCCTTTCGATGCCCTTGGCAATACCAAAAGACATAATTATCATAGAAGATACTCCAGCTACAATTATCCAAAAGTTATTAGCAAAAGCGAAGGCAGTTTGGTTAAAAGTCATGCCAATCATATAATTATCGTCTGCAAAGTTTGTCAAAGTGCCCTTTATAGCCAAGTAATTATATCTAAAAATCCAACCCATAACAGCAGTATATCCAATAGCAAGGGCAAGGGAACCTAGGACTGGAATTATTCCTAATTTTTTGCCAAGACTTTCCTTTCCTCTTTGGCCTGTCGCAAAGCCAAAGGCATGGACAGGTCCAGAACCTGTAAGCCTACCGAAAGAAAACTCTTCAATAACACCGGTAGAAGCTATGAGGATTACAAAAAGGAAGTAAGGAAGCAAAAAGCTCATCCCACCCCAGAGCGAAACCATAACAGGAAATCGCCAAATATTACCCATGCCCACAGCAGAACCAATAGAAGCAAGGGTAAATCCTAATTTACTTGTAAAACCATCTTTTTTCGTAATATTATTAGTCATTATAAATCCTTTAATATATTATTACACTAAATTATATGATAGTAGAAAAGATTTGTCCATTTAATTTAAAATTTACATAGATTAATTATAATGTTTGTGTATTAGTATTGCATTAAAATTTTAGGAGGAAAATATGATAAATTTTGCCCATAGGGGATTTAAAGGGAAGTACCCGGAAAATACTATGCTTGCTTTCGAAAAAGCTATCGAAGCAGGGGCAGATGGTATTGAATTTGATGTTCACCTATCAAAAGATGGAGAAATAGTTATAATCCACGATGAGACTTTGGAAAGGACTACTGATGGATCAGGTTTGGTTGGAGAGAAAACTTTGGCTCAGCTGAAGAATCTTAATGCATCAAAGGCTTATCCAGATTACCAAGTTCAAAGGATATTGACCCTAGAGGAGTATTTTGACTTTGCCAAAGATTATGACATTATCACAAATATTGAACTTAAGACATCTATTATAGACTATCCAGGTATAGAAGATAAAGTTTATAAAGTAATCAAGGAATATGATCTGGCTGAGAAGGTAATTATTTCTTCCTTTAACCACAACTCATTGGTGAACTTTAAAAAGCTTAATCAAAATATAAAATGTGGAGTCCTTGAATCATCAAGGCTATATGAGCCGTGGAACTATGTGAAAAATTTGGGAATGGAATACTACCACCCACTAAATTTTACGGTAACTAAGGAAGTGGCAGAAAAGTGTGCGGAAAACAATATTGGACTGAATATTTGGTTTGGGATTCCGGATTATGATTATTGTGAGTATCTAGATTTGGATATAAGTGGTCTTATAACGGATTTTCCTGATATTGTTGACGGACTTCTAATTGATTAAATAGAAGAAAGAAATATTAAGTTTATGTAAATTTTATTTAAATTTAAACATTAGCTAATTTCTAAAAATAATTTTAGGGATAACATTTGCTATGTAAAACATAACTAAGAAAATTTTAGTATTATTTTACTTAAGTATTACAGAAAGATTAATTATTTATTATACAAGCTCAATAAAATGGAATAGCATTAAACATTTAGGAGGACATATGTTCAATACAAAAAAAATCTTTGGCTTGGCATTATCAGTGTCAATGCTATTAGGGATCACAGCTTGTGGATCAAATAATAATCAAACTTCCACAACAAATGAAACAGCACAAACAGAAACTTCAACAGATAGCCAAACAGCTGACGCTCCAGCAGACAAGGCAGATGATACAAAGACAGAAGCTAACACAGATGATGGCAAGATCCATTTAACCTATTGGTATGCATGGAAGGATAAGATTGGTGAATCTAAAGAAGAGCTTGTAAAACAATTTAACGAATCTCAAGATAAAATCGTAGTAGACGCAGAATATAAAGGTTCATATGATGAGTTAGCAATTAAAACTCAATCTGCAAAAGCCGCTAATAATGCACCAGAAATTTTTGAAGTAGAGATTGCAAATATGTACACAATGGCAAAAGGTGGTATGATTGAAAATTTATCAGCTTTTGTCGATGATCAAGTAGATATAGATGACTTTAATGAGGGCCTAATGCATGAAGCTTACATAGATGATAATCTTTATGGCTTGCCTTTCTATAGGTCAACTCCAATTATGTATAAAAATATAAGCATGCTTAAAGAAGCTGGACTTGATCCAGAAGGTCCAAGAGATTGGAAAGAGTTTAAGGAATATGCAGAAAAATTAAGAGATAAGGATAAGAGCAAATATGCATTAACTTATCAACTAGACCCTTGGTTCTTAGAGGCTTGGGTATATTCATCTGATGGATTTTATGCTAAAGATGGAAAAATCGGCTTTGACCAAGAAGGAAGTAAAGCTCCAGCTAGATTTTTACAAGAGTTAGCAGACGAAGATCTAATTAAAATAGCTCTAGGAGAACAAGCTGGTGAAACATGCAGGCAAGACTTTGTAAACCAAAACTCAGCTTTCTATTTTACATCAACAGCTAATTTAACCGAACTTATGCCACTTGCTAAAGAAAATGGCTTTGACTTGGATGTTTCATTTGTGCCAGGCAACAAACATTACGCAGTGCCAACTGGTGGATGTAACATAGTTATGATAAGTGGCCTTGATAAAGAAAAACAAGATGCCACCTGGGAATTCCTTAAATTTATGACTGCAACTGAACAAAACGTATTTGCTTCAGAATATACAGGCTACCTACCAATTAGATATTCTTCAATCGAAAGCGATAAAATCAAAAAACTTCACGAAGAAACTCCACAATACAAGGTTGCCTTTGACCAACTTGAATATGCGGAGGCTAGACCAATTGCAAAAGGTTGGCCAGAAATGGAAAAAATGCTTTATGAAGGCGTGACAAATACTACAACTCAAGGTGCAGATGTAGATCAAATTTATGACAATCTTCAAAAGCAAGCGGAATCAATCTTATCTTTTTAGTTAGGATATAAGATGGCAAGTGTAAAATTAGAAAACATATATAAAAAATATGACGGCAACGAGAATTATTCTGTCAAGGATGTTTCATTATACATCCCTGACGGAGCTTTTGCTGTATTTGTAGGTCCTTCTGGTTGTGGTAAATCTACAACATTGAGGATGATAGCTGGTCTTGAAGATATATCCGATGGAAAAATCTATATAGGAGATAGGTTAGTAAATAAAGTAGCTCCTGGTGATAGGAAAGTAGCCATGGTATTTCAAAACTACGCCCTGTACCCAACAATGACTGTCCGTGAGAATATAGAATTTGGACTTATTAATAACAAGGTTGCAAAGGATGAAAGGGATAGGCTTATTAGTGAAATCAGCCAAATAGTATCTTTAGATGAATATATGGATAGACGCCCTTCCAATCTCTCTGGTGGACAAAGGCAAAGAGTAGCCCTAGCTCGCGCAATGGTAAAAAAACCAGATATTTTTATTCTAGATGAGCCACTATCCAACTTAGATGCCAAGCTTAGAGTACAGATGAGGTCAGAGCTTAAGAGAATTCATGACAAGCTAGGCACAACATTTATCTATGTAACTCATGACCAAGTTGAAGCTATGAGTATGGGTACACAAATTATTGTAATGAATAAGGGTGAGATTATGCAAGATGCTAATCCTTATGATGTTTACAATCATCCAGCCAATGTATTTACAGCTAAATTCATAGGTTCACCTCCAATGAATATTATCAAACTTGATGAGAATACCGATAAATACTATGAAGCAAGTGACGATAATATAAAATATATTGGATTTAGGCCAGAAGATGTAAGAATAGTAGATAAGCCTCAGTATACAGATTCTCTTTGTTTTGTAGCAGATGTAACAAATGTGGAAGCATTAGGATCAGAAACTATCTATAATATAAAAAATAATTTGGGAGATTTTCAAATAAAATCTTATGACAAAAAT
>ERZ1673749.1760-NODE-1760-length-13301-cov-4.143213_pt1 | contig 13301 bp, 10 predicted proteins | sample MGYA00580204_ERZ1673749 | MGnify/ENA primary metagenome ERZ1673749 (study PRJEB41218, sample SAMN15661745) | gut metagenome | host: Homo sapiens | place: Canada: London | collected 2015-08-20/2019-03-30 | study: EMG produced TPA metagenomics assembly of...
ACAGAAACATTCGTTCATTTGTCATTGAAACAGTGACCGATCTGAATCTTCTTCACTTTAACCTCCTTCTCTTTATTACGTAAAAAACGAAACATTAAAAGTTTAAATAACGTAAAATTTATCCATAAAGACGGAGATGGGTAATTTTTTATATTAAAATAAACAAATATGTGGAGTTTTTTAAGACCGGAGCCTCATAGGCCCTTATTGCCGAAAGAACAGATCGACCCGACATACAAACGTTTACGGGTACAGGTTTTTATCGGTATTTTTATCGGATACGCTGGTTATTATTTAGTTCGTAAGAACTTTGCGCTGGCGATGCCTTACTTGGTGGAAATGGGGTTCGATAAGGGACTTTTAGGAGTTGCTATATCAGCGAATGCCATTGCTTACGGACTTTCTAAATTTTTAATGGGTGGAGTCTCTGACCGTAGTAGTGCCCGTAAGTTTTTACCCTTGGGATTGACTTTGTCTGCTTTGACGACTTTAATTCTGGGTACCCGGGCCGGATTGTCGTCTGTCGTGTCGATGTTTATCCTGCAGTTTTTAATCGGTTGGTTTCAGGGTATGGGTTGGCCTCCTAGCGGACGGGTGATGACACACTGGTTTTCGCAGCATGAACGGGGGACGAAAATGTCGATCTGGAATGTGGCCCATAATGTCGGTGGGGCTTTGATCGGACCGATGGCTGCCGTGGGGATGGCCTGGTTCGGTTCCTGGCAGGCCGGTACCTTCTGGTTTCCTGCTATTGTCGCTTTGGGCATTGTGGTGATCGCTTATCTGCTGATCCGCGATACCCCTCAGTCTTGTGGTCTGCCACCTATCGAACAATACCGTAACGACTATCCGCCCAACTATAGTGCCCAGTCGGAAGTGGAACTGACAGCCAAAGAAATTTTCTTTAAATATGTATTGAGTAATAAAATATTGTGGTATATCGCTATCGCTAACGCTTTCATCTATCTCGTCCGCTATGGAGTACTCGATTGGGCACCTACTTATCTGAAAGAGGTGAAAGGCTACGATATCAAAGAGATCGGTTGGGCTTACTTTTCTTATGAATTTGCCGCTATCCCCGGGACGATTTTCTGTGGTTGGTTGAGTGATAAAGTCTTCAAGGGGAGACGTGCTATTACGACCATGATTTATATGGTCGCCGTCGCCATTTTTGTTTTTGTCTATTGGGAATTTAGTAAAACTCCGCTGATGGACAGTATCTGTCTGATCGCCATCGGTTTTCTGATCTACGGCCCGGTAATGCTGATCGGGGTTCATGCTTTGGATTTAGCCCCTAAAAAAGCGGCCGGTACGGCTGCCGGATTTACCGGATTTTTCGGTTATTTCTTCGGGACCGCCCTCTTTGCTAATATCGGTTTGGGATATGTTGTTCAGAATTTGGGCTGGAACTGGAATTTTATCGTGTTATTGGTGGCCTGTGCCCTGGCGTTCATCTTTATTGGATTCACGGCAAAGGAAGAACAATATCTAGTGAAACAAGCAAAACAATAATCACTTTATTTAAAAATCACAACTATGATTAAAAGATGGGTTTATGTAGCATTGGCATTCGGATTAGGTATGTCTGCGATGTCATGTGAAAATCAGAAATTTAATGATGTGAAGGTGGATGTCGACCGGGTACATGTCGATGAGCTTTCTCCTGAAATGATCAAAGTGCGCGACTATGTTCCCGAATATGCGGTTATTGCACATCGGGGCTCTACTTTCTGGACACCCGAAGAAACGGAATCCGCCTATCGGTGGGCGAGAGAAATCGGTGCGGATTACCTGGAATGCGATATGCAGGTGTCGAAAGACGGAGTGGTACTGGCACTACATGACGATAACCTGAAACGGACCACTAACATCGAAACGGTTTTCGGAGAAACACTACCCCGGGAAATCCGGAAGAATTATTATATGAAAATCGGATACTCGGAGACAGAAGCCGAAGAAAAGGTAAAAGCGGATGAAGCGAATTTTGTTCCTAACTTACCGGCTTATTATACTTACGAAGAACTGCTGATGCTCGATGCCGGTAGTTGGTTCAATAACGAGAATCTCGAAGAAGCCCTGCCCGGATTGGCTAAAGAAAAGCAATATATTTCCACACTGGAAGACCTGATTATGTATTCGAAAGGGTATCGGTTGATCCGGGACCGCAATCAACCGGGAATGCCCCGGCAATATTCCATTGTCGGGAAAACAGGGGAAACGATTACCAGTCTGAGCGGTACTGCCGATATTGTGAAATATGATTTCGGGTATGAAATCGATCCGGTATGGGAAGCCGGAAATAAGAATATCCCGGGAATCTATATCGAATTTAAAGAACCCTGGCTGAATCCCAAAGGATTCGAACAGATCGTGTATGATGTACTGGCCAATACGCAGGATATGAATATTATCGAAAAACCGGAACCCGAGGACACGCCTTTTTATATCAACAACGGGACGATTAATGTAGGAAATACCAACGGTAAAGTGATCCTGCAAACCTTCTCTTTGGAAAGTTTGGTCCGGGTGGCCGAGGTATTCCAGGGCAAAGTTCCCATGTGTTTCCTGTTGTGGAAAGGGACCGGTGCTACCGATCTCACTTATGACGATCCGCTGGGATATGCTTCTTTTATCAACCTGGGCGTAAAATATAAAGCACATTTTATCGGACCGTGTATCGCGGGGGCCCCTAATGATTATCCTGTATTGGATCAACCCTGGCAGGATTACCTGATCCATCGGGCGAAGATGAAAAACCATCCTTATACTTTCGATACCTATGATCAGATGGCGAAGTATTTCGGACAATATAATTTCGGCGTAGCCGACGGAATGTTCAATCCTCCTTATCTGGATGCTTTATTTACAAACCATTCCGATATGAGTATCAACTATATGATTACGCACGGATGGCGGAAGAGTCCTGCTTCCCAGACCCTGGTCGATGCAAGGGAAGTATTGAGAAAATTGGGATACTTAGATAATAATTAATTAGGGTGAATTTCAAAACTTTGTAAAAATGAATCAGATGAAAAAACAAATATTTTTCCCCGCCTTTTTGGTTGCGATCTTTTTATGGTCCGGGAATATTCAGGCTCAGGTTGAAGATGTGGCCAATCCGCTGTTGAAATATGTCAATCGGAACAATGGACTCAGATTTACTGCCGGAGGCCGTTTGTTTACCGATGTAGCTTATTATCATTCCGAATATACGCCGATGAAATCGGGGGCTGCTATTACCGATGCACGTATCCGTACTTCATTGAAATACAAACAATTCTATTTTTATGCCGATTTCGATTTTTCTAAAGGTTCTTTCAAACAGAAGAATATTTTCGGACAATACAACTTTAAAGAGAATTACCGGGGGGTACAGAGTGTGAAAGCCGGTTATTTTTGCGAGCCTTCTACGATGGCTTACAATACGAGTCTTTATAACTATCATTTTATTTCCCGTCCGGCAGTCGTCAATGCTTTGGCGCCTGGCCGAAGTCTGGGGATTACTTATAAGTTTTTCAATCAGAAGGTGTTGGCCGATCAGGGTATTTTTGCCGAAAATAAATACAATGATCAGATCAGCGGATTTCAGGGGTTTAGTCTGAGCGGTCGTTGGTTGTATAAGGTGATCAACGACGATTATATGACGCTGCATGTCGGATTGGGATTGCGTTACTCCCGGATAAATACCGGACGGGTAGTCGATGACGATGCTTTTAAAACTGAAGTAACTATAGAGTCGGCCATGGAGACTTATGTGGATGCGACTACAAAATTTCTGAATGCCGATGTCGCCTGGGCTAAGAATATTCTCGATCTGAATCCGGAACTCTTGTTTAAGACCGACCGTTTGTTCGTCCGCGGGGAATATCTGTATAAACGTTTGTACAAAGACCGGCCCGATTTTGAATTATTCACCAATCAACTGGGAGGAGTATGGAGTTGGACGACGCTGGATGCCTGGAAAGCCGGTAACCCGATCCGCAGTACCAAATTCGACGGTGGTTATGTAGAAGCCGGCTATCTGATCATGGGCAACCGTTATACCTACAACGACGAATACGGTTTACTGGACGGTATGAATGAAAAGAATTCGCTGGAAATCGTCGCCCGTTATAGCATTGTCAATCTCAACGATATCAATAAAGGAGATTTTTTCCTGATCGGAAAGCATGTTTTCTACCCGGGCGGAGTCGTTTCGGATTATCCTCCTGTCTCGACGAGTATCGGAGGGGGTAAAATGCAGGCGGCTACCGTCGGTTTGAACTATACACTGAATCAGTATATCAAGGTGATGGGGGAATACAAATACAGCCGTTTGAGTAATGTGTATTATCCGATGGATAAGAATTTCCATGAATTGCAGATGCGGTTGATGGTTTCGTTTTAGTTTTACCGGACAGCAATGATAAAAATCAGCGAGATACTGTCAGGAAACAGTATCTCGACAAATATACTTTTTAAGGAATGCCTGTCTGGATTTTTGCCTTATTAGCCTCCTTATGTTAAAATGATGTATATAAAACAGAAACAGGATCTCCGGCGGTTGTAAATGCATTGATGGCCGGTGGGGTTATGTGATAAAAGGTTAGGTCGTCTTTATAATGATTATTGTTTAAAATGATTTTTTTCCCTGACTTTTTAAAATAATAGACCAAAAACGGCATATCATCTAAAGCTTCACATTCAAAAATAAAATGGATATACTTGTCATTTTCGTAATAACGATTCATGTGTGCTATATCCGGTTGTAGAAAGTATATACCTTGAGGTGTTTTTTCTAATTTGCCATTATACGCGAACTCTTGAAAATCAATGTATCGGGCTGGGATTAATTCTTGCTCTGTAACTCTGTATAGCATTTGTTCAAATTCTCGCTGCCATAATATTTCATTATTGCATTTGGTAAATGGTTTTAGAGGTCGGCAGTTGTAATGAGGGTCATATTTTAAGTGTGAGTTAATCCGTTTTTTATTGCGATAATCCCAAAGTATGATTTGGTCTTCAAATGCTGCTCCATTAAAAATAAGTATCGAATCATTTAGTATTTCAAAAGAGTCGGCAAAAAAAGGTAATTCTTGCAGAGCAATTGGCATCCCGTTTAATTCCTGATCCTTCGCAAATCAAATCCAATGGCTTGGTGCTAAATTTGACTTTATAACAAGCATTTGAGCCTTGTCGGGTAGGAGTACACTGTTCTAAATTACCATCGGCACGGCATTTCAAGGAAAATCCTGATTTGTTATTGGGACATGTACAGCTTACTGATTTTAGTTTATCTCCTTTGTTGTATCCTTCATCTTGTGCCAATGCTTCTACATTGTAGCCAAGCATTTGTTGTAAAAAATTATTAGAGCGATCAAAACTAATAAAACTTATGATTTGGCTTAATAATGTAGCTGTTATTAATATTAGAAAGTAGCAAGACGAGTCGTTGGGTATAAAGTCTTTCAACCATCTATTTTTTCTTTTTTAGTTTAATATTGTTTGTCATAACAAAAATATATTAATTTTAAGAAAAAACAAAAAATATTCTCAATTATTTCAAATATTGAAATCAAGTATTTTTTGTCCCTATTTGTAATATGGGAAGTAACTGTATCACGCATTCTGTTCCGCAATAGGTTTGTTGTATACAGTATGGATGTATCCTGTTTTCTAAGGGAATCTGACTTTTTATTTTTTTGCTGTGTAAGTTTTGCTACATTATTTTTACCTTTGTCGAAATCAATTAGAAGAAAATTGAACACAAAGGATTTACTGCAAAAATATCTCTCTGCCCGGGCGGTGAAAAAGTTAACGGAGCTGTTAACTACCCGTAGTGACCGGAAATACAGACTTGTCAACAATGCCGGTTCGGTGACTTCCCTGATTGTCGGAGCCATGCGTATCACCCGGCCGGGGTTGCGGGTCGTTGTGCTGAACGACCGGGAAGAAGCTGCCTATTTTTATAATGATATATTGGCTTTGGCCGATGAAAAACAAATCGCCTTTTTGCCTTCTTCTTATCGCAGGATGATTAAAGAGGAAGAGAAAGATAACGATTCGGTCCTGGTGCGTACCGAAGTGCTGAATAATATCCGGAATGGCGAAGTCGATACTTTGATTACTTATCCGGAAGCATTGGCTGAAAAGGTCGTCGACCGGGAAGTGCTTTCCCGCATGTCGATGGTGGTGAATCAGGGAGATGCCTTATCGATTTCTTTCGTCGAAAATCTTTTGGTAGAATACGGGTTCGAACGGAATGATTTTGTCTATGAACCGGGACAGTTTTCGATCCGGGGGAGTATTGTGGATGTGTATTCTTTTGCAGAAGAACAGCCGGTCCGGATAGATTTTTTCGGAGATGAGGTCGAATCGATTCGTTTTTTCGATATTGAGACCCAGTTATCCGATAAAAAGACCGGGAAAGTATCGATCGTTCCTGATCTCAGTGGCAAAACAGAGGCCGGAGGATTTAAACATACGGACTTGAGTTCCTATTTCTCTGTTAAACCGGTCTGGTGGATCAAAAATGGGATGTTCCTTCACGATAAAGTGAAAGCTTTATATGCCGAAGCCGGGGAAGAGCTCGTCACTTCTGCCGAAGGACTGATGAATTATCTCGAAGATTGCCATGTGGTGGAATGGGGACCGGATATGTATTTCCGGGGAGAAACGATAGACGTAGCCTGTGAACCTCAGCCTCCGACCAACAAGCATTTCGATTTGCTGGCAGAGACTTTGCAATCCCGCCAGGCCAACGATTACCGGTTGTATATCTGTTCGAACAATGAAATGCAAATCCAGCGTATCCGGGATATTTTTAAAGATAAAGGATACGAAATCGGTTTTACCTGGCTGGAAGGCGTAATACATGAAGGATTTTCGGATTCGAATGAAAAGATTTGTGTTTATACGGAACATCAGATTTTCGATCGTTATCATAAATACCGCCTGCAGACTACCCGCATCCGGCAGGGGAGGGAATCGATCACCCTGGGGGAATTGCAAAATTTGCATCCGGGGGATTATGTCGTGCATATCGACCATGGGATCGGACGATTCGGCGGACTGGTCAAAATCAACAACGATGGCAACGAACAGGAAGCGATCCGGCTGGTATATAAGAATAATTCGGAATTGTATGTCGGATTGCATTCCCTGCATAAAATATCCAAATATAAGGGGAAAGACGGTGTTCCTCCTGTCGTGAACAAATTAGGAGGAGATGCCTGGAATAAACTTAAACAGAAGACTAAGTCCCGGGTAAAAGATATTGCAAGGGAGTTGATCGCCCTCTATGCCCGCCGCAAGAAAGAAGCTGCTTTTGCTTTTTCTAAAGATAGTTATTTGCAGGAAGAAATGGAAGTGTCGTTTATGTATGACGAGACTCCCGATCAGATAAAAGCGATCGAAGCGGTAAAAGCCGATATGGAAAAACCTCAGGTAATGGACCGCCTGATCTGTGGAGATGTGGGATTTGGGAAGACTGAAGTTGCAATCCGGGCCGCTTTTAAGGCGGTGGCCGATAGCAAACAGGTGGCTGTCCTGGTGCCGACGACTGTTTTGGCTTATCAGCATTACCATACTTTTTCCAGGCGGCTGGAAGGCATGCCCTGTCGGGTGGAATATATCAGCCGGATGAAGAAATCCGGAGAAATTAAGAAAATCCTGAACGATCTGAAGGAAGGCAAAGTAGATATCATAATCGGTACCCATCGGCTGACCAGCAAAGATGTCGTATTTAAAGATCTGGGATTGTTGATCGTCGATGAGGAACAAAAATTCGGAGTCGGGGTAAAGGAAAAACTGAAGACCCTGAAATTGAATGTAGATACCCTGACTATGACGGCGACTCCGATCCCGCGTACTTTACAATTTTCATTGATGGGAGCCCGCGATATGTCGATTATCCGTACTCCGCCGCCTAACCGTTATCCCATTGTAACGGAATTGCACCGTTTCGACGAGCAGCTGATCAAAGAGGTGATTCTTTATGAAATGGCCCGTAACGGTCAGGTGTTTTTTATCCACAACCGGGTCGAGACCATCCGGGATATTCAGGGCATGCTGCAACGGATTGTCCCGCAGGTGAAAACCTGTGTTGCACATGGACAAATGGAAGGCGAAGAACTTGAAAAAGTGATGCATGATTTTGTCCGGGGCGATTACGATGTTTTGATCGCTACGACTATTATCGAGTCGGGGCTGGATATTCCGAATGCCAATACGATGATCATCAACCAGGCCCAGAATTATGGGCTTAGTGATCTGCACCAGCTGAGAGGCCGGGTGGGACGTTCGAATAAAAAGGCTTTTTGTTATTTATTGACCCCTCCTTTGGATACGGTTAATTCGGATGCCAGGCGCCGGCTGAAAGCGATCGAAGATTTCAGCGGTTTAGGAAGTGGTTTTAATATAGCGATGCAGGACCTCGATATCCGCGGGGCCGGGAATATCCTGGGAGCGGAACAGTCGGGATTTATTGCTGAAATCGGTTACGAAACCTATCAGCGTATATTGAATGAAGCTCTGCTGGAATTACGCGAAGAAGAGTTCCCTGGAATGGAAACGCCTCCGACCGAACAAAAGCAGGCTTACGTTGCCGATTGTGTGATCGAATCCGATTTCGAAGTATTGATTCCGGATACCTATGTGGAGAATATCAGCGAGAGAATTCGGCTGTATCGGGAGTTGGACAATATTCCGGATGAGGCTGGCCTGGAGAAATTCGGGCAAGAGCTGAAAGACCGTTTTGGCGAAATTCCGGCACAGGTGACCGGATTGATGGAAATTGTGAGGATGAGACGCCGGTGTATGGATTTAGGGATCGAGAGATTATTGGTGAAGAATGGGAAAATGATCATGTATTTTGTCGGCGAACAGACTTCTCCTTTTTATCAGTCGGCCTTGTTTGCCGCTATACTGAGGTTTGTGCAGCTGCAAATTTTGCCTTGCCGGTTCAGTGAAAAAAATAATAAATTATCGCTCGTGTTTACAGAGATTACGAATATTATGAAAATGTCGCGTTATGTGCGGGAGATGTGGGAGAAAACAGAGGCAGGTAACAGATGATAGATCAGAGATTTGAATTTTAGGCAATGAATTTGGTAATCGATATCGGGAATACCCGTAGTAAATATGCTTTTTTTCAGGAAGACCGGCTGATCGGGGTAAACTATCGGTTGGATTCGATTCTTGAAGACATTCGGGTATGGAAAGAAAAAGGGGAAAAGGTTTGGATATTTCTTACCGGAAGTGGTCATATCGATTCCGAAATGCAGCTGGCTATAAAAGAGCAAGCCGATTACTGGCTGGAAGCTTCGCCTGCTTTGGAGGTACCGTTGAAAATCGGATATGCTACTCCCGAGACCTTGGGATTCGACCGGATCGCTATTTGTGTCGGAGCAAAGAGTTATTACCCGGGGGCTTCCCTCTTGGTGATCGATTCGGGTACCTGTATCACTTATAATTATGTCTCGGCCGAGGGCGTGTTTCTGGGAGGAAATATTTCTCCCGGATTGGAAATGCGTTTCAACGGACTGCACCGGTTTACAGCCCGCCTGCCTTTGGTGACACCGACAGAAACCTATGGAGGAATAGGACAGTCGACAGAAGAAGCTATCCGGAATGGCGTGATGTCTGGTATGCTTTTTGAGGTACAACAGTATATAGAATGCTTTCTCGGACAATACCCGGAAGGACATGTGTTGATTACGGGGGGAAATGCACATTTTTTGGAAAGACATCTGACTCCGGATATTTTATTTTGTAAATATCTTAGTTTTGTAGGATTGAATGAGATCTTGAAATATGTTAAAAAGTCGAACTATTAGCTAAAATACAGGTGTTCCCTGTATATTAAAAGAAAAATAGTGATATTTTTGCAGAGTAAGCTTAGATAAGTAACTAACAAAACATTAAATACATCGGTTAAAAAAGATAAGATCATGAAAAAGATTGTGGCTTTAGCATTCGGTATTTGTCTTATGGGAGGGGCAGTCAGTGCGCAGACACTCGACTCCAAATACGGACTGGATAGTGTGAAAACGTTGGAGAATGCTTCTATTTATTCAGAATTTCTTAAACAAAAAAATTATAAGGAAGCTTTGCCTGCCTGGCGGTATGTTTTTAATAACGCTCCCAAGTTTCAGATGCTTACTTATACCAAAGGGGAAGATCTGTTGATCAATATCTATCAGCAGACAAAAGATAAGACTTATGTGGATACCTTGATGATGTTGTATGATCAATGGGCGAAATATTTTGGGGATCATCAAAGGTATGGAGAAGGTTATATTTTGGGAAAGAAAGGGGCTACTTTATATCGTTTCGGAGGGGATGATACTAAAAAAACAGCTTTTTCTTATTTGGCTAAATCATTCGAGCTCGAAGGTAATAAAACTCACCCGATCACGGTGCAAACCATGTTTTTCGGAGCCGGGGATCTGCTGAAAAAAGGAGAACTGTCGAAAGATGAATACATCGCTCTTTATATGAAAGTTTCCGGTTTTATCGATGATGGAATCAAAAATGCCAAACAACCCAAAACGGTTGAAGCGTTCAAAACGATGAAGGGGAATGTGGATGCTATGTTTTTCAATGCCGGTGTAGCAGATTGTGAAACCTTGAATAACTTGCTTTCTGCAAAATACGAAGCCAATAAGGAAGATGTCGCTAACTTGAAAGAGGTGGCTTCTCTGTTACGGCGGAGCGAATGTGTCGATTTGCCTTTATATGCAACTGTAGCTGAGCAATTGTACCAATTGGATCCGACTGCTGATGCGGCTTATAGCTTGGCTATCATGTTCCTGAAACGTCAGGAATTCGATAAAACCGAAGGTTATCTGAAAGAAGCGATCGCGAAATCCGAAGATAACGAGGCTAAAGCTGAATATTACCTGAAAATGGCTCAGTTGCAATTGGCTAAAAAGCAATATCAGGCGACTAAGACTAATGCGCTGGAAGTGCTGAAACTTAATCCGAACAACGGAACCGCATTGATGCTGATCGGAAAAGCCTATGCCAATTCGGCCTCCAATTACGGAGAAGACGATTTTGACCACGCATCCGTATTCTGGGCTGCTGTCGATAAATTCCAAAAAGCAAAACAAGTGGATCCTGCTATGACAGAAGAAGCGGATAAATTGATCGGAATTTATTCCCAACATTTCCCGAGTAAAGACGAGGCTTTCTTCCGTAGTGTTACCGATGGAGCAACCGTTAAAATCGGTAGTTGGATCAACGAATCGACCAAAGCACGTTTCAGAAAATAGTAAGTCGTATATTAATGAGTGTTTCTTCACGTATACTTTATATGAAAAGCATTATTGTTCTTCTGGGAGCAATAATGCTTTTAGCATGTAAAAATGATATCAAAGAAGTCAATGCATTGGCTGAGCGGGAGAAACGTCCCGATATGACCGGTGAAAACCTGGAATTGGTCTATTCCGATTCTGCCCGGATCAAATACAGGGTATTGGCCCCGGAATACATAAAAGTAAATAGGGAAAAAGAAAAATATGAAGAGTTTCCGAAAGGAATCCATGTACTTTCTTATGATCCTGCAGGAAAGATGATCGGTTCGATTAAAGCGAAATATGCCAAAAAGCTGGAAGATGAAATGCTTTGGGAGGCGCGTAATGAAGTGGTGATAATCAATGCAGAGGGGAAAAAGCTCGAAACCGAATTACTCTATTGGGATATGAAAAAAGAATTGATCTATTCCGACCGTTATGTCAAGTTGAGTGCCGACGGACAAATTATCGAAGGTAATAACGGCTTCCATTCCGATCAGAATCTGAATCATCCGGTGTTTGAGAATATTTCAGGTAGTATCGAAGTTGAAAAGCAACAACGTAAGCAATGACAGCAACCCTTTCGGTGATATTGATTTGTCTTCTGTTATCTGCATTCTTTTCGGGAATGGAGATCGCTTTCCTGACTTCTAATAAATTACGGATCGAGATCGATAAGTCTAAAAAAGGAGTCACTCAGGCTCTCATCGATCTGTTCATTTCGCATTCCGGGATGTATATTACGACTTTATTGGTAGGTAATAATGTCGTCATGGTGATCTACGGTATTTTTATGTCCGATCTGCTGGTCAAACAGTTCGAATTTTTACATTTATCGATCGGGGTCGAACTGTTTGTCGAGACCCTCGTTTCGACTCTGATCATTTTGGTTTTTGCTGAATTTTTGCCGAAGACCGTATTCCGCTTACGGTCTAATCTGTTTTTGAAGTTATTTTCTGTTCCTGTTTTTTTGTTTTATCTGTTGTTTTTTCCGTTGTCTTATTTTTCGGTGTGGTTAGGAGGATGGTTGCTGCGGATTTTTACCGGACGGAAATTAGGGCATAAAGAACCCAACCGGGCTTTTGGAAAAGTAGATTTGAACAACCTGATCGAGGAAGGAGAAGTCAATGCTCGGCAGGAGGAGGAAATGCACGAGATCAAACTTTTTCGGAATGCACTCGATTTTTCCGAAGTGAAGCTGAGGGAGTGTATCGTTCCCCGCCCTGATGTCGTAGCCTTGTCTATCGACAGTTCGATCGAAGAGTTGACCCAACTCTTTATCGATACCGGATTGTCCCGGATTTTGATTTATAAAGAAAGTATCGACGATATTATCGGTTATGTTCATATATCGACTCTTTTCAAAGATCCTCCGACGATTGCCAAAGCGTTGAGCCGGGTATTGATCGTACCTGAGACGATGTCTGCACAACGGCTGTTGAATTTGTTTATCCGGGATCAGAAAAGTGTTGCCGTTGTCGTCGATGAGTTCGGTATTACGGCCGGGATCGTTACTATCGAAGATATTATGGAGGAAATTTTCGGAGAGATTGAAGATGAACACGATCACCTCAATTTGAAAGAAGTGATGATTTCCGAACAAGAATATATCTTTTCAGGACGTTTGGAGGTGGATTACTTAAATGAAAAATATCACCTGGATCTGGAAGAGCGTGAAGAGTATGAAACGCTTGCCGGTTTGGTGTTGTATTTCAATCAAAGTATTCCTCAGGAAGGGGAAACTATTGTTGTAAATAATTTAACATTTAAAATATTGAGTGTTAAAAATGCAAGAATAGAGGAAATCAAAGTGTGTATGTGATTTTTTATCTTTTTTGCCGTAGAATGCTAAATATAGGTTAGGGGGAAAGGGAATGTGCATTAGGTGTTGTTTTCCTGATGAAAAAATGAAATTTTCGAATACGAACAAGACCTGTGGAATTAGCATAAGGCGGCCGTTCGGAAATAGGTAGGGATATTCAGTAAATGTCCCTATAAAATACAATGGCATATGAAGATGCCCCA
>ERZ1673749.1766-NODE-1766-length-13273-cov-5.740278_pt1 | contig 13273 bp, 13 predicted proteins | sample MGYA00580204_ERZ1673749 | MGnify/ENA primary metagenome ERZ1673749 (study PRJEB41218, sample SAMN15661745) | gut metagenome | host: Homo sapiens | place: Canada: London | collected 2015-08-20/2019-03-30 | study: EMG produced TPA metagenomics assembly of...
GTCCGGGATTCTTTGCCAACAGGTCATTAGCCTCTTCTCTGCTATATCCCCCGGAGAGCGCCACAACACGAACCACGTGCGCATCTTTCATGATCTCGCTGTAGAGCCCCGCCTCCGTGGGAATCGAGAACTTGAACATGAGGAGATCCGACTCCTTCAGCTTCGCCAGCTCTTCTTTTACGTATTTGAGAAGGAGGTCTTCCGCCTCTTTCTTGTCGGCAATGTGAATGTCTACTTCCGGTTCCAAAATAGGAACAAGTCCCTTTGCGATGATTTTTTTACCGATCTCAAATTGCTGTTCCACGATGGCCTTAATGCCTTCCTCATTGGCCCCCTTGATCACGGACCGCATCTTCGTTCCAAAGATATTGCGTTCTACCGCATGGTCCAAGGATTCTTCCAGGTCGGTGATGGGTTTCATGAGCTGCACCTGGTTTTTCTCCTCCGCCAGCCCCAAATCGACTTTCAGGAAGGGAACGACCTGCTTTTCCTCCCACAGGTAATCGGCGGTGAGCTTATCGTCTATTTTCCGATCAATGGTTTGTTTAAAGAGGATGGCACCGAGAATGTGCTTGGAATCAAAAGCGGGACTTTTGATGATGCGAGTCCGCATCTCATGAACCAGATCAAACATCTCTTCTTCCGTCTGGTAAGCATCTTCTTCGACGCCATATTGCCGCAGAGCTTTTGGAGTAGAGCCACCGGATTGGTCCAGGGCGGCGATAAAGCCTTTTCCGTTGTTCATCTGCTTGAGCTGTTTTTCATCCATTTTTAACCTCCTACGTTCGATTTGGGACGATGGTCCGTCCCCTCAAAGAAGTAAATTTTCTCCTATATCATACCCAAAAGTAAGCCCAATAGATGAAAAAGATACGATATTATCCAGGCAATGCCACACTGGACCAGCACCGTTTCCAAGGCACCCAGCCTGCTGCCCAATTCCCTGCGCACCGTGGCAATCGCTGCAACGCAGGGAGTGTAGAGCAGGGTGAAGATCAAAAAGGTAAAGGCGGTATAGGGGGTGAAGAGCCGGGGAAGGAGAGAGAGGTCTCCGCCCAGCAGCTGGGTCAGTGTGGAAACCACGGCCTCCTTTGCGGTAAAGCCGGTGATCAGAGCGGTGGATACCCGCCAGTCCCCAAATCCCAGGGGTTGAAAAATCGGGGAGACCAAGGCACCGAGATCGGCCAATAAGCTGTCTTCCGGGTTTTCCACGAGATTGAAGTGGAGATCAAAGCTCTGGAGGAACCAAATCACGATGGAGGCCGCAAAGATAATGGTAAAGGCCTTTTGCAAAAAGCCCTTCGCTTTTTCCCAGATGAGCTGGAGAACGCTCCGTAACCCCGGCAGTCGATAGTTGGGGAGTTCCATGACGAAGGGAACGGGTTCCCCCCGATACCGGGTCTTCTTTAATAGCAGGGAGTAGAGAATTCCACAGAAGATCCCAAAGGCATAGAGGAAAATCATGATCGGGACCTGTAAGCCTGCGGAGAAGAAGGCGCCGACAATGAGCCCATAAATGGGCAGCTTTGCGGAGCAACTCATAAAGGGGGTCAGCAGAATGGTCATCCTTCGGTCCCTTTCGCTGGACAGGGTTCTTGTGGCCATGATGGCGGGGACGGAGCAGCCGAACCCAATGAGCATGGGGACAAAACTTCGACCCGACAATCCGATTTTTCGAAGCGGTCGGTCCATGATAAAGGCGACCCGGGCCATGTAGCCGCTATCCTCCAAGAGGGAGAGGCAGAGGAAAAGGGTGACAATCACGGGGAGAAAGCTGATCACGCTTCCCACCCCGCTTGCGATGCCGTCGATCACCAGGGAGTGCAGAACGGGGTTGACGGCGAGCCTCGTCAAGAGCGCAGAGAGTGCCTCCGTTCCCCGGGCCACAAGGACCTCCATTCCATCCTGTAGGCCGGTGCCAATCCAGCCGAAGGTGATAAAGAAGATCAAGCCCATGATCAGGAGGAAGGCGGGAATCCCGGTGAAGCGGCCCGTGAGAATCTTATCGATCGCCATGCTCCGGGCATGCTCCTTGCTCTCCCTGGGAAGGATCAAACACTGCCTGCAGATTTCTTCAATGAGGGCAAAGCGGTGCTGGGAGATGGCAAGTTCTCCATCCCTATGAATTTCTTTCTCCATCAAAAGGAGTAAACTTTGAATGGCATCTTTTTTTTCGTTGGAAAGCCGTAGGCTCTCTTCCACGACGTGGTCCTTTTCAATCAGCTTTCCACTGCAGAAGTGGAGGGGGAGCCCCAACTTTTCCGCATTCGGTTGGATGAGCTGTGCCAAGGCCTTCCGGGTTCGATCCAGATTTTCCTGCCAGGGAAGAGGAGCGAGAGAGGGAAGGAATCGCAGGGCATGGGGAGCCTCCTGAAAACGAGCCACGTGCAAGAGGTGCTCGACGAGTTCGTCAACCCCCTGGTTTTTCACGGCCGAAATGGGCACCACCGGGATTCCCAAGAGCTTTTCCATCAGGTTGACGCGAAGACTTCCCTTGTTCGCCGTCAGTTCGTCCATCATATTCACGGCCAAGACCATGGGGATTCTCAGTTCCATGAGCTGTAGGGTCAGATTCAGATTTCGCTCCAAATTCGAGGCGTCCACAATATTGATGATGGCTTCGGGTTTCTCCTCCAGGAGAAAGCGCCGGGTTACCAACTCCTCACTGGAGTAGGGAGAGAGCGAATAGATGCCGGGAAGATCGGTGATGGTGACTTTCGGATAGCGCCGCAGTTGCCCATCTTTTCGGTCGACGGTGACGCCGGGAAAATTTCCCACATGCTGATTAGAGCCGGTCAGCTGGTTGAATAGGGTTGTTTTCCCTGAATTTTGGTTGCCGGCCAAGGCAATGCGAAGGGGGGCATTGCGATCAAATTTTGCTTTATCGTGGCGGTTTGGATCCTGTGCCCGGAATCCCTCTTCTCCCACCTTGGGATGGTCGATGGGCACATAGTGCTCGTCGCTTTGGGGCCGCTTGGAAGGAGGCAGTCCGTCCACTTTTCTTACAAGAAGCTTTTCCGCCTCTTCTTTTCGTAGGGTGATTTCATATCCTCGTAAACGGAGCTGGAGGGGGTCGCCCATGGGGGCCCTTTTTTGCACGATCACCGGGGTGTCGGGGAGGAAGCCCATGTCAAGAAGATGATGACGCAGGGCACCCGTTCCCTGTACCTCCTCAATCAGACCCATTTGTGTGGGTTTCAGTTGTGAGAGATTCATTGATCCTCCTTTCTATTCTCCATAATGAATAAGGGTACATTGACTCACCTGTCTCAGTATGGTATTTTTTGTAAGAATGGTCAATGATGGTAAAATATTGATATGGAATATAGATTTAAATATAGGAGGAAGCATGCGGAAATCCCAATTATTTATCTCCAGCTTTAGCGAAGATGCCATAAGGGTGGCAAGACACTATGGCCTCGGACTGGAACTGGATGATCCGTCCTATTCGCATAATCTGGATGATTTTTCAACCTGTGAGGAACAGATGAAAAAGGAGAGGGAAGAGGCCGGCTCCCCCTCCGTCCTGGTTCATGGGCCCTTTACGGAATTGAATCCCGGTGGCATCGACCCGCGTGCCGTGGCACTGACCGCGCATCGGTTTGACCAAGCCTACCGGGTGTGTAAGAGGCTCGGCATTCAAAATATGGTGCTGCACAGCGGCTTTGTACCGGTTCTCTATGAACCGGAATGGCACATTCAGGAGTCCATTCGCTTTTGGAAGCAGTGGCTGGCCGGAAAGGAAGCGGTGAAGATCGTCCTGGAGAATGTCTTTGACCCCGATCCCATGATCCTGAGAAAAATCGTCGAGGGCGTGGCCTCTCCGAACCTGGGTATCTGCCTCGACCTGGGTCATGCGCATGCCTTTGGAAGTAAGCGTTTTTCGGAAGAAGATTGGATTCAGACCCTCTCTCCCTACCTCCGACATCTTCATATCCATGACAATGGCGGAGAGGGGGACTTTCACCAGAGTCTGGGGGAGGGCACCATCCCCTACGAGGACATATTTCAGACAAGGGAACTTCAAAGAGAAGACCTGACCTTTACGTTGGAAGGTCGACGGGCAGAGCCGGATGTTCTTTGGTTGCTAAAGCATGGAATTTTGAAAAAGGATTGAGAAAAATCACCGGAAACGGTGATTTTTTTGTTGACAGACTAGAAATCCAGGACTATACTATCCATGTAGTTAATTACAATAGTAACTAACTAAATAAGTAGAAAGGATGCAGGCGATGAGGCTAGAAGATAACGGTCGAAAACCCTTGTTTTTACAGATTCGGGACCGTTTGGAGGATGCCGTTCTTACCGGAGTCTATCCGGAAGAAAGCCAGGTGCCTTCCACAACGGAACTCTCCGTCGCTTACCGAATCAATCCCGCAACCGCTTTGAAAGGAGTCAATCAATTGGTGCAGGAAGAGATCCTCTTTAAGAAACGCGGTCTCGGCGTCTTTGTGGCACAGGGTGCGGTGGAGAAGGTTCGCAGCCATCGACAAAAGAGCTTTCGAGAAACATTTTTTAATCCCATGATTCGGGAAGCACAGCGTTTGGAAATCACGAAAGAGCAGCTAATGCAATGGATGGAGGAGACAGAAGATGAAAGGCATTGAATGCAAGAATGTGAGCAAACATTTTGGATCAATCCAAGCCCTGCAGCAGATTGATTTAAAGTTGGAGGCGGGGAAAATTTACGGCCTCTTGGGAAGGAACGGAGCGGGAAAGTCCACCTTACTCAACGTGATGAGCCGTCGACTCAAGGCATCAAAGGGAACGGTTCTGATTGACGGGGAGTCCGCTTCGAAGGATGAATCGCTGCAGAAGATGTACCACGTGGGTCCGGATTCCCCGTTTTATTCCGACAAGGCGGAACAGATCCTGAAGACCAGCAAACTCTTTTACCCCAATCTGGATCTGGAGGGGGCAGAACAGGATGCCTTGGAATACGAGCTCAACTTGAAGAGCCAGTATAATAAGCTTTCCACCGGAAATGCCTCCATCTTCAAAACCATTATCGCTCTTCGAAGCGGGGCGGAGTATCTCCTGTTGGATGAACCGACGATGGGAATGGATGCCCCCAATCGAGAGACCTTCTATGAAAAAGTTCTGAAGACCTTCGCGGAGACGGGGTCCACCATCCTGCTTTCCTCCCACCTCATCGATGAGCTGGCGCCTCTGGTGCAGGAAGTCATTTTTTTGGATCATGGGCGGATCATTCTTCAGGGAGAGGTGGAGAGCCTTTTGCATCTTCACTGCTTTTTGTCGGGTCCCCGGCAGGAATTGGACCAGTATCTCAGCGAACATAAGGACCTCGAGAAATTGGGGGAAAAGAACTTGGCGTCCTACACCCATTACCTTTTGCGTAAGGGACCAAAAGACCTCAATCTCGATGGCTATGCCAATCTGCGGATGAGTCCCGTTTCCCTGCAGGATCTCTTTGTGGCCTTAACGAAGAGAAAGGAGAATTAACATGCGTTCGATAAAAGCTTCCATTTGGTGGTCCCGTAAAACCGTATGGGTTTGGGGGATTGCGAGTCTCGCCGTCTTTTTGCTTCCCTATCTCTTGGCGTTTCTCTTTCCGGGGCCTCAATTCTCGGAGTCGGGGGCCAATCAGGGCTTTGATCTCGCCATGATCCTTATCCTTGCCATCGTGATCATGGTGACCTATTCGGGAAAATTCGGATTTCTGTTTCAGAACAATCTTTCCCCGAGGAATCGGGCTTGCAGTGTTATGTGTTCCACCGTTCTCACCAGTGCGCTGGTGAGTCTCATCGTCTTTCTTGCAGGTCCCCTTCTTGCCGCCCTCTATGGAATCGCAGGCATGAATGCCCATAACCTCTATTCCTTTGGTTACCTGGGGCAGGAGGGATTTCAGGTGATTCACGGTCTCGACTTTTTCCTGCTCTGTCTCCTGTTTACTTCTTCGGTCGTTTTCCTGAGCAGTTTATCCTACCCCTTGGATCGCTGGAAAAAGTTGGTTTTTCTCATCGGACTTTTTATCCTTACCTGTATTTTCCTGAGCCTGTCAATTGGGCTTATCTATAATGTGGACAGTCCGATTTTTGGGTTCTCATTGACCCACGATTTACGGGTGAAACTTGAGGAATTTATTTCCTGGATCTTTCTCGGAGGATGGAATCATCTGCGAATCGTGATGCTCCTCTGGAGCTCGGTGCATCTTCTCCTTATCGGACTTGTGGTAAGAAATTTACAGATGAAGAAGAAGTAGAGAAGATGCTCTCTCAAAAAAAGCCCTCTCTCTTTCCGGAGAAAGAGAGGGGGCTTTTTGCAGCAAATTTTCCCGCATTCGGCTTATCGAAAGCCATATTGAAAGAGAATGGCAAAGTATTGCACCGCCGATGCAAGAATGATGAAGATGTGCCAAATGCCGTGGTTGTAAGGGATGCGATCATTTTCATAGAAAATGGTTCCGATGGAATAGAGAGCTCCACCCAGGGCCAGTAACAGGATGAGGGGGAGGCCCTCTTTCCGGTAGATCTGAGGCAGGATAAAGACCGCCAACCAACCCATGGTCAGGAAGATCATCAGACTGATTTTGTTATACTTATCGAATTTTCCAACCGTGACGGACTTAAAGACGATCCCTCCGATGGCAACGGCCCAGATGAGTATCAGGGAAAGGATTCGCCAAAGCCCTTCCAAAGAGAGCAAGATGACGGGAGTAAAAGAACCGGCGATCATGAGGAAGATGGCGCAATGGTCGAAGACCCGAAAGACTTTTTTGACCGTTTTTCCCTGGAAGGAGTGGTAAAAACCCGAGGAGAGATACATGAGGATCATGCAGGCTCCATAGATGGAAAAGGCGGTTATCGCCAAGGGAGAACCCAGGACGACACCGCGAAAAATCAGGAACACCAAACCGGCGATGCTCAGGGCAGCACCAATAAAGTGGGTTGTGGCGTTCAAAACTTCTTCTTTTATCGTGTAATGTTTCATAGGGCACGCTTTCTAAACGGGAAGAAATTCCTCGTAGGGTCATTATAGCATGCTTTATCCCTTCGAGAAAATTGAAGGACTTTCCTGTCCTTTTTTTCGTCTCTGCCTATAATAGGAAGAGGTAGGGAAAGGAGATTTTGATGAACTATTCAGAAAGTGTTGCCTACTTGGAAGAGCAACAGAAATTTGGTGTGAAGCTCGGCCTGGATACGGTGCGAGCCCTACTGCATCGCCTGGGAGATCCCCAAAAGGGACTATCCATTCTTCATGTGGCAGGAACCAATGGGAAAGGGTCCACATCCGCCTTTCTATCCTATATCCTAACAGCGGGGGGCTATGAGGTGGGACTCTACACCTCACCTGCCTTAGAGCGATTCAATGAACGCATTCAACGGAATAATCAGCCGGTGGATGATGCCATGTTGGCTGAAAAAACGACGTTACTAAAAAACACGGTGGATAAAATGGTGGAGGAGGGGGAAGATGCCCCCAGCCAATTCGAACTGGAGACGGCACTGGCCTTCCTCTGCTTTCAGGAATGGAAGGTGGATTTTGTGGTCCTGGAAGTGGGCATGGGAGGCAGACTGGATGCGACCAATGTGGTTTCGGATCCGCTGGTGAGCGTGATTACCTCGATTTCCCTGGATCATACCCGCTTCTTGGGAAACACCTTAGCAGAGATTGCCTCCGAAAAGGCAGGGATCATCAAAGAGGGATGCCCCGTGGTTCTCTATCCTCAGCAGCAAGAGGTGATGGAGGTCGTGAAAGAAAAGGCAAGGGAAAAAGGATCCCAACTGGTCTGCCCGGATTTTTCGAAGATCGGTGACTGGGAAAAAAGCCTCTCCGGCCAAAGTTTCACCTGGACGGATGAGGAGGGAAAACCCCGGAGGATCTCCTTGCAGGTCTTAGGAGATTATCAGCTGAAAAATGCCCTGATGGCCTTTCAAACCATTCAGCTTTTGCGAAAGACCGGACGTCTTTCCCTTACGGAGGACCAGGTTTTGACGGGGCTCAAACAGGCAAGATGGAAGGGGCGCTTTGAAAAAATCTCCGACCACCCCGTGATCATCCTGGACGGGGCCCACAATCCCGGTGGGGCAGAGGTCTTTGCCCAATCCATTCGCGACTTTTTGGAAGATCGCCCCCTGACCCTGGTCGTGGGCATTCTGGCCGATAAGAAGATTGACGAAATGCTGGATGCTTTCTTGCCCCTGGCAAGCGCCTGCATCACGGTAACGCCGGATAATCCGCGGGCCATGCCCGCCGAAAAACTCTGTGAAAGAATCGAAGAGCGGGGAAAGAAGGCAAAAGCGGCGAACAATCTGGAGGAGGCCTGGAGGATGGCCGGGGAGGAAACCGATCCTGACAAGGGGGCCATTGCCTTTGTCGGCTCCCTGTATATGATCGGTCGAGTACGAACCTATTTATTAGGAGAGGAGAAGATTCATGACGAAAAGTAAGGATTCGCAAAGTAAGGAATTTCATCTGGGCAAGCATCAATTCGACCCGGGAGACCCCACACGGATTTGTGCCATCGTGAACGTGACCCCGGACTCCTTTTCGGATGGCGGAAAATGGGACTCCACGGAAAAAGCGGTGAAGCATGGTCTGGACCTGGTGAATGCGGGCGTGGACATGCTGGATATCGGAGGGGAATCCACCCGTCCGGGCTCCCATTATGTGGAGATTGAAGAGGAAATCCAGCGGGTGGTCCCCGTGATTCGCGCGCTTCGTGAAAAAACAGACTGCCTGATTTCTGTGGATACCTGGAAGGCACCGGTGGCGAAAGCCGCCTTGGAGGCAGGGGCGGATATCATCAACGATATCACCGGACTCATTGGAGATCCCGAGATGGCGGGGGTCATTGCGGAGAAAGAGGCGGGTCTGATTGCGATGTTCAATCCCGTTGTGATCCGCCCCGACCATCCCAACAGTAAAAAATTCCCCAGCTTTGGAAAGGGGGAGGCTTTCAGCGAGGAAGAGAAGGCGCAGGCGGCAAAGGAGAAGGATATTCTTGTTCTCTTGCATCAATATTTAGAGCGAAGCCTGGAACTTGCCAAGAAGGCGGGCATCCCGGACCGGCACATCCTATTGGATCCCGGCATCGGCTTCGGGCTGTCCAAAAGAGACAACCTTCGTCTGATTCAACACGTTACCGACCTTCATGAGATGGGTTACGGGGCCTTTTTGGGAGTTTCCCGAAAGCGCTTTATCGTCAACATGCTTCAAGACGCCGAGATTCCCGTGGATTCCAGTCAGGAGGCGGGCTTTAAGAACCGCGATTTTGGGTCTGCCATTTTAACGGCACTCGCCGCGCGAGAAGGGGTGGAAGTGGTTCGGGTTCACTCCGTGGAGGAACACCGGATTGCCGCCCTGATTGCGGACGCGGTTCGCCTCGCCGACTCCCAGGAGGATGTGAATTTTTCCGCCTACCAAAAATAGGATAGGTTGTCGGAAAACTTCTTGAAAAACGAATCCCAGAAAAAAGAGAGATGGAAACCAGCTCTCTTTTTCTTTCGGGAAAAACATCTGCCACATTTTCTGAAAACTCATTCGTAATCGATCCGGTCCTTGATAAATTCGCCGTTTCGAAGATCCTGAAAGGCCTGGCGGATTTCCTCTTCTCGGTTCATCACAATGGGTCCCGCCCATGCCACCGGTTCATGGAGGGGTCGGGACTCCAGGAAGAGGATCCGGGCGAGGGGCGATTGACTCTTCAGAGAAAGCTCGGTCCCCCTGCCAAGTTTTACCGCCGTTTTTTCCGGAATCCTCTCTCCATTCACCTCAATTTCTCCCAGCAAGGTGAAGAGCATCACCATATCCTCTTCCTCCGTGGGAAGGGTAAGTTTCTGTCCCTGCGCAAGCTGTAGCTCATAGTAGGTCAGGGGGAGGTGGTCCCCTTGATATCCGACGTGGTCTTTGTATTTGCCGGCCAGCAGGCGGAGTTTTCCACCCTCAATGAGGATTTCCTCGATTTCCTCCTTTTTGATCGATCGATAGGAGGGAAGGCTCATTATCTGGTCGGCAGGCAGGTTCAACCACAGTTGAACGCCCAACATGCGGGGGGAGGCCGGCAGCATTTCGGAATGCTCCACGCCCGAGCCGGCATTCATCCATTGCACTTCTCCATCGGTAATTTGATCTTTATTTCCCACGGTGTCTTCATGAACCATGTTGCCTTGCGCCAGGTAGCTGATCGTTTCGATGCCCCGGTGGGGGTGAAGGGGGAAACCGGCTTCATAGTCCGCCGGGTCTGTGCTGTCAAAGGAATCCAGCATGTGGAAGGGATCAAAGTCCTCCACCGTGGCGGCTCCCAATACGCGTACGAGATGCACGCCGGCGCCATCCGTGGTGGGCTGGCCTTGCGCCATCTTTTCAATTTTTCGTTTCATAGGGTTTCCTTTCTAAAAAAGAACAAAGGTTCCTGTCCATAGATAACCAAATATGAGCACGATAAACCCAAGAAGGCTACAATGGAACTGGGAAAGCGGTGCGGGATGTTTATGCAATGGGATTCCTGAGCGGAAAAGGAGACAAGAATGACAGAAAAAATTGCGATTCAAGATCGGTATGGGGAGCGTTTCCAGCATTGCTGGGGATGCGGGGCAAAAAATGAGGAGGGATTGCATCTCAAATCCTATCCCTCCCCGGATGGAAGCGGCTGTGAAACAAGAATCACGCCGGATCAGCGGTTCACGGGAGGGGTTCCCGCCAATCTGTTCGGGGGCATGATTGCCAGTCTTTTCGATTGTCATGGGACGGCTTCTGCCGCCTGGTTTTTCCTAAAAGAACAGGGGGGAAGCCTGGAAACAAGTGAGACCATCCAGCGGTTCATCACGGCACATTTAGAGATTGACTTTAAGAAGCCGGTCCCCATGAACCGGGAAATTCGAATTTGCTCTCGCCTTCTTGAGCTTTCCGCCCGCAAGGTGATTCTGGAAATGGAGTTAACGGTGAAGGAAACGCTCTGTGCCCGAGCAAAGATGGTTGCCGTGGCAGCGAAAAAAGAGATGTAAAAAAATCCTCCCTCAAAAGCACCGGGGCGCTCGAGAGGGAGGATTGATTTTACCACAGGGCCGGTAAATCTATTTTTTGGCTATTGCCGCTCCTTTAGGTCCCGGTGAAGCTCCCGAATCTGCTTCTGCAAGACCGGATGAACCAGGAAAGGGGCAATCTCTTCCAGGGGTTCCAAGACGAAGTCGCGTTCTGCCAGATAGGGGTGGGGAACTTTCAGCGTGTCCGTGTCAATGACCTCCCTGTCGAATAAGAGAATGTCCAGATCGATGGTGCGGGGTCCCCAATGCTCGTGGCGAACCCGGCCGAGATTTTGCTCAATAGACTGCAAAATCGAGAGGAGATCCTCCGCTTCCTCGAAGCTTTCCGCCTCCACGACCTGGTTGAGAAAATCGGCCTGGTCCGTTTTTCCCCAGGCTTTTGTTTCATAGAGAGAGGATTCCTTTTTTATGGAAAGACCTGCTTCCTCCATCTGCTCCCTCGCGGCGGCAAGGGTCTGTTCCCGGTCGCCCATGTTACTGCCCAGGGCGATCCAGCAGCGGTGCCTTTTCCGGCTTATCCGGACCTCGGGATATTTTAGGGGGAGTCCGATGGGGGCAAAGGGCTTTTTGATGGAAACCGTGACCCGGTCCACATAGGAATACTTTTGGAAAATGTGCTGAAGAACCCGGTACGCACAGCTTTCAATCAAGTCATAGGTGGTTTCTGTCAGGAGCTTTTGTATTTCTTGACAGAGGATGCCATAATGAATGGACTTTTCCAGAACATGATCCCGGGCGGCAGCTTTCATGTTATACGCACAATCCACCGAGACCAGAAATTTTTGTCCGAGGACTTTTTCTTCCGGGAAAACCCCATGGTTCGCCATGATTTCCAAATCTTTGATGATTAAGTGATCCATGCTTCCTCCTGCTGGCTAATAGCGTAAAGAGATGTTCTTTCTCTCCTCGGGCCAATTGCATTGACTCCTTGCGGGACAGAAATAACAGGGGCGAGACAGCTTGTCCGCACGGTAAAAGAGAAGGGCCGCCGGATCATGCCCCTCCTTCCGATGACTGGCGATGAGGTGGAGGAGGAGGGCCTGCTCCTCCTCCGTGAAATCGCAGTCCTTTAAAAATTCCTTGGCAATCTCGACGGAAGCAAGATGATGATCTTTCCCCGTTTCATATTGTTCCACCCGCCCCAGATCATGGAGAAGGGCCGCCGAGAAGAGGAGATCTTTCGAAAGACCGAGACCCTGCTCCAGATTGAGAATATAGGCAATGCGACCCACGCTGAGAAAGTGATTCAGATCGTGCTTACAAAAGATTCGATCCTTCTCCAGTGCTCGAAGGCGGAGTAGTAAATCTTGAAATTTCGGAGAATGATAGATGCGATTGGTGTTTTCCATCATAGGGCCAGGAGTCGATACACTTCATTCTTCAGTTCCGGGTCATCGTTGATCCGACCGAGGGCACAGGCGGTCACGGTTTGCGTTCCCGGCTTTTTGATCCCGCGCATGGTCATGCACATATGCTCGGCCTTGGCGACCACCAGCACGCCCTTGGCGTCCAGATATTTCTCTAAGGCTTTGGCAATTTGCTCCGTTAAGCGCTCCTGAATTTGCGGCCGCTTGGCATAGACCTCCACGGTTCTTGCCAATTTGGATAGCCCTGCTACTTTGCCATTGGGAATATAGGCAATCGCAATCTCTCCGTAGAAGGGGAGCAGATGGTGCTCGCACAGGGAATAGAAGTGAATGTCCTTTTCGATCACGATATTGTCGTTGACAAATTCGAAGGTTTTGGACAGATGATTTTCTGCGGTGGAATGCAAACCGCCGAAGAGCTCCTCACATGCCCGTGCCACCCGAGCGGGCGTTTCCAAAAGGCCTTCCCGATTGGGATCCTCTCCAATTCCTTCCAATATATAACGAACCCCTTGTTCAATCTTTTTTGAATCCATAGTTGATCCTTTCCGGTTTTAAAAATTTCCTTATTTAAGGAAAATCATAAAGCGTACTCATTGTACTCTATTTCCCCCAGAAAATAAAAACTGAGAAAAAGATATGTTAAATCCTGCGTTCCGACGAAAGGAAAAAAATCGAGAAAGCATTTGACAAGGAGCTCTATAATTGGTATTCTATTATTCCAGTAAATTTTCTGGCGTTCCTTAATTCGTTAAGGAATGAAAAAAATTGAATCAACCGTTGACAGGATAAAAAATCTGTTGTATATTGTAACGGTTGTACCTGTTCTTTGAAAACAAAATAATGTGAATAACTTTGAGTTTAAATAATTCAAAATTAACGAGTCAGAATTGAACTCGA
>ERZ1673749.1768-NODE-1768-length-13271-cov-5.205811_pt1 | contig 13271 bp, 14 predicted proteins | sample MGYA00580204_ERZ1673749 | MGnify/ENA primary metagenome ERZ1673749 (study PRJEB41218, sample SAMN15661745) | gut metagenome | host: Homo sapiens | place: Canada: London | collected 2015-08-20/2019-03-30 | study: EMG produced TPA metagenomics assembly of...
CCGCGACACCTTCGCAGAGAAGCTGCCGCTGATGTCCCAGGGCCGCGACTTCGACGCCGAGCCGGTGGCCATCTCCTGGACCAACGTGGGCACCGACATCAACTACGGCTCCCTGACCGGGCAGTTCCTCGACGCCGCGAAGCGCAACGGCACCGAGATCCGCTACGGCCGCGAAGTGACCAACATCAAGCGTGAAGGCAACTTCTGGAAGGTCACCGTCAAAAACGTCCACACCGGCGACAAGCAGGTCGTGCGCGCCCGCTTCGTCTTCGTCGGCGCCGGCGGCTACGCCCTGGACCTGCTGCGCAAGGCAGGCGTGCCCGAGGTGCACGGCTACGCTGGCTTCCCGATCTCCGGCATGTGGCTCAAGACCGACAACCAGGAACTGGTGCAGCAGCACAAGGCCAAGGTCTACGGCAAGGCCAAGGTCGGCGCCCCGCCGATGTCCGTGCCGCACCTGGACCTGCGCGTCGTGGACGGCAAGGAATCCCTCCTGTTCGGCCCCTACGGCGGCTGGAGCCCGAAGTTCTTGAAGGAAGGCTCCTACCTGGACCTGTTCAAGTCCATCCGCCCCGACAACATCCCGTCCTACCTCGGCGTGGCCGCCACCAACATCGGCCTGGTGAAGTACCTGGTGCAGGAAGTCTTCCGCGACTTCGACGGCAAGGTGGACATGCTGCACGAGTACTACCCGGCAGCAGACGGCAAGGACTGGGAGGTCGTGGTCGCCGGCCAGCGCGTGCAGGTGATCAAGCCGGCCGCCGCCCCGCGCTTCGGCACCCTGGAGTTCGGCACCGCCCTGGTCAACGACCAGAACGGCACCATCGCCGGCGTGCTCGGCGCATCCCCGGGTGCGTCCATCACCCCGGCCGCCATGATCGAGCTTTTGGAGCGCTGCTTCGGCGAGCGAATGATCGACTGGGGCGACAAGCTCCACGAAATGTTCCCCACCTACGGCAAGTCCCTCAAGCGCGACGAGGCCGCCTACGACGAGCAGTGGGCGTGGACCCAGAAGACACTGGGGCTGGACACGGACGAAAACACCCTGTAGCAGCGTTTACGTCCCGCAGAAGGTGACGTAGGGCAGCTGCCCCTCAGGCCGGGCCATCCATTCGGGCCCGGCCTTTTCGTTGTACGGGTCACTTACCGCGGCGAGCAGCTCGTCGTACGCGGTGTAGTCACCGCGGAGCTCGGCGGCGTCGATAGCCTCCTGCAGCATCTGGTTGCGGGGGATGAAGATGGGGCCGGGCTCACCGTTGATGCCGTGTTCGCGGTTGTAGGTGGTGATGTCGGCGGCGGCGTTGAGCCCGTCGTGGTCGTTTCCGATCCACTTCGCCCACGCCTCGTCCCATGCTGGCTGGACAGTCTTGACGTAGGCGTCGACCTTCTCCGCGCCGAGCAGCGGATAGAGCGCCTCCGCCAGCCGCGCCATGTTCCAGGCGATGATGTTGGGCTGGTTGCCAAAGGCGTAGCGGCCCTGGCGGTCGATGGAGGAGAAGCTCGCGGAGCCGTCGAAACGTTCGGTGAACGCGCACGGACCGTAATCGATTGTCTCTCCCGACAGCGCCACGTTGTCGGTGTTCATCACCCCGTGGACAAACCCCAGGCGCATCCAGTGCGCCACCAGGTCGAACTGTCGGCGGGTGACGGCGCGCAGCATCTCCTCGGCGGTGTCGAAACCTGCGGCCTTGACCACCTTCCGCGTCAGCTCCTCCGACTTCGTCGCCGCGTACTGCACCGTGCCCACGCGCAGGTGGCTCTTCGCCACGCGCACCACGATCCCGCCGGGGACCGTGCCGTTTTGGCGGATCACGGTGCCGCCGGTGGACAGCACCGCCAGCGACCGGGTGGTGGGCACACCGACCGCGTGCATGAACGTGGAAACCAGGTGCTCGCGCAGCATCGGCCCGATCGCGCCCACCCCGTCCGTGCCCGGGCGCGAAAACGCGGTCAAGCCGGAGCCCTTGAGCTGGATCTCATATCCGGCGGTGTCGCCGAGTAGCAGGGCGCGGCCGTCGCCAAGCAATGGCACGAACTGACCGAACTGGTGCGCCGCGTACGCCATGGCGTGGCCGCCGGATCCGCCGGAGAGGAACCTTAGGCCGTCGCTGGATTTGAGCCAGGCGACATCGAGCCCGAGCTCCTTTGCAAGCGGCTCATTCAGCGCGACAAGCTGCGGGTTCTCAAACTCCGTGCCGGGCTCTTCGTGCGCGAGCTCCGGCAGGGCCTCTGCGAGCGTGTGGGCGAGCTGGGGTTGATTCATGGCTCCACCCTAAACTGATTGGCTATGACTACCGGCCACATCACACTCGTAGGCGGCGGCCCAGGCGCGTGGGACCTGCTGACTATCCGCGGACTGCGCGCGCTCGAGGCTGCCGACGTCATCCTCGCCGACCACCTCGGCCCCGCCGCTGAGTTGGAGAGCTTTTTGGACCTGACCGGCAAGGAAGTCGTGGACGTAGCCAAGCTGCCGTACGCGAGGCAGGTGGCGCAGGAGCGGATCAACGAGATGCTGGTTGCCTATGGACGCACAGGCAAGCACGTCGTGCGGCTCAAAGGCGGCGACCCGTACGTGTTCGGACGCGGCTTTGAGGAGCTGCAGGCATGCGCTGCCGCTGGGCTGGAGTGCTCGGTGGTGCCGGGCGTGACCTCGGCGGTGTCCGTGCCGGCCGCCGCTTCGGTGCCGGTAACCCAACGCGGAGTCACCCACGCGTTCACGGTGGTCTCAGGGCACCTGCCGCCGGGACACGAGAAGTCGCTGGTGGACTGGAGCGCGCTGGCTCGCGTTGGCGGCACGATCGTGGTGGTGATGGGCGTGCGCAACGTGCGCGCGGTCACGGCGGCGCTGGTGGAGGCCGGTTTGGATGGTGCAACGCCCGCCGCCGTGATCCAGGAGGGCGAGACGGACGCGCAGCGGGTGTACTTCGCCACCGCGGCGAGTTTGGCCGACGTGATGGAGTCTGAGGGTGTCGCGGCGCCGGCCGTGTACGTGGTGGGGGAGGTAGCGGGCCTTGCGCACGCTGGATAGCTTGATTTGGGACACGGCGTTCGGGGACACGGCGTTCGGGGACGTCGCCTCCGTCGGGCCCGCCGCTTCTGCATACCCTGGGAGCCAAACCCTGGGCGCTGGCAAAAACCGGCCGATGACAGGGTCCGGTTCCCAGGGTCTGGGGGAGGGGGACCGGTCGGCGGTGCTCATCTGCCACGACCCGACGCTGGATCTCACCCGCGCGGCGGTAGCGACGGGCGCGCCGGTGCTGTTCCTGGACTCCGATTACGCGCGAAGCCAAGAGGCGTCGGCAATGGGCGCCGAGATCGCGGGTGATGTGCGGCTGGACGAGTACCTGGCCGGCGCAACCGGTTCCGCAGTCGCGGTCGGGGAGATGCCCAAGTCGCTCGCCCGGCTCGACTACCTGGCGCGCTCAATCGCGGGCGCGGGTTTCGACGACGTGCGCCTCGTGCTCGGCGCGAACAACAAGCACCTCGCACGCAGCATGAACGCGGTGCTGGGCGAATCATTCACCGACGTTGCGGCCTCATTGGGCCGCGGCAAGTTCCGCTGCCTGGTCGCCTCCGGGCCCCGTGAGGTGTCGTATGAGCCAAAGCTTTACGACGGCCTCGTCGCCGTCGGCGGAGTCTTCTCCGGTGCAAAGCCGGACCGGGGCGGGGAGTTGCTTCGCTCCTGCCTGCCAGCCGAGCCCGGCCGCCTGCTCGATCTGGGCTGCGGCAACGGCTCCGTCACCCGGGGGATGAGCGGCGTGGCCACGGACGTGGACGCGGACGCGGTGCTCTCCGCGCGCGCTATCGGGCTGGAGACGACGTGGGACGACGCCGGCTCACGCTTGCCGGATGCGTCCTTTGACACGATCGCGCTGAACCCGCCGTTCCACGACGGCACCACCGTCGATGCCACTCTCGTGCAGCACCTCCTCGACGCCTCCGTGCGCCTGTTGGCACCAGGCGGTGCGTTGTATGTGGTGCACAACTCCCACCTGCGTTACCGCAGCGAGGTAGAGCGCCGCTTCGCGTCCGTGGAGCAGGTAGCGCGCGATAGGACCTTCACGGTGCTCCGCGCCAGCTCGTAAATGTGGTACCGTTTTGCGGTACCACATAAAGGAGGGCGCTATGTCAATCAGCGCATCTGAGGCCCGTCGAACGCTGTACCCACTCATTGAACGGGTGAATACAGACCGTGACGCGGTTGAGATTGTCTCTCGTCACGGGAACGCCGTTTTGATGGCTGCGGAAGATTACGAGGCGTGGGTAGAAACGGCGTACCTGTTCAAGTCCCGAGAGAATGCCCGCCGACTCGCACGGTCCTATGACGACGCGCTCAATGGAAAGTTTGCTGAACACGACCTCGATCTGGACGCGTAATGCGGTTGGTGTGGACTGCTGATGCGTGGGATGACTACCTGTATTGGCAAACCAACGATAAGAAGACACTCAAGCGTGTAAATCAACTGCTCCGTGACACGCTTCGCGCTCCGTTTGATGGGATTGGCAAGCCTGAACCGCTGAAATATGGCGCTGACGGTGCGTGGTCCAGGCGCATCACTCAGGAACACCGCCTGGTGTACATGCCCGCAGATGGGGATCTCGTGATCCTCCAGGCGCGGTACCACTACTAGCCCAAAAGGGCAGGTAGGGCGTTGGCGGCGGTGTCCTCGATGACCACGTCGGCCAGGTGCGACAGGTCCGTGCGCATGGGGGTGACCTCGATGATGGGGATCTCGCGGGCGTGCGCCATCAGCGGTAGGCCAGCGGCGGGGTAGACCACCCCGGACGTGCCCACGATCAACAGCGCGTCCGCGGTGCGCATGCGGCGCTCAGCTTCCTTCCACTCGGCCTCCGGCAGGGCCTCACCGAACCAGACCACGCCTGGGCGCACGGAGCCGCCGCATTCCGGGCATGACGGGGGAGTAATCGCAGCCACGGGTTCTTTGGGGAGGTCGATGGGCTGGGCGAAGTTTTCGTCGCAAAGCGAGCAGCGAAAGTCGAACAGCGAGCCGTGCAGGTGGACGACCTCTTCGCTGCCTGCGCGCTCGTGGAGGTTGTCGATGTTTTGCGTGGTCACCGTCGTCTTCGGCGACTTAGCGACGGCAACGTGGCCCGCGTTCGGCTCCGCCTGCTGCGCGAGGTGGGCGCGCCAGAGGTACCAGGCGAACATGGTGTCCGGGTCGTCGTGCCACGCGTCGATGGACGCCATGTCCTGCGGGTCCACGTTCTCCCACAGGCCGGTCTGGGCGTCGCGGTAGGTGGCGATGCCGCTGTCGGCGCTCATGCCGGCGCCGGTGAAGACCTCGATGTGCGAGGCGTCGGTGAGAAGGGCGCGGGCGGTGTCGATGGTGGTCTGAACGGCCATGGTTCGAACGCTACCTTCCGCAGGCGGGACGCGTTAGCTAATTCGCTGCGGGCGGCCGCGGTCGCGGAGGTATTGTCCCAGGTAGGGCTGGGCGAACTCGATAATCCCCCAGCCGGCAGGGGTGATGAGGTCGCGGGCAATGAGCCGGGCGCGGATGTCCGACAAGGAGGTGGCGGGGCGGCCGAGCCGTTCAGCCAGCGCGGAAGATGCGATTTCGGTGCCACCGGTTTCTTCCTCGATCGCAGCCATGGCCTGGAGGTAGCCCATCTGCCGCGCCGGGACGTCGCGCAACGCGGGTTGGTGGACCTGCACACCCAGGCGTTCAAGCGTGCGCGGGATCGCGGCGGAGACGGCATGGGCGTCGAGGCGGTCGGAGCCGAGCTCGTCCGCGGCCTCCCAGGACAGGAAGCCGACAAGCTGCACGAGATAAGGATAGCCCTTGCTGAATTCGGCGGCCCGCTGCGCGTCGTCGAAGGGCCGGCCGCCGTCGCGCGCGGTTTCCGCCAGTGCGGTGTGGGCGTCCTCCAACGTCAGTGGGCCGAGTTCGTAGTGCCGGGCGCGGCGCAGGAATGTCGCGCCGGGCAGATCCAGCAGGGCGTTGATGCCGTGGGTGAGGCCCGCCATGGCCACGGCTACTGGGAGGTCATCGCGGACGAGGTCCTGGTAGGCCACCGCGACCTGGGTGAGGTCTTCCGGCGAGGCGTCTTGCACCTCGTCGATGGTGATGAGCACTCCGGTGCCGCGCAGGTGCGAGATGAGCTCTCGCAACTGGGTGGTCAGCCGGGGGACCGGGTCGTTGGATTCCACGTCGGTGCGTACTGATCCGATGCCGGCGACGGATACGCCGGTGATGCGGCGCCGTTGTGGTGGGGACAGCCTGTTGATCGCCTCCGGGATGGCGGACTGCATGAGTGACTCGGCGATCTTCTCCCGGGCCGAGGCGCGGAGTACGACCCAGCCCTGTCGTGCCGCAATATCCTCGAGTTCGGTAAGCAGCACCGTCTTGCCGATACCTCTGGAGCCGGAGATGAGGATCGAGCGGTTGGGGTTACCGACAGTGCCGGAAATCGCACGCTCGAAGTCCGTGAGTACCGTGGCGCGGCCGGCCCACACCAGCGGGCTGGCGCCGAAAGTCGGGCGGAATGGGTTGTCCATGCTGGTCAGTCTATCGCAACCGATAAACCGATAAAACGCACGCGGCCGATAAACCGATAAATCGATAAAGTCCCCGCGGGACGCGCATGCCCGCTACATCGCCACCACAATGGCCATGGTTACTGCCACCATCACCACCACGCTAACGATTACCCGGCGCAGATACTGTTTGCCCGGCGCGTGCGCAGTGTTCACCGCGATCTTGCCCGGATTCGACGGCAGCACCGCCGCCACCATCGGGTCGTTGGGCGCCGTGTAGGTGCCCATGCCGCCCTGGTAGCGCAGCTGCTGGTTGCGCGATTGCTCCTCCGCGTCCGGTTCGATGCTGTCCTTCGCAGAGGTCATCCGCACCGCGATCACCACTACGTAGACGGTGAAGCCGATCCACAGCGCGATCTCCAGCCAGAACGGTATGGCCACGTCCGGCACCACCATGCCGATGTTCGTTACAGTGAGCAACGCCGCCAGCGCGAGGATGATTTTGGAGACCAGGTCTGCGGTGGCATCGCAAAGCTTCTCGACGCGCCGGGCCGCCGTCTCCGAAAACGGCAACGCGCCCTCGGCAGGGACGACGACGGTGCGCCGGGCAAGCGTCCGCGGCGGCACCAACAGCGGCATCACCACAGAGACGACGATGCCGATGATCATCGGCGCAGTCGTGCTGAACAGCGTCTTAGGGGAAAACCCGTCCGCCTCGCCAGTGGGGCCGACGTGCACCGGTACCGGGTCGGGGATCGCGTCCCATCGCAGCAGGACGTACGCGAACCCGGCGGCGTAGATCAGCGTGGCCAGGCCGTAGCGGCGGTAGCGGGACGGCATGGAGTTCAAGCTACACACGCATCGTGAGCTGCGTGCCGTCGACCGCAACGTCGAAACCGGCGGCGGAAGCGATGTCGGCGACGTCTTCGGCGCACGTGGCGTCGTGCGGCGCTAGCGCGCGGGCCAGCTCACCCTTGTACTGCTTGTTGAAGTGGCTGACCACCTTGCCGGTTGCGGCCTGCTCCACCCGCACTGTCAGCGCTCCCGGCACCGGCCCGAGCTGCTGGTAGGCGCCGGAGCGCATGTCCACCACGAAGTCTTGCTCGGCCAACACCTTCGTCACGGCAGAGCCCCACCACGCCTTCATGGTTTTTCCGCCGAGCTTGGAGCCGCCGGAGACCCGGTAGCGCGGGATGAGGTCGCCTGCGCGCACCACCCCGAACAGCGCGGAGCCTACGGCCAGGCGCGACAGCGCAGCCGGAGGCAGGGTTGCGGCGTCGAGGGTGTCGTACAGCACCCCGGTGTAGCGCTCAATCGCGGGCATCACCGGCGCCGTGCGCAGCGCCAGATTTTCCTCGGCCTCCGCGCGCTTGCCGGCGGGGATTTTCAGCGAGCGCATTTGGGTGTCCACGTCGGTGGCCGTGAGGACGTCGATAAGCGATGTGCGTACGGCGTCGAGGGAAGGAAACGACAGCGACATGGCGGCGCCGGTGCCGCCGGGGGCTTTGGTTTCAGAAGGCGGGAGCACGATCAGCATGCGCAAAACCCTAGCGGTAAACTTCCAAACCATGATTACACGCCTGTCCACGCTGTTCCTGCGCACGCTGCGCGAAGATCCCGCCGACGCCGAGGTGCCCAGCCACAAGCTGCTGGTGCGCGCAGGCTATGTGCGCCGCGCCGCCCCCGGCGTGTACTCCTGGCTGCCGCTGGGCCTACGCGCGCTGCGCAAGATCGAAGGCGTGGTGCGCGAGGAGATGGACGCCATGGGCGGCCAGGAGCTGCTCTTCCCGGCGTTGCTTCCCCGCGAGCCCTACGAGGCCACTAACCGCTGGGCCGAATACGGCGACGACCTGTTCCGCCTGAAGGACCGCAAGGGCGCGGACATGCTGCTCGGCCCCACGCACGAGGAGATGTTCACCACCGCGGTGAAGGACCTGTACTCCTCCTACAAGGACTTCCCGGTCACCCTGTACCAGATCCAGACGAAGTACCGCGACGAGGCGCGTCCCCGCGCCGGCATCCTGCGCGGGCGCGAGTTTGTGATGAAGGACAGCTACTCCTTCGACATGTCGGACGAGGGGCTGGACCAGTCCTACGCCAACCACCGCGCGGCCTACCAGCGCATCTTCGACCGCGTGGGCCTGCGCTACGAGATCTGCAAGGCCACTTCCGGTGCGATGGGCGGTTCCGCGTCCGAGGAGTTTTTGGCGTATTCCGACAACGGCGAGGACACCTTCGTCGTCTCCACCGCGGGCGATTACGCGGCCAACGTGGAGGCCGTGACCACCGTCGCGCCCGAGCCGCGCTCGATTGAGGGGCTGCCGGAGGCGGTTGAGCACGACACCCCGTCCTCCGAGACCATTGCGGCGCTCGTGGAGTGGGCGCAGGGGGCTGGCGTGCTTATCGACGGCCACTCCGCCGAAGCCTGCGACACCCTCAAATGCATGATGGTCAAGGTCAACGACCCGCGCGCGCTGGATGAGAACGGCGAGCCGGTCGGGCCGCAGCTCGTCGGCGTGCTCATCCCGGGCGACCGCGAGCTGGACGAGAAGCGCCTGGAGGCCTCGCTTGAGCCCGCCACGTTCGAGCTGGCCAGCGACGAGGACTTTGCCAAGAACGACTTTTTGGTCAAGGGCTACGTCGGCCCCCGCGCGCTCGCGGCCAACGGTGTGCGCGTGCTGGCGGACCCGCGCGTAGTGGAGGGCACCGCCTGGATCACCGGCGCGGACGCCCCGGGCAAGCACGTTGTCGGCCTGGTCGCCGGCCGCGACTTCACCGTCGACGGCTACATCGAGGCCGCCGAGATCAAGGCCGGCGACCCGTCGCCGTCCGGTAACGGCACCGTGGAGCTCGCCCGCGGCATCGAGCTGGGCCACATCTTCCAGCTCGGCCGCAAGTACACCGAGGCCATGGACGTGCAGATCCTGGACGAAAACGGCAAGCGCGCTGTGCCCACGATGGGCTCCTACGGCATCGGCATCTCCCGCATGCTCGCGGTGATCGCGGAGCAGCGCCACGACGACAAGGGCCTGGTCTGGCCGGTGGAGATCGCCCCGTTCCAGGTGCACGTTGCGGTGGCGAACAAGGACGCCGCGGCACTCGAGGCGGGCGACCGCATCGCCGCCGAGCTGTCTGAGGCGGGCCTCGAGGTGCTTTTCGACGACCGCCCGAAGGTCTCCCCGGGCGTGAAGTTCAAGGACGCCGAACTTTTGGGCATGCCGTTTATTGTCATCCTCGGCCGTGCGTTCGCCGACGGCATCGTGGAGCTGCGCATCCGCGGCGGCGAGACGCTCGAGGTCCCGGCCGACCAGATCGTGGCCAAGGTCCAGGAGCTCGTCGCCGAGCGCCTCGGGTAGTTCGCGGTTGTCGGTTGTTGCGCCCTATGTTCGCTGGGCGTGGGCGGCCAGCCTGATGGCGTCCTCGCGCCAGGTAGCTGACTCCGCGCGTGCGGCGGCGTAGCGCCACTGCTTGACCAGGTCGCTCTGCATGGTTTCGACCAGCTGGGCGGCCTCTTCTGCGTTCGCGGGCTCGGTGTAGCCCTCGGCGAACTCGTAGCCGGCGGCGGGAACCAACGCCTCGCCGTCGGCGACATCCAGCACGCGGGTCAGTGCCGCGGTGCGCTCGTGGGAGGCTTCGCGCAGCTCGCCGACGTGCTCGCGCAGATCGGAATCGGCGTAGGCGAGCGCGAGACCGAGCCCGTAGTAGACGGCGTTTTCTCGGGCGAGCATGTCGCGGGCCGCTTCCGTGTCGGCGGTATCCGACACTGTCTCGGCGACAGGCTCGAGGTTGACGGGGGAGAGCGTGAGTGCGTCGATAGCCTGGGCGACGATGAGGTCCACCGACTCCGCCGGCACCTTTTCGGCGGCGGCGACGGTGTGCTCGAGCAGCGCGTCCGCGTTACCCGTGGCGGGCAGGTCCGTGTCGCCGTAGCTGACGTCGCAGGAGGCGGGGGTGTTGCCGGAAGCGTCTACGCCGCACAAACGAAGCGCTTCCCCTTTCAGCTCCTCGCTCTGCTTGTTGCGCATCTCGCGCCACTGCTCCTGCGCGGGGTCCCCGAAAACCCAGTCGGCGGAGGCCTGCTTCGCCAGCGCCATGATCTCGCCGTTGGCGCGTGGACCCACGACGTCCATCACGGTGCAGCTGGTGAGCAGAAGCGCGGCGGCGGGCAGCAGGAGGAGTTTCTTCACGCGCTGCACGTTACACGCTAGGTTGGTCGGCATGGCTTTTCCCACGAACGAGGTAATCGAGCGCATGGTTGAACCGGTTGCGCGCACCTACGGCATGGACATTGAGAAGATCCGCACGGTCAAGGCGGGCAAGAAGTCGCAGGTGGTCATCGCCCTGGATTCGGACGAGCACCCGACGCTCGATGACCTCGAGGAGGTGTCCAAGGAGCTTTCTACGCTTTTCGACGATGCCGAGGAACGTGGTGAGGTCAGCTTCGGCGCGGGCTACACCCTGGAGCTGACCACCCCGGGCGTGGACCTGCCGTTGACCGAGGCACGGCACTTCCGCCGCAACCGCGGTCGCAAGGTCAAGGTGGGTGGCGAGCTGTGGCGCGTGGGGCCGCTCGACGCGGAGGAGAGCAAGGTGGCGCTGGTGCGTGCGACGAAAAAGGGGGAGGAGGTTCGTATTTCGCCGGTTTCTGAATTGTCGGGAGCAGTGGTAGAAATTGAGTTCAATGCCCCGCCAGCGACCGAGTCAGAGCTGGCGGATCGGGCGTTTGAAGAGCTTGAGGCCGCTGCGGCGGAAGGAAAGGAACACAAGTGAATATCGACTTGAACGCGCTGAAGGCGATCGAGGAACAGCAGGGCATCGCCATGGAGGACTTGCTGGCGACCATCGCGAATGCGCTGCTGTTTTCCTACCGCGAGTTCAAGGAGGGGGATGCAGGCGTCAAGGGGGACGACAGCTCCAAAGCGCGCGTCGACATCGACACTGAAACCGGCGACGTGGCCGTCATCGTCAGTGAGCTGGGCGCCGATGGCGAGGTCGTCTCCGAGTACGACGACACTCCGGTGAACTTCTCCCGCATCGGCTCCGTGGCCGTACGCGACGCCATCAAGGGCCGCCTGCGCCAGGCGGAGGCCGGCCGCGTCTACGACGAGTACTCCGGGTTTGAGGGACAAGTGGTCTCCGGCATCGTGCAGCGCGACGCGCAGGCGGAGGCCCGCGGGCTGAACATCGTCCAGCTGGGCACCGAGGCTGACCCGCAGGACGGCATCCTGCTTCCGGCGGAGAAGATTCCGGGTGAAAAGCTCAAGCACGGCGACCGCATCAAGGCCTACGTCGTGGGCGTGAACAAGGGCGACAAGCGTGTGCAGGTCAACCTGTCTCGCACGCACCCGGAGCTGGTGCGCGGCCTGTTCGCGCTCGAGGTGCCGGAGGTTGCGGACGGCTCCGTGGAGATCGTCGGCATCGCCCGCGAGGCGGGCCACCGCTCCAAGGTGGCGGTGCGTGCCACGGTCAAGGGAGTCAACGCCAAGGGTGCCTGCATTGGCCCGCGCGGCGCTCGCGTCACCAACATCATGTCCGAGCTTGGGGGCGAGAAGATCGACATCATTGACTGGGACGAGGACCCCGCCAAGTACGTCGGCAACTCTCTTGCCCCGTCGAAGGTGGTTTCCGTCGAGGTGCTGGACCTTGAGGCGCAGGCCGCGCGGGTGACCGTGCCGGATTACCAGCTGTCGCTGGCCATCGGCAAGGAAGGGCAGAACGCCCGCCTCGCGGCGCGCCTGACGGGCTGGAAGATCGACATCCGCTCCGACGCAGACGCGGCCGAGTAGCACGCAGTAAACTACACCGCTGTAACCAGGAAACCCGCTGGAAATATAGATCCAGCGGGTTTTGGCGTACAGTGTTATACGGCTTTTGTGTCCGCACGATCAGGTGCGGCGACGATCATGGCGTGAAAGGAAGGAACGCGGATGGGTGTTGCGCGCAAGCAGCCGATCCGCACCCGAACCTGCATCGCCACCCGTACCGCGCAGCCGGATACCCAGCTGCTGCGGGTCGTCGCTGACCCTGACGTGCCGGGGCGTGTGGTTGCGGATCCGGCCAGGAAACTTCCTGGCCGGGGAGCGTGGATCACGCCCTCGTTGGATGCGGTCGAGCTGGCGGAACAACGCCGTGCCTTCGGGCGGGCGCTCCGTCTGTCCACTGCGGTGGACCTAGGTCATGTACGTACGTACCTTGCGTCGTCGCAAAGCAACTGCGATGAGGTAAACGACCCAGACGAAAAAGGAAAGACTGAACACTGATGAGTACGCAACGATGAAGCAGCATCAGCGATGAATGTCACTGACCACGTCTAGGGGCAGGTAGCCGGAAGGGCACTGCTCCTAGCAACAACGAAGAGGAGATACGTGTCCGGAAAGCTACGCGTTCATGAGTTGGCCAAACAGCTCGGCGTAACAAGTAAGGAACTGCTCGCCACGCTCAAGGAGCAGGGCGAGTTTGTGAAGACGGCGTCGTCGACGATCGAGCCGCCCGTCGTGAAGAAGATGAAGGCGCACTACGCCAAGCAGGCCGGCGGTGACGACGCTGCCGACGACAAGAAGGCTGAGGCTGCGCCGAAGAAGCCGCCGCTGAAGAAGCCGGGCCAGAACCGTGCGAAGTCAGCGGCGCCGAAGCCTGCAACCCCGAAGCCTGCCGCGAAGGCGAAGCCGGCCCCGGGTGCCCCCAAGCCGGGCGCGAAGCCCGCGGGTGGCGAGTCCGCGCCGAAGCCGGGCGCCCCCAAGCCCGCAGCCGCAAAGCCGGGTGCGCCGAAGCC
>ERZ1673749.1772-NODE-1772-length-13242-cov-6.884811_pt1 | contig 13242 bp, 11 predicted proteins | sample MGYA00580204_ERZ1673749 | MGnify/ENA primary metagenome ERZ1673749 (study PRJEB41218, sample SAMN15661745) | gut metagenome | host: Homo sapiens | place: Canada: London | collected 2015-08-20/2019-03-30 | study: EMG produced TPA metagenomics assembly of...
AGTCCTTTGGTTACTTTGCCAGCTTGGAATATTATCCTGTCAAGTCACAAGACTGCCGCGTATTCTTGTCATACATCGGCCGCAACTACAAGTTCACCGATAAGAGCAAACTGGCTGACTACAACACCAGTCGCATCGAACTGGGCTTTATGTACAGAATCAAGGCATTCTAACAACAGGCCTTTAACAGCAAGATGAACGTGAGACACCCCTCGTGTCCACGTTCGTCTGTTATGACGAACCATGACAAACACAGAAAAAAACAACTACAAAATCAATAATAAACACAATGGAACAAAACGAAAAATACAGAGTAGAGTCTGATCTTTTGGGCGAATTACAAGTGCCCGCAGACGCTTATTATGGCGTTCAAACGCAGCGCGCCATCAACAATTATCGCATTTCCAATACCAAGATGTGCGATTATCCCCAGTTTATCATGTCCATCGCCTACGTCAAGAAGGCCGCAGCCGCAGCCAACGCTGAGCTGGGTGCCCTTGACAAAAACATTGCAGATCACATCTGTCAAGCTGCCGATGATATCATCGGAGGCAAGCTGTGGGACAACTTCTGCATTGACATGATGCAAGGTGGAGCCGGCACATCCGTGAACATGAACGCCAACGAGGTGATTGCTAACCGCGCACTGGAGTTGATGGGATATGAGAAAGGTGACTATGTGCACTGCTACCCCAACGACCATGTCAACTGCGGCCAGTCTACCAACGACGCTTATCCAACGTCTTTACGCTATGCGGCTTATCGCATGAACAAAGACTTGTTGAAGAGCTTGAAAGCACTTGTAGACTGCTTGCGCGACAAGGCCAACGAGTTTAATGACGCAGTGAAGATGGGTCGCACCCAACTGCAAGACGCTGTGCCCATGACATCGGGACAAGAGTTCGCTGCTTTTGCCAACACATTGGAAGACGAGCTGGAGTACATTGAATACAATGCTAAGAAACTGCTCACCATCAACATGGGTGCCACAGCCATTGGCACAGGTCTGAACGCCGTACCAGGCTATGCTGATTTGGTGACCGAGTATCTCACCAAGTTCACTGGCGACGAGTTTGTGAAGGCCAAAGACATGATTGCGGCCACACCAGAGACCGGCGATTATGTAAGCTACTCAGGAGCATTGAAGCGATTGGCGGTCAAGTTATCCAAGATTTGCAACGACCTCCGTCTCATGGCTTCAGGTCCTCGTTGCGGTTTGCACGAAATCAATCTGCCCGCCATGGCACCAGGTTCTTCCATCATGCCGGGAAAGGTGAACCCCGTCATACCCGAGGTAACCAACCAAGTGTGCTTCAAGGTCATCGGTAACGACATGGCCATCACCATGGCTGCCGAGGCCGGACAGCTGCAACTCAACGTCATGGAGCCTGTCATCGTAGAATGCATGTTTGAAAGCATCACCTGGATGACCAACGTCATGAACACCTTCAGGGAGAAATGCGTGAGCGGCATCACCTTGAACGAGAAGCACAATCTCGACATGGTGAAACATTCCATTGGCATCGTCACGGCGCTGAACCCATACATTGGTTACAAAAACAGCACCAAGGTAGCCAAGGAAGCATTGGAGACTGGTAAGAGCCTACACGAGATTGTGGTGGAGAAGAAACTCATGAGTGCCGAAGAGGTTGACAAGATTCTCGACCCAAAGGCCATGTTGCAATCACACAACCTATAAGCATGGGGCGAAAGCCCTGATAACATGATAAGGGGATGCATCATCATTTTGATGCACCCCCATTTCTTTTTGTTTTAACAACGAATCGAACCAAAGCAACGAATCGCATGACATGCGGTGTTAGGTGCAACGGATGTTCACGGAGTAACACGGACAACGTCCGTGAATATCCGTGATGCTCCGATGCAAACACAACAAACAAATAATGTTATAGCAACGGAATGGCACGGAGTAACACGGACAACGTCAGTGAATATCCGTGATGCTCCGATGCAAAAACAGCAAACAAATAATGTTATAGCAACGGAATGGCACGGAGTAACACGGACAACATCCGTGAATTTCCGTGGTGCTCAGATGCAAACACAACAAACAAATAATGTTATAGCAACGGAATGGCACGGAGTAACACGGACAACGTCCGTGAATATCCGTGATGCTCTGATGCAAACACAACAAATTCACGGGCTGAAAGCCCAAAAGCAGTTAGCCCAGGGTAACACCCTGGGTTGATTGTATGGGTAACTGCGTCCTGTAAGGACAAAAGCAGTTGATAATCATGTCTTTGTAGTTGCTTTTGCCCTTGCAGGGCGCACACCTACTCACAATCTTATCCAGGGCGGTGCCCTGGGCTATAAGCTGCTGCCCCTGCGGGGCGTACTACCTCACTACTTCGCATTCCAACACCATACAACCTCACTACTTCGCATTCCAACACCGTACAACCTCACTACTTCGCATTCCAACAAAATGACACACTACATCCATATACCTCCATGTAAACACGCTTGTAGTGATGGCAGGCGGTGTAAAGAACATCGGATGTTCACGGACATACACGGATGCGTCGGTGTCGTTCCGTGGGGTTCCGTGGCCATGACCATTGCCATTGTTGTTGTCGCAACGCAAGGTCACAGGTCATCCGTGACACTCCGTGTAATTCCGTTGCCATAAAAAGAAATTTAAGTTGTTGTTCCACACCACCAACAGGATAATGTTGGATATTACAACCTGGTGAGCGGCTATAAGACACGAAGTGGGAGGGAAACCATTGGTTCCCTCCCACTTTATTTTATGTCATGAGTAGTTGCATGGCTATTCTCGGCACGCATGCCGAGGATTACCATACGCTTCCCCAACTCTTATCGTTGCTGGCTTCCTCTTCGTCCCACGAGTCGAAGTCGCCCTGCCATCGCTTTCCATAGGCTTCATCCGTAGCTTCATCTGTCCTTGGAATTGCTAATGATTCCGCCAAGGGGTTAATTACACCCATGGTTATCACTTCGGTGCGTGGCGACAGGTAGGTGCGCCTGTCGCCAGCAGCGTTGTTTATATTTTTATCTTTAGTGTTCATCTTTATTTCGTCTTTAATGTTTTCTTACCCTTCATGATATACATGCCCGATGGCAGACTGTCGAAGTTGGTGCCTACATAGTGCCCGTCGATGGTGTATATGCGCTGTGCGCCTTGCTGTGCGTCGGTGTTTCCTATCACATCGTTGATGCCCGTTGTTTGATTGTCCTCAGAGAGTAACACAAACTGCTTGGCGGCTGCAGTAGTAGACTTAGGCATAATGATTCCGCGGAAAGGTGGTACGAATGTATTCGAACCCGTCTTACCTGGCATTCTTTTCCACTGATCGTTTCCATTTTTATCGCGACCCAGCGTCCAAGGGTTGTTAATCGGGGAAAACTGTCCATCCCCACGTCGAAGCTTTTCGGTACTTCCAGTGAACACGTAGCTTTGGTCATTTGTACCTGGGATAAAGACATTTGGCTTGATTTTGCCATATCCATACTTTTCTGTATTAGACTTTGCTACTACCACTGGATTTCCAATCGCAGTGAACTCCTGTAAATTGTGGATGTTACCATCGGTGATACGCAGCAAATAGGGTCTGTACGCCTCAAGCGTGCTACCGTCGGGGATTGAATTGAACATATAATACTCTTTGTGAGTTCCAGGTATTACGTACCCCCCTTCGTCTTTTTGTACATCTTCTCCATATTTATTCAGGTTGTATGCGCGAATACCATCTGGTAACGTCACGGCGTATGGCAGGAAGATGGTGAAACAGTTCTTGCCAGAGGCAAAGGAAGAGATATCACGGTCGTAAACCACTTCACTTGCTTTGATCTCATAGGGGAACTCATATTCCTTGCCATCCACGAAGAGCAGCTTGGTACATGTGCCGTCAAACTTAACAAAGTTCACATCCTGACCATCCGCAAAGCTAATGTTTGGTGCTTCGGGCAGGTAAACGATGGTGTTCATTGGCAATCCTGCTGCTAATGTCTTCGCTGAACCTGTGCCAGAATTAGCTTCGCGCGACAAATTCGTCAGATGGCTCTTGACATACGTACTATTCAAGTTCTTCAGGTCAAGGTATTCTAAGGGACATCCTTCGAGAATGCCCGCACCAACCTTGCAGTTGGCACTGCCTATCAATGTAAATCCTGCCAAATTAACATTTCCCTTAAACGCACCATCGCCAATTTCCTCAACATTATCAAGAATGACAAAATCTCCTGACAGAACACCATTTTCAAAAGCCCTTGCGCCTATTTTCTTTACTTTAGACAAGTCGTTAAAACTTTTGATACCAGCATTTGCGAAAGCTCTTTCTTCTATAGTAGTCACAGAAAGAGGAATGAAAAAATTATCTTTTTCAGTAAACGCTTTTTCAAACATGCCTGCTGGGATCGTTGTTGGACCTTCTTCTAAAGTATGAAAAACTGTAGTCTTTCTCCAATCAGTAAAAGAAGATAGATCATACGAATATTCTGCGAAAGATTCCACACCCGAACGATAGTCTGTAACGGCAGGGTCGAGATTGTTATACATCGCTTTAATTGTGGCATCTGTGGTCGGTTCACCAATCTTCGCTGTTGCAGGGATGGATGTTGTGATATCAAATTTGTCTCCCTTAAAAGCCTGATATCCCAAGAATGTTATATTTGGACACGAAAATTTTGCTTTTGAAAAGCTTCCCTCAAAGGCTTGTGGACCGATGGCAGTTTTACCTGGAATTGCGATGCCGCGATCTTCTTTCCATCTACGAAATTTACCTTTTTTGTTAGTCACTTTAGTCATCTCATAAGGGTCTAAATTGGTCTTATAGAAAGCACGCCAACCGATGTACTTCAGTTTTTCTGGGAATTTCAATGTTATTACACTGCATTGATAAAAGGCAGCATCCTCAATGGCTTCAATCGTTTCAGGAAGCTCTACCTTATAAATTCCCCTTTCATTGATGAAAGCATAGGAGCCGATGGCTACTACTGTCCACTCCTTGCCGTTATGGCTAACTTTCTCAGGAATGTTGATTACCTTTATTTTGTGTGTGGCTTTTTCATCGTTGCCTTTTTTAGGTTCATCTACCTCGTCTTGTTTCGGATTCCCACTGTAGGCTTTCCACTCGTTAGGGATGTTTGTCGTTTCATCCTTTAACTCCTTCTGTCTTGCTTCTGGTGTTGCCGCTTTCTCATTTTTGTATGTTACTTTCACAGTATGCTTCGCAGCATCTACCACCTCATACCAATAGCTATCGAACTCAAATCTTTCGCCTGCGTTCTGTGCGGAGATAGGCAGAGCCGTTATCATTAGCAGCACAAGCGCAAACCATGCGCTGCGAAGCTTCGTCTTGTTGTTGTAATTTTGTTTCATAAATTCAAAATGATATTTAATTGTTGTTTTATGTCGTTGGACTGTTACTCCTGAAAAGAATTGATGAATACCTCATTCATAAAATTCCGTAATTCGACACAAAGATACACAAAAGCATTGGTTGTAAAAAATACAACTCATGTTTTTTACACACATTTAACGAAAATGTTATAGTAACAACGGAATGGCACGGAGCAACACGGCTCTTTTATTGAAGGGAAATATTATTAACAACGAATGAAACATGATTGTTGTTGAACTACGAATGACACAAATGACACGAATCAACTAAACAAGACAATGAACGCAAGCGTTCTGCGAATGAAACAAAATCTGCCGACACAAACATGTCGCAAACTTAGAGTTAAATTCGTTGTTAAAACAAAAAATAAGGTTGACGACAAACGAACTTTTGAAGTGAAAGAACCATCCGATGCAAAACAGCAAATTCACGGGCTGAAAGCCCAAAAGCTTATAGCCCAGGGTATCACCCTGGGTTGGATGCGTGGGGGGGGGAACTGCGTCCTGTAAGGACAAAAGCATGTGATTATCATGTCTTTGTAGTTGCTTTTGCCCTTACAGGGCGCACACCTACTCACCCTCTTACCCAGGGCGGTGCCCTGGGCTATAAGCTGCTGCCCCTGCGGGGCGTACTACCACGCTACTTCGCATCTCAAACGGAATCACACAGAACAACACGGGACAACGTCCGTGAATATCCGTGAAAATCCGATGCTCTTAAAATTTGGTGAACACCAACCGAAGCTGCTCACTGCGCAGAATCATACGCGAACCATCTAAACATTCCACCTCAAACTGCTCGTCCAGCCGCCGAATGCCGTATGGATAGAGAATCTTCACATCGTCTATCACGGGGTCGCCCTTCGTTCTCTCAGAAAGCAATGGCCTGTGCAACGTCAGACGCTGGTCACGGTGTTCAAACTCCATCACACACTCGGGATAGCGGTAATCCAAATCGTTGAGCATGAGAATCTTGCCTTGAACCGACCAAAACAATCGTTGCGCAGAGAGGTCGGCCGTTCCGTTGGTTTGCAAGGTGTCTACTTGTTGCAAACGCCAATAACCGTCTAAGGCCCCATTGTTAGATGTTTCCAGCTCGCACGAGGTCCATGTTGCGAGCATCAGGATAGAGAGGAGAATATAAGATACTTTTTTCATTTCAATGACAAGTTTACAGGTTGAACACTCCATGTTTGCCGATGGTGAGCTGTACGCCTTGGTTGTTGCCCAAAATGTCTCCGAAATCGCCCCCATAGCTTCCTCGGATGTTCCAGCCATGTTTGAGGCGGCAGCCAACTTCCAGCATCACGCTTACGTTGTTTTGTTTGGCGGCGAAGGGCATTTTATAGGTTCCCAATCCCTCTTGCCAAGTGGTCAACAAACGATAGCTCACGCCATTCCACGGCTCGCCCGACACGCCCAGGTGGAAGGCCTTGAACCGATTGTTCTGAATGTTGACATGTCCATCCTCGTTGTAGAGTGGCGAGCGATACAATGGGTTGCCCATTACTTCTCCCCAATGCTGCCACCCAGGGTAAATGTAATGATTGTAAAAATCGTCGATACCCGAGATATGGTGACTCATGTTCTGCGTGTGGTCGTGATATACCGGACCACTCTGATACTTGGTGTACAGATATTCAAACACCACGTTGCGCACCAGGTCGTTGTATTTCAGATTGAGTTCCACGCCTAACATCATGTCCTTGAAGTCGTAGACAAAGAACTTTCTTTTCTTCTTGACATTCCATTCGTCACCCGTTCCGTACCCGTCGTAATCGAGTTGGAACATGGACGAGTGGTCCTCGAAAAACTTTTCACCATACAGACCTATGCGCCAGGTGTCCGCATCATAGTTCATCCGTATGAGCCAGCTGCCCAGTTGGTCGCCTTCCACATTCTGATAAACAATGTCCTCCTCAGGTGCATCGTAGCCACCAGGCATGAAAGCATTCCAAAAAGCCCTGAAACCCGTTTGACTCTGAATGACGTTGACCGTCCCATCAGACTTGGGTTGATAGCTCGTTCCACCGAAAAGCGTGGCCATCTCCAAACCCATTTCGATCGAAAACGGACAGAACCGGTCTTCATTGCCTATCTTCAGATAGCCGGCCTTGCTGTGATACAGCACGTTATCGGCATACTTTGACTGGCGCTGGGTAAAACTGTGCTGCCAGTTGTCGTCCGTCATCTTGCCGTAGGCGACGTGCCCTTTCACGTGCAACCACCTGTTGCCAAAGGGCAGCATCCAGTAATCGGGCAAGGCCAAACGCACCTGCGGAACGGGTCGGCCATTGATGCCTAACGTTTGCGAACCGCTGCTCAACTGGTTGTTCTTCAGCTCCATGGGGTATTCCTTGCTCCCTATCGAGAGCGCGCCATGCAACCACCGCAGCTCAACAAAGGCCTGTTGAACCATCATCTTACTGGTATGATTGACACCCGCCGCCACATCCAGGCCATAGCCAATCCCCCATTTGCGTGCCGAGTCGGTACGCAAGGGTCTGATTAAGGCCGCACGCAGATAACAGTTGTTCTTTTCCAACGAACTCAAGCCATGCCGGTTGGAATGGAGCCACAAGGGCGTTTTGCCGTCAGAGAACGAACTTTGTAACTCTACCTGATAATGAATGTTCTCACCGATGTTCCACGGCGATGCGTTTTCTTCATCGAAATCTGCCTGGGCATGCCCCACTCCAGTTGCGAACAGTAGAACGGACAGTAATATATGACGTTTCATGCTTAATAGAATCGTGCTTTTTAACGATAAGTTACTATGCTGCGGAAATAAACACCTGTTCACTTTCCGCTGCTATCTAACAAATATGATTTTCCATTTGCAACAATAAATATACTGAATCTCTTTGCACACAGTCTGTTTGTGGGTTACGCCCCGTAGGGGCAAAAGCGTTTAGCCCAGGGTAACACCCTGGGATGGCATACGGTGAGGGATAACGCCCTGTAAAGGCAAAAGCATCTTTCATCCTATTCGCCATACTTGCTTTTGCCCTTACAGGGCGTCGCATTCTCTGCACACCTTCCCCAGGGCGTTGCCCTGGGCTATATGCTTTTGGGCTTTCAGCCCGATTTAGAGTAATTAGTACCATTCGATTTCAATTGCAGGATGGTTGTTATTTTGATAACGAGAAATGTTAAACATTATTATATATCATGGTTGATGACCACGCCTCCATGACAGAAAAAGAGTGTTTGTAGGCGAAAAATCTTTCTCGTTCGTTATAACAAAGTCATCTTAACGGGAATGATGTTCAAAGTGTTTAAGAGCTGAAAGCCCAAAAGAACACAACAAAGCCATCTAACGAAAATGAAGTTCAAGGTAATTACGGGCTGAAAGCCTAAAAGCACATAGCCCAGGGCATCGCCCTGGGTATGCGCATGAGTAGGCGTACGCCCTGTAAGGGCAAAAGCCATTAATCAATACTGTACCACATTTGCTTTTGCACCTTCGGGGCGTCATTACCTTGCGTTGACATTTACCCAGGGCGACGCCCTGGGCTATAAGCTATTGCCCCTGCGGGGCGTACAACCTCGTTGCGCAGCATTCCAAACGGAACCAACCGGATTTACACGGCTCATCCGTGTGCCTCCGTGTAAATCCGTTGCCATGAAATAAAAGGGGCATAGACGTGGACGAAATGAGAAGCATGAGGAACATTAGCTGTGAATTTTCTTGACAACAAGGTGCGCCATAATTCGCTTATTCACCAACAAACAGACCAATCGTCGCAAATCCGCCCAAAATAAGCCACTTTTCAAATTGCGCTGACAATCAACATATTACAAGTAAACATCTGCACCAGGAACCTGCTTTTTGAGTTATTTTGAGCCAAAAGCATTGCTATAAAGGTGAAATCTGTATGCTTTTGCATGCCTAACCCATGCAAATTGGCCATCAAAACGATGCTTCTACGGCGAGAAAAGTCGATATTTTCTTGGTAAAACTCGAGTTTTCGGGTTCAAAAACCTCCTGCTTGCTCCCTGTTTGCCTATTGATTTTTTCCAGATTGCACATTTTCAAGTGCCGTTTTAGGGGCATCAAACGGATAAAATATTGAACAAATTTCCAACTGCAAAGCAGCGTTTTTCAACAACGAAAAACGCGAAAGTAACAAAAAACATCAAATGATTTACCACAAAAGTTTATGATGAAATGCCACAAAAGCTGATGATGAAACACCACAAAAGATTATGACAAAACACCACAAAAGCTTATGATGAAACAGCGCAATTCATCGTTTTATGCATCCAAAAATATTAGTTTTTTCTTGCAAATATAACTGAATATCAATAACTTTGCATACATCATCAATTACGGTTACAATATGAGTTATTCACATAGAATTGCAGACCTTCAACTGGCAGAGCATCTTGAGGCTTTTGGGGCAGTACTAATAGAGGGTCCTAAGTGGTGCGGGAAGACAACAACTGCAGAACAAATGAGTAAAAGCGTCGTAAAAATGCAGGATCCGGAGATGCAGGAAGAATACGCTGCAACTGCCGCTTCAAAACCATCCTTGCTGTTGTTGGGTGAAACACCTCGCCTTATAGATGAGTGGCAGGACGCTCCTATACTTTGGGATGCTGTGCGCACAATGGTGGACGAGCGTCAGGTTCCAGGACAGTTTATTCTTACCGGATCTACCATTGTTGACAGAAGTAAGATTCATCATTCTGGTACGGGTAGGATATCACGAATGAAGATGTTGCCAATGAGTCTATGGGAATCGGGAGAGTCGAACGGAAAAATCTCTCTTAAAGAATTGTTCGACAATCAAGACTTGGACATAGATGGCATTACTTCTGGCATGAAGATAGAAGACCTTATTTACGCTGCGTGTCGTGGCGGATGGCCTGCATTTCTTAATATGAAGAGTGATAAGGCGAAATTGCTGATTGCACGCAACTATGTGGATGCTATCTGTAGAGACGATATCTCAAGAGTGGACGGCGTACAAAGAGACGAACGGACTACTCGTGCCATATTACGTTCATACGCTCGTAACATATCTACATTGGCAAAAAACACTGCTTTATTAGCTGATGTAACGTCTTCTGGGGAAGTGTCACTCACGATGAGTACGTTCTTAGATTATGTAGCATCCCTGAATAAATTGTTTGTTATTGACGACATTGATGCGTGGTGCCCTGCCGTTAGGAGCAAGACAGCAATTCGAAGTGGTATCAAGCGGGCTTTCGTAGACCCTTCCATTACAATTGCAGCTTTAGGACTTTCTCCTGAAGCATTAATGACTCAGCTCAAAACTTTTGGTTTCATCTTTGAACAGATGTGTGCGAGAGATCTTCGGGCTTACACACCAGGCTTTGGCAATCATTTGTCATACTATCGTGACCGCTACGGACTGGAAGCCGACCTTGTGCTTCATCTCGACGATGGACGCTATGCGCTGATAGAATGTAAGCTTGGCAGCCGTGAAATAGAAGAAGGAGCCAAACATCTTTTGGAAATAAAACGTCTCGTTCAAGCGTATAATAAAACAGAAAAACAGGTGCCGTTGCGCGAACCCGACTTGATGATTATCATGACAGGTGGCAGTATGGCTTACACACGCCCAGACGGAGTAAAAGTAATACCGCTTGCTTGTTTGAAAGATTAAAGGGCGGTTCTATAAATTAGCTTTGACAGATTGTGAGACTATTTTTGGTGGTCAATTTGTTTGTGAGTGAAGGAGTATAGCGAGCTATACGACTGAACGAACAAGCAAATTGAACCCAAAAAAGACCACAAGATGACAAAACGTAAACCGTCAAACATAAATAAAACTTTACGGTGGTAATTTATAGAACCGCCCTAAAGGGCGGTTCATGAATGATATAAGCAAAGACATGGGTTATCAGGAATTGCTTGCAGGGATAAAAGAACTGCCAAAGGGTTCTTAAACAGATTCGTGAGAGAGCAGTGATAGGGATTTTCCCCTCACGGTTTAGGGAAAAACCTTTTTATGCATGCGTGATAATCGTTACATTTGCGATGTGATGAAGAACAAGAAACGGATGAATGGAAACAACGCATCGTTGCTGGTCTGTTATCCACAAGGACATCACAAGGACGTATATATTCACAATATTAAAATATTTCATGATGAAAAAGCTGATTATTTCCCTGATTTCACTGCTTGCTCTCACGGTGTCAGCCAACGCCATGAGTTACAACCAAGCGCGTCGGCAGGCCCTGTTCCTGACGGACAAGATGGCTTACGAGCTGAACCTCACCGATGACCAATATGAGGCTGCATACGAGATTAACCTCGACTACCTGATGAGCATCGACAACTATGACGACCTGTTCGGACTCTACTGGGAGCGCCGCAATCTGGACTTGAGTTACATTCTGCTTGATTGGCAGTACCGCATGTACCGCGATGCCACCTATTTCTATCGCCCGCTTTATTGGAATGCAGGCTATTGGCACTTCGGTGTGTACGCCCGCTATCCATACCGTGACTACTTCTATTTCGGTACACCTCACTTTTACGCCGTGTACCGTGGAGGCCACAGCTGGCACCGCAACGGCAACCGATCGTGGTATTATGGTCGCGACTACGGTCCCAGACGAGGTTATGATGGGATAGGCATGCGTGATGGATACAATCGTGGGTATTATAACAACGGCAGCCGCTCGTTCGGCAACGGCCCCCGTCGCATCATCTCCACCTACGACAATTCGTCAAGAAGCTACGGCTCGAGTGGTAGTCGCCGCTACAACGCTGCACCCAACCGCAGCAGTAGCAGCTTTGGCAACCGACAGAGCAGCACGCGTACCACCGTTACCCAACCGGGTTCGTTCGGTAACGGCAGCCGAAGCGGGGGCAGCTTTGGCCGTGACGAGTCGACAGGCGTTAGGTCGACCGTACCGAACCGTACGTTCACACCCGACCCTTCCTCGCCATCCAGAAGTTCCTCACCAAGCCGTTCCTATAGCTCACCATCCAGAAGCTATAGTCCACCGTCAAGGAGTTCTTCCCCCAGCCGATCATACAGTTCACCATCCAGGAGCTCTTCACCAAGCCGTTCGTATAGTTCGCCATCGAGAAGCTATAGTTCACCATCCAGGAGCTATTCGGCACCCAGCCGCTCTTACAGCTCACCATCAAGGAGCTATTCGGCACCCAGCAGGTCTTACAGCTCGCCATCCAGAAGCTATAGTTCGCCATCAAGATCAGGCGGCAATTCGAGGGGAACACAAGGTGGCGGCAGAAGTTTTGGAGGCCGTAGGTGATTATTTCTTTTCCATAAGGGCGTGATTATTCGCTGGGCTCTTACTTATTGAAGGTTCAGCACTCTCACCTCAGCGTTTTCCATTTTCTTGATTTCACTCATGGGTTGATGATGGAACGCGCTCTGTATCGCCTTGTTGATGATGCCATGTCCCACGGCCAACACCGTTTGATGGGGGTAACGGCTGCTCATCTCTTCGAGAAACTGTCGGGCGCGATGCTTCATCTCTTCCAACGACTCTACATTCTCGGGAAAGGGTAAGTCTTTCAAATCGGGAATGTATCTTCCCGTAAAGTCGCCCCAGTCACGCTCGCGCAGCAGCGGTGTTGTCTGCACCTTGATGCCGTGCGGTGCGGCTATCACCTCACATGTCTCGAGAGCCCGATATAAATCACTGGACACAAACGCATCAACGTGCAGCTGGCGGAACCGTTCGCGCAGTTGTTCAGCCTGTCTGAGGCCAACCGCATTGAGTCTGCCCTGCGTCTGTCCCTGCATGAGGTGGGCGGCATTGTCCACCGTTTCACCATGTCTGACCAAATATAATGTTGTCATAGAATGGAATATTAGGATACAAAAATACGAAAAGTATTGCATTT
>ERZ1673749.1775-NODE-1775-length-13222-cov-8.465938_pt1 | contig 13222 bp, 10 predicted proteins | sample MGYA00580204_ERZ1673749 | MGnify/ENA primary metagenome ERZ1673749 (study PRJEB41218, sample SAMN15661745) | gut metagenome | host: Homo sapiens | place: Canada: London | collected 2015-08-20/2019-03-30 | study: EMG produced TPA metagenomics assembly of...
CTGCTTTCGGGTGTGATCCTGACTTTCGTGCCATCCATGGGACTGTTCTTTATTGCAGATATCCTGGGTGGAAATAAAGTGGTACTTGTGGGAAGTCTGATCCAGGATCAGATGACAAGAGGAAGTAACTGGCCATTTGCAGCAGCACTTGCTGTGGTGATGATGGTACTTACAACTGTACTGATCATGATCTACAGGAAAGTGACAAATGCCAGAGAACTGGAGGGAATCGGATGAAAAAGAATTCAAGATTTGCCGGATTTTATATGGGGCTGATTTTCTTTCTGATGTATCTCCCTATTGCAGTAGTGATCGTTTTCTCATTTAATGAATCCAAACTGCCGGTGAAATTTACAGGCTTTTCCCTGAAATGGTATCAGGAACTTTTCCATGACAGGGCAATGCTGGAAGCGTTGGTGAACAGTCTGATCCTTGGGGTATTAAGCTGTCTGGTTAGTGCAGTAATCGGTACTCTGGGTGCAGTTGGGTTATCAAGGATTCACTGGAAGTCAAAAGGGGCGCTGGAATACATTTCCATATTGCCGTTAATGATACCGGAGATCATCCTTGGTATGGTGCTGATGGCGTTCTTTTATATGCTGAACCTGCCCTTTGGCATGCTGACACTGTTAATAGGTCATACGGTATTCTGTGTGCCTTATATTCTGATGGAAGTGAAGGCAAGACTGGCAGGCATGGATCCGGCACTGGAAGAGGCAGCCAGAGATCTGGGGGCAGGACCTTTCCGGGCTTTCTGGGATATTACGCTGCCCTTAATTATGCCGGCGGTAATTTCAGGTTCGCTGCTTGCGTTTGCCATGTCTATGGATGATGTGGTAATAAGTATTTTTGTAAACGGACCGCGTCTGTCTACGCTGCCGATCAAGGTGTACACACAGCTGAAAACGGGAGTGACGCCGGAGATCAATGCGTTGTGTACCATTCTGCTGGCAGCTACACTGGTTATTTTTATTGTTTATTCACTGATAACAAAGAAGAAAAAATAAATGCTATAGCAACAAAAATAGAATACATTCAGAGGAAGGAAAAGATGATGAACAAACTGATTGAGTTAAAAAATCTGACCAAGAATTTTGATGATCAGCAGGTTTTGCGCGGCATCAATCTGGATATTTACGAAAAGGAATTCCTGACGCTTTTGGGACCCAGCGGATGCGGAAAGACAACCACCCTTCGAATCATTGCAGGCTTTGAAGAACCAAGTGACGGAGAAGTACTGTTTAACGGGATTGAGATTTCCAAGCTTCCCCCGTACAAGAGAGAGGTTAATACTGTGTTTCAGAAGTATGCTCTTTTTCCTCATTTAAATGTGGCGGAGAACATCGGTTTCGGGCTGAACCTGAAGAAGGTCGATAAAACTGTCATCGCCCAGAAGGTGGAGCGTATGCTGAAGATGGTTGGTCTGGAAGGCTTTGGGAAAAGAGATGTAACTCTGCTCTCCGGTGGACAGCAGCAGCGAGTGGCCATTGCCAGAGCTCTGGTAAATGAGCCGAAGGTTCTGCTTTTAGATGAGCCCCTGGGTGCACTGGATGCAAAGATCCGTAAACAGATGCAGGTAGAATTAAAGAAAATCCAGCAGGAAGTCGGCATCACTTTCATTTATGTTACCCATGACCAGGAAGAAGCCCTGTCCATGTCAGATACGGTTGTTGTTATGAATAACGGTGAGATTCAGCAGATTGGCTCTCCTACAGATATCTACAATGAGCCGGAAAACCGTTTTGTTGCAGGCTTTATCGGTGAATCTAATATTATCGAGGGAACCATGATCCGTGATTATCTGGTTGCTTTTGACGGATTTGAGTTTGAATGTGTGGATAAGGGATTTGAAGATAATGAAGAGATTGAAGTTGTATTAAGACCTGAGGATCTGGATATCGTAGATCCCGGTCAGGCAAAGATCAGGGGAATCGTGCGCAATATTACCTTCAAGGGTGTGCATTATGAAATCCTGATCGAGACAGAACTTCGTACTTATATGGTTCATACCACAGATTATGCGGAAGTCGGAAGGGAAGTGGGACTGAAATTCGGGCCTGAAGACATCCATGTTATGTGTAAGATGGGAAGCTACTGATGAAACAGTACAGAAATCTTATCAAACCATATCTTGTGTGGGCATTTGTGGTCATTGTCATCCCGCTGATACTGATCGCATTATATGCATTTACAGAAGACGGAAACGAGGTGCTGACGTTCTCCTTCACCCTGGAGAATTTCCGCAAATTCCTGGAAGCTACGTATATGAGCGTTATTTTCAAATCCTTTAAGCTTGGAATCCTGACGACGGTCATCTGTCTGGGGCTTGGCTATCCGCTGGCATATATTATTTCCAAATGTCCGGAAAAATCCCAGAGTCTTCTAATCCTGCTGGTAACTATTCCGGAATGGATCAATATGCTTCTGCGTACTTATGCATGGATGAACCTGCTGTCGGACAATGGTATCATCAACCATTTGCTTGGATTACTGGGGATTTCCCCGGTGACAATGATGTATACGGACTTTTCCGTAGTGGTTGGTCTGGTCTGTAACTTTATGCCATTTATGATCATTCCGATCCACACATCCCTGAGCAAGATGGATAAATCCTTTATCGAGGCTGCCTATGACCTGGGTGCAAATAAATTCCAGACCTTCACAAAGGTTATCTGGAAATTGTCCATCCCCGGTGTGCTCAATGGAATCATGATGGTATTCCTGCTGTCTATTTCCACATTCGTTATTCCGAAACTTCTCGGAGGCGGACAGTACATGCTGATTGGTAACCTGATCGAGTCTCAGTTTATCTCAGTTGGTGACTGGAACTTCGGAAGTGCGATTTCTCTGATTCTGGCTGTGCTCATTCTGATCTTTATGAGCCTGATGAAGAAGATGGATAAAGATGAATAAGGGAGGACGGCATGAAACGTAATAATAAATTTTTCTCAATGTTATATGTAGTACTCTGCCTTGCTTTCTTTTACCTGCCAATCTTGGTGACGATGATCTTTTCCTTTAATTCATCCAAGTCACTGACCAGATTTACAGGCTTTTCTCTGCGCTGGTATCAGGAACTTCTCGGTAACGGGGAAGTAATTAAGGCAGTTTATGTATCTGTTACCATTGCGATCATTGCGACCATTGTTTCTACAATACTTGGAACCATTACAGCAATCGGTTTATCCAAATCAAAGAAGGTAATCAAGGAACTGCTTTTGAATATTAATAATATCCCGATCCTGAATCCTGAGATCGTAACTGCCATCAGCCTGATGCTGTTGTTCTCTTCTCTGGGATTTCGAAAAGGGTATCTGACTATGCTGCTGGCACATATTGCGTTCTGTACCCCGTATGTAATTACCAGCGTTTATCCGAAGGTAAGGGCTCTGGATCCGAATATGGCAAATGCTGCCATGGACCTTGGGGCAACACCTTTTCAGGCTCTGACAAAGGTTATCGTGCCGATGATCAAAGAGGGTATTTTCGCAGGCGCGCTGCTTGCATTTACCATGTCATTTGATGATTTCGTTATTTCCTATTTCGTATCAGGAAATGGTGTAAAGAATATCTCTATTGTTGTATATAATATGACAAAGCGTATCAATCCGACGATCAATGCTTTGTCAACCATCGTGATCGTAGTCATCATCGTGGTACTGCTTTTGTCCAATCTGCTTCCGAAGTTTAAGAATAAAGCCAGAAAGCTGAACAGGAAAGCAGTAAAAATTGTCTCTGCAGTTCTGGTTGTTGCTGTTACGGCAGGGCTGATCAAATGGGGATTCGTGGCACAGTCCACTCATGTGCTGAAAGTTTACAATGCAGGAGAGTACATGGATCTTTCCCTGCTGGAGGATTTTGAAAAAGAATATGATTGTACCATCGTATACGAGACTTTTGAGTCAAATGAGATGATGTACACCAAGCTTTCAAGCGGTGAGACTTATGATGTGCTGATCCCGTCTGATTACATGATTGAGAGACTGATCAAAGAAGAATATCTGCAGGCACTTGACTGGAAAGAAATTCCGAATAAGAAAAATCTGCTGAATGATGTCATGAACCAGAGCTATGATCCGGGTAACCGTTATTCCTGTCCGTATTTCTGGGGAACAGTAGGAATCCTTTATGATAAGACAGTAGTAGATGAGGCTGATCTGAAAGATGGCTGGAATCTTCTGTGTAATCCGAAATATAAAGGAAATATTTACATGTATGATTCTGAGAGAGATTCCTTTATGATAGCATTAAAGGCACTTGGGTATTCCATGAATACTACAAATGAGGCTGAGATCGAGGCGGCTTATCAGTGGCTGATCAATCAGCGTGACACTATGGATCCGATCTATGCAGGCGATGATGTGATCGACAACATGATTTCAGGAAACAAAGCGCTGGCAGTTGTGTACTCCGGAGATGCATCTTACATTATCAGTGAAAACCCGAATCTGGACTACTTCACACCGGAACAGGGAACCAACAGATGGTATGATGCAATGGTTATCACAAAGGACTGCAGCGAAGTACAGCTTGCCCATAAATTTATTAATTTTATGATCAGTGATAAATCTGCTCTTTCCAATACGGAAGAAGTAGGGTATACTTCTACAGTGAAGAGTGCTTTTGAAACCATGAAGGAGGGGGACTATGCCGGGATCAGTTCTTATATTCCGGATACAACCAACCCGAATAACGAAATCTTTGCTTATCAGCAGCCAAAGATCAAGCAGAAATTTGCGGAACTCTGGACAAAAGTAAAAGCAAAGTAAAAAAGGATAGCCGCTGTCTGCCGATACGGTGGAAGGTGGACAGTGACTGATGCAGACTACAATGCAGAGCATAAGAAGGGAGATCATTTATGAAAAAAAGAGTACTTGCAGTAGTTATGTGTGCATTAATGGCCGGATCTGTATTTACCGGATTTAAGGATGCAGGAGATGATAAAGAACTTGTACTTTTTACATGGGAGGGAATGTTCCCGCAGGAAGTTCTGGATGATTTTGAAAAAGAGACAGGAGTTAAAGTTGTTTATTCAAACTTCGATACAGATGAAACCATGCTTGAGAAGCTTTCCATGGCAAAGGGCGGCGACTATGATATCGTAATCGCAGATGATTATATTCTGGAAACTGCGATCCAGGAAGGACTTGCAGAGAAGCTTGACAAGGATTCTCTGGAGAATATCGAAAATATCAACCCATTATATCAGGGACAGTTCTATGATCCAGACGATGAATACACAGTTCCTTACGGAGCAGGCATCCCGCTGATCGTTTATGATCCGGAACAGGTGGATATTGATATCAAAGGATATAAAGACCTCTGGGATCCGTCTCTTGAGGACAGCATTGCACTGACTGCAAACTATCGTGTGATCAATGGTATCACCCAGCTTTCCATGGGCGAGAGCATGAATGAAGAGGACGTTGACGTGATCAAGAAGACAGGAGAGAAGCTTCTGGAACTTGCTCCGAATGTACGTCTGATCCAGGATGACAATACACAGAATGCACTTCTCAACGGAGAAGCAAGTGTTGCATTTCTTTATACCTCTCAGGTAACAGCTGCTCTGGCTGAGAATCCTGATCTGAAGGTGGTATATCCGGAAGAAGGACTTGGATTTGGTATTATGGGTATGTTTATTCCAAGTGAAGCGCCGGATAAAGATGCGGCATATTCTTTCATGGATTACATCATGCAGCCGGAGGTTGCAGCGAAATGCACAGACTATATCGGCTATTACAGCACAAATAAAGCAGCAGATGAGCTGGTAAATCCGGATCTGGTAGTTCCGGATGACGTTACAAAGGGCGAGATCGTCCAGAATGTAAGCCAGGACGCAGACGCACAGTATCAGAAGAACTGGACTGAATTTAAGGCTGCCTGCGACTAAGGGGTTAATCAACTAAGGAGTTAATATGGATGTTTACAAGGGAACCGGTGCCTTTTCCGGAATTGCCATCGGTAAGATACTGTATTATCATAAAAGCGAATATCAGATGCGCCAGTACGAGATCACAGATGTGAAAACAGAGCTGAATATTTTCCGGCAGGCGCGCACCAGAGTCATGGAACAGCTGGAGGATTTATATGAAAAAAACTGCATAATTCAGGGAACCCAGGCAGAGATTTTTCTCAGACAGAAGAATCTGCTGGAGGGAAAAAGCTTTCAACGTGCCATTGAGAGTGTCATACAGAGTGAAAAAGTAAATTCTGCCTATGCGGTAATGACTACAAGGGATGAGATGCTTAAGACTTTCAGAACTCTCGAAGAGCCTGCGATTAAAGAACGGCTGGATAATATGCGGGAGATTTCCGACCGCCTGATCGGTGAACTGGGAGGTATCTCTCCCAGGATAGATCTTGGGGATGAGCCTGTGATCGTTGTGACGGAGAGTATCACGCCAACAGAACTGATGGAGATGGATAAGGATAAACTGATGGCTATTGTTACCCATCATGGTTCCGACATGTCTCATGCTGCCATTATGGCAAAAACAATGAATATACCGGCGCTGCTGGAAATTGACACAGATTCGGAGTGGGACGGACGGCAGGCTATTGTGGACGGATATACCGGAACTTTGTATATTGATCCGGATGAAGAGGTAAAAAAAGAATATGAGATCCGCAGGCAGGCTGATAAAGAAGAAAGAGAAGAGCTTCTGAAATTAAGGAGAGAACCGGATATCACAAAAGATGGCAGAAAAATTGAAATCTATGCCAATATCGGAAATATGGACGACCTGAACAGTGTGCTGTATTACGGAGCTGCCGGGATTGGTCTTCTGCGCAGTGAATTCCAGTATCTTGGAAGAGAAAATTATCCTCGTGAAAATGAGCTGTTTCTTGCATACAAAAAGATTGCGGAGACCATGGGAGAAAAGCTCACTGTGATCCGTACGGCAGATCTCGGAGCAGACAAGCAGGCAGAATATCTGAATATCCCGGACGAGACAAATCCAATCATGGGGAACAGAGGAATCCGTCTCTGCCTTGACAGAAAAAGAATGTTCAAGGCACAGCTTCGGGCAATTTTCAGGGCGAGTGCATATGGAAACCTGGCGCTGATGTATCCGATGATCAGCTCAGAAGAGGAAATGGATGAGATTGAAGAAATTATCCGGGAAGTAAAGAGCGGGCTGGATGAAAAAGGAATTCCGTATAAACATATTAAGACAGGAATCATGATCGAGACTCCGGCAGCAGTCATGATCAGCCGGGAGCTTGCCAGAAGAGTGGATTTCCTGAGTCTTGGAACCAATGACCTGAGTCAGTATACACTGGCGATGGACAGACAGAATCCGCTTCTGCGCAAGAAATATAATGACCATCACCCGGCAGTGCTGCGTATGATTCAAATGGTGATCGAAGCGGGACATGCAGAAAACAGACGTGTCTGTATCTGCGGGGAACTTGCAGCAGACACTGCCCTGACAGAAGAATTTCTGAGGATGGGTGTGGACTGTCTCTCTGTAGTGCCGGCATGTATTTTGCCGGTAAGAAAAGCACTGAGACAGGTGGATCTGTCCGGAGATGATAAAGGTGTGTGAATTTGGTGAAAAGTAAAGTGGTATTACTTCCCTGCCGGGAATATGATGAAGAAAAAATCTATATGCTGCTGAAACAGGGGCTGGATTTTCTGGGTGGAGTGGAGACTCTGATTCCAAAGGATGCGAAGATCCTGCTGAAGCCGAATCTGCTGAAAAAAGCAGAGGTAGAGAAAGCAGTGATCACACATCCGGTTGTAGTAGGAGTTTTTGCGGGAATCCTGCGTGAAAGTGGGTATGAGAATATTGTGCTTGCAGATTCCTGCGGTCATGGAACCACTCAGGCAGTGATTCGCGGAACAGGAATGGATACTTATCTGGAGAAATATCATATTCCGGCTGTTGATTATTCTGAGGGCGTGAAAACTGCTTATCCGCAGGGAGTCCAGGCAAAGGAATTTATCCTGCCAAAAGAACTGTTGGAGCAGGACTGTGTGATTTCCCTGAGCAAGATGAAAACACATGCATTAGAACGTATCACCGGTGCGGTTAAGAACAGCTATGGGTTTGTATATGGATTCTATAAAGCGAAGGGGCACACGCAGTACCCGAGTGCAGACAGCTTTGCCAGAATGCTTATTGATCTGAATAAATGTGTGGCACCGAAGCTGTATGTGATGGATGGGATCGTGGCCATGGAGGGCAACGGACCGGGTTCGGGAGATCCGGTTCCTATGAATGTACTGCTGATGTCCACAGATCCGGTTGCACTGGACAGTGTATTCAGCCGTCTGGTTTATCTGAAACCGGAGATGGTTCCGACGAACTATCATGGCGAGAAAATGGGACTTGGTACATGGAAAGAAGAGGAGATTACCCTTCTGACACCAGACGGGGAGATTTCCATGGCAGAGGCAGTGAAAAAATACGGAAATCCGGCTTTTAATGTAGACCGCACAGAAGTGCGAAAGAATATCTGGACAAGAATGGCGGGAGCGTTAAACATTTTTCAGAAAAAACCATATATAGAAGCTGATAAATGTGTCCGCTGCGGGATCTGTGTGCAGAGCTGTCCGGTTCCGGGGAAAGCTGTGGATTTCAGAAAAGGCAAAGGAAAGCCGCCGGTATATGATTACAGAAAGTGTATCCGCTGTTTCTGCTGCCAGGAGATGTGCCCGAAAAAAGCAATCAAAGTGAAGTAGATGAAAAGCAGATAATAAAAAGCGCAACTGTTTATAGAATTGCCATGGTATTTTCGCAGGATCAGGACAGAGGAAAGCCGGACAATTACCAAAAAGCACATAACAGAGGATGAGAATATCTCGGATTGAGACAGATTCTATCCTAAGTTATGTGCTTTTTTGAGTCATATCCCTCTTTAACCGAATCAGGAAAGTTCCCTGCTTTGGCTGCGAATATTCGTTATTCGTCTGACTATGGCTGTCGAAGATACAAAATCTATCTTCCGAGGCTTCTGCTTATCTCGCGGATGAATTCCGGAGTAGTACCACAGCATCCTCCGACAACAGACGCACCATTTTCGATCAGAACCTTCATATGTTCTGCAAAGCTTTTGGCGTCCATACTGTAAATGGCATTTCCCTGATCATCAATCGTCGGCATACCGGCATTAGGTTTGGCGATGACAGGAATGGATACGTTCTCTTTGATATTGCGGACAACGGATACCAGCTGGTCAGGTCCTACAGAACAGTTGATCCCAACTGCCACAGCACCTGCACCCTCAAGGGCGATCGCAGCCTCCACAGCATTTCCTCCGCTGAAAATGCTTCCGTCAGCTTCTACGGTCATTGTACACATTACAGGAAGAGAACTTATGGATGCAGCAGCATCCAGTGCAGCAAGTGTTTCCTCGATATTGATCATGGTTTCCGCAGCGATCAGATCAACACCTGCATCCTCAAGAACCTTAATCTGTTCACAGTATGTTTCATATGCCATCTCATAGGTGAGATCACCGGCAGGCTCCATCATCTTGCCTGTTGTGGTAATATCACCGGCAACATAGACCTTATGTCCTACTGCCTCTCTGGAAATATTTACAAGTGCATGGTTCATTTCCGCAAGCTTATCCTGCAGTCCGTGAAGTCCGAGACTGTAACGGTTTCCGCCGAAAGTAGGTGCGTATACGATCTGGCTTCCTGCTTCAACATAAGCCTTCTGCAGATTCTGCAGAACTTCTTTGTGCTCCATGATCCATGCTTCTGTACAGATTCCTCTTGGCATTCCGGCGGCCATAAGATTGGAACCGGTAGCACCGTCGAGCAGTACAACATCCTGTGTCAGCTTCTGAAATTCTTCTTTAGTCATGGAAATTTCCTCCTGTGTTTTTCTATGAAAGTCCTGAGTGGCTGCCATGAATCAGTCATGTCTGCATGGGTAAATTCGTGGATACCGGACAGGATGACTTTCATATACTGTGACATTATAGCACAGCTTTCAGGATAAATGGAGAAAATTAATAAATTTTTATTTCATATGATGCAGTAAAAATTTCATCCTTGTCCAGAGTGTTGATATATTTCTTTTCCGGAAGCTCGCCCTTAAATCCAAAATCATCACAGCGTCCCATCCATGGTTCAAGACATACAAAAGGAGAACCCGGGACGGACCAGATGCCAAAGCTTGGAAATCCATGACAGATCAGTTCCACATAAGGAGTTCCGTCAGGGAAAGCGATGCCGGCCTTTTCAATCTGGCCATCAAAAATAAGGGCATCTTTGTCAAACATGTGAGCATCAATAAGGCAGGAACCATTCTCAAGCTCCAGTGTATAAGCTTTATCTGCGACCGCGGTGCCTGATGACATGTCAATCAGCAGATAGGAGAGGGAATCTCGGCCGTCGAAAGTAAGATGATATTGCTCCTGGGAGCCAATTCCTCCGGCAGGTACATTGAATGCAGGATGGCCGCCAATTGTAAAATACATGGTTTCATCATTAAGGCTGATCACTTCCCAGCATACACTGACCTGGTTCTTCTCCAGAACATGCTTGATCTTCAGCTCAAAATCATATGGATAATTTTCTCTTGTGGCATCAGAAGATTTCAGCCTATGGGTGATGGAATCAGCAGTCATATCCACACAGGTAAATTCGCTGTCCCTGGCAAACCCATGCTGACTGGAGGGATATTCGACTCCATTAATACGATAGTGATCCTCAAAATGACGTCCCACATTAGGGAAAAGAACCGGTGCGTGGCGTTTCCAGTAAGCCGGATCTGCCTGCCAGATCACTTCTCTGTTATGTACTTTATCAAAAATGCTGCAAAGCTCAGCACCATGATCGTCTACAGATACTCTAAGATAGTCGTTTTCAATTATATGGATCATAAATGAATCCTCCTTGATCGATAAATATTGTGTGACTGTTCAGCTGGCAGTATTCTGCAAATCATCGAAGGTGATTTGAAATGCATTTTGGTTCGTAACTGCGAAGGTACCGAATAGTCACGGACATTGATGTCCGGCAATTTTTAAAAAGGTTTTGATTGCTATAAGTTGATGCCGGAATCAATCTGTCTATAAGTATAACACATGGGCTGGATTAATTATAGTTATAAATATACAAAAATAGATCTGAAATGTCGTGGTAAATTGAAAAATACACTGATATAGTGACGAAATGCAGAAATCATATGTGTAAAAACCACAATAAATGATTGACGAATAAAAAAATATTTGTTACAATTTACCTCAACGAGTCCTGCGGGACTAAGACATAATGAACAAAACGTGAAAACAAGGAGGTCATTGCTATGGCGAAAAAAAGAAATATCATTGTTGGACAATCAGGAGGACCTACTGCAGTAATCAATTCCAGTCTTGCCGGAGTTTATAAGAATGCCATTGAACGAGGATTTGACAAAGTATACGGAATGCTTCACGGCATTCAGGGACTGTTGGATGAACAGTATATTGATCTGTCAACACAGATTCATTCAGAACTGGATATCGAATTACTCAAGAGAACACCATCTGCATTTTTAGGTTCCTGTCGTTACAAGCTTCCTGAGATTCACGAAGATAAAGCAATTTATGAGAAGATTTTTGAGATCTTAAATAAACTGGATATCTATGCGTTTATCTACATTGGCGGAAATGATTCCATGGATACGATCAAGAAACTGTCTGATTATGCGATTCTCACAGGACAGACTCAGAAGTTCCTTGGTGTTCCGAAAACAATCGACAATGACCTGGCGCTGACAGACCATACACCCGGATTCGGAAGTGCTGCAAAATATATCGGCGCATCCACAAAAGAAGTGATCCGCGATGCACTGGGACTTACTTATAAGAAAAATATGATTACGATCATGGAGATCATGGGACGTAATGCCGGATGGCTTACAGGTGCCACAGCACTGGCAAAATCTGAGGACTGCGACGGACCGGATTTGATCTATCTGCCGGAAGTGCCTTTTGATGTTGAGAAATTCCTTGCAAAAGTAAAAGATCTTCTGAATAAAAAAGCATCTATTGTAATCGCAGTTTCCGAGGGGATCAAGCTGGCAGACGGAAGATATGTATGTGAGCTTGGAAGCGTGGGAGACTATGTGGATGCATTTGGACACAAACAGCTTCAGGGAACAGCCACTTATCTGGCAAACTTCCTGGCAGCGGAGTGCGGATGCAAGACAAGAGCTGTTGAACTTTCCACATTACAGAGAAGTGCTTCCCACATGGCATCCAGAGTGGATATTGATGAAGCATTCATGGTAGGTGGTGCTGCAGTTAAAGCTGCAGATGAAGGTGACACAGGTAAGATGGTTGTTATCGACCGTGTTTCCGATGATCCCTACATGGCAGCTACAGGTATCTACGATGTACACAGAATCGCAAATGAGGAGAAACTTGTTCCGAGAGAATGGATGAATAAAGATGCTACAAACGTAACTAAGGATTTTGTAGACTATATTAAACCTCTGATCCAGGGAGATTATCAGCCTATTATGGTAAATGGTATGCCGAGACATCTGGTACTGAACATGAAAAAAGGCAGAAAGAAATAATTGATAAAAATTATAAACGGGCAGCCGGGCAGATCCACTTATCTGTTTTGCTTCCCGTTTTTTCCTGTTATAATGAGATGTGAGAGAAAATGTGGATAAAGACCAGAATAAAGGACTGAGAAAACCTTAACAATAATAAGAATAATAAAATAAATCACATTATGCAGAATGTATAAAAATTTTAGCTAATTTTAGCAGAATAACCTTGACGAAATGACACAAATTCTATAAAATAATTATGTGCGTATAAGAAACATATATTTACTTATGTGCGAAAGGTGTGGCTGTTCAGTTACTTCACAACAGAATGCTGAATAGTTACAAAAGAACAATAATTTAGGAGGAAAATGTAAAATGGCAAAATGGGTTTACATGTTTACAGAAGGTAACGCTAATATGAGAAACCTTCTGGGTGGTAAAGGTGCCAACCTTGCTGAAATGACAAACCTTGGTCTTCCTGTACCTCAGGGCTTCACAATCACAACAGAAGCTTGTACTCAGTACTATGAAGACGGAAGACAGATCAATGATGAGATCATGGCTCAGATCATGGAAGCAATCACCAAAATGGAAGGAGTTACCGGAAAGAAATTCGGTGACAAAGAAAATCCTCTGCTTGTTTCCGTTCGTTCTGGTGCGAGAGCTTCTATGCCAGGTATGATGGATACTATCCTGAACCTTGGTTTAAATGAAGA
>ERZ1673749.1777-NODE-1777-length-13199-cov-4.179474_pt1 | contig 13199 bp, 8 predicted proteins | sample MGYA00580204_ERZ1673749 | MGnify/ENA primary metagenome ERZ1673749 (study PRJEB41218, sample SAMN15661745) | gut metagenome | host: Homo sapiens | place: Canada: London | collected 2015-08-20/2019-03-30 | study: EMG produced TPA metagenomics assembly of...
CGAATGTCATCCAACAATTGAATAAACCAACGCTGATCATAGCACACAATAAGACGCTGGCTGCACAGCTTTATGGGGAATTTAAAGAGTTCTTCCCGAATAACGCGGTAGAATATTTTGTCTCCTACTACGATTACTACCAGCCGGAGGCTTATGTCCCATCTTCTGACACCTACATTGCGAAGGATTCTTCTGTCAATGAAGAGATTGATAAGTTGAGATTATCTGCGACAGCAGCACTGATCGAGCGCAGGGATGTGATCGTAATTGCCAGCGTTTCCTGCATTTATGGTCTTGGTGAACCGGAAAACTTTGAACAGATGATGGTATCGCTCCGACCGGGGATGGAGAAGGACAGAGATGAAGTCTTGCGTCAGCTGATAGATATTCAATATGACAGAAATGATATGGATTTCAAGAGGGGAACATTCCGGGTACGAGGCGATACTGTAGAAGTTGTACCGGCAGACCGGGGCGATACGGCTATCCGGGTGGAATTCTTCGGAGATGAGATTGACCGGATTTCGGAGATAGACATGCTTACCGGAGAGATTAAAAATACATTGAATCATATTGCAATATTTCCGGCCTCCCATTACGTTGTACCAAAGGAGCGTATGGAGAAAGCAATAAAAAATATTGAGATTGAACTGGAAGAACAGGTGAAATATTTCAAAGAAGAAGGGAAACTTCTGGAAGCACAGAGAATTGCGGAACGAACGAATTTTGATATAGAAATGATGCGTGAGACCGGATTCTGTTCAGGGATTGAGAACTACTCCAGGCATCTGGCAGGACTTGCTCCGGGGCAGCCGCCGAATACATTGATGGATTATTTCCCGGATGATTTTATCATAATGATCGATGAGTCGCACAAGACGGTTCCGCAGATTGGCGGTATGTATCACGGCGATCAGTCAAGAAAGCGTACACTGGTAGAGTATGGATTCCGTCTGCCATCGGCACTGGACAACCGTCCGCTTAGTTTTGAGGAATTTGAAAATAAGATCGATCAGGTCATGTTCGTGTCTGCAACACCGGGGAAATACGAAGAAGAGCATGAACTTTTAAGAGCCGAGCAGGTGATCCGGCCGACCGGACTTCTGGATCCGGAAGTAGAAGTGCGGCCGGTAGAAGGACAGATCGATGATCTGATCGGAGAAGTGAATAAAGAGATTGCCAATAAACATAAAATACTGATAACAACGCTGACCAAGCGTATGGCAGAAGATCTTACAGACTATATGCGTGAGCTGGGAATACGTGTGAGGTATCTGCATTCGGATATTGATACACTGGAACGTACAGAGATCGTGAGAGATATGCGCCTAGACGTATTCGATGTTCTGGTCGGCATTAATCTTCTGCGGGAAGGGCTGGACATTCCGGAGATCACATTGGTTGCGATCCTGGACGCGGATAAAGAAGGATTTTTGCGTTCCGAGACGTCTCTGATCCAGACGATCGGCCGTGCGGCCCGTAATGCAGAAGGGCATGTTATCATGTACGCAGATACGATCACAGATTCCATGCGTGCAGCACTGGATGAGACGCAGAGAAGACGTGAAGTGCAGATGGCATATAATGAAGAACATGGTATTACACCGAAGACGATCCAGAAAGCAGTCAGAGATCTGATCTCAGTATCCCGGAAAGTGGCGGCTTCTGAATTACAGATGGAAAAAGATCCGGAATCCATGAGTGAGAAAGAATTAGAGAAGCTGATCAAAGAGCTGGAGAAGCAGATGAAGAAAGCTGCGGCAGATCTGAATTTTGAGGCGGCAGCAGAACTCAGGGATAAGTTAATAGAGCTTAAGAAGACATTGCAGGAAATAAAGATATAGAAAAAGGAGATCATAGACTTACATGCCACAGGAAAAAGATTCAAGACAATATATCAAGATCAGAGGAGCAAATGAACACAATCTGAAGAATGTAGACGTAGACATACCAAGAGACAAACTGGTGGTACTGACCGGTCTTAGCGGATCAGGAAAATCATCACTGGCATTTGATACAATTTATGCGGAAGGACAGAGAAGATATATGGAATCATTGTCTTCTTATGCCAGACAGTTCCTGGGACAGATGGAAAAACCGGATGTAGAAAGTATAGAAGGATTGTCTCCGGCTATTTCCATTGATCAGAAATCTACGAACCGCAATCCAAGATCTACTGTAGGAACGGTAACGGAAATCTATGATTATTTCCGGTTATTATATGCAAGAGCAGGAATTCCGCATTGCCCGAAATGTGGGCGCGAGATTAAGAAACATACGGTTGATCAGATGGTAGAACAGGTGATGGCATTTCCGGAAAGAACCAAGATACAGCTGCTGGCACCGGTCGTAAGAGGCAGAAAGGGAACCCATGTAAAATTATTGGAGCGCGCCAGAAAGAGCGGATATGTCCGAGTCAGGATCGATGACAATATGTACGAACTGTCGGAAGAGATCAAGCTGGATAAGAACATCAAGCACAATATAGAGATTGTTGTAGACCGTCTGGTAGTAAAAGAGGGTATTGAACAGCGTCTGACCGATTCCATTGAAAATGTACTGAATCTTGCGGAAGGACTGATGACTGTGGATGTGATCGGCGGGGAACCGGTCCAGTTCAGCGAAAGCTTCTCATGTCCGGATTGCGGAATCAGTATTGAAGAGATCGAACCGAGAAGCTTTTCGTTCAACAATCCGTTCGGCGCATGTCCGGAGTGTTTTGGACTGGGATACAAGATGGAATTTGACGAAGACCTGATGATTCCGGATAAACGTCTCAGTATCAGTGAAGGTGCGATCACTGTTATGGGATGGCAGTCCTGCACGGATAAGAAGAGCTTCACGTATGCGATCCTGGATGCGTTGAGCAAAGAATATGGCTTTTCATTAGATACACCGTTTGAGGACTATCCGAAGGAAGTCCATGATGTCCTGATCCATGGGACAAACGGCAAAGAAGTGAAAGTATATTATAAGGGGCAGCGCGGAGAAGGAGTCTATGATGTGGCATTCGAAGGTCTGATCCGCAATGTAGAGCGCCGTTACCGGGAGACTTCGTCGGAAACGATGAAAGCAGAATACGAAGAGTTTATGAATATCACACCGTGTTCTGCGTGCAAAGGCCAGCGCCTGAAGCCGGGAGCACTTGCTGTGACGGTAGGAGATAAAAATATTTCCGAACTGACAGGAATGTCAATTGAAAAACTGCAGACCTTTTTAAAAGAACTGAAACTTTCGAACCAGCAATTACTGATCGGCGGACAGATTTTAAAGGAGATCAATTCCAGAATCCAGTTTCTGATGGATGTCGGACTTAATTATCTGACACTTGGAAGATCGACCGGAACACTTTCGGGAGGAGAGGCACAGAGAATCCGTCTGGCAACGCAGATCGGTTCCGGACTCGTAGGTGTGGCATATATTCTGGATGAACCAAGTATCGGACTGCATCAGAGAGACAATGATAAATTGCTTGGAACTTTAAAACATCTGAGGGATCTCGGGAACTCAGTAATCGTGGTCGAGCATGATGAGGATACTATGAGAGAAGCGGACTTTATCGTGGATATCGGACCGGGAGCGGGAGAACATGGCGGTGAGGTAGTTGCAACCGGAAATGCGGAAGAAATCATGCAGAATGAAAATTCTGTAACCGGAGCCTATCTGAGCGGGCGGATCCGGATCCCGGTTCCGGAAGTAAGAAGAAAACCAACCGGATGGCTGAAAGTACTCGGAGCACAGGAAAATAATCTGAAGAACATAGATGTGAAGTTTCCGCTTGGCGTGATGACCTGTGTTACCGGTGTGTCCGGTTCGGGAAAAAGCTCACTTGTGAACCAGATCCTCTATAAACGTCTGGCAAGAGACCTGAACCGTGCAAGGACCATTCCGGGCAGACACAAAGGCATCGAGGGACTGGAACAGCTGGACAAGGTGATCAATATCGATCAGTCTCCGATCGGGCGGACTCCGAGATCCAATCCGGCAACCTATACCGGAGTATTTGACCTGATCAGGGATCTGTTTGCAGCAACACCGGATGCAAAAGCAAGAGGCTATAAAAAAGGAAGATTCAGTTTTAACGTCAAAGGAGGACGATGTGAGGCCTGCAGCGGAGATGGAATCATCAAGATCGAGATGCATTTCCTGCCGGATGTCTATGTTCCGTGTGAAGTCTGCAAGGGAAGACGTTACAACAGAGAGACACTGGAAGTGAAATACAAAGGAAAGAATATCTATGATGTTCTGGACATGACCGTAGAAGAAGCAATGCATTTCTTTGAAAATGTACCAAGTATCCGCAGAAAGATGGAGACCTTGTATGATGTCGGGCTTTCTTATATTCGTCTGGGACAGCCGTCTACGACTCTGTCCGGCGGAGAAGCCCAGCGTATCAAGCTGGCAACAGAGCTGAGTAAGAGAAGTACGGGAAAGACAATCTATATTCTGGACGAGCCGACGACGGGACTGCATTTTGCCGATGTGCATAAGTTGACAGAGATTCTCCGCAGATTGACAGAAGATGGGAATACAGTCATTGTGATCGAGCACAATCTGGATGTGATAAAGACCGCAGATTACATCATCGATATCGGTCCGGAAGGCGGTGACAAAGGCGGAACCGTGATCGCAGAGGGAACACCGGAAGAAGTTGCGGAAAGTCCGGTATCCTATACCGGAAAGTATATAAAACCAATGCTGGAACGGTAGAAATATGACATTTTGTTCAATGCATCGTCCGGATTCGTCATATTGTAATATTTATGTAAAAAGGTTCATAAAGATTTAAGCAAAATGGGTCTTTTTATTTTAAATGATTTTGATTATAATGGGAACATGCTCAAAAATAGCATGTGATATAATCATATCTCACCAAAGATAGGAATATAGACAGCTTGATGAAGGGAGAATTGGGAATGTCAGTAGATCTTGGAATTGATTTGGGAACCGCCAGCGTACTGGTGTATGTAAAAGGAAAGGGTGTTATTTTAAAAGAGCCTTCTGTTGTAGCGTATGACAGAGATACGAATGCAATCAAGGCGATCGGAGAAGAAGCAAGACTGATGCTTGGAAGAACTCCGGGAAATATTGTGGCAGTCAGACCTTTGAGACAGGGCGTGATATCAGACTATACAGTAACAGAAAAAATGATCAAATATTTCGTGCAGAAAACACTTGGAAAGCGTACATTCAAGAAGCCGAGAATTAGTATCTGTGTACCAAGCGGGGTTACAGAAGTGGAACGCAAGGCAGTGGAGGAAGCAACTTATGCAGCAGGAGCAAGAGAGGTACATCTGATCGAAGAACCGGTTGCGGCAGCAATCGGTGCGGGAATCGATATCTCAAAGCCGTGTGGCAATATGATCGTTGACATCGGCGGAGGGACATCCGATATTGCCGTCATCTCACTTGGCGGAACGGTTGTAAATACATCCTTAAAGATTGCCGGAGATGATTTCGACGAGGCGATCGTCCGCTATATGCGAAAAAAACATAATCTTCTGATCGGTGAAAGAACAGCGGAAGATATTAAAATCAAGATCGGTACAACCTATCCAATGATCGAAGATGAGACGCTGGAAGTCAGAGGAAGAAACCTGGTAACAGGACTTCCGAAGACGGTAACGGTAACTTCGACAGAGACAGAAGAAGCACTCCGGGAGACAACGGGACAGATCGTAGAAGCTGTTATCAGCGTGCTGGAGAGAACACCACCGGAGCTTTCCGCAGATATCCTTGACAGAGGGATTATGCTGACCGGAGGCGGATCTATGTTACGTGGTATGGAAGAACTGATCGAGGAAAAGACAGGCATCAACACGATGACGGCGGATGATCCGATGAAGGTTGTTGCCATCGGAACCGGAGAATACGTAGAGTTCATGGGTGACAGAAAAGGAATCTAGATTCAGATAGGAATCCGGGTGAGTGAAATCGAATGGAAGAAATAAAAGGATACGTAGAACATATTGTTTACCGCAATGAAGACAACGGGTACACGGTATTCCATCTGAATAATTCAGATGGAGAAGTGACCTGTGTCGGAAGTTTTCATTATATTGAAGAAGGTGAACTGTTAAGACTGAAAGGAGGCTATACAACGCATAAGATGTATGGCCTTCAGTTCGCTGTGGAGGAATCGGAGATATGTGAGCCGGAAGATCTGGTATCCATCGAACGGTATCTGGGTTCCGGTGCGATCAAAGGAGTCGGAGCTTCTCTGGCGGGAAAGATAGTGAAAAAATTCAAAGAAGATACCTTCCGGATCATCGAAGAGGAGCCGGAACGACTGGCAGAGATCAAAGGAATCAGTGAACGGAAAGCAAGAGAGATCGCTTCACAGGTAGAAGAGAAGAAGGATATGCGGCAGGCAATGATCTATCTGCAGAAATTCGGCATTTCTACAACACTGGCAGCAAAGATCTATCAGCATTACGGACGTAATGTCTACCGCACGATAGAGGAGAATCCGTATCATCTGGCAGACCATGTGCCGGGAGTGGGATTTAAGACTGCCGATGAGATTGCAATGAAGATTGGCATACACACAGATTCTGATTTCCGGATCCGCAGCGGAATCTTTTATACCTTACAACAGAGTGTGAATGAAGGACACGTCTATCTGTATCAGGACGTGTTGCTGAAAGAGACGGGAGACCTTCTTGGAGTACAGATACAAGATATGGAAAAGTATCTTATGGATCTTATGATGGAAAAGAAGATCGTCATGAAGCAGTCAGAGCAGGGGGTGAGAGTGTATACTTCCCATTATTATTATATGGAGTTGAATACTGCGAAGATGCTGCATGATCTGAATCTTGATTTTGAAGCAGCTGATGTGACACTTCTTCACAGGATCAATCAGATTGAAAAGAACACAGAACTGTATCTGGACGAGATGCAGAAAGATGCAGTAATGGAAGCAGTCAGGCATGGTCTGATGATACTGACCGGAGGACCGGGTACCGGTAAGACAACGACCATCAATGCGATGATTCATTTCTTCGAAAGCGAAGGACTGGACATCTATCTGGCAGCACCGACAGGGAGAGCGGCAAAGCGTATGACGGAAGCAACCGGATGCGAGGCACAGACGATTCACCGGCTGTTGGAAGTGTCCGGCAATCCGGATGATGAGACAGTTGGTGGTTTCCAGCGCAATGCAGAGAATCCGCTGGAAGCAGATGTGATCATCATAGACGAGATGTCAATGGTAGATCTGCCGTTGATGTATGCACTTTTGAATGCGATCGTGCCGGGAACCCGTGTGATCCTGGTGGGAGATGTGAACCAGCTTCCGAGTGTAGGACCGGGAAGCGTACTGAAAGACATTATTTCATCCGGATGTTTTCCGGTGGTAAAGCTTACGAAGATATTCCGGCAGGCAGGCGAAAGTGATATTATTGTCAATGCCCACAAGATCAATCGGGGTGAACCGGTTGTGTTGGATAACAAAAGCATGGATTTCTTCTTCCTGAAACGTGATGATACGAATATGATCATCAGTAATATCATCACACTGATCCAGAAGAAACTTCCCAAATTCGTATCTGCATCAGAAGCAGACATTCAGGTTCTGACGCCGATGCGAAAGGGCCTGCTCGGAGTGGAACGGATCAATAAGATCCTGCAGGAATATCTGAATCCGCCGAAGCCTGGCAAACAGGAAAAAGAATATGGAGATCATCTGTTCCGTGAGGGGGATAAGGTGATGCAGATCAAGAATAATTACCAGCTTGAGTGGGAGATCACCACCCGGTACGGAATGACGGTCGATAAAGGGATCGGTGTATTTAACGGGGATATGGGGATCATCAAAAAGATCAATACATATGAAGAGACCGTGACGGTCGAATATGATGAAAAGAAGCAGGTAAAATATCCATACAATCTGCTGGATGAACTGGAACTGGCTTATGCGATCACAATCCATAAAGCGCAGGGAAGCGAATATCCTGCAGTCATTATCCCTTTGTTACAGGGACCAAGACAGCTTTATTATAGAAATCTGCTCTATACGGCTGTCACAAGAGCGAGAAAATGTGTGACGGTGATCGGAAGTGAAAGCGTATTCCAGGAGATGATACAAAACACAAACCAGCAGAACCGCAATACGAGTCTCGCAGAGCGAATCCGTGAATTTAATGAATAAAAGTATCATACAAGATATCAAAGAAAATATAATTGTTCTGTTCTGGCCGGAAATCTGTCCATTCTGTCAGAAAGTCTGTAAAGAGGGCATCTGTACAGAATGCAGGGAAAGACTGGAATTCTTAAGAATCAGAGAACCAAGGTGTATGCAATGCGGCAAGCAGATCCGTAGTATGGAAAAGGAATACTGTTATGACTGCATGCATACATATCATTATTATGAGCAGGGATTAAGCTTATGGAACCATAAAGCTCCTGTGAATCAATCTATCTATCAGTTCAAATACCACAATCAGAGAAGATACGGGGAACTGTACAGTCAGGAACTCGTGAAAAATTTTCAGAAAGAAATCCGGCGATGGAACCCGGATGTGATCATACCGGTCCCGCTGCACCGGGCGAGACGTAGAAAACGGGGTTATAATCAGGCACAGATTCTTGCAGAAAACCTGGGAAGGTTGCTGTGCATTCCAGTGGACAGTAAAAGCCTGGCAAGAAGAAAAAAGACCAGTCCGCAGAAGAAACTTGGACATAATGAGAGAAAAAAGAACTTGAAAAATGCATTTGCGGTAACACCGGCATTTCGCCCTGTCCGGAAGGTTCTGCTGGTGGATGACATATATACGACCGGCAATACATTGGATGCGGCGGCAAAAGCATTAAAGGAAAAAGGCGTGGAGAAGGTTTATTTTTTAACTATAAGTATTGGACAAGGGTACTGATATTTGTTATACTTAAAATGATGTTTTTATGGAATTAATATCATGTTGAGGTGGATATATGTTAGATGAGAGAAAAGTAAAATTAATGACAAAGCTTGCTCTCTATGAAGAGACTTATGGAAAAGAAGATTTTAAGATCAGTTCCTATTATAGAAAAGATTATGCAAGCCTGCACGTTATATATGCATTTCTGAGCGTATCAGTCGGTTATGTGTGTCTGGTGGCGCTGCTTTTACTGGCCGGTGTGGAGGATATAATGAGTAATATGTCGAATGGTCTGATCCTGTTCCTTTTTCTGATCATTCTGGCAGGCTATGTGGGTGTGGTGATCGTATATTGCGGAATTGCCAGTCACATTTATAATGAGAAACACAAAAAGGCAAGGAAAAGAGTGAAAAAGTATAATCATAATCTGATTCAACTGCTGAAAATGTATGAAAAGGAGAAAAGATAGATGGACAATATATATGTAATACGTGAAAGAATAGAAGCGGTTTATGGGAAGCATTCCAAGTCATTTAATAAAGCCTTTCAGTTCATACTGGCAATGATAACATTTACAATGATCAATCAGAATACAGGATTTATGAAATCACTTTCCTCACCGGTAATCTCTCTAGGGCTGGCTGTGGTTGCTACTTTCTTGCCGCCGGCGGTTCTGGTGGTACTTGCAACGATACTGCTGCTTGCACATACACTGGCAGCGTCCATAGGTATATTCGCAGTGTCTGCACTGATCTTCCTAATCATGTATATATTTTATATCAGACTGGCACCGAAGATGGCATTTGTTGTGCTTCTGACACCGATTGCATTTGCACTTAAGATACCGTTTGTGGTACCGGTTGCATGTGCGTTGATCTATACACCGGTAAGTCTTGTACCGATGGGATGTGGAACTGTTGTATATTATATGATGGAATATCTTAAGAAAATAAGTGCGGCATCTAAGACGTCCGGAAGTAAGGCAATGCTTGCCGAGATCAGCACATACGTACAGAAAGTGTTCCAGAATAAAGAAATGTGGCTCTACATAGTTGCATTTATCATTGGATTTTTTATCATTTATACCATCCGCAGACAGGAACTGGATCATGCCTGGAAGATTGGGATTATTGCGGGAGCAATTGCCAATGTGGTCGTAACGGCAATGGGAAGTATTGCACTGGGCGTAAACACCTCCTATGGTCCGCTGATCATAGGAAATATTGTGGCAGCTGTTGCAGGACTTGTGCTGGAATTATTCCTGTTCTCGGTAGATTATGCAAGAAGTGAACGTCTGCAGTTTGAAGACGATGAATATTACTACTATGTAAAAGCAATACCGAAGGTTGCCATGACAACGCCGGAGAAGACTGTGAAGAAGATCAATGAACGTCAGGAGACGGAGATCATCGATGCAGAAGCGGTAAAACGTTTGTCGCAGGATACGGCGGAAGAAGAGACAAAAGCCATCGATCTGGAAGTACATGCGGGACATGGACAGAAAAGAGAAGCAGAACGGAAGCCGTCATATGGTGATGCAGACTACAGAAGTCCGGCACAGATCCGGGCAAGTCAGGTAAGAAAGCATTCGCCGAAGAGAGGACCGGCACCGAAAAAGCATGACATGAAAGATGTAGATAAGATGCTTCTGACACAGAGTCTGGAAAATGAATTTCATGCAGGCAACCGCAGAAAAAGATAGAAAGACAGAAAAAATCATTAAAAACCATGCAGGGAGGTGAGAGGAATGGGACAGACAATTGCAGATTTTATTGATAAATATGGAATTGGACTTTATATTCCGAGAGTGCATATCACAGATATCATAGAAGTTCTGATCCTCACTTTTCTGATCTATCAGATCATCATATGGATAAAGAATACGAAAGCATGGATGCTGCTCAGAGGAATCATTGTACTTGCGGGCTTTATTCTTCTCGCAGCTATATTCAAGATGCATACGATCCTGTTCATCGCGAGAAATTCACTGACGGTCATGGCTACGGCGGCAATTGTAGTATTTCAGCCGGAACTGCGGAGGGCACTGGAAAAGCTTGGAGAGAAGCAATTCCTGACATCGGTTGTTCCTTTTGAACAGAACCGGGAGATACGTTTCAGTGAAGAGACAAGAGAGGATATTATCCGTGCATGCTTTGCCATGGGAAAAGTCAAGACAGGGGCTCTGATCGTCGTAGAACAGGCAATACGGCTTACGGAATATGAAAGCACCGGAATCCAGATGGACTGCCTGGTATCGAGTCAGGTGCTGATCAATATCTTCGAACATAATACACCGCTTCATGATGGTGCGATTATCGTAAGAGGTGACAGGATCGTCTCGGCAACCTGCTATCTTCCCCTCTCGGATAATATGGGGATCAGCAAGGATCTGGGCACCAGACACCGTGCGGCAGTAGGAATGAGCGAAGTTAGTGATGCACTGGTCATTACGGTATCAGAAGAGACAGGAGCTGTGTCAGTCGCACAGGGAGGAGAGCTTACAAGAAGTATCAATGAAGCAGAACTTCGTGTGAAACTGGAAGAGGTACAGCATAAGAGCAGTGAAACCAACAGAATAAAGGCAAAGTGGAAAGGATGGCGGAAGCATGCGAAAAAGAATAACTAACAATCTTGCGCTGAAAATACTGGCTTTCCTGATTGCGGTATTCTTATGGCTGGTTGTAGTGAATATCGATGACCCTGTGGATGACAAGACATTTTCCAATATTCCGGTGCAGGTAACGCATGAAGAAGTGATTACGGATAATAATAATACGTATCAGATCGTGGATAACACACAGGAGATTAATGTAACAGTTACAGCACAGCGGTCGGTACTGGATAAGATCAAGGCAGAGGATATTGTTGCGACAGCGAACATGAAAGAACTGACGCTTCGTACACAGGTGCCGATTGAAGTGACGATTAAAGGATATACAGGAAAATATGAAAAGGCAACGGCAAATCCAAGAAATCTGCAGATCCAAATCGATGAGGAAGCGAAGAATAATTTCCCAATCACACCGACAACAACGGGAACGGTAAGAAACGGATATGAAGTGGGAAGCCTGAAAGCACTTCCGGAAAAAGTAACACTTCGCGGACCGAAGAGAATCATTAACAATATTGCAAAAGTAACAGCAGAAGCAAACGTATCCGGATTATCCGAAGATGAGACGGTAGAAGCAAAACTGGTACTGTATGATGCAAATAATAATGTGATCGACCAGACACTTCTTGCAAACAACCTTGGAAAAGAAGGAGTCAGTGTTGAAGTAGAACTGCTTCAGGTAAAAAGTGTGCCGCTCAAAGTGGATACATCAGAGGTGTCGGCAGCAGAAGGGTATAAACTTGGCAAGATCACGGTAGAACCGCAGGAAGTGGAAGTGACAGGTGATAAGAGTACGCTTGCAGAGATATCAGAGATCGATATTCCACCGAGTGCCCTGAAATTGGAAGAACTGACACAGAGAACGGAGCAGACCATTGACATCTCATCTTATCTTCCGAGCGGTGTGTCCCTTGCGGAAGAGAATGCGAATAAGGTGGTAATATCCATCCAGGTACAACAGCCGGGAACAAAGAGCTTTGAGATATCGACAGGATCGATCATCCTGGAGAATATAGCGGACGGACTGAGCATCAATTACGGATCTAACGTTGATCTGGAGATACAGGTGAAGGGACCGAATGATGTGCTGAATCTGTTCTCACCTGCGAAGAAAGTCAGCATTGATCTTAAGAATTATACAGAGCCTGGTACATATACCGTTCCGGTGTCTGTCGAACTGCCGGATGGCTGCAAGCTTGTGAATGAAGTGAATGTGGAGATCACGCTTGAAAACTCAAAGCAGAGCAGTAAAACACAGGGGGAAAGCCAGAACAGCAGTCAGACAAAGACAGATGAAAACAATCAGAACGACCAGAGCGAATAACAGACAGAAATGGGGAGAATACATTATGATCAGACAGAAAGTTACAATAACAAATCCGACGGGACTACATCTCAGACCTGCAGGGATGTTCTGTAACATAGCAAGCAGATACAAATGCAAAGTAGAATTCATGTATAACGATGACACTGCAGCAAATGCGAAAAGTGTATTGAGTGTCCTTGGAGCATGCGTGAAATCGGGAGATGAAATCGAGCTTATCTGCGACGGAGAAGATGAAGAAGAGGCCATGAAAGCAATGATGGATGCGGTCGAAAGCGGGCTTGGAGAATAAGAAAAAGTAATAAGGAAATAGGACAGGCGGCTTGTGTGTGACATGAGCCGTTTGTTGTGTTATGGGCTTTAGCCTGTTGAGTGAGATGGAGTTTTTCGCTGTTCCGAAAAATGG
>ERZ1673749.1781-NODE-1781-length-13153-cov-11.820278_pt1 | contig 13153 bp, 6 predicted proteins | sample MGYA00580204_ERZ1673749 | MGnify/ENA primary metagenome ERZ1673749 (study PRJEB41218, sample SAMN15661745) | gut metagenome | host: Homo sapiens | place: Canada: London | collected 2015-08-20/2019-03-30 | study: EMG produced TPA metagenomics assembly of...
CCTCAAGTGAAAGACCAGCCCATCATACGACTGCTGGGTGCCGACCGATTGGATAACAACAACAAACCGCATAGCAACGGTTATTTTGACTTTGTGGAGGGTTATACGGTGAGTGATGGGCGTGTGTTCTTCCCTGTGGCAGAGCCTTTTGGGTCGTATATCCATCGCTATTTGGTGAGCAAAGGCGTGAATGAGGAGAAAGCTAAGCGGTATGCTTTCACCGAGTTGTACGACTCTACCAAGACCGTAGCCAAGCAAATCGCCGAGAAAAACAAGTATGTGCTGATGGGACAATTCAGGGGTTCGGCGGCCAACGTCATCTCTTTGGGTGCCTACAACGTGCCGCAAGGGTCGGTTGTGGTGACGGCTGGCGGCGTTAGGTTGACCGAGAATGCCGATTACTCGGTTGACTACGCGGCTGGTGAGGTGACTATTTTGAATCAAAGTATTATCAATGCGGGGACAAACGTTAACGTTTCGCTGGAGAGTAACACCGACTTTGCACAGGAACGAAAGACGATGTTCGGCGTAAACTGGGAGTACGACTTCAGCAAAGACCTGCAACTGAGTGGTACGTTGCAACATCTTTCCGAACAAGCCTTAACCAACAAAGTGAACATGGGGTCAGAGCCGCTGAACAATACCCTGTGGGGAGTCAACCTAAACTGGAAGAAAGAAAGTCAGTGGCTCACCAACGTGTTGAACAAAATCCCATTCTTGCACCTGACACAACCCTCGAACATCTCGCTCAATGCCGAGTTTGCACAGCTCATCGCAGGGCAAAGTCATGGCACGCAAGACAACGCTTCGTATCTCGATGACTTTGAGAATACGACCAACAAGATAGATGTTTCAACGCCAACGTCATGGATTATGTCGAGTGTGCCGTCAATGTTTCCCGAGTATAGTGACAAGACTACCCTGCGCAGTGGCTACAATCGGTCGCTCTTGGCTTGGTATACCATCGACCCATTGTTCACCCGTCGCAGCAGTTCTTTGACGCCAAAGCACATCAAGAGCGACCTGGAACAGCTGTCCAATCATTACGTTCGCGAGGTGTATGTCAGGGAATTGTACCCCAAGCGCGACCAAAGTAGTTACAGTGGAGCCACCGCTACTCTTCCAATCCTGAACCTTGCGTACTATCCAAGTGAGCGTGGACCGTACAACTTCAACCCTGATTTGACGGCAAAGGGGTTGCTCAACAATCCCAAACAGAAGTGGGGTGGCATGATGCGGAAGCTGGATTACAGCGATTTTGAATCGTCCAACATCGAATATATCGAGTTCTGGATGCTCGATCCGTTCATCTATACCCGCCGAGAGGGTACCGCCAGCGAGTACGGAGGCGACTTCTATATCAACTTAGGTGAGGTCAGCGAGGACATTCTTCATGACGGAAAGAAGTTTTATGAGAGTGGACTTCCCGTCGATGGAACGCAAACTTATATCACAACCCAATGGGGAAAGATTCCCACTCCGGCCACCGTGACGTATGCTTTTGCCACGAACAAGGGGGCAAGAGCTTTGCAGGATTTGGGCTTCAACGGCCTCACAGACGAGGAAGAGAAAAACTTTGAGGCTTATCAAGGCTTCTTAAAGCAGATTCAGGGCAAGGTAAGTCCGGACGTGTTCAATGCCATTTTGAACGACGTGGCCAACGATAACTATCATTATTTCCGTGGCCGTGACTACGATGAGATGCAAGCTTCCATTTTAAGGCGGTACAAATACATCAACAATCCACAAGGAAACTCGCCCGATACCGATACGCGTGGCGAACGTTATGACACGTCGTACAAGGGCACACCCGATGTGGAAGACATCAATCAAGACTACACTTTGAACGAATACGAGAAGTATTTTCAGTATCATGTGTCCATCCGTCCGGAAGACTTGGTTGTTGGTAAGAACTACATTGTAGACAAACGTGATGCCATAGCACCCCTGCGAAACAAGAAAAAGGAGCCTGTTACCTGGTATCAGTTCCGCATTCCGATACGCGAATTCGAACGCCGTTTCGGCTCTATCTCCGACTTCACCAGCATTCGTTTCATGCGAATGTTCCTCACAGGGTTTGAAAAACCCATCGTATTGCGATTCGGTAGCTTCGATTTGGTGCGTGGAGATTGGCGCATATACGAGCAGCAACTCGATCCTGCGGGGTCCAATTCGGGCACCATGTCGGTGAGTTCGGTCAACATAGAGGAGAACAATGACAAGACACCTGTCAACTATGTGTTGCCTCCGGGCATTAGGAGAGCGCAAGATCCCACACAACGTCAGCTGGTTGAGGCCAACGAACAGGCGTTGGATATCGTGGTTTCAAATCTCGCTACGGGTGATGCCAAGGCGGTTTATAAGAACGCTTCAGTTGATCTCCGACAGTATAAACGCCTGCAAATGTTCGTGCATGCCAATGCTATGGAGCAGAACACGACCAATTTGCAGGATGGTCAGTTGGCTGTTTTCGTACGCTTGGGCAATGATTATAAGAGCAACTATTACGAGTATGAGATTCCCCTGAAGCTGACGGCACCCAAGGAATACAACCGCTACTCGTTGTCGGATGTGCGCGAAGTGTGGCCCGAAGAGAACATGTTGGACATTCCTTTGAAGCTATTCACCGAACTGAAGCGGCAGAGAAACAAAGACAAAGCGCAAGGACAAGCATCGTACAATCGGGTTTATACGAGCTACGATCCAGACAAACCCAACAACAAAGTCAGCGTGATGGGTAACCCTACGCTGGGCGAGGTGAAGACCATGATGATTGGTGTGCGCAACAAAGCGGGCGAAGTGAAGTCGGGTGAGGTGTGGGTCAATGAGCTTCGTTTGCTGGAATACAACAACGAAGGCGGTTGGGCGGCACAAGGTAACCTGAATGTACAGATGTCTGACTTTGGAACGGTCAATCTCCAAGGACGCTATATGAGTGAAGGTTTTGGCGGATTGGAAGAGGGTGTGGCCCAAAGATCTACCGATGATTACCAGAATTACAGCGTGACAGCCAACTTAGAGCTGGGCAAATTCTTCCCGGAGAAAGCCCATGTAAGTGCGCCTTTGTATTACAGTGTGCAGCAAGAACAGCTCAGTCCGAAGTACAATCCGCTGGACACGGACATGCGATTGAAAGATGCTTTGGACGCTGCCTCTAACCGTCAGGAGCGCGATTCGATAGAGAGCATCGCCGTGACCAAGACCACCAACACTAATTTCTCGTTGTCCAACGTGCGCGTGGGCATCCAAACCAAGCGCCATCCCATGCCCTACGACCCGGCCAACTTCTCGTTCTCGTACAGTCATTCGCATCGAAACACCAGCGGAGAAACCACCGTTTACGAGAAAGAAGACAGTTGGAACGGTAGCCTTTCATACAGTTGGACGCCCGTGTTCAAGCCTTTGGAGCCATTCAAGAAGATCAAGAACAAGAGCAAATGGTTTGACATTCTGAAGCGATTCGGCCTGAATTGGCTGCCGCAGAACATCGCTTTCAACACCGACATGATGCGCAACTACTACGAATTGCAAGAGCGTGACATGCAAGACCTGGGAGGTTCACAACTTCCATTGACCTTTAATCAGCAGTTTATGTGGAACAGAGACTTCACGCTGCGTTGGGATCTCACCAAAAACATCCACATGAACTTCCAAAGCACCACCCAGGCAGAGATTGAAGAGCCTTACACCCCCGTTAACAAAGACCTGTATCCCGACCGCTATTCGGCCTGGAAAGATTCGGTGCGAACCAGCATTCGCAACTTTGGCACGCCGCTGGATTACCGTCAACAGTTCTCCTTGTCGTACCAACTGCCGCTTAACCTCCTTCCCATTTTCGACTGGGTGAACGCCGATGCCAACTACTCTTCCAACTATTCGTGGGTTCGCGGAACCCATTTGGAGGATGGTACGTCGCTCGGTAACATCGTCACGACCAACCGAAGGGTGAATGTCAATGGCCGTTTTGACCTGCAACGCTTGTACAATCACATCCCCTTCCTGAAAGCTACGAACGACCGATTCAACCGCGATCCGCAGCGCAACGCCACCAACCGCTCACGGTCATCGAGAATCGTTGGCAACGATGGCAACCGAAACACCCAAAACAAAAACGCTCGGAACGCAGCCAGACGTTCGGCACAAGATGCCCGAGCCGAGGCACAAAAGAAACAATTGCCCAAGAACCAGAGAGGATTTGAGCAGCAAATCACGCTCTTGCCCGACACCACCATCACCGTGAGCCACGGCAAGAAGAGCAAGCGGCTCATCGTTTCGGCCCGCACAGAGGATGGTAAAACCTATCACTTGAAGTACAAGAAGATTAATCCAAACACCATCCGCATCAAGAATAAGGTCGACTCGGCCTTGAAACTCAAGATTACCGTCTTGCCGAAAGAGCCGTTGGAGAATAAAGGTTGGTACCGAACGGCACAGTCGGTGGCGCGCCTGTTGATGCTGGTGCGCAACGTCAGTGTGAGCTATCGCGACGACTACGCCATGACGTTGCCGGGATTCTTGCCTACGGTGGGCGATGCTTTCGGGCAGACCAAGGCACCAAGCGCACTCTCGCCGGGCCTCGACTTCGCCTTTGGTATGGTGGGTGACTCGTATATCGAGCGGGCCAGGGCAAACAATTGGTTGTTGATTTCCGACTCCGTTGCCACGCCAGCCACGTCTAATCACACGCAAGACCTGCAGCTGCGCATGACTTTGGAGCCTGTGCGTAACTTCAAGATTGATTTGAATGCCAGTCGCACGCAAACCACTTCAAGGAGCGTGCAATACATGTATCAGGGCAACCCGATGACCCAAACCGGCAATTTCACCATGACCACCCTCTCGCTTCGCAGTGCCTTTGAGGGGATAGGTGACGCTGGCAACGGATTCCGCAGCAAGTCGTTTGACGATTTCTGCCAGTCGCTCGACGGCTTCCGTCAGCGGGTTGAGGCGCAATATGCGGGCTTTGTCTACCCCAAGGGCACACCGCTGGCCGGCCAACCTTTCGAGCCTGCCAATGGTGGCGTTGACCGCTACAGCTCGGATGTCATGATACCCGCCTTCCTCTCCACCTACACCAGCATGGGTGGTCATTCGCTCAACATCTTCCCCTCGTTGGCAAGACTGCTGCCTAACTGGACCATTCGGTACAGCGGACTGGGCAAACTGCCTTGGTTCAGGGATGTGTTCAAGAGCGTCACCCTCAACCATGCTTACAAAAGTATCTTCGCCATTGGGTCGTACAGCAGCTACAGCACGTTCCAAGAGTTTATGAACGGCTTGGGATTCGTCACCAACGCCACCACTGGAATGCCCGTTCCCAGCAGCATGTACAACGTTTCTGCGGTGAGCATCAACGAGACCTTCTCGCCTTTGTTGGGGCTGGATGTCACGTTTAACAACAACTTGACCACCCGATTGGAATATCGATCAACGCGCGTGTTGAACCTCAGTACCACGAGTGTGCAAATCAATGAGGCCATCAGTCGCGACTGGGTGCTGGGCATGGCATATAAGATTAACAACCTGGAGCTATTTGGCAGCAACAAACGACGTGTGGTTCGACGTACCAAGGGCAATGACCAGCAGCAGCAACAACAGCAAAACAGCAGCACTAGCAACCGCAATAGTACCAGGTCGAACCGTGACCTGAACATGCGCCTTGACCTGAGTTACCGCCGGCAGGCAGCCATCAGTAGGGACATCGCCACCATGACCAGCGCCGCAAGTAGTGGCAATACAGCCTTTCGGCTCCAGTTCTCGGCCGATTATACCCTGTCGCGCCTGCTCACCATGACGCTTTATTACGACCAGCAAACCAACACGCCGCTACTCTCCAGCAGCAGTTTCCCAACAACTACTCATGATTTTGGCGTCAGTCTCAAGTTCAGTCTCACCCGATAACGCTTCGCCTCGCAGCCGCTGTCGTTCATCGAAAGGAGGTTATTTGTATGGGATATTTTCTTGACAATCACTTCGCCAATACTTCCATATTTTCGCTCATCGACCTTTCGGCGGCAAATATCGCCAAAATAGCGCATTTGCTCTTCTGGTTGATGTACAATTAGTTAGCTTGTTTTGAGTATTCTTTTTGATTTCACCACTTATGTTTTAGCCCTGCAATAGCATGCATTTTACCGTCTTAGTGGTATGCTTTTGCGCGCCAATCTGTATGCTCTGAGGCTGCAAAGTCATTGACTTTGGTGCCATACGGGTATGCTTTACGCCCGAAAAGGGTTTCAGAAGCGTCTTTTCATGGGCTGCTTTTGTCTAGAATACATGTTGCGGAAGTGTTAAAATCTGACCATTTTTCTTGACAAAATCCTCGCTCCATAGTATTCATGGCTATGACCCGTGGCAGCCTTTTGGTATGCCAATGAACTGTTGCGGGGCAAACCTTACGGCGTATAACCCGATTGTAAAAGAATGTAAATATCTGCATGTGAGCGGGGAAAACGTGAATAATTTCGTATTTTTGCAGTTACAAACGATGTTCGTTTGTCCAATAAGGCTATTATTTATACATGGCACAACGTATTTTTCATCAACGACTCACCTTGGGATTTAAGTGTGGCTTAGCACTCTTTACGATGCTTGTCATCTATCTTTTTTGGATTAAGCAAGCTATATTTGGGCTGTTGGTCGTTATTATCATCGTGGGCATGATTGAACGTGTGCTGCACACCACCTATACCTTTGCGTGTGTCAAACCCATTGACCGTGATGAGGAGATGGAGTTTCTGTTGATAGACAAAGGGCGTTTTTCGCGCAGTCAAAGCGTCCCCCTTCGTGATGTGGTACAATGTAAGGTGATGCACACCAACTTTGGGCTGTCTCACTACTTGCTCATCGAGTATGGCGCCCATCATTTGGTGGCGGTTCAACCCAAGGACGAACAGGCGTTTGTAGAAGAATTAACAAAGCGTCAGCAGGCGGAGGTTGCATCTTCCGCATCACAAAACAAATGAATAAATTAAAAAATCTTTTCTGTTTGCTTGTTTTGGGCATGTACATGCCCCTTCAGGCGCAGGTGGTTTACGAAGACATAGCGGATAATGACAGTTCGGAAGTGACCGACGTGGCCTTGATGGACACGCTCTCGGACGACAGCGTGGCACTGCCTTGGCCACAAAATGCGCAAGCACGAATTGACAAATTGCTTACGCACGACATGTTTGAAACCTCGCAGTTGGGACTGATGGTGTACGACCTCACGGCCGACAGTGTCATCTACGCCCACAACGAGCGTCAACTGATGCGCCCCGCCAGCACCATGAAAGTGGTTACAGCCATTACCGCACTCGACAAGTTGGGGGGCAGTTATCAGTTCAAAACCGCACTCTATTACACCGGAACGGTACAAAATCGCACCCTCACGGGCGATCTCTACTGCGTTGGGGGCTTTGATCCGAAGTTTGGTAGAGATGACATGCGTGCTTTTACCCATTGCATGAAAACGCTTGGGGTGGACACCATACGCGGCAATCTGTATGCCGACAAAAGTATGAAAGACCTTGACGTGTTGGGTGAAGGATGGTGTTGGGACGACGACAATCCCGTGTTGTCACCCTTGGTGTATCGGCGTAAAGACCATTTCATGACCGAGTTTGAGAAAGAGCTGCGTGAGGCCGGCATCCAAGTCGAAGCGTTCAGTTCGGTAGCAAAGTGCCCTGTCGAGGCCATTCGCATCTGTGAACGGACGCACAGCATTGACCAAATCTTGCTGCCGATGATGAAAAAAAGCGATAATCTGTACGCCGAGGCGCTGTTCTATCAGCTAATGCCGCGCGAAAACGGCCGAATGGTGACGGCCAAAGAGGCGCGGTCGGTGGTACGCCGACTAATAAATAAGGTGGGACTGGATGCCTCTCGTTATAAAATCGCCGATGGTAGCGGACTGTCATTGTACAATTATGTCAGTGTAGAACTGCTGGTGAAGTTGCTTAAATATGGCTATCAACACCAAAACATTTACCATCATCTGCTGCCATCGATGCCAACTGCGGGTGTGGATGGTACGTTGAAAAAACGCCTGAGAGGCACCTATACCCGCGGAAAGGTGTGGGCCAAGACGGGCACCGTGACGGGTGTGACCAGTCTGGCGGGCTATTGTGAGGCTTCAAACGGGCACCTGCTGTGCTTTGCCATCATCAACCAAGGGGTGATGTACGGCAAGAATGGGCGCGCTTTTCAAGACAGAGTTTGCCGTGCATTGTGCTTGCCATGACGCATGGGTCAAGATAAATTATTCACGAATAAACAATAAAAGATTATGTGGGATATTACAGAAACGATGAATCAGATACGAAGTGTTGTGGAAGAACTCATCCAAATGTGTGGAATTACAGGTGTGGCAGTGCCCGTTGTGCGCTATGTGTCGATGTCATTGGCAGCCATTTTCTTTTCTTGGATTAGCTATATTATCGCCAAGAAAGTGTTGATTCCTGTCATTGATAAGCTCACGGCACGAACCAAGGCGAAGTGGGATGATGTGCTGTTCAACCGCGATGTGTTGCTCAAGGTTTGCGCCATCGTTCCAGCGGTAGTGATTTACAAACTCTTGCCATTGGTGTTCTATGAAGCACCGTTTGTGCAAGAGATGCTCAACCGGCTCACCAGCATCTACATCACGGTGACCTCGGTGCAGTTGGGCATTGCCGTGATCAACTCGTTCCGCCATCTCGAGACCACAAATAGCTCGAGTAAGCAGCAGTATTTGCAGTCGTTCTGCGGCGTATTGAAGATTGTTGCCATTTTCATCGGTGTCATCGTGGTGGTTGCCTTGGTGATAGGCAAGAGTCCGATGAAGCTGTTTGCCGGACTGGGTGCTACCTCTGCCGTGCTGATGTTGGTGTTCAAGGACACCATCGAGGGTCTGGTGGCGGGCATCCGTCTTACCAGTAACGACATGATTAGGCGTGGCGACTGGATTACGGTGCCGTCGACACCCGTGGATGGTGAGGTGATGGAGATGACGCTAACCACGGTAAAAGTGCAGAATTTTGATAATACCATTGTGACAGTGTCGCCAAAAACGCTGGTCGATGGGTCGTTCCAAAACTGGAAAGGCATGCAGGAAAGTGGCGGAAGACGTGTGAAACGACTGGTTTATTTCGACTTTCTGTCCATTAAACCGGCGACGCAGGAGTTGAAGGATATGTGTCAGGAGAAGGGATTCCTAACGGCGCAAGAGCTGAAAGGCGACCTCACAAACCTAGGCTTGTATCGCAAGTACATGGAAAACTGGCTCAGAAAGTCGCCCGAGGTCAATACGAATTTCACTTGCATGGTACGCCAGTTAGAGGCTACGAACACAGGGTTGCCCATCGAGTTTTACTTCTTCCTGAGCAATAAAGAGTGGATTGTCTATGAACATAACTTGGCTGAGATCATGGAATGGGCGTACACTATGGCGCCAGTGTTTGGCTTACACATCTACGAACGTCCTTCTGTAATGCCTCAAGTCAAGCAGCTGTTGGGATAAAAAAATAAAAATAAATTGTAAATCGGTGCAAGATTTCAATGTTTTCGTCATTCTATGAGTAGATAACTAAAACAGAATAGATATGATGAAACATTTTTTTCCTTTAATTGGTGCATGTTGTTTATCGGTTGGTATGCTGACATCGTGTAGTGAAGACGAACCTGTTACACCTAACGTGAAGTATAATCCGGGAACCATCAAGCTGACAACAGCGCAGCAAGCGCAAGTAGAAAACAGCAATGAATTTGCTTGGAAGTTCTTTAAAGAGGCGTCGAAAGGCGAGCAGCAAGACGTGTTTGTCTCGCCGCTGAGCGTGACCTATGCGCTCGGCATGCTGGCCAATGGGGCGGTAGGAGATACACAGAAAGAAATCTTGGAGGGTCTTGAATTCCGTTCGGGCAAGGTGGATGACATCAATTCTCTTTGCCATCAACTCATGATAGAATCCCCAAAATTGGACAAGTCGACCAAGGTTTCGATGGCGAATGCAGTGGTTGCGAACAAAAATAAACCGCTGCAGCCAGACTTTAAGAATGTGGTTGAAAAACAATATCAAGCACTTGTAACCAATCAAGATTTCAGTTCGCCGGCCACTTTGTCGTTTATCAACCTGTGGGCGAGTGAACTCACGCACGGCATGGTGCCGCAATTGTTGGATCGTGTCCATCCAGATGCGGTTACTTATCTACTCAATGCGTTGTATTTCAAAGGCATTTGGTATCGGCAGTTCGATAAGAAACGTACGCAGCAAGAATCGTTTACGCAGGCGGATGGCAAGAAGTTGACGGTGAAAATGATGCATCAGAAAGAGCGGTTCTTTGCTGCTGAGAACGAAAACTATCAGACCGTGGTGCTTCCATACGGCAATGGATCGTACGAAATGGTGGTACTTTTACCTCGTGAGGGAAAGGATTTGTCGAGCTTGTTGCAGACCATGGATGCCAAAAAGTGGAAAGACAATCTGAAGAGCACATATAGCAGTGAGGTTGATTTGAAGCTTCCACGCTTTACATCTGCGTACACCCGTGAGTTGAACGATGTGTTGAAGCTGTTAGGGATGAACACAATGTTTGAGCGTGGCAAGGCCGATTTGACAAAAATGTCAAAGACAAAAGCTTTTGTTTCTACGGTTTTGCAGAAGGCAAAGATTGAGGTTGATGAGGAAGGTTCAAAGGCTGCAGCCGTTACGGCGGTTGAAACTGGGGAAACAGCACTTCCTCCTTCTAAGCCTATTATGTTCCATGCCAACCGTCCTTTCATGTATGCCATTGTTGAACACAGTACGGGTACCATCTTTTTCATGGGTACTTATCAAGGCAAGTAAACGGTTTTTGGACCGTTGGTAGATTGCTCTTTTATCGTAAGAAATAAAAAGGGGCGACGTTACATTGGTAGCGTCGCCCTTACAATTGGTTGTTGTAATGTGTTTATCCGTAGATAATTTTTCCGTTTTCGTCTTTATATTCATCCAATCCTTTCTCGTAAGTGGCCATGGCGCGCAGGCTCATTCCCACGTTAGAGAAGCCACCATCGTGATAAAGGTTCTGCATGGTGACCTTCTTGGTGAGGTCAGAGAACATCACGATGCAATAGTCTGCACACTCTTCTGCCGACGCATTGCCCAGTGGCGACATGCGGTTAGCAAAGTCAAAGAGCTTATCCATGCCCTTAACTCCTTGACCAGCGGTGGTGAGGGTGGGCGATTGTGAGATGGTGTTGATGCGCACATGCTTCTCTCGGCCATAGATATAGCCAAAGCTACGTGCAATACTTTCCAACAAAGCCTTGGCATCTGCCATGTCATTATAGCCGAAGAAAGTGCGTTGTGCGGCTACATAACTGAGCGCAACGATAGACCCATATTCGTTAATGGCGTCCAATTTCTTGGCGCTTTGTATCATTTTATGGAAAGAAACAGCCGAAATATCGAGCGTCGTGTCCAGCATTTTGTAGTCCAAGTCATCGTAAGTACGATGCTTACGAACGTTGGGTGACATACCGATGGCATGCAACACGAAGTCGATTTTGCCATCAAGAATCTCCATAGACTGCTTGAACACATTCTCCAAGTCGTCCACGCTGGTGGCATCAGCGGGTATTACTTCGCAATGAAGTTTTTCGGATAAGGCACTCACTGTGCCCATTCTCACTGCTACGGGCGTGTTTGATAATGTGATTTTAGCACCTTCTTCAACAGCTCTTTCAGCTACTTTCCAAGCGATAGATCGCTCATTAAGGGCACCAAAGATGATGCCTCTTTTTCCTGATAATAAGTTGTTACCCATATTTCTATATTAAGAGTTTGGCAACAAAGGTACTTAAAAATAATGAAATTGCTGTTTCGCCCTTATCTTTATTGATTCTGCCATCGTTCAAGGAAGACAAAAGTGGTTCACTACTTTTCTCTTAAAAAAGTGGGAAAAATATTATTTTTCGGGCTGTGTTTATTCCGTTAGGAAGCATGGACGAGCCACCATGGATGATGAAGGTGTTTGTTCTTGAATTAGGTTTGCTTGGTTGGGAGAATACAAATGAAATACTCAAAGATATTGAAAAAGTCATGCTTGCGTGCAGTAAGAAATAGGAAATGTGAGTAAGAACGATTTCCCTCATTTCTTATGATCATTATAGATTAGAGATGCAGTATGCAGCAGAAGAGTCTCCCCATTCCCAACCAACATAAGGAACTATCCTTGCTGCTAATTTCTTGATAGGAAGTTTAATATCATTATTACCATAAAAAATGAAAATGTACATAGGAAAGCGAGGTCTCTTTTAGTTCTTTTTTGTAAGAATGTGATAATGCTATCTATGTAACAAATAAGGAGAATTAAATAAAGAGGTCCCATGCCGATAATCATGTTCTTTCCCTTAATACAAGATTGTATTCCAGCTATTATGGCAAAACTGGCGCAAATAAGAAGCATGAGGGTCTTCTTGCTGTTTCTTTCTTTCTCTTTGCAAATATCATAAATTTGAAAAGGTAGTAAAACTATAATGTAGAACCAAACAATCCAATTATTTGATAAAGAAGATAAGAAAGCATACATGATGTTATAGTTGGAGAATTTATATGTCAATAATACTATAAAAAAAATAAAAACTACATATAAGTGATTGATTATTTTTTTCTTCTTATCTCTTTTTTACCTGTTTCTCTTTCGGTTTTAAGGCTTTCTTCTTGTTTTCTAAAGCATTGTCCTTCTTGAATTTGGTGAGCTGTTCTTTCGTTTGATGTGCATTTTGTTTCTGTTGTTCCGCCCATGCATCAATGAAACTACCCCCTTCGGTAGAAACGCCAAAGTCGAGCTCAGGCAATTCTTTTCTTTCCTTTGAACGGTATGGAACCTTGATGATATCCGCCGAATCGATGCGTTCTACCGTCACCATGGCAACGCCGTCGGCGAGTATTCCCAACTCTTTGGCCGCTCCCCACGACAGGTCAATAATCCTTCCTCGTGTGAAAGGTCCCCTGTCAGTTACCTTAACGATGACCTCTTGCTTGTTAGAAGGGTTGGTCACCTTTAATAATGTTCCAAATGGATAGGTGCGATGGGCACACGTCATGCTATCATGATGCAGCCTTTCACCGTTGGCTGTGCGTGTTCCTGTCGCTTTTTTAGAATAATAAGTGGCTTTACCCTTCTGCTTTTGAGCCTGCAGAAAGGTAAA
>ERZ1673749.1790-NODE-1790-length-13079-cov-9.356035_pt1 | contig 13079 bp, 8 predicted proteins | sample MGYA00580204_ERZ1673749 | MGnify/ENA primary metagenome ERZ1673749 (study PRJEB41218, sample SAMN15661745) | gut metagenome | host: Homo sapiens | place: Canada: London | collected 2015-08-20/2019-03-30 | study: EMG produced TPA metagenomics assembly of...
ACCTTGATGTTGTCCATAGGACAAAAATACGAAATGTTTTCTGAAAAAAACAATGTTTCAGTGAATTTGATTAACTTTGTCCCAGAGATTTTTAACTATTCTGATGATTAAACCATACAAAATCATTCTGGCTTCACATTCTCCACGGCGCCAAGAGTTGCTGCGGGGACTTGATGTGAGCTTTGAGGTTAAGGTGAAAGAGGGAATTCCCGAGGATTATCCAGCCGATTTAGACACGGTTGAGATACCCAAGTTTATCGCACAAAAAAAGGCTGCTGCCTACGAAATGGCTCAAGACGAGCTGTTGATTACAGCCGATACGGTGGTCGTGCTGGGCCGACATGTCATGGGTAAGCCTGTGGATGCCGACCATGCCCGACGCATGTTAAGAGAGTTGAGTGGCAAGACGCATCAAGTGGTAACGGGCGTTTGTCTGAAAACGGCATCGGAGCAGCGTGCCTTTTCGGTGGTGACAAACGTGACGTTTAAAGAACTTTCGGATGCTGAGATAGATTACTACATCGAGAAATACCAGCCTTTCGACAAAGCAGGTTCCTATGGTATACAAGAATGGATTGGCTATATTGGTGTAACCAAGCTGGAAGGTAGTTACTTCAACGTCATGGGATTGCCCGTTCAGCGCATTTATGAAGAGTTGAACAAAATGAAGTAACCATCTTCAATACAGCGCTTTAAGGTTGTGATACTTTTCCTTTTAAAAGGTGATTGCGAGTGTGTTTATCACCTTTCTGCATCATGCGTTCTTTCCATTCATGCAAAGTGGTTTTTCAATAGCATTGAGTTTGGTGCTTAAAGTCATTGAGTTTGGTGTCCAAAGTGATAGAGATTGGACGCCAAACTCAATGCTATTAAAATCGATGAGCAGATTGATAGAAAAATAAAACGAAAAACAGTGTTGCTCTTCGTTTTAGCTTCCCATTTACAAGTCACTTTCACTTACATCGAAAGTGTTGATGCTCATGTCGCCTTTTTCAATTCCCATCTTCAACCATTTCATGCGCTGTGCACTGGTTCCGTGGGTGAACAACTCTGGCTGACTGTATCCCTGTGCCTTTTCTTGCAGGTAATTGTCACCTATTTTTTCGGCACAATTGATGGCCTCTTCAATGTCGCCATCTTCTAGTGAATTGTATTCCGCATCATCATAATGGGCCCACACGCCGGCGTAATAGTCGGCCAAAAGCTCCAAGCGCACACTCACCTTGTTGGCTTCAGCCTTGCTCATGCGGCTCATCATGCTATGTCCTTCTGACAAGATGCCCAGCAAATGCTCCACATGGTGGCCCACCTCATGCGCGATGACGTAGGCGTAGGCAAAGTCGCCACTGGCTCCCAATTGGCGTTTCATGGTGGTGAAGAACGAAAGGTCAAGGTACAGCTTCTGGTCGCCCGAACAATAAAACGGCCCTACTGCCGATGTCGCCGAGCCACAGGCACTCTGTACGCCACCCGTATACAACACCAGCGTAGGTGGAGTGTACTTGCGTCCCATCTGCTGAAATACCTTTGTCCATACGTCTTCCGTGCCTGCGAGTATCTGTCTGGAAAACTTTGCCAGTTCTTCCTCTTCTGCCGTGAATTCCCGTTGTTGCGGGGCACGTTCTTCTTGCAAGCCGTTCAGTGCGCCTTGCTGGATGACGTTTCCTATCACGTCACCGAGGTTTCCGCCCGACATAAATGTCATCAGGGCAATGACAACAATGGCTCCTAAGCCTCCGATGCCAGCCTTTGCGCCTCGTCCCATGCGCCGGCGGTCTTCTACATTGTTGCTTTCTCTTCGTCCGTTTAATCTCATTTTGTATGTTGTTTTATGGTTGACTTATTGAATTGAATGACTGACAAATTTAATCATTTATTTGATAACTCCGTCGAAATTGCTCAGGAATGATGTTCCGCTGCGGTAAAATCACCTGTTTTTGCATGATGAGGTCGGTTGAAATACGGCCGCACGCAGCCGAAGTGGGTGTGTTATTTTAGGTTTGCCGCACCCCGATTTATCGGTGTACGGCTCTGCTAACTTCTCGATGTTGGAGGTACGTTACGGTCACAAAGCTGGCGATAAGCACAATAGGTGCATCGTTTCAGTTCGCTGGTGGGTGCGAAGGGGATGGATGGATTGTAGATTTCGCTCAGCAATTGTTGTAGATTTTCCTTGAATTTCGCATCATGCTCCCCAATGTCCAACACCTTTTCCTTCTCTAAAAGTAGTGTCGGATCGTAGTCTTCGCCAGCGGTTTGTTGGATGAAGAGCAGTGCCGGACTTACTGGTAGCTGCGAAGGATTGAGCTGGGGATGGTGCTTGACGATGGAAGCGTATAAGAAAGTTTGTAGATAATAATCCTTGTGCTTCTCTGAAAGCTTTTCATCGGTAAAGATATCGTCCACGTCAACGGGCGTCGATGTCATGGATTTGCCTGTTTTGTAGTCGATGACCCGTATGCGATGCGTGCCGTCGAGGTTGACGATCTCGTCCAGTCGGTCGATGTAACCACCGATGGACAATGAGTGGGAGCCTTGCGCTGTTTCGAAAGTAATTGTCGAACTGACCTTCTCCTCCAGTGACTTGATGACGAAGGGCGCCAGCTTTTCATCAATCTGCAGCAAGCGGTTGAGGTAGTCGATGATGACCCTTCTGTTGATGAGTTGCAGACCATTGTACTCGGGTCGGTAGCCCTTGTTGCTTACATTGAACAATTCTTCGTTAAAAGCCTGGTCTACAAACTGTTCAATGCGCTTTCCTTTCGTTCGCAGGTCATGGATGTCGCTGGCTTGTATGCGTTGGTTTTTCTCCTTCAGATGGGTATAAATCAGTTCTGCGCTGCGGTGAAAAATGTTGCCGAACATGCGGTTGTCGACGGCATCCTCTGCCTCGGGCTCCTTCAATCCTGCGAGAATGTTGTAGTAAAATTGCAACGGGCATCGCAGATAGCGGTTGATGGCGGTGGGAGAGAGCTGCTCCAGTTGGTTCAAGGCCTGCATCACTAGTTCGTTTTTCTCAATCACTTCCGGCCCATGTGTCTCCATGCTTTGCCCGCACAGCATGGAGTATCGTTGGATGGGGTGCCCACTTTCTACCATCATCTGCAACATGAACCTGCTCATTTCGCCCGTGTGGCTAATCTCAGTTGAATTGTTATAGGTAAGCGTCACGTCGCTGGCTCGCTGTATCAAGCGGTGAAAATGGTAGGCATAGATGGCCACTTTGTGCTTCACCGTGGTGAGTCCGTATGCTTCACGCAAGGCATGTGGGATGAAAGACGTGTCGCTCACCCCTTTTGGCATGTTGCCATCGTTGCACGACAGCACGAGCAGGTGGTCGAAATCGAGGTTGCGTGTTTCCAATACGCCCATCACCTGAATGCCTTCCGCGGGTTCGCCGTGGAACGGGATGCTGGTGGCTTGTATGAGTTGGGCCATGAGGCGTTCGAAGGTAGTGAGGTTGATGGTGAGGTCGCCGGCTGCGATTAGGTCTGACAGTCGGTTGATTAAGGTGTACATTCTGAACACCGATTCCTGGAAAAAAGCGTCTTCGTTGTCTCTTCCTTGCTGTCCTATCCGTTTGAGGATATTGAGTATCCATTTGGTAAGCAAGCAGTTGGTTGGGTCGTCATCTATGTCTGTGAACAGAAGGGACAGGCCGTCGTCCATGGAAAGCTCGCTGCGGGTTGGAAAGTAATGCTTCTCGGTGTCGAGATGGGTCAACAATGTTTGGTGATTCTCTGAAATATACTGGGCATACGGATGCCTTAACACGCGCTTGACGGCTGCCAGTCGGTACTTGTCGGTGTTGAGGATGTGGCCGGAGGTTTGCAGCATCAGCAGGACGTTGATGAGTGACGCCACCGGCGATTGCGCCAACGGATAGCCCGTGGTGATGTTGATTTTTCCCGCTTCTGGTGGGATGCAGTGAATCACCGTTTGCAAGAGCTGCTCGTCGCACATCACGATGGCGGTGTTCTTGCCGGCTTCGATGCGCCCTTTTTCACGCAGCCAAGTGGTGATGTAGCGGGCTTGCATGTTCTCGGTGGGAGCCGATAGGTAGGTGATGTCTTTCGGTTGGGTGAACTGCTTGTACAACTCGTCCGACTGGTTGTCAAGCTCATTCGGGAACACATCCAGGTATTGACGGATGAAATGGCCGGCCTCTTGCTTGCCATCTGCCAGGTAATAGCGGTCGAAGTCCCAATAAAACTTGGCCTTACCCATGTCTTTCAGTCGTTTGAAGAGAGCTTGTTCTACTTTTTGCAGCACGTTGAAGCCCACGAAGACATATTGGTCGTATTCAAATTCGATGTCCTCATTCTGTGCCACTTGTCGATAGAGTGCGCCTTCGTAGGCGATTCCCTGGTCTGACAGGCGCTGGTTGAAATCGTGATAGATATCCTTGAAATGGCTCCACAGATTGAGAAAGCGACGCTTGAGTTCAGTATCGTGATCTTCATCAAAGCTCTTGAAAAACGCTTGGAGAATCTTTTTTTGATTCTCAGACAGGTAAGAAATGTCATCAAACTCGTGTATGTCTCGAAGATTGGCAAACACTTTGTCGGCATCAACCATGTTCTTGTCAATGTCATCAAAGTCGGATAGCAACAGTTGACCCCATCCATAGAACTTGTCAAGCGTTTCATCGCTTCCGGTACATGCGTTGAATGATTTGTGCAAGTCACTGATTAATTTGATGGAATCGCCGACGGTGAAGGGAGAATGCCGACGAAATAAGTCGCTGATGGTGATGTAGGACGGACTCCAAATGGGGCGATCTGACAGGCATGCCAACTGCTCGTTCATGAAAAGCGACGCGCGTTTGTTGGGAAAAACCACCGCCACGCGGGATAAATCCTGCCCGAACTTGGCAATCAAGTCTTGGGCTACATATTTTAAAAAGCTGTTTTTCATATCACTTCTTCAATCTTGTTGCTATAAACATACCACAGGTATCCGGTCACATGTGCATGCCCCATCTGGGTTAACAATTGCATGTATTGCTTGACTTGATCGATGTGTTGGAGCTTTGGTTGGCCAAACTTGAAGTCAACTACAATCATCTGTTGTCCATCGGTCATCACCCTGTCTGGGCGATGGGTCATCACTTCTCCTGTCGTAGGATTGACATGCAAGATGCTGCACTCGTTAAATAGTTTCCATTTGCCTGAGAACCAGCTCGCAACCTTGGGGTGATTGAGCCGCTTGTTCAACATCTCTTGCAGTTTTTCTCGGGTCACAACGTCATCGTATAATACGCCATCAAATTCTAATTGCTTCAAGACGGCCTCTGTATCGTCAGCAGTTTTGATTTGAGAAAACAGCTGATGGAGGATGTTTCCCAGTTGGATGTAGCTGGATTGTCTGTCCTCCGGTTCCTCATCTTGGCTGACAAACTCTTTGCTCTGGTTGCTTTGTCTGAATTCAACCATGTTGTCAAAACTCTCTATTTCTATCTTAAGCGTCTTGACAGGCTGCTGAAAGATGTTTTCGGAAGCCTTCTTTGTTTCGTTTTTCGGCGTGGATAGCGTTCCAAACTCCAGGCTGATGGTGTCGTTCTTGTTATCCATGTCGCCCGTGAGAATGCTCCCCGACAGTGCTTTGTGCATCTCTTCCACACTTTCTTCAATTACTTTTGAGCGTCTACCAGCACTCTTTCGTTGGCCAAGGATAAAGAGACTCTTGCCTGCTCTGGTCAAGGCAACGTAGAGTAGGTTGAGGTTATCAACCATGTTTTGCAGATGTTCGTGCTGATAATCGGGTTCGAAGAAAGTGTTTGTCATGCTTTTCTCCGAGAAATCTATTGGTATGAGAGGCAGTTGACAGAAGGGTTCAGCATCCGTTCTGCACCATAATGTGTACCTTCTTTCAAGCTGCCAGTCACAGAAAGGAATAATGACATGGTCGAATTCCAGTCCCTTACTCTTGTGAATGGTCAGTATTCTGATGCCATCAAAGCCATCACTTTGAATGGTTTTGTCATGCAATGTCTCGTTCCACTGCTCCAGAAAGTTGTCCAATCCAGTGATGTTGTCAGTCAAATATTGATTCAGCAAGTCATAAAACTCGCAGATGTACGCGCTTTGATCTTTGAGTGTGTCGAGTTGAAAGATGGCAAACAAACGTTCAACCAAATCGATTGGTGGTAAGGTTAGTAATGAATCGGCCTGTTGTGTGAATTCTTTCGGAAGCCAATCTGTAACGTCTTTCCCTTGAATGAATAAGTCGTTGTCGTCCAGTTTGTTGTTAAGTATTCGCTTTTGATATACTTTTGATAGATTAGCCAAGGCGATTTTGTCTTCCGGATGCATGAGACAATGCAAGGCATCTATCAACAGATTGACCGCAATGGATGAGTCCAAACGGAATGCTTCGTCAGATACCAGGCGTATTTCCGGCATGCTTTCCATCAGTGCATCAGCGATGATGGGTATCTCTTTGTTGTTGCGAACCAGGATGGCGATGTCTTTTTGCCGTACTCCTTGCCCCTTCAGCGTAGTGATGATTTGTGCGATTTCGGTCACCATCAGGTTATCATAGTCTTCTTTTGGAAAGAGTTTGATGTTGGCAAAGCCTGTCCTGCTCTTCTCATCAGGCGCTTTTTGGCACACGTCCTCGTACGCTTTCTTTACTTGTTCGGCTTCTTCAGGGTTGTCTGTGGCCAGTGCTTCATACTCTTTTCGTGCGACAATCGTGAAAAATGTGTTGTTGAAATCAATGATGTTCCTCTCTGATCGGCGGTTTACGTCAAGTTTAAGAGTTTCGAGTAGATGACCTTGTGATGGAAACTCCTGCTCAATGTTGTTCAACAGTCGCCAATCACCAGAGCGGAACCGATAGATGCTTTGTTTGACATCGCCCACGATGAGACCTGTACCATCAGCGTGACTGATGACTTCTTTCAATAGAATCTTGAAGTTTTGCCATTGGATGGTGCTGGTATCTTGAAACTCATCAATCATGATGTGTTTGAGTTGTGTGCCTATCTTTTCAAAGATAAAGGGCGAGTCGCTGTCCTCAATAAGTTTGTTTAGCAACAACTGTGTGTCGCTGAGCAAGAAGCTGTTCGAGTCGGCATTCAGTTCTCTTACCTTCTTCTCAATGCTCCCGAGCAGTCTTAGCTGGTTGAGATGTCGCAAGATGAGTGTTGCTGTGCGGAAAGGAACGAGTAGTTGTCTTCGTCTTTGTTCTGTGGTGTTCAACAAGTTGGTGAGCTCTGTAGCCAACATCATCAACCCCTCATCTTTTTGATCGCCCTTTCTCAACCACTCTTCCGGTGCATCCGCAGCTTTCTGTGCCGTGGCGTTGAACAGCTTGTCGTCGTCATATTTACCTGAACTGAGCTTGATGAAGTAGCCTGCGGCTCCCGTCTTCCCCTTCTTTAAATCATCGATGGAAGCCTGATGTCGGTTGAGTGTTTCGTTGAAGGCTTCCCCCATTTTACTGAATTCTGCTGATGCTCGATCTCGGATGTTTCTCAATTGCTTGGTATATTGCACAAAGAAGTTGTCTTGACTCAGTACGTTTTCCAGTTCATCGCGATGCGCTTTATACACATCCTTAAAGATGTTCGAACCAAAGTCCTTGATTTCTCCAATGACATTCCATGACTTGTCGTCAGAGATGTTTTGCCGGATGTATTCGTATATCCATCTCAAGAGTTTGTCGTTTGGCTGCAATTCTTCAATCAACTCATCTACTGCCTTCTCTTTCACTTGCTTATCTCTCAGCTCAATTCTTAGATTTGCCGTGAGATCAAGTTCCCTTGCCAGGTTTCTCAACACGCTTTGAAAGAAAGCATCAATGGTTTCTACCCTGAAATAATTGTAATTGTGCAGCAACTGTCCCAATGCTTTTTGCGCCCGTTCACGGATTTTATTGCTGGGAAAGGGGATGGATTCTTGTATCTTGTGTAAATAACTATCAGAGTCGGGCAAGCCATGAGCGATGCCATACAGCTGGCTCAAGATGCGCATCTTCATTTCTTCCGTCGCCTTGTTGGTAAAGGTAACAGCCAAGATGGAACGGTAGGCGTCGGGATTTTCAATGACACGCTTCATGTACTCAGTGGCCAGTGTGAAGGTTTTGCCGCTTCCCGCACTTGCTTTATACACCGTGAGCGATGGTTGTTGGTCTGAAAAGTTGTTCGTTGCAGTCATGTTTTGAGTTTTACCATTGTCTGAATAGTTCGAAACCAAACTTAAATCCAAAGTTTCTGTATTTGCCGTTGATGGTCGAAACAAATGCTCCAACAGAGGCCAATCGCGTCTTGAAAGCATAACCCAGTTCGATATAAGGATGGGCCTGCTTTGCGTGTAAAGCACTGAAATATAGTCTTTCTCGCTCTATGAAATGTCCCGCGAATGGTACCCAGGCAAGTATTAAGAAAGGTGACTCGTATGTGAAGTTGGCTCTCGCATAATAATGAGATGAGTTATACAGGTCTGAATCCAGCAGTTCGAACTCGCCTGACCAATCGTCTATCCATCCATCGGGGAGGAACGTCTGTCTGAAGTTCTCAAAATCCACAAAGTAATCATTGCTGGAGCGATGGGTATAAAAACCGCCTCCCAAGCGCATGGACAGGCTCTGCACGTTCCACAAGGGCAAGATGTACTGACCGTCAAATTCCCAACGCGTGTACGGCACGTTGGTGTTCGCCAACTTATTGAGGCTTTGTTCGTAGCTGGCGGTCAGGGTAGGACCCGCATATCCCCAGGGTCTATACTGCACTTGCAGCTTTGGGGCGAGAGAAGAATACACCCTAGGCTTGTTGATGAGGACGAATCCCTCTTTGTGTACGGCGGAACGGTGGTGGAGAATCAGTCCGGCTTGGAAACCAATGTGCTTGGACAGGTCATAATTGGTAAAACAATCCCAGTAAGTATCTTTGAACTCATCCAATTGCATGCCCTCCCAAATGGGATTGTTGTCGGTGGCCAAGTTCAGCTCGTTTACCAGTCTTCTGTTTTTGATACGGCGACCACCGGATAGGGTAGTTTTCAGGTATGCGTTGTGTTGTTTGTCAAAATAATAGATGAGTGGCGTCCAAAAATAAAACTGTTTGAGTTTGAAAGAATAGCCGGCTTTGAACTGAAGCCAAATGTCACTATTGTTCGTAAACTTGTATCCGCCGCGAATATTAAACTTATAATAAAATCCCTGGTTGTTGCTGTATCCCATGAAGAGAGGGTTCAAGATGGGGTTGATTCTAAAATATCCCTGTTGGTCTGGCCCGAATTTTTGATTGATATGCGTCAGCACATTTTCCCCAATCATGTCCCACAAAATGGTTTTCAGTTTCATTCGTTTGCTGGTTGGCGAAAGACTGTCAATCTTTGTCGTGTCCTTCTCGGCAGTTTCTCTTGCCTTCACAATCCTGCCGTAGATTAGTTTTTCATACGAGGTGAGCGGCTCTGGTCTCAACTGTTTCATCTTGTTCATATCATGGTCGTCTTCCATGTGGTCATCAACAGGTTTGGGCAGATTGTAAGCCATGGTGTAATGAGCTTTGATGTCATTGCCCAGAAACAGGAAACGAGCATCCAAGTTGCATTTCTCCGGGCGTATAGCTTGCATGGTACCGCTACCCATTTTGATGAAAAGCCTGAATTGTATCATGTCGTATTCACCCGCCAGCCTCACTTGTATGATGCGGCCGTCATGGGGCGTTACGATGGCCACCCCGTTAACCAGAAGCGTGTTTTTCAGCTTGGGCTTGAACCTCAGTCGGATAACACTGTCAGATTCCTGCTCTAAGCTGTATTTGTAATATATTTTGTTCTGCTTGTTGAAGGGTGAAAGAATGTTTTCACCAATCATGGTCACGTCGTATATGTTGGGCGTGAGATAGCTCATCAAGGTTGGCATGGCAACGTGTCGGCGGGGAATGGTGGACAGTGACAGCAGCTTTTTTGTAGTAAAGTCGCCAGAAGGCAGTAACGACACTTCGTTGAAACTTTCCTGTACATATTCCCGTCTGCCGCCATGGGCCACCGCATACATGGTAGGTACGGCCATGAGGAATACATTGCGCTTGTTCACACGCAACGAAGACTTGATGTAAGCATAGCTGGTGGTGTCGGCAACTCGCCTAATCTCGATGTTTTGCGGGTAGCTGAAAACACGGTGCAACAAAGTGTCGAGTTTACTTTTTGCAGACCATACTTCCTGTGGCAATGCGAGGCAGGGAAGTATTAACATCACTACTTTCAACAATGCTGTTCTCACCAAGGACAAAGGTACGATAACCTTGGCAAAAAAACGAAGGATTGGTTAATTTCTTATCGGCATTTTTTATTCATCTGCGGATGGAAAAAATTCCATACGAGTGATGGCAAATAGCAGAAGGTACCCTGCAATTTGCGCTCGAGCAGGATTATCCATAGTTGGCTCCTTTGCCGTTTTCATTTTTTATCTCTCCCCATTATTTCTGACAACTCAAAAAACTTGGACGCACAATGATATTGTGAAAATTGTCTTAAAAAATGACAATAAATTGGCTGTTGCAAAATGATGAAATAGAAAAAATCGATAGGCATTCGGGATGCAGAAAAGGAGTAAATCATCAACTTTTACGTCATTTGGGTGTAAAAGCATGGAGTTTTTCTTGTAAAGTGTATGAGTTTGCTCTTTAATAAGCATGCGTTTGGTGCGTAAAAGGTATTATATAACAGCACTAAAGTACCCTTTTAGCAGTGTAAACGAGCGATAAATCACCTTGAAAATCACTTTGAAAATCGTAAAATACTGACAATTAACACATTGCGTTTTTCGCTCATTTTTGCGATATTTTCATCTTTGGACGTCTTCATGGAAAATACGCGAAGCACAGCGCATCATTTGTTAAGAAAAATTTAACAAATTCATTACCGAACATCATCATCCCCCTGCGAGGCATGAAGGCCAAAAGTTCTTAAAATATTGAAATATAGTGGTAAAATAAATATAAAATGGTAGGTAACTTTCGCTTCTGTGTCATTATTGTTGTATTTTTGCGTTCAGTTTAAAAATTGAATAACAACACAATTATGGCAGAAGCTATTGATATTCGTGAGTTAAACATGCGGATAGAACAACAGAGTGGTTTTGTGACCGACCTTGTTCGAGGTATGGATCAAGTCATCATCGGTCAAAAACATTTGGTTGATTCTTTATTGATTTCCTTGCTCAGCGATGGACACATCTTGTTGGAAGGTGTTCCTGGATTGGCCAAAACACTGGCCATCAAAACGCTGGCCCAATTGATAGAAGCAGACTACAGTCGAATTCAGTTTACCCCCGACTTGTTGCCTGCCGACGTGATTGGTACCCTGATTTATTCGCAGAAGGAAGAGAAGTTTCAAGTGAAAAAGGGTCCGGTGTTCGCCAACTTCGTCTTGGCAGATGAGATTAACCGAGCACCAGCAAAGGTGCAGAGTGCCTTGCTGGAAGCCATGCAGGAACACCAGGTGACTATCGGTGAAAACACCTTTAAGTTACCTAATCCGTTCTTGGTGATGGCCACGCAAAACCCCATTGAGCAAGAAGGTACTTATGAACTCCCCGAAGCTCAGGTAGACCGTTTCATGCTGAAGGTGGTCATTGATTATCCTACCTTGGAAGAGGAGAAACTCATCATCCGTGAGAACCTTCAAGGCGCCATGCCGCAGGTTACCGCAGTGACCACTGCCGAGGAAATTCTCAAGGCTCGTACCATTGTCAACGAAGTGTATATCGACGAAAAAATTGAACAGTATATCGCTGACATCGTTTTTGCTACCCGATATCCCGAGCGTTATCAACTGCTTGAACTGAAAGACATGATTACGTTCGGCGGTTCGCCGCGCGCATCGATTAACCTGGCCAAGGCTGCCCGCGCATACGCCTTTATCAAACATCGCGGATACGTTGTTCCTGAAGATGTGAGAGCTGTGGCACACGACGTGCTGCGTCATCGCATCGGATTGTCGTACGAGGCTGAAGCCAGCAACATGACATCAGAGGAAATCGTGTCGAAAATCATCAATAAGATAGAAGTGCCCTAAAGCGGGACGAGGAACAACTTGCACAGACAGTCGCGTCTGATGAGAAACAACCCTGAAGGGCATGGTTCTACTGGATGAAGAATATGGATACAAGTGAAATCTTAAAAAAGGTAAGGAAAATTGAGATCAAGACTCGCGGACTGAGTCAGAATATCTTTGCAGGGCAGTATCATACTGCCTTCAAAGGGCATGGTATGGCTTTCTCGGAAGTGAGAGAATACCAGTTTGGGGATGATGTCCGTGATATTGATTGGAATGTCACCGCCCGCTTTAACCGTCCCTACATCAAGGTGTTTGAAGAGGAACGCGAGCTCACGGTGATGCTGCTCATCGACGTCTCCGGCTCTTTGGATTTTGGAACTAAGAAGCAAACCAAAAGAGAGATGGCCACTGAGATTGCTGCCACACTTGCCTTCAGCGCCATACAGAACAATGACAAGATTGGTGTAATCTTCTTTTCAGACAGAATAGAGAAATATATCCCGCCCAAGAAAGGGCGCAAACATATTCTGTACATCATACGCGAGATGTTGGATTTTGAGCCAGAGAGCAAGAAAACAGATGTTGCCATGGCCATAGAATACCTCACGCGAATGATGAAACGACGCTGCACGGCCTGTGTGTTAAGCGACTTCTACATCCAGCACGATGCTAAGGAGTACAATCGCTTCGAGCATGCCATGAATATCGCAAACCATAAACACGACATGGTTGCCGTGCAAATATACGACCCACGCGCCAAAAACCTGCCAAACATTGGCCTGATGAAAATATGTGACGCTGAGACGGGGCATGAGATGATTATAGACACCTCGTCGGCAAAACTGCGCCGCGCCCATACAGCTTATTGGATGGAACGCAATGCCCAACTTAAGCAAACGTTTGCCAAAAGTGGGGTAGACTGGACGAGTGTGGCAACGGATGAGGACTATGTGAAGGCCATGATGCGACTATTTGCACAGCGTGGCGTTTAACAAGCTTGTCTGTGGTGGGCGAACCATCTATCTGGTGTGTAAATACCATATAAGAATGAATGTAAACATAAAATAT
>ERZ1673749.1794-NODE-1794-length-13055-cov-10.686077_pt1 | contig 13055 bp, 10 predicted proteins | sample MGYA00580204_ERZ1673749 | MGnify/ENA primary metagenome ERZ1673749 (study PRJEB41218, sample SAMN15661745) | gut metagenome | host: Homo sapiens | place: Canada: London | collected 2015-08-20/2019-03-30 | study: EMG produced TPA metagenomics assembly of...
CGCTATCTGATTTCGTCCGAACTTGAAAAAGAATCCCTACGATAAATCTTTATTTCGTCCCCTATATCCCTTGACATCTCCCTTTTTATTCTGCAAAATAGTAAGAAGAGTCTTTCGAGATTCTACTTATTATAGAAGAAAAAGAGGTCATTTAGATGGAAGAAATCATACAGTTTTTAGCTGGGATTTTGAATAGAGAGTTTATTCGTGCGGTGTTTAGTAACCCGCGAGTAAAAGATAATGTAGTTAAGGCAAAGCTTCGACCGATGGAACAGAAGGGGGAGCTTTTATTTCAGTTAGAGTCTTTCACAAAGACTCAGGCATTTCATAAGAATCTGACGGTAGAAGAGACAAAAGATGAGCTTGCGAAATTGTTGGAAGAGTTTCGTCAGGTTCAGGTTGAGACGGTGAGTGAGGATATCACGGTATTGATCAGTAAGAAAGGAAAAGCAACGATTAAGAGAAAGCGCAAGAAGGTGCAGGCGAAAGCTGCGGATCTGTCTCATAACAGGAAGAAAAAATATATTCTGGAGGAAGGGATTGCAGTTCCGTTTCTTCAGGATCTTGGAGTTATGACACAGGATGGAAAGATTGTGCGGACGAAGATGGATAAGTTCCGTCAGATCAATCGTTTCCTGGAGTTTGTTGAGGACATTCTGCCGCAGCTTGACAAGGACAGAGAGCTTACACTTCTGGACTTTGGATGTGGAAAATCATATCTTACATTTGCAATGTATTATTACTTACACGAGTTAAAAGGATATGATATTCGTATTATCGGATTAGATCTGAAGACAGATGTGATTCTGCATTGTAATGAGCTGGCAAAGAAGTATGGATATGAGAAGTTGACATTCCTTGTTGGAGATATTGCGGATTATGAAGGTGTGGATCAGGTTGACATGGTTGTGACGCTTCATGCGTGTGATACAGCTACAGATTATGCACTTGCGAAAGCGGTTGGCTGGAATGCGAAAGTGATTTTGTCTGTTCCATGTTGTCAGCATGAGGTGAACAAGCAGCTTGAAAAGCAGAGAAATCTGCATTCAGGCAAGATGAAATCGAAGACGGAAGTTATGGAAGTTTCAGAAATGCTGGGAGATCAACTAGCTTCCATGGAAGAAGTGCTCGGACCAATTATGGATTATGGATTGTTGCGAGAGCGTTTTGCAGCACTTGTGACAGATGGACTTAGAGCAAAGCGTCTGGAAAGCGAGGGATATGAAACTCAGGTATTAGAATTTATTGATATGGAGCATACGCCGAAGAATATTCTGCTGCGTGCAGTGAAAAAGGGGAGTCCTGCAGCAAAGAGCAGAAAAGAGGCAGAGGATTGTGAAAGATTTTTGAAGATTCAGCCAACATTAGGTATGCTTCTGGCAGAGCAAAAGGGAGATAAATAATGAAAAAAAGGGTAATAAAGATTGCCGCACTGGTTGTTCTTTTTGCGGCTGTGCTGGTGATCAGTAATGTGATACTGAACCGTGGAAATGATGATCAGGTTGTGGATATGGGAGATGCCACGTTACCTAGAGTCTCATTTATGATGGGGGGACAGAAGATAAATGCGTTGTCTGGTTATGTAAATGATATGGATATTGCCGCAATGCGAGATACCATTACACCATTAGAGAGTGATGGTACACTGAAGATGCAGATTGAGAAAAATGATAACCAGATCCGGGAGATCAGTTACAGTGTATATTCTCTGGATGGAACAGAGACATATGATAAAGGAACTCTAAAGTCTGCAGAAAGCGAAGATGTCACATTAAAGCTGGGGAAATCACTTGGAGATAAAATCCAGGAGGCAGTACTTCAGGTTTCGCTTGTGATCGGCGAGGAGAAAGAGACAAGGAAAGTTAATTTCTATACCAGAATTGAGAAAGCAGATGATATTACAGCATCACAATGTCTTACATTTGCACAGGATTTTCATACGAAAGCATTTAATAAGACGGATGTAGATTCATTGAATATTTACTTGGAACCTGGAGATGAGAGTGACAATACAACTTATCAGACAGTCAATATCCATTCAGATATTTCTCATATTCAGTGGGGAACTATGCAACCACAGTTGCTTGGTGATGTGCGTTGGAGTATAAAGGAAAGTAATAGTGTGTATACCTCTCTCCTTGCGAATTACAGAGTTTCCTGCGTGGATGATGCCGGTGAAAATGCAGTTTATGATATTAAAGAATTTTTCCGTGTGAGAATCGCAGGAACTACAATTTACCTGTTGGATTACAATCGTGATATGCAGGAAGTATTCAGTGAGAACAGAAGTGTGATCGATGAAAACGGAATTCTGCTCGGCGTTACACCTTCAGATGTTCCGTATGAGACAAATGAGAAAGAAACGATTGCAGCATTTGTGGAGTCCAGAAACCTTTGGATGTACAATAAGAGTTCGAATGAATTATTAAATATTTTCGGATTTGCAGATGCAGATACGACAGATGAAAGGAATCTGAATGATCAACATGCAGTTCGTATCATCAGTATGGACAACAGTGGTAATCTTGCATTTGCTGTGTATGGATATATGAATCGTGGCGAACACGAAGGAGAAGTCGGTGTCGGAATCTATTATTTTGATGTAGAGAGAAATCTGATCCAGGAGAAAGCATTTATACCAAGTAAGAAGTCCTATGCAATCGCAGCGGATGAGCTTGGCAAGATGGTTTATTATAATCATGCGGAAGAGCAGTTATATGTTTTGGCAGACGGAACTTTGTATCAGGTAGATCTGAAAAAGAATAAACAGACAACACTTGCAGAGAATCTTAAAGAAGGACAATATGCGGTTTCTGATGATGGACATCTGATGGCATATCAGTCAGAAGGAGATAAGAGTGGCGGAACAGTGATTCAGGTAATGAATCTAAGCAGTCTGGAGACGAATACTGTTGAGGCAGCAAGCGGAGAAAAAATTAGTCCACTTGGATTTGTCAATGGTGACTTTATTTATGGAAAAATGAAATCTGAGGATGCAGGAAAGAAAGCTTCTGGAGAATCGATCACTCCAATGTATGAATTGGAAATCCGTAATTCTAAGAACAAAAAAGTTGCCAGCTATTCCTTTGTTGATAAAGGCATTTATATTTCTGATATTTTAATTGATGATAATATGGTAACACTGAATCGTGTAGAGAAAAGCGGGGATATTTACAACGTTACTTCACAGGAGTTTATTACGAATAATGAGGAACGCAAAGATACGGCGATTAAAACAGAAGTATATACAACAGCACTGATGGAAAAACAGATGCGGATTACATTTGCAGAGGGAGCAGGAGATAAGAGCGTGAAAGTGATCCGGCCGAATCAGCTGGCATCAAAGAATGAACTTGAGATGGTTCTTGCTGATAACAGCGAAAGTGTGAAATACTATGTCTATGGGGTCGGTGAACTGGCAGGAATTTACGATAAAGCTTCTTATGCCATTCAGAAAGCACAGCAGATTTCAGGAGTTGTGATCTCTTCTGACCAGAAATATGTCTGGGAGAAAGGCAATCGAGATCTTGCGTATTCGATAGAGGATGTTGCTCTTTTAAAAGAAGGAGAAGAGACATCACTTGAAGCATGTGAGCGTTATATGAAGACATATGATGCTCAGAAAGTAGATCTGACAGGATGCACGCTGGATCAGGTACTCTACGTGATCAATAGAGGATGTCCGGTGATTGCACTTACAAGTGCAGATCATGCAATTCTTCTGACAGGATATACGAAGAATGATATTACTTATATCGATCCTGAAAATGGAGAGTCACAGACAGTTTCCATCAGTGAGATGGAAGGAATGGTTTCCGGAAGCGGAAATACATTTATTGGTTATATCAAATAGAATATGTAACTGTTCAGAGCCAAGCAAAATTTCAAAAACAGGTATAAAATGCTTGCATTTTTAAAACTGTTTTTGAAATTTTATTTGGCGGATACGCCACACCGACGAAATGCGTAGCATTTTGGAGGTTGGCTCTGAACAGTTACTAGAAAATGGAATAAAAACGACAGGTTCTTCAATAGTTCAAATGAAGATCCTGTCGTTTTTAGGTTACATAAGAAAAATCTATAAAGCTTTTTTAAAGATAATTCCTCGATATTTGTTAAGTGCTCCGTAAAGAATCAGACCAAGCACACCGGCGGAAATCACTTCTCCGACACCAACTGTCAGCATCATGAAAGGAATCGGAAGTGGAACCATATAAGCGTATTTTAATACAAATGGAACCACGATGATGTTGGCAACAACCGGAGGAACAGGGGCAAGGAATTTGCTCTTGTTTCTTAAAGACCATGTAAAGATGGCACCAATCAGTGTTGCAAGGCTGCCGAAGATAATGTCAGGCAGGATCGCACCTCCAAGTGTGTTTCCGATGAGGCATCCTACAAATAATCCAGGGATTGCAGCCGGAGTAAATACCGGGAGGATCGTCAGTGCTTCCGCAAAACGGATCTGCACCTCTCCAAAAGCCAGTGATGCACCGACAACAGTCAGTACGACATAGATGGCAGCAATCATGGCTGCCTGTGCCAGGTAAAGCACTTTGTTACTTGAGTTTTTCATTATTCAGTTCTCCTTTAGTTTTGTTTTACGAGTGGAAGGTCACGAACACTCGATTCATTTTCGCGCAGCAATGAGTCAGGCGGCCATGATTGCATGGACATTTGACGAATGCCGCGGAAGGCATATACAGTAAGTATATGACCTTACGCCGGAAATCGGCGAAACCCTTGTAAGACCTTGTTTTTTCGGGTTTGGTAACGGGTGATAGTATAGCATGAAAAGCCGGGAAAAGCAACCTTAATGAAAAATTAAACTTAATTAAGAATTATAAAGCTACTGTAACCAAGCCGGATATGATAGACTATGAGTTGTGTAAAATATAATTCATGGAGAGGGAAAATGAGCAGAATATACAACGCCTTAATTGAACTTGTTGCAGCAGCAGTTTTTATAATTCCGCTTTGGGGTATATATGAGAAGTTTTTCTTTCAGAGCTGGAAACGAACGATGGTTTATATGATATTTGGATTTTATCTGACAGTAGTACTAGCATTAGTGGGATTCCCGAATATTACGATGCTGCAAATGGAGTTTACAGTGAATCTGATTCCGTTTATTTATATGTTGTCAGATCTTGTTAATGCGTGTTTAAATGTGCTTTTATTCGTTCCGTTTGGTTTCTTTTTACCAATGTTATGGAAAGAATTCAGAAGTATAAAACGTGTTGCCCTGGCAGGAATCGTTGCAACGTTTTTTATTGAAATTTCTCAACTTTTTACTGGCAGAGCAACTGATATAGATGATATCATTACAAATAACATCGGTACTTTGATCGGCTACTTTACTGTGCGTTTTGTAACCGAAAACTTTACAAAGCGAACTTTATCAGATTCAAAAATAAATGATTTTTATTTGATTTGTAGTTCAGTAGGTGTTATTATGTTTTTCTTACAGCCATTTGTCTCAACATGGTTATGGGGAATACTTTTACGATAAATCCGGATATCAGTTTCAATAAGGAGGAACTTATAAGTGGCTAAACATATTGATTAATGTGGTTAAATGTACCTACGGAGGTATTATTATGAACACATCAAATATCACAAATTATAAACCAAAAGATTTTGCTGAATTAATAGGTGTTTCTGTGAAAACATTACAGCGTTGGGACAGGGAAGGAATTCTAGAGGTAAATCGGACTCCAACTGATAGGCGTTATTATGCTTACGACCAATATCTTCAATTTAAAGGCATAAAACCAAAAAAATATACGCCAAGTAGTTATTTATGCAAGAGTTTCTACAAAGAATAGAAAGGGATGAAGAAATTGTTAAAGAGCTTCAAGACAGAAATCAATCCCACATCAGAGCAGAAAATCAGGATTCACAAGACCATAGGCACTTGCCGATATGTCTATAACTTCTACCTTTGTCACAATAAAGCCTTGTATGATAAAGGTGAAAAGTTTATGACTGGTAAGAGCTTTAGTGTATGGCTTAACAATGAATACATTCCAAATAATCCTGATAAAGCATGGATTAAGGAAGTGTATTCAAAAGCCGTGAAAAGATCCATTGAAGACGGATGTACTGCTTTTACAAGATTTTTTAAACATCAGAGTGATTTTCCTAAATTTAAAAAGAAAGGTAAATCAGATGTAAAAATGTATTTCGTTAGAAATAACCCAAAGGATTGCGTGTGTGAAAGGCATAGACTTAAGATTCCAACTTTGGGTTGGGTCCGCATCAAAGAGAAAGGATATATTCCAACAACAAAAGATGGATATGTAATCAAAAGCGGTACAGTTTCAATAAAAGCTGACAGATACTATGTTTCGGTTCTTGTAGAACTGCCGGATAACAAGACAGCTGATAATTCCAATGAAGGAATTGGCATTGACCTTGGATTAAAGGATTTCGCCACTGTTTCTAATGGTAAAACTTATAAGAACATTAACAAATCAGCAAAATTAAAGAAACTTGAAAAACAACTTATTCGAGAACAGAGAAGTCTTTCTCGAAAATATGAAAATTCACAGAAAGGAGAGTCCACTCAAAGAGCGAATATACAAAAACAAAAGCTCAAGGTACAGAAACTTCATCATAGGATAGATAATATCCGCACCGACTACATTAACAAAACAATCGCAGAGATAGTGAAAACCAAACCATCCTACATTACGATTGAAGATTTAAATGTAAAAGGCATGATGAAAAACAGACATCTTTCAAAAGCAGTTGCGTCACAGAAGTTTTATGAGTTTAGAATAAAACTTCAAGCTAAATGCACCGAAAATGGAATTGAACTTCGTGTGGCAGACAGATGGTATCCATCTTCTAAAACCTGCCATTGCTGCAAAAATATCAGGAAAGATTTAAAACTTTCAGATAGAATTTTTAAATGTGATTGTGGTTATATCGAAGACAGAGATCTCAATGCTGCACTCAATTTGAGAGATGCTATGACTTACAAAGTTGCATAAATAAACGCAAACGTAGGTATGTACCGAAGGCTATTTCGGGAATTTACGACTGTGGAGTGTACAAGAACTTGTGAGTAGATATGATTTCGGTTAATCCAAAGCATACACGATAAAGCAGTAAGTAGAACTCGTGAGGGTCTACATTATCTCGATGTGAGTATATTTAATCACATTTTGAGTGGCAGTGAGCGAACATGACATTACAGCAATTAACCTATTTAGTTACGGTTGCGGATTGTGGGAATATTACGGAGGCTGCAGAAAAGCTTTTTATTTCACAGCCGTCGCTTAGTGCAGCAATTCATAATCTTGAAAAAGAGATGGGAGTGACTGCATTTACAAGGTCTAACAAAGGCGTTACTGTTACAAGAGAAGGCGAAGAGCTATTGTCTTTTGCAAGGATGCTCTTAGAGCAGGCTGACAATATGAAAGAACATTTTGGAAATGGAGAGAGAAGAACACCGAAGTTTTCTGTGTCTTGTCAGCATTATTCATTTGCGGTAAATGCTTTTGTTGATCTGATCAAAGAATATGATGCAGACCAGTATAGTTTTATTATAAGGGAGACACAGACGGGCGAGATCATTGAAGATGTGGCAAGCGGAAAAAGTGAGATTGGGGTTCTTTATCTTTCGGAACACAATGAAGATGTGATTCTGAAGCTGATAAAGAATAATCAGTTGAAATTTGAGGAAATGTTTGTTGCAGAACCGCATGTATTTATCTGTAAAGATCATCCACTGGCAGAAAAAGAAATGATTTCCATGGAAGATTTACGACCATATCCGTATCTTGTTTATGAACAGGGAAATAATAATTCGTTTTATTTTTCAGAGGAATTTATAAGCATGCTTGATTTCCCGAAGAGTATACAGGTGAGAGACAGGGCGACCTTATTTAACCTGGTGATCGGATTAAACGGATTCACAGTAAGCAGTGGTGTGATCGACCAGAAATTAAATGGAAGCAGTATTATAGCGAAGCCATTAGATGTTGATAAAACGATGAGGATCGGTATTATTAAAAAGAAAAATATTATTTTCAGTCGTTATGCATCTTATTATGTAGAGGCGCTGAGAAGGCATTTGTAAAAAATAAAGAGCAGGGATTTCGTCATAATGAAATCCCTGCTCCTTCTTTTACTAGCAGAAGAATTCTTTTGCAGCTCGTACCAGATACTCAGTATCTTTCACACCTGCAGTCTCATAAGGGGAATGCATTGCCAACTGAGGAAGTCCGATGTCAACGGTATTGAGCGCAACCTGAGTGTTGGAAATATTTCCAAGGGTAGAGCCACCGGCCATATCAGAACGGTTTGTAAATGTCTGAACCGGAACATCTGCCCGCTTACATAGGTCGCGGAACATGGCAGCAGATACGGCGTCCGTACAGTACTTCTGGTTTGCATTGAATTTCAACACGATTCCTTCGTTCAGGTAAGGACGGTTTGTCGGATCTGCTTTTTCTGTATAGTTTGGATGAACCGCATGAGCATTATCCGCAGAGACCATAAAGCTGTCTGCAAGATGGACACGATAATCTTCTCCATCATATCCAAGTGCTTCGTGAACACGGATCAGTGTGTCAAAAAGGAACGTGGATGCGGCGCCCTGTTTTGTACCGCTTCCAACTTCTTCATTATCTAGAACACAGTGTACAGCCATACAGTCTTTTTTCTCACCGGAAAGAAAACCTTGAAGTGATGCGAAGGCACACTGCAGGTCATCAAGTCTGCCGCTGGAAATGAATTCTTCAGAAGCCCCCCAGATGGAACCTTCCTGTCGGTTATAAAGGAATAGATCATGTCCAAGGATTTCATCTTTTTCTACCCCGGCAGCTTCAGCAATCTGTTCCATAAAAGTTCCTTTAGGAGAACCACAGCCATAAAGTGGGAGAAGATCTTTTTGTGCGTTGTAGTTGTAACCGCTATTGATCTCACGGTTCATGTGAATCGCGAGATTCGGGATCATAACAAGATCCCGGTCAATATTGACGAGTTTGCTCGCGAATTGTCCGTTTGTCTTATCTTTTATTATAACGCGTCCGGCAACAGAGAGCGGACGGTCAAACCAGGGTGCACAGAGCATGCCACCATATTTTTCTACATTTAATTTCACATAATGTTTTTCTACTTCGATCTCCGGATTCTCTTTGATCTTAAAGGTCGGAGAATCACTATGACTTGTCAGAATGTGCATCTTATCAATACCATTTTCCGGAATTGTAAACGCAATCAGGGAAGAGTCATTTCGTGTAACAAAATAGTGTTTGCCGCATTCTATATTCCAGCGTTCATTTTCTTTTAATTCAGTAAAATGAGCTTTGAGAAGTTCGTTTTTCATCTGTGCAACAGCATGAAAAGCTGTCGGACTTTTTTGGAGAAATTTTAATAGTTCTTGAGAAACTGAATTGTTCATAGATATTTCCTTCTTTCAATTTGTTTAAACAATCGATTTTGCTGATCTATTTACCTTTTAGGATAGGGCAAATTGAAAAGAATTACAAGGCAGAAAAAAGCAGGTAAAAAAACTTTTTTATTTCGGAAGAATTTCACAACATACTGTCTTAAAATGTGCTATAATCTAATTTGGAATGTCAGAGATTCCATTGGAGGAGTACGAATGAAAAAAATATCTTTGAAAATAAAATTAACACTAAAATATACAGGGTGTATATTCGTGGCAACAGGCATTGCGTTGTTTCTTGCTACAGCGATAAGTGGAACAGATGCGCAGTCAGCAAAAGCGATGGCGAAGGTGGTACTTCCAATCGTTTTCATCGCATCTCTTGCAATTGGGTACTTTCTGGTAAGAGAGGCTCTGAAACGGACTGCAGACCTGGCAGAGTCAGCGGCGGAAATCTGTAGAACAAAAGATTTCTCCAGACAGTTGGAACTGGAAGAATCTGATGCGGAATTGGAGAGACTGCAGCTGACATTGAATAAATTACTTGAGGATGTGCGCGAGGAGGGACATTTTGCAGAAAATGTTGTACAGGAGATGTGGATGCCGGTCAGTGTGATCCTTACACGAAGCGCATGGTGCCTTGGCGACTGGCGACTGTCCCAGCGTCAGCGCTGGCAGATTGAACTGGTGCAGAAGAAGGCACAGATTCTTTCAGATTTTATTCAGGAAGTCTCATTTTTTGCAAAGGCAGATCAGGGATGCCAGCCGGCTTATAAAAAACGCATGAATATCAGTGAACTGACAACAGGAATTATAGAAGGTCAGATCAGCAGACTTCAGGAAGCAGATGAACCGGTACAGATAGAATATGAGATTGAACCGGAGATTTACGCAGAAGTGGATGAGAACTGTTATCGGAAGATGCTGTTAAATCTGCTGGAGAATTCCATTGATTATAGCCGGGAGATTGGACTGATCAAAGTTGTTGTTGAAAGCAAAGGCAGTGAATTTACCTGTAAGATTGCAGATGCGGGAATTGGAATTTCGGAGACGGATCTGCCGCACGTATGGGATCGGTTTTTCAGAGGAGATCCTTTAGGTGCCGGAGAAGGTCATTTTGGACTGGGACTTTCTGTTGTAAAATGGATTGCTGAAGTACATGATGGATGGGTGGATGCAGAAAGTATCCTGGGATCCGGAAGCTGCTTTACAGTGGGAATGCCGTGTGAACCGAAGCCAGAGGCAGAAGTAGTGTCAGAGGAAGAGAAGACAGTTGATGCGCTGTTAGAAGGAATTAATGGAACAGACGAAATAGAAGAGGAGACGGATGTAGATCTGACTACAGAAGCAGAAGGAGCAGTTGCGACAGATGCAACTACAGAAGAAGCTGAGACAGATGTAACATCTGAAATAAATGAAACGGCTGAGACAGAAGGAGTTACAGAAATAAATGCGGCGACTGAAACAGAGGCAGTGACCGAAAACAGAGATAGCTCAGAAGAGTCTGAAACTTTGGGTGAGACAATCGCGATGCCTGTGATTACAGAGGACACAGAGGAACAGTCATCAGAGAATTTTGTGCCGGATGCAGAGAAAGATGAAACCGATGTAAAGGGTGAAAATTCGTTTAGGAAAATCAAAATTTGTTTATCAAAAATCAAAAGCTTTCTTGAGGAAGAAGATGACGAAGAAGATTCAGACGAAGACGAAGAAGCTTCAAATGAATGCGAAGTGATTCCATTTAAAAGCAAAGAGGATTCAGACGAAAAATAAAGAGGAGGACTTCTGATGTGAAAGACGTAGCAACAATGAAGGTGGAATTAAAGAAACTTATTGATACAGCTGCAGGAAGAGTTCCGGCAGATCTGGTGATCAAAAATTGTAAGATTGTAAACGTATTTTCAGGAAAGATCCAGGAAGGAGACATTGCATTTTCAGGTAATCAGATTGCAGGTATCGGTGAGTATGAAGGCGTGAAAGTGATTGATGCAGAAGGAAGATATGCAGCGCCAGGATTTATCGACAGCCACATCCATATTGAATCTTCTTATGTAAGTCCTGAAGAGATTGGACGCCTGTTAGTTCCACATGGAGGAACAACAATTATGGCAGACCCACATGAGATCGTAAATGTATGTGGAATCGCTGGTCTGGACTATATGATGAAAGCAGCTGAGAACACAGTGCTTGATGTGAAATATGAGCTTCCATCCTGTGTACCGGCTACACCATTCGAGCACTCGGGTGCGGTGATCGATGCAGAAGCAATGAAAGAGCCGATCACAAGAGAAGGAATTGCCGGACTTGGTGAATTCATGAATTTTCCGGGCGTGATCAATGCAGCAGACAGTGATCTGGATAAGATCATTGTAGCAAAACAGGAAGGCAAATTTATTGATGGACATGGACCAGGAATCACAGGGAAAGAATTGAATGCATATGCGGCAGCAAGAATCGCAGCTGATCATGAATGTTCTACCGTAGAAGAGATGAGTGATCGATTGGAGAGAGGAATGTACATTTTGCTTCGTCAGGGATCAGCATGCCATAACCTTCGAACACTGCTTAAAGGTGTGACAGCAGAGAACAGCAGAAGATGCCTGCTCTGTTCTGATGACCGTCAGCCGAAGACAATCCTTCACGAAGGACATCTTGATAATCATCTGCGTATCTGTGTAGAGGAAGGTCTTGATCCTGTGACAGCAATTCGTATGGCAACACTTAACGCAGCAGAATGCTTTGACCTGAAAGACAGAGGAGCAATTGCACCGGGATACCGTGGGGATGTTGTTCTTCTGGATGATCTGAAAGATTTCCATGTAAACCGTGTATTTATAGAAGGTGCCCTGGTAGCAGAAGAAGGAAAATATCTGCCAGAAATCAAAAAATGTGATATCTCTTCTGTTAAGGGAAGTGTGATCGTAAAAGATTTCTCCAAAGAGAAATTTAAAATGAATTTGAAATCAAACAAAGTAAATGTAATCAAGATTCTTCCGGGTGGAGTTGTAACAGCGAAAGATACAGCAGAGATTGAGTTGGATGCAAATGGAGAGTTCGTAAGAAATCCAAAAGTTGATCTTGTAAAAGTAGCTGTTGTTGAGCGTCATCAGGGAACAGGGAATGTAGCTTGTGGATTCCTGAAAGGATACGGAATCAAAGAAGGTGCTGTAGCACTTTCAGTGGCTCACGATTCTCATAACATCATTGTTGTTGGAGTTAATGATGAAGAGATGGAATTTGCCGTGAACAGTCTGATCGAGCAGGAAGGTGGTATTGTTCTTGTGAAGGAAGGAAAAGTGATCGAGAGCATGCCAATGCCGATCGCCGGACTGATGAGTGATCAGAGTGGTGAGTGGGTAGATCAGAAACTGACAGATATTCACGAGAAAGCATATGAAGAACTTGGAATCTGTGGAGATGTTGAGCCGGTAATGACACTGTGCTTTATGTCACTTGCAGTAATTCCTGAGATTAAGCTGACAGATATGGGATTGTTTGATGTGACAACATTTTCATTCATTCCTGTAGAAGTTGAATAATAAACGAAGGTGAATTGAAAAAGTAAAATCCACCTTGCAAAGGTAAATTCTACTTTGTAGAATTAAATTCCGTGCAAACGGGAAAAATATGAATCTTGTATATGAAATCCTCG
>ERZ1673749.1795-NODE-1795-length-13055-cov-3.933615_pt1 | contig 13055 bp, 11 predicted proteins | sample MGYA00580204_ERZ1673749 | MGnify/ENA primary metagenome ERZ1673749 (study PRJEB41218, sample SAMN15661745) | gut metagenome | host: Homo sapiens | place: Canada: London | collected 2015-08-20/2019-03-30 | study: EMG produced TPA metagenomics assembly of...
ACCATCCCGGAATGGGACTTTTGGTGGCTAATGCAGTCGCACAACGGGATATCTCGGTAATTCTCGCCGTACTTGCCGTAACGGGAGCAATCATCCTGGCGTTGCTGACTGCGGCAGATGCAATAAAAATCGCATTCACCCCGAAGGTGCAACTATGATTCGAAGGATTTTAGCGGGGGCTTTTATCGCCTTAGTGTTAGGAGGTCCGGTCGCTGCTGGTTTGTTTGACATTGAGCCGTCGGCGCATGGAACACCCTTCGCTAACGGTAATGAGGCGGGCTTCCTAGGAACAGAACACCTGGGGAGAAGTGTGGGCGCTGCGGTGCTTGTTGGCGGCCAGTCCTTGGTCGTAACTGCAATAATCGTCGGTTCTTTAACCACGGTATTTGGCACCCTACTCGGTATCTTGGGGGCGCTAAGGCCAAAACTGGGTTTCTTTATTGAAGCAGTGGCGGATGCCACGATCTTGGTGCCGGCGGTAATTCTTTTGCTTTTAACCGCTGTGTTATATCCCAATGGAGGATTGCCTTTACTTATCAGCGTTTCTGTCGCAGTCGGTACTCCATACGCCGCCCGCGTAGTCGCTGCCGCAACCTATCCCGTTGCTAGCGCTGGCTATGTTCAGGCTGCACAGGGCAGTGGCGCAACGACCGTCTCGATAATTTTTCGGGACATCATTCCCAATATTTCGGCTGTACTTCGTTCGGTGTGGAGTCTTCGCATTATCGAGGCACTGTATGTTCTGGCAACAGCGAGTTTCCTTGGGGTCGGGAGAAGTTTAGGTGAATTCGCTTGGTCAGCGATGGTGCGTGACAACGCAAGCGGAATATCTCTTAACCCGTGGTCAGTGCTTGCACCGGCTGCTGCATTGGCTGCGACATCGATTGCTGTAGTGGCACTAATTAATGGGGACCAGAAGGAATTGAAGGATGTGTCTATCTCGTGATTGATGTAGATATTTCCGTGAGGCAAGGTCGGCACGTTATCCTACCCCGCACAATGCTCACTGCCCGCGCAGGCGAAGTTACGGTTTTAACAGGAGAGAGCGGTTCTGGAAAGACCTCACTTTTAAAGGCATTGATCGGTGCGGTGCCGGAGAAATCAGAAGTATTTGGTGCGATCTCTGTCGAATCCAATGAATGCCGAGATTTAAACCCTTTGGAGTTGTCAGAAACTGAACTAGCCCGTTTTCGCCGTGAACATATTGCTTTCGTAGGGCAGGATCCGGGTGCTGAGCTGCCGCCATTGATGTCAGTAGCCCGGTTGCTCCGGGAGTTGGCCCCAGGCACCGACGTTGCAGCGTTGTTGCGACGTGTAGATCACCCCGCCAGCATTGCTTCCCGGCGGATTCACCAGCTGTCCGGTGGGCAACAGCGGCGGGTGGCATTAGCTCGGGCGCTATCACGTTCGTCTAAAGCAATTGTTCTCGATGAGCCGTTCGCTGGCCTCGATTCCGGTACATCGACGGTTATCGCTCATCTGCTCAGGGACATTGCGGATAGCGGTGTTACGGTCATCTTCACCGCTCACCAGGTTCCTAAGCTCGCGATTGGCATTGACAAAGTCGCGGTTGTCGGGAATGGAATCGAAGAAAACGGTTCGAAATGCCAGATTGCGGAACGCCAGAGTGCAGGGACGAAGACTGATCAAATCCTGCATTTGGTAACGAAAGATACCCAGGTCACAGAACTATCCAAAGCCTCGATCGGTGAATCTATGCCGGGGGCGGGGGCAGGGGCGGGCGCGTCTCCAGTCTTAAGAGTTTCCAACTTGAGCTGCGTGAATAATGAACGCGTGACTCTTTTTCAGGGCCTCTCTTTCGCTGTACAGCGTGGCACTATGGTTGGGGTCAAGGGACCGTCGGGAAGCGGAAAGTCGACACTACTTCGGTGCCTAATCGGGCTAAACCACGCAGAGTCGGGTGAGATTGAATGTGCTGGTGTAACTCGTGAAGCTAAGCGTACATGGCCACGGAAGAATCGTTTGATGATGCAGATAGTTCCGCAGGATCCTGCCTCTACGTTGAACCCGAAAATGACCGCGCTCGATGCCGTAGCGCGTGCAGCCCGGGTGTCGGTAAGGGGACGCCGTGACGCACGCCGAGCGGCAATAGATTTGCTCGATAAAGTCGGTATCGATAAGCAGCTCGCACAGCGTAAGCCAAGTGGACTCTCTGGAGGGCAGAGGCAGCGTGTTGCAATCGCACGTGCTCTAGCCGTGCGCCCAAAGCTCCTGCTCTGCGATGAAATTACCTCTGCGCTTGATTATCAAGCAGCGACCAAAGTGATGAGCGTTCTGCAAGAACTCAACAGCGAGGGAATGGGCATAGTTCTAGTCAGTCACGATGATGAGCTGCTGCAATCGTATTGCTCCACGGTTATCCCAATTGGAACTGCAGCTGTGGGTTGAGACCAATACACGCTTGGTTGTCTGAGCCCAGGCGCTAAAAGTGGGGTCAAGGATGAAAAGGGGCCTAAGTGCAAGAAACTCTCAAGTTTCTTGCACTTCTCGCCCTCCTCAGAAAACAGCCCTGGGGTTTTATCGAAACGGATGCAAGAAACTTGAGAGTCAGCGCGGAAATACCCTGTAAAAGCTCTGCTGTTCGAGTCTTAAATCGGCAGCTTCTTGAAGATCGGGCGCGGGATGTGCTTCAGCACCATCATCACTAGCTGGAATGCCGGCGGAGCCCAGACCAGGGTCTTACCGGCCTCGACGGATTTCACTGCGAGCTTGGCGACATCTTCCTTGTTCACGGTCAACGGAGCCTCGTCCACGTCAGCGGACATACGGGTACGGACCTGACCCGGGCGGATAACCAGGGTCTTGACGCCGTACTCCTCCAGGGCCTCACCCAGGTTCAGGTAGAAACCATCCAGGCCGGCCTTGGTGGAACCGTAGACAAAGTTGGAGCGACGCACGCGCTCACCAGCAACGGAGGACATGGCAATGAACTGGCCGTGACCCTGCGCCTTGAACTTCTGACCAACCAGAACACCCATCGACACCGCGCCGGTGTAGTTGATGTTCGCAGCCAGGACGGCCTTGCGCTGGTTCTGCCAGAGCTCCTCGGCGTCGCCAAGCATGCCAAACGCGACGATGCAGATATCCACGTCGCCGTCGGCAAATGCCTTCTCGACGACCTCCGGGTGGGAGTCGAAGTCCGTTGCGTCGAAGTCGAGGGTGACCACCTCGGAAGCGCCGGCGGCCTTCATCTTCTCAGCGGAGGCCTCGCGCAGTGGATCGTTGGGCAGGGAAGCCAGGATGACCTTGGCCGGGCCCTTCTTCAGGAACTCGGCGGTAATAGCCAGGCCGATTTCACTAGTGCCGCCGAGCAGCAGGATGGACTGGGCAGCGCCTACAGCATTAATCATTGGGGCTTAAATCCTCTCGGTTCTTTTAGTGCAGTTCCAGTCGACGCGACATGTCAGAGGCGAAGACACCGTGCGGGTCGATCTCGTTGCGGGTGTTCAGCCAGCTCTGCATCTCGGGGTACATCTGGTGGAAGTTAGCGGCGGAAGTGCGCGATTCCTTGGCCAGGTAGAGGCGGCCGCCGAACTCCATGACGCGCTTATCCAGATCATCGAGGAAGGCGCCCAGACCCGGCTTGATCGGGAAGTCCACGCAGACGTTCCAACCCGGCATCGGGTAGGACAGTGGGGCCTTGTTGCCGGGGCCAAAGAGCTTGAACACGTTGAGCGCGGAGTAGTGGCCGGAGCGCTGCATGTCCCGGATGATGTCCTTGAAAGGCTCGACGGCGTCGGTCGGTACCACGAACTGGTACTGCAGGAAGCCGTTGGAGCCGTAGCCACGGTTCCACTCGCCGATGAGATCCAGCGGCTGGTAGAACTGGGTGAGGTTTTTGACCTGGTTACGCGCCGGGGCGCCCATGAGGTAGTAGGCCTCACCGATAGCCATGAGGGAAAGCTTATTCATGGTGAAGTTCGGGAAGATATCCGGAACCGTCATCAGCTGCGGAGCGTTGAACTTCAACGGATCCTTGGCCAGCTTCGGGGCGAATTCCTCCAGCTGCGCCAAGGTTGCCAGCGAACCGCGGGAAATAGTGGAACGGCCCAGCTTTGGCTCCGGGGAGATGACGTCGAACCACGCGGAGGAGTACGTGTAGTTGTGCTCCGAGCCATCGGAGTGGAATGCCACGGTCTCGTCGAGGTTATTCGTGCGGTCCGTATCAGCGATGAAGTAGGCCGTCTCGGTCTTGGTCATCTTGATCCGAGCGCGGACAATAATGCCGGTCAGGCCCATGCCGCCGACAGTTGCCCAGAACAACTTGCCGTCCGGGTCATCTGCAGAGCCCTCCGGCTCGAGGTGCAGGATACGGCCGTCAGCGACCAGCAGCTCCATCGACAGCACGTGGTTGCCGAAGGAACCTGCGGAGTGGTGGTTCTTACCGTGAATATCCGGACCAATGGCACCACCGATAGTGACCTGGCGAGTTCCCGGCAGCACCGGCACCCACAGGCCGTAGGGCAGTGCGGCCTTCATCAGCTGGTCCAGCGTGACACCGCCGTCGACATCAACAATCGCCGACTCCTGGTCAATGGAGTGAATCTTGTTGAGCTTCTGCATGTCGATGACCAGACCGCCCGAGTTCTGGGCGGGGTCGCCGTAAGAGCGGCCCATACCGCGGGCAATTACACCGCGGCGCAGGTGGGCAGGCTTGTCGGAGTTCTGGTCTGCGACAGCCTTGACGGCGTTAACGATTTCATCCAAGTCCGGCGTCGACAGCACCTGGGACTTAGCGGGGGCGGTACGACCCCAACCGGTCAGGGTCCTGGCTTCTGTGTGTACGGCTCCGTAGGCACCGTTCGAAGCATCGGTGCTGGACTTGCCGTTAGTGTTAGTGGACATCAAGGCTAGGCTACCCCTTTGCACCGGCTCCGTCGCCCGTGACGCTCCGAGGTGTTGGTCACGCTTGAGGCCGCGCACGGGCCGTCGGAAAGCGAGTGAAATGTACGGAGAGACTATAGATCCATAATTTTTCGGATCTCTTCCGGCAGCATTTCCTGCGAGGTGATCTGCGGGCCGTCGTACGCCTCGAGTGCGCGGTAGACCTGTGCGCGTTCCTTGCTGTCGAGGATGGGCAGTTCCTCAGCGAACAGCATGACCATCTGGTTCGACAGCGGGGTGTTGGTGTACTCGGCGGCCATGTTGATGGTTTCGCGCGGCTTCTTCTTGAAAAAGTCGAACATGCGATAAAGGCTACCCCGCGTGGGATCCGTCACTCGCGATACCATCAACCTCATGACTTCCACGCCTGCTGCTGCTCCGCAGACCCTTGCCGTATGTAGTTCCACATCGCCCGTTGTCATTTGGCATGTGGAGCTCTCGCCGTCCTTTGCAGGCGAGAGGTTGTCGGGTGCATGGCTGGTGGATCCGCTTGACGACGGAGCCCTGGAGACCGCCACCAATCTGCTCACCGGTTGCTTTGTTGCGTCTGTGACCGCGGGCGATGGTGACGGTGACGCTGCGGCAGAGAGTGCAGAGAGCGCTGAGGGGGCGGACCTGCTATCGCATGCGATTGAACAGGCAGGGGCCACGGTGATTGACCTGACGGCATCCGTGGCCGGCATTCGTGACCACATCGGACAGCTGCGCGCTGCCGCGAAGGAAGAGAAGGCCAAGCCCGGCAAGGGAAATCTGACGGAGCCGCGGTTCCCCAAGGTCAACGACGTAGAGGTTATTGATTTTCCGCATGTTGGCGAAAAAGTCGCAGGACCGGTGCTGGGGCTTGCCCGCGGGGTAGAAGAGCTGGTGGCGCAGTGGACGGCTGTGGAGTCGCAGCGCCTGCGTCGCAAGTACTTGGTAGAGCCATGGGGCGCGGAGCCGCGCCAGATTCCGCTGGTAAAAACGCGCGCATTGTAGCGAGTTTTTGCCATCCAGGCCACATTGTTTTTCCTGCGTACGCTGTGAGGTATGGCAGCACAGACCGATAACGTAGTCGCCTTCCCAGGCGTTCGCGTGGCCACGGAACCGGCCACGCTCATTATCGGTGCCTCTTTGGAGGAAGAACCGTGCAGTGCCCACCGCGTCTTCGGGGTCAATGACCAGATGGATCTGCGAAGCCTGTCCCGCGTGTTAGCGGTCATCTTTGGGTGGGGCGATGAAAGCGTGCCGACAAAGTTCCATTTGCCCGGCTCTGCGGTGGAGTCTGCGGCGCAGCTGGTGACTGGCGGCAGACCCGCAGCGGTCGGAGTCGTCGATGTTCCCCTGTCCACCACAGTTGCCGAAGTGTTGCAAAGTCCCGGCGATACCCTTATCTGGCAGTGGGGCCTGTGGGAACATACCTTGCAGGTCAGAGAAGCTTTTGCCCGCGATGAGGCCACCCCGGATGCCCTGTGCATCGGTGGCTCGGGCTCTATCCGCGCACTGGGAGATGTGGACGCGGAGGAGCCGGTAGATATTGCCGCAATCAATAGGGAATTGACCGGGCGGGACTCTATTCAAAATACGCTGGCCACCGCTCGTGCCGATATCGTGGACATCATCGAGAGGTCGGGGGTGTTTGAATTCGTGCCCCTGTTACAGGCTCTGGACCTGCAGAGGTCGGAATCAACCGCGCTTGAATTGACCGGGGAGGCGGGGGAGAGCGTCGTTAAGCGATTGCGTGCATTGCCTATAGAGGACGCCGAGAAAGACCCAGCCGGGCACGATGCGGCATTGGTGGAGCTGCTGTGCTTGGCGGCGCTGACCTCGGATGAGCTACGGCATGATGTGGCGGCGCATGTCATGGAGCGCCTCGGCTGGGAGAGCGACGAGGGCATCCCACTATCCGGCGAGGACGTTGAGGAATTGGCGGCGGCTAGCTGGGCGGAGATGAGCGCGTTGGGGCTAGCTGGGGAGGATGCGCTCTCGCCGGTGGAACGGCTGGATCTGCTGCGTGAGGCGCTGCGGCGTTAGTTCTTTTCTCCTCTTTATTGCCTGTTTATGTTCGCGCTGGCTGTTTGTTAGCTGGCCGGTGGCCTAGAATTCCTAGGCGTGTCAGCGAATGAAACAGCAAATGAAAACCCGAACCGCGACAACGGCAAGCTCGGAAACGGCTCCCACGAAAACGGTTTTGTCGTAGAGGACTCGGCCGCAGTGCCAATGGCGACGGAGACCAAGGACGAGCACGGACTAAAAGTGCAGATGATGCGCTTTATTATCTCCGGCGTCATCGCGGCGGTGGTGGACTTCGGCCTGACGTTTATCATGCTCAACGCCTTCGGGGCGACCAACTTCTGGGGTAAGACGGTCGGCTGGGTTTTCGGCACGATTACGGCGTACATCATTAACAGCCGCTGGACCTTCAAGTCGAAGTCCTCGGCGAAGAAGGTGCTGGCAGTTGCGGTGCTGTACTTGATTACTTACGCCACACAGGTCGGCATCTTTAATGTGTTGCAGCCCTGGCTTGTCGAGGCCTGGGATTGGAACGCGCAGTGGGCACAGTTCGGCGCATTCGTCGTCGCACAGGGCGTTGCGACGGTAATTAACTTCATCATTCAGCGTGTATTCATCTTCCGTGTGAAATAGCGCGATACGCTGGGGGACGTGACTTCGACTGCTTCTAATAAGGAATCCACTCAGCTGACCGCCGAAACCGATGTTGACATGCTGACTATTCAGCGCGTGCTGTTTGCTCCGCCCGCAGACTGGGTGGAGCCGGATTTGTACTACCGAGTCGAAGGCGTTGGCGCCTACGACAGCTCGGTGCAGGCCACCCGTAACTCGATCACGCTCGGTCGCCACACCGTGGTGCGCACTGACACCTACTTCGGTCGCTTCCGAGCTTCTTACTGGCAGCGCTGGACCTCAATTAAGCAGGTCGAAATCCGTGCGCGCGTGGTCGGTTCCGCGCGTGTGCTGGCCTACACCGAAGATATTGGGGGCCACCTCCGCTTGGAGGACTCCTGGGCAGCGGGCGGCTCGGATGCCGACGGCAACTGGACCGGTGAGCACTCGCCGATGTCAGGTTCTGCCAATGAAGAGGTGCGTCTGACCGTCCCGCTGGACCGCTTCGCCGATGGCGGTGCCATTCACCTGCGCTTCGACACCGAGGACGCAGGCGCAAAGATTTCCGATGTCCGCTATGTTGTGCCCAAGTCGGCTATCAAGCGCGATATTCCGACTGACCTGGTCATTTGTTCCTACAACCGACCGGTTGACTGTGCTCGAACCGTCGCCACGCTGGCTGAGGACCTGCCAGCCCTTGAGCGCGTTCGCACCATCCGCGTCGTTGACCAGGGCGAACAGCACCCGGCCGACGAAGCCGACTTCATCCAGGCCAAGGAGATCCTCGGCGAGCGCCTGAACGTTGTCCACCAGCCGAACCTCGGCGGCGCCGGCGGTTTCTCCCGCGGCATGCGCGACGCCACCGCTGCGGGCGACTGCATGGTTCTGCTTACCGACGACGACATCCGCCCCGAGCCCGAAACCACCCTGCGCCTATCCGCCCTGGCCGTATGCGCGGAAAAGCCGATGCTGCTCGGTGCGCAGATGCTCTTCCTGTTCAACCCGACCAGCCTCTTCCGCACCGGCGAGACCTACAACTGGAAGGCGCTGACGGTCGAGGAGAACGACCCCAAGTTCGGTTACGCCGACGTGGACGTGCGCAAGTACCACCAGCTGCGTCGCCTGGGCGTTGACTACAACGCCTGGTGGACCTGCCTGGTGCCGTCCGAGGTCATTAAGAAGATTGGCCTGGCGCTGCCGCTGTTCTTCCAGTACGACGACATCGACTACGGTTTCCGCGCCGCCAAGGCCGGCTACCCGACTGACACCATTCCGGGCGCCGCCGTCTGGCACGCCGATTTCTACTGGAAGGACATCGAAAACGCCGCCCAGTACTTCGGCCTGCGCAACTCGCTTATCGCCGCCACCATGCACGGCGATGTCACCGCAAAGGACATGGTCAACGTCGCTTCACGACGAATCCTCTCGAACCTGGTCTCCATGCGCTACGGCCTGGCCTGGACGCAGATGGAAGCTGTTCGTGACCTGCTGCGTGGCCCGGAGGTGCTGAAGAACGCATCGCAGGGCGACTTCGCTCGCATTTCTGCTGGTCGAAAGAACTTCCCGGAGACCGAGCTGCTGCCGATGCACGAGATGCCGGGTGGTCTGACTCCGGTTCGCCCGCCGTCACACGAGATTTCCAGCGAAAACAAGACGATGGCCAAGCGTTTGGCTTATACGCAGATGGGTAAGAAGCGCCCTGGTCCGGTGGCTGTGGCCTTCGAGGACTCCTTCTGGTGGCACATTTCCACCTTCGACGATGTCTGGGTCACCGATGCCTCCCAGAACGGAGTGCGTCACCTGGTCCGCGACCTGGATAAGGAAAAGTCCATGCGCGCCGAGACCATCAGCCTCATGCGCGAACTGTCCTCCAAGTGGGACGACCTTGCGAAGCAGTGGCGTGCCGCCGTGCCATCTTTGACCAGCGAAGACAACTGGGAAAAGTTCTTCCAGGGCGAGTAGTTCTTCAATCATGACCACGCACACACCCACGCCTTCGACTAGCTCAGGTGACAAAACCCGCAAACAGCTCATCACCATCTTGGTGCTGCTGGTGTTGATTATCCTGTTGCTGGCTCTGTTCCTTTTCCTCCAGGTTTCTGGGGATCGAGGTGGCGATTCGGCGGCTGCTGAGGGCAGTGTGTCGTCGTCAAGCGAAAATGGCGATGCGCAGGTGCAGGCGCAGGCGGAGAAGGCCGTCGTTGTGTACAAGCAGGTGCTGGCGAACCCGGCGCCACTGCAGACTTTTGTCGGAGAAGTTAGTCCTGGTGGGGCGATGAAATATGCGCTCGTGCATCTTGATGATGGGTGCGTGCCCGAGCTGGTGTTGAACTATGGCACAAGTGCGATGAGCGCCGAAATTGATGCGATTGGTGTCTACGGCGTTGACGAAAATGGTCAGGAAATTCAGTTTCAGAATTCCTACCATGACGGCGTGACTTCTGTGGGCGGTGTACGTCGCGCTCTTCAGCGAGCTACTGGTCAGCCGGGTATGTTCTCGTTTTCTGCAGAGAGAGGCGGACGTAATCAGGAAGATTTGCTGGTGACGCGCCAGGGCAATGAGCTGGTGGAAACGCCTGCGAATCCGGGTTCTGGGGAGTTCGAACAGTTTAACTGGATTCCGGCTGACAACCTGGATGTCGTCGAGGCCATTGCTGCTGGTAATGACTGCGCGCCGAGCTCGGGCTCGGGCTCGAATGGCGCTGGCGCTGATGGTGGTAACGGTGGCAACGGTGGCCCGAATCCGACGGCGGGGCAGCAGGCTTCGGGGTCTGGGGCTGGTTCGGGTTCGCAGTCTGGGGCTTCGGGTTCGCAGTCTGGGCCTTCGGACTCGGATTCTTCGGCGACAACGTCTGGAGCCAATTCGCTCACGGGAACCGTGAAAGTGTTCCAGACCAGAGCGGAGGTTCTTGCCTATGAGCAGCGACAGGATCCAAATCCTGGTGCGCAGGATAAAGGTCCCTATGCCATCTTGGTGTTGGATCAGCCGACCGAGGTAACGGCGAAGCTATCTGGGCAAGGCGGGCCGGATACGCGTGTGATTGAAAAAGCCGTAGTCAATCCCGCTCTGCACAACGATGGTGAGCACACAACAATTACCTTCGCCGACGACGAATACTACTGGCCATCTGACCCGGGAGTTCCTTCTGGAATCGTTCTCGAGAATGCGCCGCGGAATTAGCCTGAACTAGTCTCTACGCAGTTATCCACAGCCGCCAAATTGTCCACAGAAACGGGCAATTCGGCGGCTTTTCTGCTGCCAATTTCCGCGGGGTCGGTCATAAATGAAGGCACTAATTCCATGCGTGAATTCCTGTAGCCGACCTCGGGGAGCGTGCCTAAACCAATGCCTACCTGGAATTACGATTCCGATGGCCTCATCCATGCGGCTGCGCAGAAGCAAATCAAGCATCCTTGTGAATACGTCAGTGCCACGTCAGAGCTGGATAATCTGCACGGCCACGTCGAAAGCACAAATATTCGAGATAAATCCCTGCTCAGACTGGCGTACGGAACCTACATCGAGTGCTCTCGCTGGAATGCGCTGTCAGCATTCGAACGTTTTCAACTACAGATAAAGGCACTGGTCAAGCCAGGTTCCGGGACAATCATTACGGGCGAAGCAGCCGCTGCGTTGCATGGCATCCCGGTGCTTGTTCGAAATGCCACAATCGCGCTTGCCAATTCCGGCCTGCGCCGACCTGGCGGCGGATTGCGCCATGTCGGTGGCAGAATCCTCGAACAAGACATCGTTCGCATTGGTGGGCGCTGCGTTACCGATGTGCCGAAAACCGTCATCGATATCTGCCGCACCGCCGAGTCCGAAAACGGGCCAATCATCGTTGACACCGCACTGCGACAGTGGTGTGACCTCGAAGAACTGCACACCGTCCTCACAAATTACCCACGTTCGCCGGGTACCCGCCGCGCCCGCGAGCTACTTCGAACTGCCAGCGCACACAGCGAAACCATCGGTGAGTCAATCACAAAGAAATGCATAATCGACTCAGGAATTGCCACGCTTTACGACGAAAAATGCGTGCTCATGCAGCAAGTCGAGTTCTATGACAGTGAAGGATTCATTGGGCGCGTCGATTTTTATGTGCCTCATCTGAATTTGATCATTGAGTTCGATGGGCTGACTAAGTATTCCGGTGGCGGGGTAGCAGCTACGGAGACTGTGCTTCTGAAAGAGCAAGCTCGCGAGAAGCGTCTGCGAAACCTCCACTTAGATGTACTCCGCTTCCAATGGTCACAGGTCATTAATGGGGACTGCGTGGAGGTCTTGCGACAGTTCGCTATTCGACAGAGGCAGCGCATTCAGGCAGGTGGGTTGGTATTTTCGTCCGAAGTTGGGCGTTTTCGTCAAGCCACTGTCCCGTATAAAGATCGGCAGCTCCGTGAGTCCAGAATCCAGGAGCGTAAGCAGCGTTTGCAGCTTCTGGAAAATGCACCGGCCTCGCGCGACTCAGGCTAAGTTCAGCTGCTGACCTATTGCAATTGTGCTCACCGGACTTGGAACGATTTCGAGCGGACTGGCTCGGATTTCCAGCGACTTATGGCCAACTTTCCGCCACTTGTCGATGACTTTTCAGGACTTATGGCCACGCTGTTGGCCTGGCCCGCGCACTTATCGTAGGACTATTCACTTATGCGCAGGCTGTAGCGCATCGATGAGTGAATACCTCATCGATATGTCAGTGGAGGAGAAGGGAACCAGGGGTTAGGTAACGCTTTTGCGCACTGAGCACTCGAAATGCGGACTACACGACCCGGGCGAGATCAAATATGCAGGCCAGTGCCACAGCCTCAGCCCCACCAGCCGCAAGGCCAGCCCGAACTACTTCGACTTCGGATCGAAGCGCTCGAAGTTCTCCGCGCGCCCCTGCTTCAGTAGCTTGAACCAGCGGTAGAAGCCGCGGACATCGCGGCGCTGGACCAGGAAGAACCAGCCGAAGCGCAGGAACTCCTGCGGCATGAGCTTGCGCATGCCAGGCTGGCTCATCAGGTAGCCACGGTTGCGGTAGGTGAAGTAGCGCTTGAAGTCATTGGTCGGGTACTGCGTGTGCATTTTGCCGCCGAGAATGGGCACAAATTCACCCGAACCGGAGGGGTGCAGGTAGGCCGTCGTCAAGCATGTGCCGAACCGGAGACCGGAGCGGACCAGGCGGCGGTGGAATTCGACCTCGTCGCCGCGGATGAATAGGCGGTAGTCGGGAACGCCGAGCTGTTCCAGCGAGCGGGCGCTAAACAGCGCGCCGTTGAACAGGGATGCGATGCCGGGCAGGAGGTCGTGGTTGCCGTCGATGGTTTCGAGGTCGCTAGGCAGTTCGAGCCCGGTCGCAGCCTTCTGATCTGCAAAGTTGGTGAACCATCTCCGCCCCTCAGAGTCGTTCACTGCCGGGAGTTTGGGGTTGATGCCGCTTTCGAAAAGCTCCTCGCGATGACGGCGCCACACCAGCCCGCGGCGCAGGGGGAATGCCAGCTTGTTCGGGGCCTTAATATCGCAGACCACCGGCGAGACAGCGTCGAGCTGGTGGCGTCGCGCG
>ERZ1673749.1803-NODE-1803-length-12984-cov-4.016320_pt1 | contig 12984 bp, 9 predicted proteins | sample MGYA00580204_ERZ1673749 | MGnify/ENA primary metagenome ERZ1673749 (study PRJEB41218, sample SAMN15661745) | gut metagenome | host: Homo sapiens | place: Canada: London | collected 2015-08-20/2019-03-30 | study: EMG produced TPA metagenomics assembly of...
CCTCGGTAATGGCCGCCATTACATATCCGGGGCCAAAAACAACGGAAGAGTGCCACGAACGCCGGTTGGACCAGCCCATCTTCGCGCCTTCAGAACCGGGCAGGCCGGCAAGACCAAAATTCTGTCGATAGCCATCGGCAGCAACCGGCGACCAGTGTCGCATCGCCTCAAGCACCTCAGAATTAGGATGCTTCAGACGAAGCTGGGAAATAAAAGACACCACATCTTCCGCGGTGGTCCTCGATACTCCCCACTTTTCTCCGCCGGAAGTGTTGAATAGGCCGTACTCGGTCGCAAGGGAATCGACCGATTCCGGGTACTTCCGGTAGAAGTCGGCTGCCAAATCATCGTCGGAACGCGAAATCATCTTTTCGACGCGCTCGGCATCGTCGGCAGTGCCGTGTTCGAGCACATACTGACCGATATACAGCTTAATCAGGGATAGCGCCGGCAGCGGGCGTTGTGATGCCTGGCTGCTGTACCCCACGCCCACCGGCTCGTAGCTCACCGCCATTTGCGTGCGTGGGTCAGTCTCAATCAACCCTTCGGCGTTGAGGTTCATGCGTGGCAGACTCACGTCATGTGTCGGCCAGGCGCTTGCCGACGAGACGGAGGCTGCAACCTCACTGTGCTCGTCGGCAGCAGCTGTCGACGGTGAGTGGATCGACGTTGTCGCGCCCATCGAAGACATGAAAAAGACCACCGCGAGGGTGGTCTTTAGTGCGTGTCTCGACTTTGGCATAGGGGGCATTGTACCCCGGCCCTAACCGAGAACCTAGTTTAGGTCGCTCGACTGTTTGTGTAGCTGCAAGCTGCCTTAGCCAACAAACGGCAGCGTGCCGGTCGTCAGCCACCACAGGCCAATTGCTGCAGCGATGGACAGAATTCCGAAGATCCAAGACGATGCCAGTGGGCGACGAGCCCAGCCGCGTCCGAAGTCGATGCCGATGCGGCCTGGGCCGGTGAACTGCAAGCCAAGTGCCATGGCGGTCATCAACAGTTGTAGCTGAAGGTTGCTGGAATCCTGGCCGACGATATTCACGCCATTGGCAGAGGTAGCTACATCAAACATGCTGAGGTAGGCGGACAATGCCAGCGCCAATGCTGCGGCCAGCGGTGTCGCAAGCCCCAAGATGAGCAGGGCACCCGCGATGAGCTGAACCGTTGGGATGGCAGTGGCCATCACAGGGCCGAGGGCGAAGTTGTTCTGGCTAAACTGCGTCTCCAGCGCAGTGGTGCCACCGGAGTTGCCCCAGCCGAGCAGCGTTGTCAGGCCATGGACCAACAGCAGCGCACCCAATCCAAGACGCAGCAGCAGAAGGCCGAAATCAGTGGTGCCGCGACGGTGCTCCGGTTCGTTGTCGTCGTAAAAGTCCGTGTCTTCATCGTCGTCAGCAGCGGCGGTAGTCGTAGCAGCGGTTGCCCCGGCGGCTCCTACGCCTGCTCCTGCAACACCAGCGGCACCAGCTGCACCAGCGGTATCGCGAGAGCCAGCCGGTTCAGCGAAATCCGATTCATCGAAATACTGAGTCTCAGCTGCGGAATTGCGTGCAGAGCCATAGGTTGACTCCGCCTCATCGTCGAATGCTGGCTGTGCTTCCGACTTATTTGCAGTAGCTCCTGCTGCGGACGCTGCTTCCGCTTCAGAAGCCGAGAAGGCTTGCGTCGGCTGGCTGAAATCCTCGTCTGAATCAACGCGCTCACCACGAGCTGGCTGCTCAAAGATTTCGGTTGCCTCTGACTCCGGGGCTACCTCCGACTCTTTATCGGCCGCGGGCGCCAATTCAGTTTCAGCCTGTTCATCCCGCGGCGAAGGCTTACCGGCAGGGCTAATCACCTGAGGTGCCGTGCGGCCTGCAGCGGCGTAGGCGTCGTAGCGCTTCTTCGGAGCTTCCTGAACTTCAGGCTCCAGTTCCGAGCTCGGCTCGACCTCTGTCTCTGCCACTGTCTCTGATGCAGCGGTGGATTCCGGCGGCAGGTTTTCCTGGCCTGCCTCCGACTCCTCCGCTACGCGCTTTTCCGGCACACCCGGAAAAATCTGCGTTGCGGTGTTGTCGCTGTCATCGCGGTTGGTTTCTTCGTTCATTGGCTCAGCGAGCTTGCGGTAGGTCGGGACGTCGAGATCGTCATCGAATCCGTCCTCCACATTCTCGAGGGCGCGGTCGTTCGGGTACTTCTCTGAGTCGCTCACATCGTCCACATTAAAACTACTGCCTCACTTTTGGTCGCAGGCGTGGCCGTGAAACGAGGCTGTATTGTGTATGCCTATGAGATTCCATCTCGTCCACACCAGCAGTGCACAGGCTCGCGCTCGCGAGGGGCGTCGTCGTGCTGCGCTCGCCGCTGGTGTCATCGGGATGGTCTCTCTTTCCGGCTGCATGAGTGCGTCGAACGCGCTTGAGTTGCCGTTTACTGAAGACAAGTCAGAACCGACAGGCATTGCCATGCCGAAGTTTTCCTCCCCTGATTTGCCCTCTACCCCGGTCCCAACCGCGGAAAGCAAAGCCAAAGACAAAGGCCCCTGCGACCTCGACGATGTCACTCTCGCCGCCTGCCTACCGCTTACCACCGCGCTAGCTGCAATCGGCCCTGGGGAGGCTCTCGTCGCCACCGACGACGGTGCGCTCACCGTTGTCGCACCGGGTAAGACACCGCGTGAGGTCGCACGGCTCGGCGCCCCTGCAAAACAATTGCTGCCCAGTCCCTCGGTTGAAGAGGACCGCCAGGTCTTTATTTTGCGTGACGACGACACCATCGCGCGCGTCACCCTCGTAGACGGCGGCACCGCTGATGTGCGCGAACTTCCGGACCTCAGCGAGCCGGGCATTCTGGGAATCTATTTTGACCGAACTTCGGGCGCACTGTCCCCACGCAAATTGCTCGTGGGAGATCCCGGCATTGAGTTTCAGCAGTTCTGCCATGGTCCGGACGGAATGCCACCGTTGGCAACCGCCATTCTCGACGGCACGCCACAGCTGGTTCAGCTCACCGGCCCTGTGATTAACCCCCTTGGCGGTGTGGACCTGAACGATTCCATCGGTGGGTGCGCAGTGATGGGTGACCGCGTGGTCATTGCCATCCCAGACGCGCAGAAGGTCATCTCCATGCCGGTTGGTCCGCAGTACATTGGGCCCGACGCGGCGTGGGAGGTCAAGGGTTCCCCTGAGGTGCTTGTCGACGGCGACTTCGGCCACATCTCGCATGTGGCGGCTGTCGCAGCGAATCAGGGTATTGAAGTTTGGGGTGCCACGACAAACAAAACCGCCGGGGCACAACCGTCGGAGTCCGACGAGCGCGTCGTCAGACTGCCGAGCGATGGTGCCGCCGGCGGTTCCCCGGATTAACTTTCGGGGAGGCTAGCTCGGTGTTGCTAGCTCAGCTTCTTCGCGATTAGCTGGTTGACCTGAGCCGGGTCCGCCTTGCCGCGAGTGGCCTTCATGACCTGCCCCACGATGGCGCCGACAACCTTCTTGTTGCCGGCGCGGTACTTCTCGACGATGTCCGGGTTAGCAGCCAGTGCATCGTCAACGGCCTTCTCAATAGCACCGTCGTCGCGAACGACCTCCAGGCCACGGGCAGCAACGACCTCATCAACATCGCCCTCGCCTGCGAGCACGCCGTCGACGGCCTTACGGGCCAGCTTGTTGGTCAGCTTGCCCTCTTCAATCAGAGCAATCACGCGGGCGACCTGTGCCGGAGTAATTGCGAGCTCAGCCAGCTCCACGCCTGCCTCATTGGCCTTCTGCGCCAAGTAGGCAACCCACCAGGAACGAGCCTCAGCCGGACCGGCGCCTGCCTCGACTGTGTCAACAATCAGGTCGAGTGCGCCGGCGTTGACCAGGTCGCGCATTTCCTCGTCCTTCAGTCCCCACTCCTCCTGGATACGAGCGCGGCGCACCCACGGCAGCTCGGGCAGCGTTGCGCGAATTTCCTCCACCCACTCACGCGGAGCAATCACCGGAGGCAGATCCGGGTCATTGAAGTAGCGGTAGTCCGACTGCGACTCCTTCGGGCGCCCCTTGGAGGTCGTGCCGTCGGTCTCCTGGTAGTGGCGGGTTTCCTGAACAATCTCCTCGCCATTGGTAATCGCAGCAGCCTGGCGCTGCATCTCGTAGCGAACAGCCTGTTCAACCGATTTCAGGGAGTTGATGTTCTTAGTCTCGGTACGAGTACCGAACTCCTCCTGGCCAATTGGGCGCAGGGAAACGTTGGAGTCCACACGCATCGAGCCCTGATCCATGCGGGCATCGGAGACACCGAGGGACTTCACCAGGTCACGCAGTGCCGAGACGTATGCACGAGCAACCTCTGGGGCCCGCTCGCCCGCACCGAGAATCGGCTTGGTCACGATCTCAATCAGCGGAATACCTGCACGGTTGCAGTCCACCAGCGAACGCGTGGCGCCGTGAATACGGCCGTCGGCACCGCCCAAGTGCGTCAGCTTGCCGGTGTCTTCTTCCATGTGAGCGCGCTCGATTTCGACACGGAACTCCGTGCCGTCGTCAAGCTGAACGTCAAGATATCCGTCGTAGGCGATTGGCTCGTCGTACTGCGAAATCTGGTAGTTCTTCGGCTGGTCCGGGTAGAAGTAGTTCTTGCGCGCGAAGCGGGAGGACTCAGCAATCTCGCAGTTCAGCGCGAGGCCAATCTTGATGGCCCACTCAACGCCCTGACGGTTAACCACGGGCAGCGCACCCGGCAGGCCGAGGCTGCAGGGATCAACGTTGCTATTCGGCTCGGCACCGAAGTTTGCCGAGGAGGAGGAGAACATCTTGGTATTCGTCGAGAGCTCGACGTGAACCTCCATGCCCATTACCGGGTCAAAACGTTCGAGGACCTCATCAAAGTCCATCAAGTCATCAGCGTATGCAGCGGTCATGTTTGTAGAGTCTACTAGCGATGGCCCCGCGTGCGTGCCCTAGGGTATAAGTCGTGCCCGGAGTTAACGAACACCCACCGATTCCACCGACGTCAGCACGCGATACGCCAACGTTCCGCGACGCCGCTGACCGCCACCGCGCAGGCGCTACTTTCGACGACGACCTGCAGGAAAGCGCCGACGGCGCCTCGGGCTACCACCGCGTGCGTCCCGGATATCCTCCAGCGGTCATCGATACGTTGACCCGCTTTGCACCGCGCCCACAGGTAGTCGCCGATATCGGCGCCGGCACTGGAAAACTCACCGCCTCGCTTGCCGACGTCTACCGCGATGCCACCCTGCTGGCACTCGATCCCTCCACCGCGATGCGGCAAGCTCTGACGCACAATGTGCCAGCGGCGGAATGCCTGGACGGTACTGCGGAGCGCATGAGACTGGAGTCCGACAGCGTCGATGTAGCAACATGTGCGCAGACGTGGCACTGGGTGGACCCGACAGCTGCAAGTAAAGAACTCGCTCGGGTGTTACGTGCGGATGGCGTGGCTATGTTGGTCTGGAACACCTTGGATGTCTCCGTACCGTGGGTGCATCGGCTCAGCCGCATCATGCACGCCGGCGACGTGTTGCGCCCCGGCTTCTACCCCGAGGTTGGTCCGGAGTTGGAGTTAGTCGATGAGGTACGCCTGGCCTGGGAGCAGACACTGACCATCGAGGACATCGTGTTGCTGGCACGGACACGTTCCTACTGGCTTCGTTCCAAGCCCGCCACACGCGCCAAGGTGGAGGCGAACTTGCACTGGTATCTCCACGAGCACTTGGGGCACGCATACGAAGAAGGCATCGCCCTTCCCTACCGGTGCGATGCCTTCTATTTTCGAGCTGCCTAGTCGCGCTAGTTAGTCGCGCTAGTTAGTTTTCTTTCTTCGGCTTAGGGTGAGCCACGCGCTTAATTGCTTTCTTAGTCTGTCCGGCCAATTTCTTCGGAGCGGTGTCTACGGCCTCGCCTGGGAAGGAGTTCTTCGCAGTCTCGCGAGGATTGTCTGCGTCAGAGGCTTCTTCAATTTCGGAGAGCTTCTCCAGACGCTCATTGTCCTTTTCTACGATCCGCTCGGCGTCATCCTCAGTGAAGTCCACGTTATCGTCGCTGACCAGTTCCTCCACGATGTCATCGCGAACGCTTTCCTGAAGGTCGACGTTGGAAATGTTGGAGTTAGCCAAAGCGCGATCAAGCTTCTTCTGATCCGCGGTGGTGAACTTTTTGTTCGGATGCATCTTCCGGCGAGCGAGCTTGCGGATACGGCCGCGGCGCTTCGACTCCTCCATCAGCTTGTTGCGTCCAGTCAAGTACGCACCACACAGAATCACGATGAGAGCGATACCGACGTAACCAAGTGCCGGGTAGATGGAGCCGACCAGAGCCTTGAACCCGAAGAAACTCAGGCCAAAACCAATCAGCACGGTCACGATAAACACCAAGCGGAAGCGGTGCGGAGTATTGCGTGTCAGACGGCGGCCCAGCGCGTAGAACATGCCAATGGCCGTGTTGAAAATCATGGCGTAGATGATGATTGCCATCACGGTACCCAGAACTGGGTGGATTTCATTGACAATCGCCAAGGTCGGCATATCTTCGTGGCCAACGTCCTTGACCTTGAAGAAGAGGGCGAAGGTCACCAGCGTCAGCAGACCTGCGTAGATGGTGCCACCCATGAGACCACCGATGCCAGCCTCGCGCGGGTTCAGGTAGCTACCGCCGATGACGATGGACATCGACACGGCCACCATCACACAGAAACCGACATAGTTCAGGGCAGAAATAGACCAGTGTGGCAGCGAGGTCGACAGTTCATTGGTGTACTGCGCGGCCTCCGACATCGACGTGTCGGTGGTGACCAAAGTGTAGATACCAGCACCAAGCAAGAACACGATGATGAACGGTGTAATCATGCCAATCACGCGGCTGACTTTGTCGGCATCCAGCATGCCGACACCCAATGTCAGGGCAACCATGATGACGGCACCAATCCACACCTCACGTCCGAACTGCTGGTTCAAGTTCGCACCGGCACCGGCGAACATGACGAAGCCGGTACAGAACAGCGTGATCATCACGGCGATATCCAAAATCTTCGAGACCCAATTGCGGGTGATTACGTCGAAGACCTCGGAGTGTTCGTCAGCCTGCAAATAGCTGGCAATTGACAGCACCGCCAGACCACTGGCAATCATCACGACGGAGGCAAGTATCACACCCCACAGTCCGTTGGTGCCGAATGCCACGAAGTACTGCATCATTTCCTGGCCGGAGGCGAATCCGGCACCGACAGTTAGGCCGACAAAGGCCATTGCAATTGTTGTGGCTCTTTTCCACATAGCGAGAAAATCCTAAATATTCTTCTATTTTTCAAAAAACTGGAACCCTATAAAACATACTGCCCGGGCTGGTGATTGAAACACCAACCCGGGCCGTACGCCTATTTTGTTATGAAGATGTGCCGAAATGTTTAGCAAAGCGTGCTTAACCAACGCATTTAGCCAAACAGCGCAGCAGCTGCGCGGTAACGCCCCTCAGGTACAACCTTCAGCTCGGAGACCGCATCATCGATGTCGATACGCTGAATGTCCTCGCCGTGGAGAGCAACAATCTTGCCGAAATCGCCCTCGTGGACCGCACGGGTCGCGTGGATACCGTAGCGGGTAGCCAGCACGCGGTCGTACGCAGTAGGCGTACCGCCACGCTGAATGTGGCCAAGCACCGTGGTGCGCACGTCGTACCCGGTGCGCTTCTTAATCTCCGCACCAATAACCTGACCAATGCCGTTGAAGGTTTGGTGGCCGAACTGGTCGACACCGCCCTCTTCGTAATCCATGGTGCCCGGCTTCGGGGTGGCGCCCTCGGCGACGACGATGATGCCGTACTTCTCACCCATCTGGAAACGGCGTTCCATCGACTTCACAATCTCATTGATGTCGAATGGCTTTTCCGGAATGACAATGTGGTGAGCACCACCGGCCATACCCGCATGCAATGCAATCCAGCCCACGTGTCGGCCCATGACCTCAACAATCATGACGCGCTGGTGGGATTCCGCGGTGGTGTGCAGACGATCAACCGCGTCGGTGGCAACGGCCACTGCAGTGTCGAAACCGAAGGTGTAGTCCGTACCATTGACGTCATTATCAATGGTCTTCGGAACACCGACGACTGGCACCCCGTTGTCCGAAAGCCACTTGCCGGCCTTCAGCGTGCCTTCGCCACCGATTGGAATCAGGGCATCGATGCCCGCATCAGCGAGGTTTTCCTTGATGCGGTCGAGGTTGGACATGAGAATGTCCGGGTGCACGCGGCCGGTGCCCAGCATCGTGCCGCCACGCAGCAGCATGCGGTCAATCCGCTCGTCGTCGTAAAGCTGAACCCTACGGTCTTCCATAAGACCAATCCAACCGTCCTCAAAGCCGACAACGGTTGAGCCGTACTCGCTCGAGCTGGTACGGACAATTGCACGGATAACGGCATTCAGACCGGGACAATCTCCACCGGAGGTAAGGGTCGCAATTCGCATGATGCCCACCTTAGTCGCGTTAGTCAGTTCGTGCTTGACAGCCTTGGTCAAAACTACTTCTGTAGGTACTCTTGCCCCGGCAGCTCGGATGGCAGCTCCATTTTCGTTGTCACCTCCGACGTCGGCATTAGACCATATTCTTCGAGTGCCTTGCGCACATACTCTGCGGCATCGATATTCAGCGGAGACTCCGTCCACAATGCAATTGGCAGGTTAATGAAGCGATTTTCCTTGACCGCCTCTAGATCCTTCGTGGCTGGGTTCGTGCGCAAAACTTTGATTTTCTCTTCAAAGGTCTGACCTGGGTAATCCACAAGCGCGATGAAGTCTGGATTCATCTCCGCGACATGCTCCCAGGAGGTCGTAGTCCAGGTGTCCTTAATAGACTCGGCTGCATTCGTCGCGCCGGCCTTTTCCAGGATGCCTTGAGGTGCGCCAAAGGCCCCAGAGGTAAACGGTGCTTCACCGGCAGAGTCAAAGAGGAAGCCCACCGGCTTCTTGTCGCCCTTCGGCGCGGCATCCAAGGCTTGCAGACGGTTATCTATATCTGCAATAACCTTGTCGCCCTCGCCATCATGGCCTGTCAAGGTTGCAATGTTCTTCAAATCAATCTTGACGGCTTCCCACGGATCCACCAGCCCACGAGTGTGACCCGGGTCGCCGCTGCCACCCTGGTCTGTCTTGCCTTCGGCACTGCTCCGGCAGGACTCCGTCAGGGTGTAGGCACCTATACCGTGCTCGGAAAGCGATTCCGGGGTAATGCCCTTGTCCTCGCTAAATCCATAGCCCCATCCCGCCAGCATCACATCCGGCTCGGCCGCAATGACCTGCTCCAGATTCGGGTATTCCTTCGCAACTTCTGGCTTCTGCGCAATTTCATCGCCGTAAGCGGCGGTCAACACCGGCAGGTGCGAGGCCATAGAGCTCACTGCAGTGATCTCGTCCGCGGCCCCCACAGCTAGCGCCAGCGAGGCGACGTTGCCGTCGTTGATGAGCAACTTTTTAGCTACACCCGGGTAGCTGACTTCTTCACCGCAGTTGGTGAGGGTTAAGCCTGACGACGAAGCCTGCGTTCCCTCATCAGAGCCACAGGCGGCAGCTCCGAATGCCAGTGCAGCCACTGCGATACCAGCTGCTGAGGCACGCAGGGGATGTCGGAAAGCATGTGCGTTATTCAAGGGAGTACTCCTAGTTGATGGTGGCAGCATCCAGCTCGCTATCGATTGCGAGATGGCGGCGGCCAGAGGGAGAATTGAGCTGACAGGATTCAACCTGAAAGATTTTGGCGACGAAGTCGCGGGTCAGCACGTCTACGGGGATGCCGTCGGCCGCGATACCGCCGTCCGCGACCACGATAACGCGGTCGAAGTGGTTCATCACCAGGTCCAAGTCGTGGATGGCGGCAATGATACACGCTCCGCTGGAACGGGCCAGCCGGAGGACGGATTGTTGATGGCGCACGTCGAGGTGGTTGGTGGGCTCGTCGAGAAGCATAATCGGCGAGTCCTGGGCGATGGCGCGCGCCAGACACACGCGACGACGTTGCCCGCCCGAGAGCTGCCCACACAGGCGTTGCGCGACTGTTTCCAGACCTACGAGCGCTAGCGCACGGTCGACGTGGGAGTTGTCCTCGGCAGTGTTGCCACCTAAAAGGCGCTGGTAGGGCAACCGGCCGAGGGAGACAAAGTCGCGCACACGCATTTCGGCGGGCGGAACCTCGTTTTGTGCCACGAAAGCGAGATCGCGGGCGCGGTGCTTCGAACTAATTGAGCTCATCGATTTGCCGTTAATCTCAACCTCGCCCGCAGCCGGTTTCGTAATCCCACCGAGCGCACGCAGCAAAGTGGATTTGCCCGCGCCGTTAACACCGACGATGGCGGTCATGGGCTCCGCGCCGAAGCTGAGGTTGATTCCGCTGACGATGGTGCGTCCGGCGATGTCACAGCGCACATCCTTAGCGGAGAGGACAGATTTTTGCGGGGCGCTCATTTATTCGGCACCTCCGTAGCTGTAGTGCGAGCGGCTCATGAGGTAGAGGAAAAGAGGTGCTCCAACCAATCCGGTGACCACACCCAGCGGCATTTCCTGGCTTCCGCCCACTACGCGCGCGATGATGTCCACCCAGATGAGAAATAGTCCACCCATGAGCGCAGCGACCGGTAGGACAACGCGGTGCGTGGCGCCTACCAAGATGCGGGTCAAGTGCGGAATCACCAGGCCGACAAACCCGATGCCGCCCGATACCGCCACGAGCGTGCCGACGAGAACAGCCTGGAGCACAAATACCTGCGTGCGTAGCCGAGTAACGTCAATACCTACGGCTGCTGCGGTGCTCTCACCAGTTGCCAGTGCATCCAGTTGACGGGCTTTGACCAGGAAAAACAACAGTACTGCGATGAGGACGATGAGCGGGAAGAGCGTCTTCACCCAGGTCGCACCGGCAACAGAGCCCAGCATCCAAAACATCACGGACTGCGCGGCCCTCGGGTCTGGCCCGGCGAAGACCATGAAGCTACTCAGCGCGGAAAACGCAGCGGAGAGCACAACGCCAGAGAGCACCAAGCGCAGCGGAGTCAGCCCACCGCCTGCAGTGGCGAAAGCACCGACTGCGAGGGTGGCCATGACTGCACCGAGGAGTGCGCCGAATGTCAGCGGCGCGATAGGGCTTCCAGAGAAAGCACCAAAGATGATCACCGCGGTCGCACCGGCGCCGGCACCTGCGGAAATACCTAACAGATACGGGTCTGCCAACGGGTTACGGACCAGTGTCTGCATAGCCACACCGGAGACAGCTAGCCCCGCCCCTACAATCGCTGCGAGAATTCCCCGGGGAGCGCGGAGATTCCAGATGATGGTGTCCGAACTGGCGGGCACGGATTCATCGAGCTCAGTGCGGAAGAGGTGATGCGAAATGACCTGTGTCGTGGTGGACCAGGTGATATCCGCCGAGCCGAAGACCACCGCAGCGACCAGACTGACCGCAATGGCTATGACAATGACCAGCCCATAAATCCAAGGTATAAACCGCGGTGGGTTTTTAATTCTGACTCTCTCCATGTTTGCGTTCCTGCGCATGTATGAAATTTCCCCAGATACGACAACAACCGCCGCTCTCTCACTTCAGTGAGCAAAACGACGGTTGAAGAAAACCGACTAACGCTTATTGAGCGACATTATGCAATCGGGCCGCGGACCTTTTCATAGGCAGCGCCGACCTTGTACAGGCGATCATCACCGTGGCGCGGAGCCATAATCTGCAGGCCCACCGGCAGGCCGGTGTCTTCAGCCAGGCCCGACGGCACGGACATGCCACACATGCCAGCCAGGTTGAGCGGCAGAGTACACAGGTCGAACATGTACATGCTCAGCGGGTCGTCAACCTTTTCGCCCAACTTGAACGCAGTGGTCGGAGTGGTCGGCGAGATTAAGACATCCACCTTTTCGAAGGCCCGCTCAAAGTCCTGCTGAATCAGGGTACGGACGCGCTGCGCCTGGATGTAGTAAGCGTCGTAGTAACCGACCGATAGCGCGTAGGTACCGATGATGATGCGTCGCTTAACCTCATCGCCGAAACCAGCGGCACGGGTCATAGCCATGACCTCATCGGCGGAGTGCGTACCGTCATCGCCAACACGCTGGCCGTAACGCATGCCGTCGAAACGAGCCAGGTTGGAGCTGACCTCGCACGGCAGAATCAGGTAGTACGCGCTCAGTGCGTGGTCGAAGTTCGGGCAATCGACCTCGACAACCTCCGCGCCAGCTTCCTTAAGCTTGTCGACGGCCTCGTGGAAGCTGTCCAGTACGCCAGCCTGGTAACCCTCGGTGCGGTCGAACTGCTTGACGATGCCGACCTTAACCCCCGTGAGGTCACCGGTAGCTCCTTCCTTGGCAGCAGCAACGACATCGGCAATCGGCTGCTCCGTGGAGGTCGAGTCGTTCTCGTCGTGACCAGCAATGATTTCGTGCAGCAGCGCGGTATCCAGAACGGTACGAGCGGTCGGGCCACCCTGGTCCAACGAGGAGGCACAAGCGACCAGGCCGTAGCGGGATACCGTGCCATAGGTCGGCTTCACACCGACCGTTGCGGTCAGAGCTGCTGGCTGACGAATCGAGCCACCGGTGTCAGTACCGATAGCCAGCGGAGCCATACCGGAGGCCAGCGCCGCGGAAGAGCCACCACCGGAACCGCCTGCGGTGCGCTCGACATCCCACGGGTTGTGAGTCGGGCCATAAGCGGAGTTCTCAGTCGACGAGCCCATGGCGAACTCATCCATATTGGTCTTACCCAGGATTGGGATACCAGCTGCACGCAGCTTGGCAGTAACCGTTGCGTCGTAAGGGCTCATGTAGCCCTCGAGCATCTTGGAAGCGCAGGTGGTCGGCGCATCGGTGGTAGTGAAGACATCCTTCAGCGCCAGCGGAACACCGGCCAGCGCGGAGGCCGGCTCCTCGCCAGCATCCAGCGACTCATCGACCTTGCGAGCTGCAGCCAGGGCCTCTTCGGCACCGACGTGCAGGAATGCGTGAATGTCCTCATCAATT
>ERZ1673749.1807-NODE-1807-length-12952-cov-16.581996_pt1 | contig 12952 bp, 9 predicted proteins | sample MGYA00580204_ERZ1673749 | MGnify/ENA primary metagenome ERZ1673749 (study PRJEB41218, sample SAMN15661745) | gut metagenome | host: Homo sapiens | place: Canada: London | collected 2015-08-20/2019-03-30 | study: EMG produced TPA metagenomics assembly of...
TCGGGCGGGTTCAGGATTCGCACCCTATAGAAGTGCGCCATGCTGGGCGCACACGGAGAAGAAATCAGCTATGAAGCAGATTTCCGCAACATTGAGCCGGCAGAAAGCCTCTATTACACCAAACAGTGGCAAAGCCTTCTTAGCGGGATTCAGCACGATCCGGTACTAAGCCTGCATCAGCCCGAATTTTCCGCCTATCTTTCCAATGAAAAATTAAACAGACCTTGGGATCGGGAAGGGAAGCTCTCAATTTCCGCCAAGCCTAAGGAGAAAGTTGTTGAAGCTATTTTCAACAAAGGAAAAAAAGATTTTACAAGGCTCAAACAACTTGATAAAGAAGGACCGGATTTTGCAAAACTGACAGAGGCAAACAAAAAAGCCTGCAAAGTCGTAACTGCCGGATTTCTGCGCGCCCCTCAATTTAAAAACAGACCACGTCTTCAGCAAGCTTTTCGAGACAAGATGGCCTCTGTTTTTAAAGAGGCTCAAGATGCCGGACAACAGTTGTCCGTGGAAATCTATGACAAAAACGCAAAAGCAAGAAAGGTCATAGAAATTAAAAGCAAAGCTCCTGATAAAGAAAGAGAGCGCTAAAAAACTATAAGCAAAACGAGAGTTAATTATGGCCTCATTACTCGCTGAACAACTGGAATTTGATTTTTTTGCGCCTCCGGAACACGAAAAACCTAAGGCCGATAAAAAGCCGGCTGTCTCAACTGCAATCAAAGACGCTGATATTTTGAATTACCAATTAAACAGGGACGGCAGCCGCAAGCTTCAAGATTTCGGGGAAGACCTTCATAACACCCGCAAGGGAAGATCACTCAACAGGAGCACTGAACCTTATAAATTCATCCAGGGATCCCCGGAAGAACTTGAAAAACGTCTCTCTTCAGAACCGCTGGATAAGATCTGGCCTAAAAGTTCCATCCTCGAGCTGCATAAAGACAACCCCGAAGCGGCTGCCTGTCTGTGGCTCGTAAGATCAACATTAAGAGGCAGACGTCCGGCCAAGGGCACTTTTAAATTCAGACGCTATCTGCACACGGCCTCCGCAGCAATCGCTTTACACCGCCAAGTTGTAAACGGAGAACTGGCTCCTGAAGCCCCGACCGATGCCTTTGATCATTTTTACGAAGTGGGAGATAAGTATAAGGTTCTCGCGCATATTTCTACGAAGTACTGGCCCTTCATCGGAGCCTACAGTATCGGTGACGCACAAGATATTTGTCGCTGGAATGCTCTGAGGCTCTCCGATGATACTGACATTAGGTCATATCAATATCAATGCATTTTGCCGGGATGCCGAGACAACAAGCAATTGTGTTTAAAAAACTCTGACGGGAAGCTTTTTCCCTATTATGCGGTAGCCGTCGGGAACAGCGAGAAAGAGTTCGAAGCTAATATTGAAAAGCAGCTCAAAACTACCTTCGGCAAACTGCTTGAGGCTGCAAATCAACCGGGAAAAGAGCAGGAATCCAAGCCTAAGGCTGAACTGCCCGTAGAGCTGTACGGCCGCGGGGTTCGCAGCAGCCATACTTATGAGGTTTACGGCAAATCCGGAACGATTGAGTTCCAGCTAACGGACAAGATTGCTTTTGAATCCGATGAAGCATTTTGGGAATATCTAAAAAACCACCGGACAGAACTGGAAAATAAGTATCGAATATTTCGGGAGGAATTTTCCAAAACGGAAAAAGACTGGAGAAGCGGTTCTCCGATTCGAGATCGTGTTGGCCCGGACTATCGAGAAGGAAAAGACGCCACGCCGGAAATGTTTATGAGTACCTTCGGCTTCAGAGGCGTGGAGTTCGGTAATTGGGTAAAACAAGGCAAAAACGGGCGTGAACGGCAATGGATGCTCAACAATGCCTACGATTCGCTGCTTGACCTCTCTAAGATTCTGGGAATTCCTCCTAAAGCAGTAGCTTTAGACGGCGAATTGGGATTGTGCTTCGGTTCCAGAGGACACGGCAGCGCATCTGCGCATTACGAACCGACCAACCGACTGATAAACCTCACCAAGACGAAAGGCTACTCTTGTCTGGCTCACGAGTGGTTTCATGCGCTCGACCACTACCTGATGAGAACGAATTACCGGGAAAAGCTCGATGTCAGGATGCTCAGTGAACAGGTTGATTCAGAGGTAATTTTTAAATTAACTCCGCAGGCTCAGGAACGAATCAATGAGGGCGGTAAAAAGATTTATTCGCTATGGATGGGTTCTGCCTCCCGGGTGGAATACGAACTCAAGACCAATCCGAAAGCTGCTGAATTAGCGCGAAGGGTTGTTGCCGGAGAACTGGATCAGGCCGATATTAATCTTGACATCCCGGATAGAGGCAGAGAACTTGTCTACAAGGTAACTCTCACCAAGGAAGATCTCCTTCAGACGGAACGAGGCGCAGCAGATAAGATCCGGCCGGAGCTGCACCACGCATGGGCAGAAACGATTGACACCATTCGTTCAACCGCAATGCACCGACGAATGCTGAAGAAAAAAGCGTACTGGCATAGTAAAACAGAAGAAGCAGCCAGAAGCTTTGAGGCTTTCGTAGAGGTGCGCAGTCAAGAGTTAGGCATTACCAATGACTTCTTAACAAACGGAGCATTTGTCGAGAAGACGTTAGATAAAGAATCCTACTACCCTTATTTGGACGGCGTGGACGTCCAAAGGGTTTCCGAGAAATTTAAAACTCTCTTTGAAGAGATTAAAACTAAAGAGACTAATAAAGGAGTTGCTCTTTTCTCAAAAACCAGAGAGGGTAAAAGCGGTGCCAAGATTTCTGAGATTAGAGAAGCCTTGGAGAAAAAATTCGGCAAAACTACCATCAACGCCTTAATTGACAATGGTCGTCTCAAAATTGTTTCAGGTATCAATGATGTTCTTCTGTCACCTCTGCCGCAAGAACTTAAAAATTCTCAAAAAAACACAAAGACCGGATTTATTGTCCCCGACGAGTTAGCTCATGAAGGCAATACAACCGGCTGCATTGCTGTTTTCCATCCAGCTGTCACGGGTGAAATTCCTTCCGGAGAAATTGTTGTCCTTCCTGGACACCATAGACCTTTTATCCATTCCGGGAAAGGAGCTAAACATCTTACGGGCTCTGTTATTGAAGATCCGAAGCGAAATTTGTTTCCACAGGAAGAAAATAAAACAGAAGCAAGTCTAAAAACTGTTTTGCAAGTTTTAGCTTCAGCTAACGAAATTTACAAAGAAGGTCAAGGCAAGAATGACTCTTACCATTTTTACTCGAGAAAATTGGGCTTGGCCGTGTGTACGTATTTTGACGGCAATAAATTTGTCGTCCTAACACAAAAGCCAGTTAAGAATCCGGAAAATATTTGGGGAAAGAAAATAGGAGGTTTAAAGGGCGCGCTTGAGTTTCCCTTCAATAGAGATTCGGTCCATCTACCCTCTTCAATCCAAGACACTGGCGGAAACCAAACCGAACACCAGCCGGCAACAGCGCACGAGGCAACCTACACTTCGGTTGATTATACCGCCAAAATTTTCGCGGACATTCAAAGAGCTAAAAATCGGTACAAATCGGAAGATATTAAAGGAGTTCAGGGCTTTTATTCCTCTGAGCTTAAAACCTCATTTCTTATTGCCGATAACCTTTTGCCGGATGCAGCCTCTTCAGTGCTTCTTCACGAAGTTGGAGTTCATATGGCTTACGACTCCGAGCTGAAAGAAAAAGTTATCCCTTTAGTAAAAGAGGCTCCGCGTCTATTAGAGGAAGGCTTCAGACAGCGAGATCCGGTCTGTATGGCAGCCGAAATCCGCTTAAAAGATTCCGGGATTACAAAAGATCATCCCAACTATGCGGAAGAGACTGCGGCGTACCTTGTTGAAGAATGTTCTAAACAAAGAAACGCGCTGCCCAAACTTCAGCGATGGTACAAACAGATGCGCTCGACTGTAAGCGTCTGGCTTGTAGAGCATGGCTTTAAAGATAGTAAAACTCTTACCACTGACGACTTTGTGACTATCGCCAAGGCAAACATTAAGGCCTTAGCAGAACAAAAAGAATTAACCGCTTCTCAGACAAAAAACGAAAAAATCCTTTTTTCGCTTAACAAGCAGCATCGAGACACTTTGGAATTAATGCGAAAAGAGTTGCCGAAAGCTGACCCGGCGATGCAAAACCCCAAGCTTTTAGAAAAAGTGCTTCAGGCTGTGAAAGAAAGAATGCTTGAGAGTGAACGGCAGGGAAAAATACTGAAGGTCAACTCGGAGTTTTTTAAACGCCAAACCCCAGCCGGCCGCACCCAAACCGATCAAAAAATCCCGGAACAAAACAAAACCAAAGGACTCGAACGATAAACCGTTCAAGGAGAAATTAAATCATGAGTATCGATAGAGATATTTCCATCCGTCAAAAATTAAAACCTTTCAATCCATTCTTACTGATGGAGGGCGTCACTGAAATTGCTGTTAATCGACCGGGGCAACTTTACTACGAAAAAGAAGGAGTTTGGAATCAAGTCTCGGTGCCGAGCCTAACTTATGAAGCGCTGATAGAGCTTGGAATCACCGCAGCCAAATACTCCGGTGACAACGTCAACTTCTCCAAGACGGAACCTATTGTTTCCGTCACGCTGCCCGACGGCGAACGAGCTCAATTTATACAGCCTCCTGCTTGCTCTCCCGAACTGGTCAGTCTCACGATCAGAAAACCGTCTTTAAAAATTATTTCCGTTGATGATTTTTATCGATCCGGTTTTTTCAATCATATGAGAAAAGCTGAAGAACAAAATCCGGAAGATGAAGAATTACTTGAAATTTACGGACACCTTCAGGAATACGAAGAAGGAGCGAAAAAAAGAGTTGAATTCTTGAGAAAGGCTGTCCGGTACGGAAAGAACATCGTGATAGCCGGAGAAACTGGGAGTGGAAAAACAACCTTCATGAAGGCGTTGATGCAGGACATTCCCAGAGACGAAAGGATCGTCACGATCGAGGACGTTCCGGAACTGGTTCATGGGCTCCCCTATCATGACAACAAGGTATGCCTGTTTTATCCCAGCGAAGCAAAACGTAATTCAAACGTAACGGCTGCCTCTCTGATGCGTTCATGTCTGCGAATGAAGCCGGATCGAATTCTATTAGCAGAACTTCGAGGGCCCGAAACATTTGATTTTTTAAATATCTGTCTTTCCGGACACGGCGGCTCGATCACCAGTTGTCATGCAGGCAGCTGTGAGGATGTCTTCAAGTACCTTGCTCTGAAGGTACAGCAAGCTGAAGACGCTAAAACGATGACAACAGAACAAATCAATCGTTACCTCCAAGACGTCATAGATGTGGTTGTCCACATCCATAACGATAAAAAAGGCATCGGACGCCATATCACGGATATTTGGTTTAAGCCGGCCAGGCTCAAATCATAAGGAACCGCCAAATGAGTCAGCCTAGAAACAAAAAAATTATCAAGGTTGCCGTCGGAATCATCGGCTGCCTTCTCTTAGCTGTTTTGTTCTTTGAGATTTCAGGATTTTTATTCCTCAAGATTTTTCGCCTCCCCCTTGAAATATGCCGTCCTTGGACAATATTTCAATACTGGATGATGTATCGGGACAGCAATAGGAGTTTCATCAAGGCGGCTATCCTCGGCTGTCTGCTTGCTCCTTGGCTGATTACCGCAGCCGTTGCAATTGCTATCAAAATTAAAGCCGGAAAAAGAAGTTTACATGGGGATGCGGCTTTTGCCAGCAACACCGAGGTTCAAAAATACGGGCTTATCAATCCGCCGGACGGACTGGATAAAACCATCTTGGTTGGCAAACATAACGGAAGATACCTTAATTACGGCGGAACAGAGTTTGTTCTTTTAGCCGCCCCGACAAGATCCGGTAAAGGTGTCGGCGTTGTTATTCCGAATTGCCTTAATTACAGCGACAGTCTTGTTATTTTGGACATTAAGGGAGAGAACTTCGATATTACATCCGGATACCGAGCGGCTCACGGTCAGGAAGTTTACCTTTTTGCTCCTTTCGATCCTGAAGGAAAAACTCATCGGTACAACCCATTGGAATACATTAGTTCCAACGAAGTTGATCGCGTCGGAGATATCGACGCCATTGCCACGGCGCTTTATAACTCTGAGTCAAACGGAGATAAATTCTGGAGCGAAAACGCTAAAGATCTGTTCCGCGGATTATGTCTTTACGTATTAGAAACGCCGGGCATTCCTAAAACTTTGGGACAAATTCTCAGGGAGTCATCAGCAGCAGGATTAAAAGACTCATTAACAAAAAAACTTAAGGATGCACAAGACGCCGGCCATCCCTATTCCAACCGTTGTATTGAAGCATTAAACAGAGTTTTTAGTAATTCAGAAAATACTCTGTCAGGCATTGTCAGCACGTTCGGGACACCTCTTCTCGGTTTTGCTAATGCTCGGGTTGATCTTGCCACGAGTGCTAACGATTTCGATCTGAGAGACGTTCGTCGAAAGAAAATGAGCATTTACCTCAAGATCGAGCCAAACAAGCTTAAAGAGGCTCGGGTACTGGTCAATTTATTTTTTGATCAGCTGCTTAATTTGAACACTAAGAAACTTCCGGAACAAGACAAAAGCCTCAAGTATCAATGTTTGGTTCTGTTAGATGAGATGACTTCAATCGGCAGAGTCCCGATGATCAGTCAGGCAATCGCGTATATGGCCGGTTACAACATGCGTCTGCTGACGATTATTCAAAGCATGACTCAGTTGGCAAGCGCCTACGGCAAAGACGATGCTGAAACGATTAGGGCCAATCATTCTCTACTCATCATGTATGCCCCCAATCCTACTCAACAATCTTTAGCAAACGAGTACAGTGAGATGCTGGGTACTCAAACGGTTAAGTCCAAATCAACCTCTAAAGGAAAAGGTTCAACATCAACCAGTGAATCAGATCAAAGACGCTCTCTTCTGCTCCCTCAGGAAATAAAAGGAATCGGAGATAAAAAAGAAATTGTTGTACTTAATAAAGGTTCTGCAAAACCTATTCTTTGTCAAAAAATCCGCTATTACGAAGACCCGAACTTTGAGTGCAGACAACGCTGGGAAACTCCTTTTGTACCTGTGCAGGACGTTGAAACCTTCACTGCATCATTAGACGAAAGAGTGAACAAGGTATTGGCCACAGAGCTGACAGAAGAAGACTCAAGAAAAATTGCCGGAGTCAACGAGCTTCCGGAAATTCCAAAAGAACTTGCCGAAACGCCGGATTCAGATTGGAGTAATGAGCAAATCCAAAACTATGTTGAAGCTTCTTTTACCAAAATTGCTGCGAATCGGTTCAATCTTTCTGCTATCCAACACGCTCCTAAGTTAGACCTATCTAAGAATCAGCCGCCGGAAAAAATAAACGGTAACACAGACAATGGTGAAACTTCTGAAGATCTGGACAAGACAATCAGCGATTTGTTTGACGGGGTAGATATACCTACTGAAGAACAAGAAAAAGAGCCTGCGCAAGAGTCGGAAGATATTTCGTTGCAGCAGTCCTCTTTTGATCCAGCCTCAGTAAACGAAGAACCTTCCTCGAGCCTCGATAAAAAAACAGAAGGGCCGGAAAAGGAAGATGAAACTTTGGAGGCAATTTTCGAGACTACGACTGATAAACCGCCCGCTTCCGCGCCTTCTGCCTCTCCTAAAAAGAAACAGACTTCCCCGTTAAAGGACATTCGAAATTTATACCGTCGTAAGAAAACGCAGACAACTTCCGGCGAATTCAAGCGGCATTTTTCCACCCTCAAATAAGGAGTTAGCTTATGACAAGCAAATATCAAGATTTTTCTGAATCTCTGGTTGTATTGGGCGAACCCAAGTGCACCAGTATTTTTCCTACTAAAGGCCCTCATGCCGGAAAAGAAACGAAAGTTCTGGAAGTCCAGACCTATCATCCAAACTTTGAAAAGAAGGCGGACGGTTCTTTTGAACGAAAAGAACCTGATTTCTACAAGCTTCAGTATTTCGGCGCAACAGCAGAAAATATGGCAAAACTGCTTCAAAAATCAATGCGCCTGGATGTTCGAGGTTCCTTAACAACTGAAAATTTTGAAAAAGACGGAAAGCAGTATGAGAACAAAGTGATCAAGGCAAAAAGCATCGCCTTATGCCTAAATCAACTGGGAATTGAATCCATAAAATTTAGAGCCCCTGAAAAGAAGGCTGGAAAATCCCAGACCCCTGAACTTGATCGTTAACCTCATCTCCGGAGCGCCATGCGGCGCTCCCTTCTTTGATCCATAAAAATGACAATAAAAGTATTCATTGCTGAAAAACCGTCTGTTGCCAAAGCGATCATCAACGAATTGGGGACTGTAAAAAAACTCAATGGCGCGGTGCTTTGCAAAAACAACATTTACGTAACATGGTGCTTCGGACACCTGTTGGAACAGGCAGAACCGGATGCGTACCTTCCTGAAGACATTCCTGTGGGAAAAAAGGGAAATAAGATTTGGCGTGTTCAAGATCTCCCGATCTTTCCTCAAAAATGGATTCTTCAGCCGAAAAAGGATAAAGGCGTAAAGGCTCAACTCAAAGTCATCAAAGACCTTTTGACAAAAGCCGATATCGTAGTCAATGCGGGAGACCCGGACAGGGAAGGTCAGCTTTTGGTAGACGAAATCCTAGAGCATTTCAAATATAAAAAGACTGTCCAACGCTTTTTAGTATCTGCGCAGGATTCAGCTTCCATCCGAAAGAGCCTTACTAAAATTGAACCGAACAGAAAATATGAAGGCATGAAACTTGCTGCCTTGGGCAGAAGCAGGGCGGATTGGCTTCTTGGAATGAACTTAACAAGAGCGTTGACGCTTAAAAAAGCATTGTCCGGAGAAAGAACTCTGATCGCTGTTGGAAGAGTACAGACCCCTACTTTATCGCTTGTAGCAAAACGAGACCAAGATATTAGAAACTTTAAGCCCATTCCATTTTTTACCATCAAGTGCACAGTCTCAAACGGCAGCACTGATTTTTCTGCCTCGTGGATACCAAAAAACGGACAAAGTGGGTTAGACGAAGAAAGGAGACTGATCGACGGAACGGCCGCAAAGAGTCTCATCAGCCGCTTCCAGAATCAAAAAACAGCAAAGGTTCTATCTTTCTCCAAAGAAATCAAACAGAAAACTCAGCCAAAAGTATTTTCTTTAGCAGACATTCAGCTCGAGGCCAGCAGCAAATATGGTTTTTCTGCCCAAGAAACCCTGGATACTTGCCAATCGTTATATGAAACTCATAAGTTAGCGAGTTATCCTCGTTCGGATTGCCAGTATTTACCGGAGTCTCAATGGGAAGAATCTAAAACCGTTTTAACCGCAATTGCTAAAATACTTCCCAAGTTTCTTCCGTTAATTAGGCAATGCAACCTTCAGATTAAATCTGCTGTTTGGAATGATAAAAAAATATCTGCACACCACGGAATTATTCCGACCGGCCAAGCCGGAAGCCTTGAAAAGCTCTCAGACAAAGAACAAAAAATCTATGAGCTGCTATGCCTTCGGTATATCTGCCAGTTCTATCCTCCATACAAGTTCTATTTGACCAATGTGTCTCTAGCCGTTGAAAACGAAACTTTCAGCGCTAAAGGAACAACAACTATCAGTCCGGGATGGAAAGCCGTCATAGCACAAGAAAAAAATGAAAAGGAAGAAGAAATTCCTCTGCTTCAAGAAGGACAACAGCTCACTCTTAAAGATGTAAAACTTCAGCAAGAAAAAACGAAGGCTCCTCCGGCCTTTACAGAGGGAACTCTGATTGCTGCAATGGAGAATATTCATAATGCAGTGGAAGACCCCAAAGACAAAAAATTATTAAAAGACGGAGACGGTATCGGCACGCCGGCAACACGTGCAGCCATCATTACCGAGCTCAAGCGAAAGGGATACCTTGAAACCAAGGGCAAACAAATTCATGCAACAGCTTTAGGTCAGCAACTTCTAACCGTAGTTCCTCCTCTAATCAAAAACCCTGCCCTGACGGCCAGATTCGAAAGAGTCCTAAAGCAAGTTGAGAATAAAGAAGTTCTGCTGGAACAATTTTTGGAGATTCAAAAGAAGTTTATTCGTCAAGAAATTGCTTCACTATTTAAAAAGGAATAATTCATGAGTTCAGCTCTTAAAGAATTATTCCCAACAGTTAAAAGGCGCCCTCGTACTCTCCATGTCGAACGCGGAGAGAGAACTTCTGCATCTTTTCTAAGGGTTCTTTCTTCTAAAGATAAAGCCCGGGGAATAGCGAAACGCCTTCCGGAAGCTTTTGTTCATTTTGGAAGCGGAACCATAAAAAATTATGAGCATTTAAGACGGGCCGTATCCTACATTGCGAGAAACGGAAATATCACGTTAGAGAAAGCTGATAAAAGCCTCCTGACTGGGAGAGCAGACTACGACAGTGAGCTTTACAAGTGGAAATTAAGCCAAACGATCCCTGATCAGGGCGGCTCTCTAAGCCATGCCAGAAGGCTTATTCTTTCAATGCCTGCGGGTACGCCGGAAGATAAATTCAAAAACGCGTGCAGAAAATGGGCAAACGACACTCTGTCCGGCTATGAATTTGTACTTGGATTTCACACAGCCTCTACAGACCAAAAAACTAACCAGCCTCACTGTCATATTATCGTTAGTACCATCGGAAAGGATGGTAAGCGAATGCATATTGACAACCAAACTCGTGACGCCATGAGGGAACATTTTGTCTCATGTCTTAAAGACTTTGGTATCGAAGCAACTGCGACTCGTCGCTGGTCAAGAGGAAAAGTGCTAAAGGGAGTCCCTATTTCTGAAATACATAATGAAAGAAAATTTGCTTCGAACCAGGAAAGAGCCAAAGCTCATGCTATTGCCCGAAAAAAAGAACGTCTTAGAGCGAAAGATAAGCAAATACAAAGCGTCATCTCTGCCTTCAAAGAAGGAAGGAACATCGAAGATACTCCCGGCATTACAAAAATCAAAAAGAATCGAGAAAAACTCCTTCAGCTTGTTGGCAAAGCCATCGCCGAACTGGAACAAAGCGGAAACTCTGAAGATTTAAAAATAGCAGCAGGCTTAAAGGACTATTACAAGACGCTTGGCCCTGTTGAATCTTTGAGCCAGCGAACTTTGCGCGAATTAAGAGAGACTCAAAGGAACAATCAGAAACAAGCGGACCATATCCGGAGGATGCAAGCTATGAAGAAGAGAAAACAAGGACTTGTCCGTTAGTTAGAATTCTCAACCTTACCATGATCTAGTAAATGATTTGACGTTTTCCTATGAACGCACTAGACTTAGCCTAGTTATTTAGAGGCCTAGCTTTAACTAGGAATTAATTTACACACTTAGCAATTTATAGGAATGCCTCGTTGATGGGGCATTTTTTTTTGGAGAAAATCATGTCAGAACTCAGGAAAACTGAACTTTTTTCTTTTGCGTTCTTCCCCGACTTCAATTTAGCAATCAGCGAGTTAGCCGAACTTGCAGAACCCGAAGCTTGGGATTTTTCTGATGAACCACCGGAACTGAGAAGTAATAAAATACTAAAAAATTACCTTGAATACACTTTCCGTAAACTCAAGTCTGACAACCAAATTTCTTTTTATCAAAGTAGACGATACGCTTGTTTCAACACTGGGCTCTATACCAAAGGCTTGGAAAATATTTACGCCTACTTTGAAAAAAATTGGAATGAAGATGCTTTAAGTCCGTATTTCTTCAAGGGCTTCTGTAAAGCAAGCAATTTTACTCTGATGAGAGTCACAGCAGGCGATCTTCCCAAACGAGCCAACTTTTTTCAATACCCAGGTAAATTAGTGTACGACCCTAATGTCCCTCTCGCTCCTGATTATGACCACATTTTGGAAGATAACCTAGAAAGATTTCCAAAAATTTTTGAATGCGAATCTTGGAGCGAAAGACTAAGAAGACTCAAAGGAGCCATTGATGAAGCTCAAAAAAGAGTGGAAGCCAATTACAAAATTGCCGTGCCCCAGTTCTATAACGGGAACATCCAACTTCTGCTTCCTCTAAAATTGACCTCTGGCTCTTCTCTTCCTGACTTAGCGTTAGCTACCTATAGAGAACGCAATACTTATGTGGCTAGAACTTGCTTAACCTTAAAGATGGCTTATTCTAATGCTAGGCTGATAGTACAACCTCAGAGTTCTTGGCTCACAACAAATATTTAACATCTGAAATTGAAGTCACGACTACGTCTATATATCCTAAGAAAGCATTCTCAGCGCATTAGGATAGATAGATCGTAATTCATTACGCAAAGGGGAAGATGCTTAATGGACAGTAGTTTAATTGGGGTAATTATAGGCGGAAGCCTATCAATTATCGGATTAATTATTCAAAAACATTACGATGCAAAAAATCTCGAAAAAAATCGGCATGAAGAAAAGAAACTAAGGCAGTTCGAGCTAAAAAGAAAAGCTTACGAGAATTTTTTAATGACGTTCTCCCAATACCGAGATAGTCTAATTTTAGATTTTTCACCGGTTGTGTCTGCGACCTGCCTCCTGACTCTTTACGGGAATGCCACAATAAGGGAAAAAGCTGCAAGATGTTGCCTTCTGCTCATGGACTGGCGAACTCAAATATTCAAGAATAACTTTAACGATCCAAATAAAGTTGGGCAGTTTTTGAACGACCCTACAACGTCGGCACCAAAAGAAGTTGTTATATTATTAGATGAATTACATGGGGCGATTATTCGGGATGTTCAAGCCTATTTTGATGAGTCGTAGACTTGAACTTATAGATGACTTTTTGGACTATAGTTTCTAAATAAAAATGTAACTACTTGAATTTATTGGGATGTTATAATACTCTCACTCGACCAATCTCTACTACAGAATGCCGCGAATTACCGCGGTTTTTTCTTTTCTAATCACAGGATTAGCCGCCTCTCTTACAACTGATATTTTGCGTTTTTCAGTGATCTAGCCGGAGTCCAGCTCCGGCAGTCTC
>ERZ1673749.1815-NODE-1815-length-12862-cov-5.952994_pt1 | contig 12862 bp, 9 predicted proteins | sample MGYA00580204_ERZ1673749 | MGnify/ENA primary metagenome ERZ1673749 (study PRJEB41218, sample SAMN15661745) | gut metagenome | host: Homo sapiens | place: Canada: London | collected 2015-08-20/2019-03-30 | study: EMG produced TPA metagenomics assembly of...
CGACCAGCCCGGCACGGATCTGGTGCCCCTGTTTGAGACCATCCTCAACTATATCCCCGCCCCGGAGGCGGACCTGGAGGCCCCCTTCCAGATGCTGGTCTCCTCCATTGACTACAACGAGTTTGTGGGCCGCATCGCCATCGGCCGCATCGAGCGGGGCACTGTAAAGCAGAACCAGGAGATCGCGGTATGCAACTTCCACCAGCCCGACGCCGCGCCTCAGAAGGCCAAGGCCACCGCCCTCTATCAGTTTGATGGCCTGGGCCGGGTGCCGGTGACCGAGGCCACCGCCGGCAACATCATCGCCATGAGCGGCATCGGCGAGATCACCATCGGCGACACCATCTGCGCGCCCGACGCGGTGGAGCCCATCGAGTTCGTGAAGATCTCCGCCCCCACCATCGAGATGACCTTCTCCGTCAACGACTCCCCCTTCGCGGGCAAGGAGGGCAAGTTCGTCACCTCCCGCCAGATCCGGGAGCGGCTGTTCCGCGAGACCATGAAGGACGTGTCCCTGCGGGTCACCGAGACCGACTCCACCGACGCCTTCAACGTGGCGGGCCGGGGCGAGATGAGCCTGTCCATCCTCATCGAGACCATGCGCCGGGAGGGCTACGAGTTCCAGGTCTCCCCCCCCCGCGTGCTCTACCAGGAGATTGACGGCAAAATGTGCGAGCCGGTGGAGCGTCTGGTGGTGGACGTACCCAGCGACAGCGTGGGCGCGGTCATCGAGAAGATCGGCGCCCGCAAGGGCGACCTTCTGGAGATGACTCCGGTGGGTGATCGGATGAAGCTGGAGTTCCTGGTGCCCTCCCGCGGCCTGTTCGGCTACCGCAACGAGTTCCTTACCGACACCAAGGGCGAGGGCATCATGGCCTCGGTCTTTGACTCCTATGCCCCCATGAAGGGCGAGATCCAGCGCCGCAACTCCGGTTCCCTGGTGTCCTTCGAGACCGGTGAGAGCGTCACCTACGGCCTCTACAACGCCCAGGAGCGTGGTGTGCTGTTCATCGGCGCGGGCGTGCCCGTCTATGCCGGCATGGTGGTGGGCGAGACCCCCAAGCAGGAGGACATCTCGGTTAACATCTGCAAAAAGAAGCAGTTGACCAACATGCGCGCCTCCGGCTCCGACGACGCCCTGCGGCTCACCCCGCCCCGCCAGATGAGCCTGGAGCAGTGCCTGGAGTTTCTGGCCGATGACGAGCTGCTGGAGGTCACTCCCGAATCCCTGCGCCTGCGCAAGCGCCTGCTGGACCACGCGGCCCGCATGCGCGAGGCCTCCAAGAAAAAGGGCTGATTGCCGCAACATGATTTCCGCCCCCGGAGCATGCTCCGGGGGCGGTTTTTCAGTCTGCCGGGGAAACGACTACTCCACGTAGCCGTGCTTTACCTGGTCGGAGATCTCGCAGAGGGCCTTGCTGGCCTCCATGTCAAACTGGCGGCACTGGGCCAGATCCCCCAGAGAGACCATCCCTACCACCTTGCCCCCCTCCAGCACGGGGAGGCGGCGCACCTGCTTGGCCGCCATGATCCGGGTGGCCTCTCTGGCGTCGTCGTCGGGGGACACCACCGCGCAGTTGCGGGTCATGATGTCCTTCACCTGGGTCTTGAGGGGGTCCTCCTCCGCCGCCACGCAGCGCAGGATGATGTCCCGGTCGGTGACAATGCCCCGCAGGCCGCCGTCCTCACCGCAGACGGGCAGGGAGCCCACGTTGTGCCGGGACAGGAGCCGGGCCGCCAGGGAGGCCGACTCGCTGGGGGTGATGGAGACCACGCTGGGGTTCATAAGATCGCGTACTTGCATGACAAAACCGCCTTTCTCCCAAACTTTACTGCTAGTTTGGACGGGAAAGGCGGTTTTATTCCTCTTTCAGCCCGAGATTGCGCCGCAGAGGGCCGGGGCCCCGCCAGGCGAAGGCCCGGCCCCCGTACTTATCCCGGAACGTGCGGTTGGTGAGCCCCTCGAGATCGGAGTTTTCCAGAGCGTCTACCAGAGATGTGGAAAACTCGGGCAGCGGCGAGTGGGCCGGGGCGGCATTGTAGGGACAGGCCCGCTGGCAGAAGTCACAGCCCCAAATCAACGGGTGGACCCTCAGCCGGGCGGTCTCCTCCTCCGTCAGCGCCCCCTTTTTCTGGGTCAGCTCGGACAGACAGCGGGACACATCCGGCCCCCCTTCTCCCAGGGCCCCGGCGGGACAGGCCGCCCGGCAGGCCCCGCAGCCGGGGCAGTCCGGCGCGGCGGGGCGCTCCGGCACGTCCAGCGCCGCCCCGGTGAGAATGGTACCCAGAAATACATAGGTGCCGTAGGGCGGCAGGATCAGCAGGCCGTTTTTCCCCCGCAGGCCGATGCCCGCCAGCCAGGCGGCCTCCCGCTCCGGCAGGGGGGAGTTGTCGGCGGCGGGGACAAACGATTCCCCCGGGTATTTCCGGCGCAGGGCATCACACACCGTATTCAGCCGCCGGGTGAGCACCCGGTGGTAGTCCTCCCCCCGGGCGTAGAGGGACAGGTTGCCCGGCCGCTCCCCGGCGTAGTAGGGGAAGGCCGCCACCAGGACAGTCTCTGGAGCGGGGCAGAGGGTTTCCACCTTCTCCCGGGCACCGGTGGACAAAAACGGAAGCAGCCGCCGGAAGGCCACGCCGCCCCAGGCGGCGGCCCCGGCGGCTGCGAACCACTTATCCAGCATTGTACTTGTCCAGCGCCCGCCGGGCCAGCGTCCCGTCCGGGATGCAGGGCTCCGGGCCGTTCTTCCGCTTCTGGGCCTCCTCACACCCCTTGCCCGCCAGCAGCACCACCGCCGGGCGGCGGGCGCCCAGGATGGCGGTCTCCACCGCCGCCTCCCGGTTGGGGATCACAGTGTAATCCTTGCCGTGGGCGGCGAGAAACACGCCGATATCGGCGCAGATGGCCTCCACCTCCTCGGGGCCGGGGTCGTCCTCGGTGAGGATAATCCGGTCGGCCCACTCTCCGGCGGCGTTGCCCATGCCCTCCCGGCGGTCGATGCCCTTGCCGCCGGTGCAGCCGAAGAGGACGGTCAGCTCCCGGCCGGGGTACTCCGCCCGGACGGAGCGCAGGGCGTTCTGTAGGCTCATGCCGTTGTGGGAGTAGTCCACAATCACCGAAATCTGCCCGTCGGCGCTGACGTAGTGCTCCATGCGGCCGGGCACGAAGGCCCGCACCAGTCCGCCGGCCACCACGTCGGCAGGGATACCGTAGGCCTCCGCCACCGCCACGGCGGCCAGGGCGTTTTCCACATTGAACAGGCCCGGTGTGGAAATGGCCAGCTCCCGCTCATAGCGGGGGGTGCGCACATGGAAGGCGATCTTCTCCCCCTCCTTGCGCACCTGGGAGCCGTACACGTCGGCGGAGGGGAACTTCTGGGAGAAGGTCACCACCCGGGGGCAGGCGGCCGCCGCGGCGCGCACCCGCTCCACATGGTCGCAGTCCAGGCAGACACAGGCGCTCCGGGCCTGCTGGAAGATCAGCAGCTTGGAGTTGAGGTAGTCCTCCAGATCCGGGTGCTCCACCGGGGAGATGTGGTCCTCCCCGATATTGAGAAACACCGCGCAGGCCAGCTCCACCCCAATCACCCGGCCGTACTTGAGGGCCTGGCTGGACACCTCCATGGTCAGATAGTCCGCCCCCGCCGACACCGCGTTCCAGAGGTGGCGCTGGAGATCCAGCGGCTCCGGCGTGGTCAGCTTGGCGGGCCTGCGCTCCACCCCGTCGTCGGTGACGATGGTGGACAGCAGGGCGCTCTCCCGGTGGCCCTGTCCGGCCAGCCAGGCATCCACGATGGACTTGATATAATAGGCCGTGGTGGTCTTGCCCTTGGTGCCGGTGATGCCGGTGATCCGCAGCGCCCCGGAGGGATGGCCGTAGGCCCGGTCGGCCAAGAGGCCCATGGCCTGCCGGATATCGGTGACCCGGATGCAGGGCAGGGGGACGGCGGGATACTCCCGCTCGCTGACATAGGCGAAGGCCCCCTGTTCCATAGCGGAGCGGAGGTACTCCTCCTTAAATTTGACCCCCTTGCAGACAAAGAGGGTGTTGGGGATGACCAGCTTGGAGTCACAGGACACCAGGGACACCGGGTGGGTCAGGTCGGCGGCCAGAGGGGCCGCGTCCGCCAGCAGTCCATGGCGGAGCAGGAGCTGATAATAGTCCCCCAGGGGCAGACGGGTTCGGTTGGACATACGGATTCACCACCAGTCAATCATTTTTTGGAAGGCCGAACGCGCGGGCCGATGTGGGCATCGGCCTCTTCGGGTAAAAAGGCAGGGGCGGGGCTCCTCTCCGCCCGCCCCTCTCCCACTACACCATCCGCAGCCGGTAGCCGCAGGCGGTGATACACCTTTCCGCCAGGATTTCCATGGCGTCCAGATAGTAGTCGGGCAGGCCGTGGTAGGTGCGGTAGACGGACAGCTCGGTACAGCCCAGGATGGCCGCGTCGCAACCGGAGGCGCGCAGCCAGCGGTCGATGGCCGCGAACTTCTCCCGGGAGCCCTTCTCGCCCCGCTTGATCTCGTCGTAGATGATGCTCATGACCAGCTTCTGCACGTCGGCGGGGGGCGTCACGCCTTCCATGCCCCGGGCGGCGCACTCCCTCTGGTAGATGCCGGTCTGAACCGTGCCGTCGGTGGCCAGGATACCCGCCCGCTTTTTCCCGTCCGCCGCCAGCACGCCCACGGTCTCCCGGGGCATGTGGATGAGGGGGATGGCGATATCCCCCTGGAGGCGGTCGGCAAAGTAGTGGGAAGTGTTGCAGGGGATGGCCAGGGCGGTGCAGCCGCCCCGCTCCAGCAGTCTGGCCCCGTCCAGCAGGCGGCGGTAGCAGCCCTCCGCGTCCCCGCCCAGGATGGCGGCGGTGCGGTCGGGCATGGAGGTATCGCTCCAGATCAGGGTGGGCAGGTGCTCCTGGTCGCAGGAGGCGTCGGTACGGTCCAGAATCCGCTGGTAGAAGTCCTGGGTGGCCTGGGGCCCCATGCCGCCCAGAATACCAAGGCGCTGTTCAGACATGGCTGTCCCTCCTGTTATGCAGCGGCATGGGGCCCGACGCCGCGAGTGTGGTGTCACAAGCGTTTTGGCCGCCGGCCAAAACCTTGATGCCGGGGCAATTCATTTGCCCCGAGCAGATGAGATCATCGGGGTCCCTGCACGGCGTAAGCCGGGTGGGGCGGCCCATGCCTCCTAAAATGCCGAGGCGCTGTTCTGTCATTTTACTTTCTCCATGCACGAGGCATACCAGCCCACGTAGCGGTGCTGGCCCCGGAGGATGCGCAGCTTGTGCATCAGGCCGTTGTCCGGCCGGTAGAACAGGGGGTTGACCGCGGCGTTGGCCCGCTCCAGGGCGCGCATCTCCTGGTGGTACCGGGGATTGACGTAGTCGAAGGCCACCTTGGGGGGGATGACCAACCACAGATGGCGGTTTTGGGTCACGGTCAAGGCGCAGGGCTTGTGCTCGATGACATCCTCCACCAGGTACTTGGCCAGGTTGTATCCCGCGCCGGTGACGTAGTAGTTGCTGCGGCCCTGGCGGCAGTTGATCTCAAAGGCCTTGAACTTGCCGTCCCGCTGGTCGTACTTGATGTCGAAGTTGGAGAAGCCCACAAAGCCGATGGCCTCCAGGAAGCCCCGCAGCTTTTCGCACAGCTCGGGCTCGGGTTCGGTGATGATCACCGCGTGGTTGCCGATGGCGTGGCCGGTGTGCTCCTCCAGCAGGACGTGGCCCACGCACATGAGGCGCACCTTCCCGTCGGCGCCGGAGTAGTTGGTCACCACCCGCATAAAGCTGTCGTCCCCGGGGATGAAGTCCTGGAGGATCAGCGCGTCCTCATACCCTGCCCCGTAGATCTGGTCGATGACCGTGTCCACCTCCTCCCTGGTCTGGAGGATGTAGGCCTTCTTCTGGGTGGGGAAGGGGTGCTTCCAGTAGGTGTCCGACTCGGCGGGCTTGACCACGAAGGGGCCGTCAAAGGGCAGCTCGAACTCGTGGCCCATGCCCTTGTGGTACACCACCGTGGCCGGGTGGTCGATGCCGTACCGGTCGCACAGCTCGTAGAACTTCTCCTTGTGGATCAGCGTCTCCAGCATGTCCAGGCTCACATAGGGGGCGATGACGTTTTCCGGGTAGCGGGGCAGGTTGGCGGAGATGGCGTTGAGGTAGTTGTCCCCGCAGCCCAGCACCAGAATCTTCCTGTTGGGAAACTCACGGGCCACCTCGGTGACGTTCTCCAGCACCTTGTCCACCCGGTCGTTGTGCTCCCGCACCCGGTAGTCGATGATCCTGCTCCCCGCGCACACGCTGGCGGGGAACATACCGTAGACGATGGTCTTTACGCCGTAGGCCTCGTGAAAGGCCCGGGCCATGCTGTACGCATTGATGTCGGAGCCCAGCAGAACAGGCACAAACTCAATTGCCATAGGTAAACGCCCCCTGGAACGTAATCTCATACCAGCTCCCGCCCATGGGCCGCACGTCGGCGGGATAGGCGGCGGCCAGCTCCTCGGCCTGCTCCGCGCTCAGGCGCAGCTCCCGCCGGAGCCGCTCGCCCCCGGCGAAGCACTCGGAGAGCAGGCGGCCCAGGCCGCTGTCCTCCCGCATGTTCTCTATCTTAGTCATATTCCATTCTCCTTAAACCGGGCGGGCGGATGATATCCGCCCCTACGGCCTCGCAGAGTTTCCGCCCGCCAGGGCGGAAATCAATTCAAAATTCGTCTTTCCGGGAATTTACTGCGTAGCCGTTGGCGGCTTTGCCGCCCTACGGATACGGCGTACCCCTTGCGGGTGCTTCCCGGAAAGACACCCCGACCCGCGCCACGGGGCGCGAAACCGGGGGTATCGAGCCAAGTCGCCGGCTTTGCCGGCACGCAGGCTCGTATCTAGGGGGTATTGGATACCCCCTAGACCTAGCCGCTGGCCCGTTTCACCTGGTACACGCCCTGGATCTGCCCCAGTTTGTTGATCACGTTGGTCAGCTCCTCCTGGTTTTTGACCTCCAGGACAATGCTGACGGTGGCGTAGCCGTCGGGCATGGAGCGGGCCGACAGGCTGGTGGTCTTGACCTTGGCGGCGGAGAGGGCCATGGCCACGTCCAGGGTCAAGCCGTCCCGGTCCTTGGCGGAGATGTCCAGGGCGGTCTGGTAGGTGGCCAGCTCCCCGGTGGCCCAGTCCACCCTGATCCAGCGGCCCGGCTCCTCCGCCCGCTTGGCGTCGGAGGCGTTGGGGCAGTCCGCCCGGTGGACCGACACGCCGAAGCCCCGGGTGATAAAGCCCACCACCGGATCGCCGGGCACGGGGGTGCAGCACTTGGCGAACTTGACCAGGCAGTTGTCAATGCCCTCCACAATGATGCCCGACTGGCTGGTCTTGCCCCCACGGATGGGGACGGTGGGCGGGTTGGAGGTGGAGGGGTGAATGGGCTCCTGGGCGGCGGCCGACTGCTCGGCGTGGAGCCGGTCCAGGCGGGCCATCTCGTCCTTGACCCGCACCACCGCCTTCTGGGCGGACATGCCGCCGTAGCCGATGGCGGCGTACAGCTCGTCCAGGGTGCCGAAGCGCACCTTCTTGAGGATGAAGGGGAGCACGTCCTCGGCGGTGATGGCGGCCAGGGAGAGGCCCACGTGCTTGAGCTCCGACTCGAAGGAGGCGCGGCCGGTGGCGATGTTCTCCTCCCGCCGCTCCTTCTTGAACCACTGGCGGATCTTGTTGCGGGCCTCGTTGGACTTGCAGATCTTCATCCAGTCCCGGCTGGGGCCGTGGGCCGACTTGGAGGTGATGACCTCCACGATGTCGCCGTTTTTCAGCGGGGTGTCGAAGGTGACCATGCGGCCGTTGACCTTGGCCCCGGTCATGTGGTTGCCCACGGCGGAATGGATGTTGTAGGCGAAGTCGATGGGGGTGGCCCCGGCGGGCAGGTTGATCACGTCCCCGCGGGGGGTGAAGACGAACACCTCGTCGGCGAAGAGATCCACCCGCATGGTGCGCACGAACTCCTCGGCGTCCACGTCCTGCTGGCTCTCCAGCAGCTTGCGCACCCACTCGAAGGCCTCCTCGGTGCCCAGCTTGGCGTTGGCCATGCCCTGCTTGTACTTCCAGTGGGCGGCGATGCCGTACTCGGCGGTGTGGTGCATCTCCCAGGTGCGGATCTGCACCTCGAAGGGGATGCCCTCCCGGCCGATGACGGTGGTGTGGAGGGACTGGTAACCGTTGGGCTTGGGGGTGGAGATATAGTCCTTGAACCGGCCCAGCACGGGGTTGAACAGGTCGTGGATGACGCCCAGGACATTGTAGCACTCGGGCATGTCGTCGACGATGACCCGGAAGGCATAGAGGTCGAAGATCTCGTCCATGGTCTTGTTCTGGGTATACATCTTGCGGTAGATGGAGTAGATATGCTTCACCCGGCCGTAGATGGTGCAGCGGATGCCCTCCTCGTCCAGCCGGTCCTGGATGCGCTTCTGGATGCCCGCCAGGAACTCCTCGTGGGCGGAGGAGCGGGCGGCCAGCTCGTCGGCAATCTCCCTGTAGCCGATGGGATCCAGGTATTGCAGGGAGGTGTCCTCTAGCTCCCACTTGATGCGCTGCATGCCCAGGCGGTGGGCGATGGGCGCATAGATCTCCATGGTTTCCAGGGCCTTCTCCTTCTGCTTGCGGGCGCTCTGGTACTCCATGGTACGCATGTTGTGCAGCCGGTCGCAGATTTTGATGAGGATCACCCGGATATCCTTGGCCATGGCCATGAGCATCTTGCGCAGGTTCTCCATCTGCTCCTCTTCCTTGGAGGTGTACTGCACCCGGGTCAGCTTGGTGACCCCCTCCACCAGATCGGCCACCGTGGGTCCGAAGAGCTTGGCGATCTCCTCGTGGGTGGCCCCGGTGTCCTCGATGCAGTCGTGGAGCAGGGCGGCGATGATGGAGTCGGTGTCCAGCTCCAGCTCCGCCACAATCTCCGCCACCGCCAGGGGGTGGGTGATATAGGGGGAGCCGTCCTTGCGCAACTGTCCGGCGTGGGCGTTGTCGGCGTAGGTGAACGCGCGGAACAGGCGCTGGGCATCCAGCGCCGGGTTGTATTCCTTGATTTTATCCTCCAGCGCCTGATAGCGCTCCAGGATGGGGTCCATACCAGCCACCTCACGTAAAGCAATCAGAATGCCAGCGGGCGGCCCGGTCGGCTCACCCGTTGGATAATATATGCCGCAATTTCCGCATGATACAGGAATCGTCCAGATTCACCTTGCCATCCACGCTGCGCAGGGCGATGTGCAGGTGGTCGGTGGTGTGCTCCAGGCGGATGAGCCCCCGCTCGTCAAAGACCTCCAGGCACACCAGGGTGCGCATCACCGTCTCCCGCCGGCCGGCGGAGCGGGCGATGCTGCGGGCCAGGCGGTGGGCCGTGGCCTCCAGCGGGGCCTGCCCCGCGTGGCCCTTCAGGTAGCGCCACAGGGTGACGAACTCCTCCCTGCTGGGCAGCAGGGCCTCCGCCTCCTGCCGGGTGAGGGGCTCCCCCCGGCGGAACTTCTCGTACAGGGCCCGCTCGGCCTGGGCCCGGGTGAGGGCGGGGCGCAGATCGCAGAGCTGGAGCTGGACGCTCCGCCCCCCCCGGTACTCGTTGATCTGGGGCGTGAAAGCCACGTCCACCCGGTCGCCCGGCCCCACCCCTGCCTCCTCGGCGGTGGCCGAGAAGAAAATGGCGTCGAACGACCGGCCGGACGCGGTCAGCTTCAGCTTCAGGTGCCGCCCGCCGCCCACCTCGTTCACGGCGGAAACCAGGCAGCCAGACAGGGAGAACACCGGCTTTGGGTTGCCCGCGCCGTAGGGCTCCAGCAGCTCCAGGCCCTCCACTCCCTCCAGGGTGAGCAGGCCCACATCGTCCAGCTCCCCGTCGATGTCCAGGGCGGAAACCATCTCCTCCCCGCCGGTACAGGCGCAGACATAGTCGTTCATGGCGGCGGCAAAGGCCGGGATATTCTCCTCCCGGATGGTGAAGCCCGCCGCCAGGGCATGGCCGCCGAAGCCCTCCAGCAGGGGGGCGCAGCGCTCCAGGGCGGCGAACAGGTTGAAGCCCGCGAAGGAGCGGCAGGAGCCCTTGCCCTTGCCGTCCTGCAGGCAGATCATAAACGCCGGGCAGGAGTACTTCTCCGCCAGACGGGAGGCCACGATGCCCACCACCCCCTGGTGCCATTGCTCCCCGGCCAGCACCAGGGCGTGCCTCTGCGGCCGGGCCTCGGCCATGGCCTGGCACTCGGTATAGATCTCCGCCTCAATGGCCTGCCGCTCCCGGTTGAGGTCGCACAGGGCCCGGGAGAGTTCCTCCCCCCGGGCCGGATCGTCCGTGAGAAGCAGTTCCCCAGCCAGGGAGGCGCACCCCATCCGCCCGGAGGCATTGATGCGGGGGGCCAGGGTGTAGCCGATGGCCGTGGCGGTAAGGGGCCGCTCATCCAGCCCCGCCTCGTGGAGCAGGGCCCGCAGCCCAGGCCGCCCGGTGCGGCGCAGGGCCTCCAGCCCCAGGCGCACAATGGTGCGGTTCTCTCCCGTCAGGCTCATGACGTCGGCCACCGTGCCGATGGCCGCCAGATCGGCGTAGCGCTCCAGCAGCTCGTCCTGCCGGGCCGGGCCGCCCAGGGCCAGGACGAGCTTGAGGGCCACCCCCACCCCGGCCAGGCACTTGAAGGGATAGGGGCAGTCGGCCCGGCGGGGGTCCACTACCGCCGCGGCGGCGGGCAGGGCGGCCTTGCACTCGTGGTGGTCGGTGATCACCAGCTCCACCCCCAGTGAGGCGGCGCAAGCCGCCTCCTCCACGGCGGTGATGCCGCAGTCCACCGTGACGATGAGGCCCACCCCCTGGCCCCGGAGGGCGGCCACCGCCTCCCGATTGAGGCCGTAGCCCTCCTCCATCCGGTCGGGGATATAGGGGATCACCGTCCCCCCCTCCCGGCGGAGGAAGTCGGTGAGCAGGCAGGTGGAGGTGATGCCGTCCACGTCGTAGTCGCCGTAGACCGCGATGTGTTCCCCCGCCGCCAGCGCCCGGCGCACCCGCGCCGCGGCCCGGTCCATGTCCTTCATGAGAAACGGGTCCAGGAGCTGGCCCCGGCCGGCGTCCAGAAAGGCGCTGGCCTTCTCCGGGGTGTCCAGCCCGCGGGCGCAGAGGGTCAGCGCCGCCAGGGGCGGCACCCCCGCCGCCTCCATGGCGGCCCGCGCCTGAGGGGCACTGGCCGCCCGGTTCCACTGCTTGTATTTCACGGCCGTATGCCCCCTTCCCTCAAAATTACCCTTTATTATATCAAACTCTCAGCCTTGTGACAAGGCAAGACGCCGTTCAGCGGCGATTTTTTGCCGCCACCCGGCGCGCATGGAGCGGACGCGGCCGCCCCTCAGCCCAGCTCCAGATAGAGCGCCACCAGGTCGATCGTCGCCTTCATCCCCTCAAAGTGCGTCCGCTCCATGCCGTGGGAGGCGTGGACGCCGGGGCCGATGAGGGCGCCCCGGGCGTCCATGCCCGCGTGCCAGGCCACAGTGATGTCAGAGGAGTAGTGGGGATAGATATCCACCGCGTAGGGGATGGCGTTGGCCCGGGCCAGCTCCACCAGGCGGGTGACCATGCCGTAGTCGTAGGGGCCGCCGTTGTCCTTGGCGCAGATGGACACCTGGCGCTCGGTGCAGCCCAAGTCGTCCCCCACGCAGCCCATGTCCACCGCCAGCAGCTCGTCCACCTGGGGCAGGGTGGCCCCTCCGTGGCCCACCTCCTCATGGACGGTGAAGCACACCTCGGTATCGTACCGGGGCCGCTGCCCGGCGATGTGCATCAGCCTCAGCAGGGTGAGCAGACAGGCTGCGCTCCCCTTGTCGTCGATAAACCGGGACTTGAGGAAGCCGCTGTCGGTGACCACGGTCTTGGGGTCGATGCACACGAAGTCACCGGGGGCGATGCCCAGGGCCTCCACGCCGGCCCGGTCCTCCACCACCTCGTCGATGCGCACGGCCAGGTTCTTCTCGTCCCGCGGGCGGGTGAGCACGTCGTCAAAGACGTGGGCCGCCGGGGACAGAGACAGGATGGTTCCGGTGTATATCCGGCCGTCCCTGGTGTGGATGCGGCAGTACTCCCCGTCCAGGGTGGGCAGGATGGGCCCGCCGATTCTGGTGGTCATCAGCATGCCGTCGGCGGTGATGGAGCGCACCATGAGGCCCAGGGTGTCGATGTGGGCGCACAGGCCGACGCGCTTCCCCTTTTCCCGGCCGGGCACCGACACCACCAGGTTTCCCTTGTTGGTGCGGCGGACGGCGTAGCCGTGGTCCCGGGCGATCTGCTCCGCCTCCCGCACTACCTGGTCCGTAAAGCCGCTGGGGCTGTCAATGGACAAAAGCCGCTGGGCAATGTTCATGAGCTGCCCCCGGCATCCCTTTGTATCCAGCATTTGCATCGTCTCCTCGTTTGTAGTATGATATAGGATCATACCATAACCGACAGGAGCGGACAACCATGGCCGAAGAAAAGACCAATGTGATGCGTATTTTAGACCAAAAAAGGGTGCCTTACACTCCACACCACTACGCCCACCCCAACGGCGCGGTGGACGGGGCCAGCGTGGCCGCCCTCCTTGACCGGGACCCCGCCTCGGTGTGCAAGACCCTGGTGACCCAGGGGGCCAGCCGCCAGCACTACGTCTTTGTCATCCCTGTACTCCGCTCGCTGGATCTGAAGGCGGCGGCCCGGGCTGTGGGAGAGAAGTCCATCGAGATGATCCCTCAGGCCAGGCTGCTCCCTCTCACCGGCTACGTCCACGGGGGCTGCTCCCCGGTGGGGATGAAAAAGCCTTTTCCCACCGTGCTGGACGGGAGCGTGGAAGGACTGGACGCCATCGTGG
>ERZ1673749.1820-NODE-1820-length-12797-cov-5.403312_pt1 | contig 12797 bp, 13 predicted proteins | sample MGYA00580204_ERZ1673749 | MGnify/ENA primary metagenome ERZ1673749 (study PRJEB41218, sample SAMN15661745) | gut metagenome | host: Homo sapiens | place: Canada: London | collected 2015-08-20/2019-03-30 | study: EMG produced TPA metagenomics assembly of...
ACCAGCGTGAACGGCAACGTGTACACGTTCGCGCTGATCTGCAACGACGCCGACGTCCTCGCCGCGCGCCGTGCCATGGACGAGTTCACCTCCGCGCTGCGCGAGTTCTGATGGAGCCGTTCTGGCCGCGCCGCTCGCCGCACTTCCTTGCTTGTCGACGAGCGCTCCGCCCCTTCGGCGGCCCTGCCATCATCGGGCTATCCGGTGGGCCCGACTCACTGGCCTTGGCCGCTGCAGCAGCTGCAGAACACAAAGACGTCCGCTGCGTGGTGGTGGACCACGGGCTCCAGGACGAGTCGGCGGAGGTGGCCAAGCGCGCAGCGGACGTTGCTCGGGGTTTCGGCCTCGAAGCCGAGGTTGTCCGCGTCGAAGTGGGCGAGGGCAACCTGGAAGCCGCCGCGCGCAGCGCCAGGTACGAGGCGCTGGCATCGTACGGGGTTGACGTTTGGGTCGGCCACACCGCCGACGACCAGGCGGAAACGCTCCTGCTCGGCGCGCTGCGCGGCAACCCATCCGGCATGGCCCCGCGCAACGGGCGCGTCGTCCGGCCGTTTCTGGGCGTGCGCCGCGCGAATACTGTCGGCGCTTGCGAGGAGCTCGGCCTCGATCCGTGGCACGACCCGATGAACGCCGACCCGGCCTTCCGCCGCGTGGCGGTGCGAAGGCAGGTGTTTCCCCTGCTCAGCGAGCTCCTCGGCGGCGACGCCGTCCCCGCGCTCGCGGCCACCGCCGACCGGATCGCGGCGGACGAGGAACTGATCGAGTCACTTACCGACCTCGCGCCAACCACCTCCTGTGCGGAGTTGGCGGAAGATGCGGGGCCGATCCGGAGGCGTCGATTAGCTGCATGGCTCTTGGAGCAGGGGGTGCCGGTGCAAGGGGACCAGCTCGACGCGGTGGAAGCCTTGGTCGTCGATTGGCATGGGCAGGGGCCCGTGGCTGTCGCGGGCGGGCGCGCGGTGGTGCGTAAGGGCGGAAAATTGGCCCTTGTGGAATGACCCCTGCCGTGTCTACGGTTTCCGTAAACGCACGGGAGGTGCCGGATGGGCGAGACAATAACGAGCGGAAACTGGCGAACGGTACGCGACCTCCGCGAGTTTCAAAGCGCGCACGGCATTGACAGGGGGCATCCTCGAAGACTGCGACGGGCTCTTCGATGACGCAGCGCTCAGCGACGATGAGGCCGGGCTGAACTGATCGGGACCCGAACCCCGCAGATGGTTGTACCTACCGGCTGGCAGGTGGCAAGATGTGGAAGTTACGCGCACATAAACGCAAACTGATGCGCTAAAACCGCGAGAGGGAAGGGCCAGCCCATGACCGAGTTGCACGACAAGAAGGACTTCAACGTCCCAGCGAACCGCTACGGCGATGACGTCGAGGCGATTCTCATCCCGGAAGATGTGCTCCAGGAGCGTATCCAGGAGCTGGCGGACATGGTCTCGGAGAAGTACCGCGACTCGGAAGAAGACCTGATCCTGGTCTGTGTGCTCAAGGGTGCGGTGTTCTTCCTCACCGACTTCGCGCGCAAGCTGACCATCCCGGCGGAGATGGAATTCATGGCCGTGTCTTCCTACGGCAACTCCACCACCAGCTCCGGCGTGGTGCGCATCTTGAAGGACCTGGACAATGAGATCGCCGGCCGCGACGTGCTCGTGGTGGAAGACATCATCGATTCCGGCCTGACCCTGTCCTGGCTGCTGCGCAATCTGCGCAACCGGAACCCGAAGAGCCTCGAAGTCGTTACTCTTCTGCGCAAGCCCGATGTGCAGACGGCCAAGATTGATCTGCTGGACATCGGTTTCGACATTCCCAACGAGTTTGTCATCGGCTACGGCCTGGATTACGCCGAGCGTTACAGGGACCTGCCGTACGTGGGCACGCTGCACCCGCGCGTGTACTCAGACGCTGACTAGAACAAAGGTTTATGAGCAAAAATAAAAAGGTTTTGCGGTGGGGCATCATTGGTGCCATCGCGCTGATCGTCCTCTATCTGCTCACGCTGATCGGGGACGATTCCCGCGCCTACCAGCGTGTGGACACCTCTGTTGCCATCGAGCAGCTGCAGAACCACAACGCGGAAGAAGTGCAGATCGACGACCGCGAGCAGCGCGTGCGCATCGACCTGCGCGACCCGATCACCGTGGACGAGCGCGAGGGTGTCGAGGCGATCTCCGCGCAGTACCCGGCACGCACCACCCCGGAGATCTTCGGCGCGGTGCGCGAATCCGGCGCGGACAAGTACGAGACGAACGTGACGCAGGAATCCTTCCTGATGTCCATGCTCGGCTTCATGCTGCCGATGATCTTGGTGTTCGGCCTGATCTTCTACTTCATGTACCGCATGCAGGCGGGCGGCGGCGGGCCGTTCGGCATCGGCGGCTCGAAGGCGAAGCAATTGACCAAGGACAACCCGACCAACACCTTCGCGGACGTCGCCGGCGCCGACGAGGCGGTGGACGAGCTGCACGAGGTGGTGGACTTCCTCACCGACCCGACCGTGTACGAAAAGCTCGGCGCGAAGATCCCGCGCGGCGTGCTGCTCTACGGCCCGCCCGGCACGGGTAAGACGCTGCTCGCGCGCGCCGTGGCCGGCGAGGCGGGTGTGCCGTTCTACACCATCTCCGGCTCCGACTTCGTGGAGATGTTCGTCGGCGTGGGTGCCTCCCGTGTGCGCGACCTGTTCAAGCAGGCCCGCGAGAACAGCCCGTGCATCATCTTCGTCGACGAGATCGACGCGGTGGGCCGCCAGCGCGGCTCCGGCATGGGTGGCGGCCACGACGAGCGCGAGCAGACCCTGAACCAGCTGCTGGTGGAAATGGACGGCTTCTCCGGCCGCGAGGGCGTGATCCTGATTGCGGCGACGAACCGCCCGGACATCCTGGACCCGGCGCTGCTGCGCCCCGGCCGCTTCGACCGCCAGATCCCGGTGACCAACCCGGACATCGCAGGCCGCGCGCAGATCCTCAAGGTGCACGCCAAGAACAAGCCGCTTGCAGACGACGTCTCGCTCGACGCTTTGGCCAAGCGCACCGCCGGCATGTCCGGTGCGGATTTGGCCAACGTGCTCAACGAGGCCGCGCTGCTGACCGCCCGCATCGGCGGCAACGTGATCACCGCGGACGCCCTGGAGGAGGCCACGGACCGCGTCATCGGCGGCCCGCGCCGCTCCAGCAAGGTCATCTCCGAGCACGAGAAGAAGGTCACCGCCTACCACGAGGGCGGCCACACCCTCGCCGCGTGGGCGCTGCAAGACATCGAGCGCGTGTACAAGGTGACCATCCTCGCTCGCGGCCGCACTGGTGGCTTCGCCATGACCGCCGACGAGGACGACAAGGGCATGTACACCCGCGACGAGCTGTTCGCCCGCATGGTCTTCGCAATGGGCGGCCGCTCCGCCGAGGAGCTGGTCTTCGGTGCGCCGACCACGGGCGCGTCCAATGATATTGAGCAGGCGACGAAGATCGCTCGTGCGATGGTCACCGAGTACGGCATGACCTCCACGCTCGGCCCGGTGAAGTACGGCCAGGAGCAGGGCGATCCCTTCTCCGGCCGCGGCTCCGGCGGCTCGCTGGAGTACTCGCCGGCGGTGGCCGCGAAGATCGACGAGGAGATGCAGATGCTTCTCGACGAAGCGCACAAGGTCGCCTACGCCACCCTCGAGCGCTACCGCGACGAGCTGGACACACTGGCCTCGAAGCTCCTGGAGAAGGAGACACTGCGCCGCGGCGATCTGGAAGCCATCTTCGACACCGTCGAGCCGGTCCGGCCGCCGCTGCCGGCTCACGATGTGCGCTTCGGGCGCCAGGCTGACCGCGAGCCGGTGAAGACTCCGGTGGAGATTGCCAAGGAGCGCGGCGAGGAGCCGCCGAAGCGCTTCTCCATCCTGGAGGCGTCCAAGGCCACCCGCGAGCGCCGCCGGAAGGAACGCGAGGCGGAGCAGAACCCGGCGCCGAGGAAGGGCTCCACCCGCTGGCAGCAGCCGAAGGCCAACCCGCCCCAGTACGGCGGCCCGAAACCGCCGGAAGGGTGGACGTACAAGGGAGCGCCGAAGGAACAGCATCCGGGTACCCGCAACTACCCGACGGAAAAGACCGAACAGATCGGCTTCCGCCTGCCGGAGAACGAGCGGCCGGACCACGCCTCCCGCGGCCCGGAGCCGGAGACGACGCCGGATGCGGAGACCGCCCAGTTGCCGCGCGAGGAACGCGCGCCGAAGCACAGGAGGGACGATGACTAACGCGAATTTCGACCGCGAGCGCGCCGAGGCAGCTGTGCGCGAGCTGCTCATTGCGGTCGGCGAGGACCCGGACCGCGAGGGCCTGGTGGAAACCCCGGCCCGCGTCGCACGCGCCTATGAGGAGGTCTTTGCGGGCCTGCGCGAGGACCCGAAGGTGCACCTGGAGAAGTCGTTCTCCGAGAACCACCGCGAGCTGGTGCTGGTGCGCGACATTCCGATCTACTCAACCTGCGAGCACCACCTGGTGCCGTTCTACGGCAAGGCGCACATCGGCTACATCCCGGGCCCGGAGGGCAAGGTCACCGGCCTGTCCAAACTGGCGCGCGTGGCCGACATGTACGCGAAGCGCCCGCAGGTGCAGGAGCGGTTGACGGCGCAGATCGCGGACGCGATCGTCGAAAAGCTCAATGCTTCTGCGGTTATCGTGGTCATCGAGTGCGAGCACCTGTGCATGGCCATGCGCGGGATCCGCAAGCCGGGCGCGACCACCACCACCTCGGCGGTGCGCGGCGGCTTCCAGAACAACGCCGCCTCCCGCGCGGAAGTGCTGAGCCTGATTAGGGGATAGAAGATGACTACCGTTGCCGATCTGACCGTGCCTGGGCGCACGAGTGTGATGGGCATTGTCAATGTCACGGAGGATTCGTTTTCAGACGGCGGCAAGTGGCTCGCAACGGACGACGCCATCGCGCACGCCCACGAGCTGGTGCGCCTGGGTGCGGACATCATCGACGTCGGCGCGGAATCGACCCGCCCCGGCGCGACCCGTGTCCCTGCGGAGGTGGAGGCGCAGCGCATCCGCCCGGTGATTCGCGCGCTCCACGCCGACGGGGTCCGCACCTCCGTGGACACCATGCGCGCCGCCACCGCCCTGGCAGCGGCCGAGGAGGGCGTGGACCTGATCAACGACGTCTCCGGCGGGCTCGCGGACGCCGACATGTACCGCGTGATGGCGGAGACGAAACTCCCGGTGTGCCTGATGCATTGGCGCGCGGACGCTTTCGTCAACGCCTCCGGCGCGGCGGACCACGGCGGCGACGTGGTGGGGGATGTGCACGAGGTGTTGGCGGAGCTCGTCGATAAGGCGACGGCCGCCGGCGTGGACGAAAGTCAGATCACCCTGGACCCGGGCCTGGGTTTTGCCAAGACGGCCGCGGACAACTGGGCGCTGCTGAACTCGCTGCCGGAGTTCATCGCGAGCGGGTTTCCCATCCTCGTCGGCGCGTCGCGCAAGCGCTTCCTCATGGAAATCCGCCAGCAGCGTGGCCTGGAACATTCGCCTATCGACGCCGACCCCGCCACCGCGGCAGTCACCGCCCTCGCCGCGCAGGCCGGGGCCTGGTGCGTGCGGGTGCACGAGGTGGCGGTCTCCCGCGACGCGGTCGATGTGGCGGAAAGGTGGAAAAATGGCTGACCGGATTGAGCTCAAAGGCCTTGCATTCCACGCCAACCACGGCGTGCTCGAGCATGAAACCGAGTTCGGGCAGGCGTTTTCTCTGGACATCACCTGCTGGCTCGACTTTGCGGGCGCGGCTAAGGACGACGACCTGACACAGACCGTCAACTACGCGGAGCTGGCGGACACAGCGTTGCGCATCGCTACCGGCACCCCGCGTCAGCTGATTGAGACGGTGGCGGTGGAGATCGCAGAGACCGCGATGCGCAGCTACGACGCGCTGCACGCCGTGGAGGTCACCCTGCACAAGCCGCATGCGCCGATCCCGGCGGTGTTCGACGACGTCGCGGTGGTGGCCCGCCGCTCCCGGAAGCGGATGTAGCCAATGCGTGCCGTGCTGTCTTCCGGGTCCAACATGGGCGACGCGCGCGCCCACCTGCAGACGGTGGTCGACGAGTTCGCCGGCGAAACCCTCGCCGCGAGCTCCATCTACGCCACCGCGCCGTGGGGAAACGCCGACCAGCCAGACTTTCTCAACCAGTCCCTGCTGGTGGACGTGGATGACACCCCGCAGCAATTACTGGCCCGCTGCCAGGAGCTGGAGCAGCGCGCCCACCGCGTCCGCGAAGAACGCTGGGGCCCGCGCACGTTAGACGTGGACATCGTCTGGATCGAGGGCTACACCAGCGATGACCCGGAGCTGACCGTTCCACATCCGCGCGCGCACTTGCGCCAGTTTGTGCTCGAGCCCTGGCTCGAGATGGATCCAGGTGCGCGGTTGAACGGAGCGTCGGTAAGTGAGCTGCTCGACAACCTCGAGGACCAGGGGGTGCGCAAGCTATGAAGCGTACGCCGTACGAGGGGTTGATCGCCGTCGCCGGATTCTGCGCGGCCGCGGCGGTGATTCTGGTGCGCCGGTTCTATAACCTGCTGGAATCGCTGAGCATGGTGGTGCCGCTGTCGCTGTGGGTGATGGCGGTCATCGCCGGGTGGCTCGCGCTGGTGGTGCGCAAGCGGCGCAAGGAGGGCAAAGTCGGGCTGGACCGCAGCCAACTCAACCCCATGCAGGCGGCGAACTTCATGGTCTTCGGCAAGGCGTGCGCTTGGGCCGGCGCGGTCTTCGGCGGCCTGTACGGCGGCACGCTGAGCTTTGTGGTGACCAAACTCGGTGTGCTCGAGGCGGCGCCCGGCGACGTCCCGCCGCTGACCGCCGGCACCCTGGGCGGAATCGCCCTGTGCGCGGCCGGCATCTGGTTAGAGAAAAACTGCGAGGTGTCGCCGCCCAACGAGGGCCAGGGCGTTGGCTAGAGTGTTGGGCATGAGTGCCCAGAATGCGTCCCCAGACCGCGCGAGCCTGTGGGTCATCGTGCCTTTTGTGGTCGCTGTCATCGGCACCGTGGTCATGCTGTTCACCAACTCCGCCAACGCGTTGAAGGTCGCGCTGATCTTCGCGCTGTGGGCTGGTGCTGCCGGGATCCTGATCAACTCCAAGGCGCGCCGGGACCGCGACGCCGCCACCTCCGAGGCTGCGGCCGCTGAGCAGCGCATCCAGGAGCAGGAGCAGCGCCACCGGGAAGAGCTCGAGGCCCGGCCGAGCGGGTCTTCCGTGGACGTGGAGACACTGCGCGAGCTGCAGGAGCAGATCCAGGCGCTGCGCGCCCAGCTGGAGGAGCTCAACGGCCGCGTCTTCGAGTACGAGCCCGCCGCGGTGCAGGCTCGCGCGCGCCGCATCAGCGAGCTGGAGTCGAAACCGGAGCCAACCCCAGAACCAGAGCCAACCCCAGAACCAGAGCCGCAGCCGCAGCCGGCGCACAGCCCGTCCACGGACGACACCGTCGTGATCTCTCGCGTGCGTTCCTCCCGTCCGACCGGCGCACCGAGCTCGGACGCGATCGCGGGCCGCATCGGCACCCAGCCGTCCGCGCGCCCGGCGCGCAACCCGCTGTCCGACCTGATCAACGAGCGGGAAGCGGAGAAGGCGAAGGCAGAACCAACCCCGGAACCCACCCCAGAACCAGCGCCGGAACCGACCCCCGAGCCGAAGCCCGAACGCCGTTCTGGCCGCCGCCGCGCCGATGAGCGGGGAGAGGGCGCGGTTTCCGTCGCCGAACTGCTCGCTCGCCAGGGGAAGTAGATGCCGCCTCGCCTGTTGGTGGGGGCGGTGTTCGGCGTCTCGCCGCTTGCGGAGCGCTTCGAGCGCGCGGGCCACACGGTGCGCGCGCTGGACATCGACAATGACCCCGGCGCAATCGCGCATGTGGACCTTGTGCTTCTCGACGCACCTTCGGCCGACATCCGCACCGCCTGCGAAACCCTCGCCGACCACGCGCGCCCGCGGCAGATGTTTTTGCACACCGCGCTGGACGAGGGCCAGCAGCTGCTCGACGACGTGGAGACCGCCCAGGCGATCACCATGTGCGCCAACAACATCTTCGACAACGTGTGGGTGACGTCGGCGGCCGACGAGCTCGGCGAGACGGTGGTGGGGTTGCTCATCTCGGAAATTGGCGGGGTGAGCTTGCGCATTAACGACGATGCACGCCCCGCGATCGCCGCCGCCCAGGAGCTGCGGGCAATGGAATCCGTTATCCGCGACGACGCGCAGGCGATCCTCGCTGAGGCAGTGCCGGGGTTCGACGCGGTAGCGCATCAGTTCCTGCACGCTCCGCCGGCGCCACGGCACGCCCGCGACACGCAGCAGCTGGACCGGCTCGTCGACGCGCTGCCGGATCCGGGCGTTCGCCGCCTGTTTGTTGATCTCGTGCGCAGGCGTGGTGAGGTGGACCAGGACACCGACACCGAGCTATGGGTGATTCAGAAATACGAGGGAGGATAAATGGCTTTTGAACCAGGCCAGGCAGTGGTGGTCACCGACGAGAAGCTCTTGGCCACCTACGGCCGGGCGTTCCGCAAGATTGGCAAGTCGGTGGTTGTGGTGCCGCTGGGCGCGGACATCCACGGCGGGCACGTGGAGCTCATCCGCGCGGCGAAGTCGCTGCTCGGCTCCTACGTGGTGGTCACGTTCTCGGGCGAAGAAGTCCCCGAGGTATTCGCCCGGGAGAAGGTGGACGTGGTCTTCCACGGGAAGCTCGCCACGACCGTACGGGTGGATTCCGGCGTGGAACCGCTGGAAGACCCGCAACTCACCCAGAAGGAGGTCGCGCGGATCCTCGCCGCGATCAACGCGACCCACGCCACGGACGTGGTGCTGGGGGAGAAGGACTTCGAGGTGCTGGTGGCAACCCAGTACGCGGTGTCCGGGCTGCGCATGGAGTGCAAGCTCCACAGCGTGCCCACGGTGCGAACCCCCGATGGGTTGGCGCTGTCGAACAGGAACGCGCTTGTCGCCGTCGATAAGCGGGAAGCTGCGCTTGCGCTCTCGGCCGCGCTGACAGCCGGGGCGCACGCCGCGGAGCACGGAAAAGCGAAAGTCCTCGAAACCGCCCGCGGTGTTCTGGAGGCCGCCGGCGTCACCCCGACGTACCTGGAGCTGCGTGATCTAGCGATGCGCGAGGCGCCAGAGGAGGGCGACGCGCGACTGCTCGGAGCGGTGGATCTGGGTGAGGTGCACCTGATGGACAACGTGGGTCTGCCGCTGGGGGTCGGCTTCAAACACGTTGAAGCATGACACCCGGTAGACTCTCGCGCATGTCCAACGCCACCATCGCCGGAATGCTCGCAGAACGCTTTGGGTTCACCTTCACCCCGGAGCAGGTTGCGCAAACCGGAAGCACCGAGACGTCCACGCTCTACACCGCCACCGACGACACAGGCCACGGTGTTGAAGTGGAGGTCTTCGACACCCCCGTGGATTCCGCGATCGGCGATGAAGTCAACACCCTGAACTCCCGCCTCGCGCTGGCGGCGCACCCGGGCGCCTTCCAGCCGCGCAGCGTGGGCACCACCGAGGACGGCAAGCTGTTCGTCCTGCGTGAGGCGCCCACCGGTACCCCGCTGTCGGAGCTGATTGCGAAGAAGGGCTCCACGTTCACCCCGCAGGAGGTGCGCGACCTGCTCGCCCCGGTGGCCGAGGCGATCGACGATTACGACTTGAAGGGCCTGTCCGGCTTCGTCTCGCGCTCCATCACCCCGGAGCGCCTCCTGGTGCAGCCGCAGTGGTCCACCACCCCGGTCAAGCTCACCCTTGTGGGCCCGAGCACCGATCCGGCGCAAAGCGACGAGGCGGCAGCGAAGGGCAACGTGGACAAGTTCGCCAACGTGGTTGCGTTGATGACCGGCGACGAACCGCGCTCCGGGGCGCGCACCTGCGCCGGTGTGTTGGAGACTGCCCCGGCCGAGCACGTGGCCATTGCAACGCCCGACCAGTCCGTGGCGCCGCGCCCGCAGGACGGCTACCGCAAGCCGCCGGAGCCCTACGCCTACGGCGCGGACGGCAACTACGTGCGCACGGTGCCGAAGGAGCAGAAGCAGAAGACTGCGCCGTGGCCGTGGATCATCGCCATCCTCGCGCTGCTGCTGATTGCGCTGGCGGCGCTGTGGTACTGGAGCACCCACCGCGGCGAAGAGTGGTCCGGCGCGGAGGCGCAGATCGCGGAAGATTACCCGAAGGTTGTGTCTGAGCGCGCGGGTCAGAAGGGGTGGAAGGACCTTGCCTGCGAGCCGGGCTCGCTGGACACCGACCAGGTGGGCAAGATCCGCTGCGCTAACGATGAGCTGGGTGTTTCCGTCGCGCAGTACGCCTCCGAGTCCGACCGCGACGATGCGGTGCCGGACCCGAGCGAGGCCGTGGTCCTGGGCTCCGGCGAGTGCACGATTTACTCTCACGAGCTGCCGGAGGCAAACCCGCCAGCGTACGTGATGACGCCGCAGGACAAGCCGGAGTACCTGTTCATCGTCAATGGTTTCGACGCGGAGAACCAGCGACTGGACCTCCCCGTGTGCGAATAAGCTACGATTATTCGCCGTGACTACGCAGGACTTTTCAGAGCAGCAGCAAATCCGCCGGGAGAAGAGGCAGAGGCTTATCGACGAAGGGCGGGACGCCTACCCCGTCGAGGTCGATCGCACGACGTCTCTGAAGGACCTTCGTGCCAAGTACGACGGCACGCTGGAAGCGGGCGAGGAAACCCAGGACGAGGTCGCCGTCGCCGGCCGCATTATGTTCCAGCGCAACACCGGCAAGCTGTGCTTCGCCACCCTGCAAGAAGGCGACGGCACGCAACTGCAGGTCATGCTTTCCCTGGCTGAGGTCGGCGAAGAGGCGCTTGCGCAGTGGAAGGCCGACACGGACTTGGGCGATATTGTCTCAGTGCGCGGCCGGGTCATCTCGTCGCGTCGCGGAGAGCTGTCCGTGATGGCGAAGTCCTGGCACATGGCCTCGAAGTCGCTCAACCCGCTGCCGGTGGCGTTCGCGGAGATGAACGAGGAGCAGCGGGTGCGCCGCCGCTACACCGACCTGATCATGCGCGAGGACGCGCGCACTAACGCCATGACCCGCATCAAGGTCATCGCCGCGGTGCGCAAGTACCTCACGGGTCTGGACTTCGTCGAAATTGAGACGCCGATGCTGCAGACGCTGCACGGCGGCGCCGCGGCACGTCCGTTTGTCACCCGATCCAACGCGCTGGACATCGACCTGTACCTGCGCATCGCGCCGGAGCTCTTCCTCAAGCGTGCTGTGGTCGGCGGCATCGAGCGAGTCTTCGAGATCAACAGGAACTTCCGCAACGAGGGCGTGGATTCTTCCCACTCCCCGGAATTCACCATGCTGGAGACCTACCAGGCGTGGGGCACCTACAAGGACGGCGCGGCCACCATGAAGGGGCTTGTGCAGTTCTGCGCCGAGGAAGTCTTCGGCTCCCAGAAGGTCACGCTCGCGGACGGCACGGAGTACGACTTCGGCGGCGAGTGGAAGGTCCTGGAGATGTACCCGAGCCTGAACGAGGCGCTGCAGCGCAAGTTCCCGGGCCAGCCGGAAGTGACCATCGACACCGACGTGGACACGCTCAAGGGCATCGCGGAAACCATCGGCCTGAAGGTGCCGGAAAACGCCGGCTGGCTGCACGGCAAGCTGGTGGAGGAGATCTGGGAGGAGCTGTGCTCCGACCAGCTCTACGAGCCGACCTTCGTGGTCAACTTCCCGGTGGAGACCTCACCGTTGACCCGCGACCACCGCGACAAACCCGGCGTGACCGAGAAGTTTGACCTGTACGTCCGCGGTTTCGAGCTGGCCACCGGCTACTCCGAGCTGGTTGACCCGGTGATCCAGCGCGAGCGCTTCGAGGACCAGGCTCGCCTTGCCAGCGCCGGCGACGATGAAGCGATGCAGCTCGACGAGGACTTCCTCGCCGCGATGGAGCAGGGCATGCCGCCGACAGCCGGCTGCGGCATGGGCGTGGACCGCCTGCTGATGGCCCTGACCGGCCTGGGTATTCGCGAGACCGTGCTCTTCCCGATGGTGAAGCCGGAGGCTTAACTCCGGCAGTTGTGTCTGGTGGTTATAACCAACTAAAGTTTGATGCGATCAATCTTTTGTGGTTGGAAGGAGCACCAGCATGGCCACCACCAAGGCAAGCCTGCAGGATCAGGCTGCCGATATCCTCGCCGGCGTCGGCGGGGCGGACAACATCGCGTCCATGACGCACTGCGCAACGCGTCTGCGCTTCGAGCTTCACGACACCTCCCTGGCAGATAAGGACCGCCTCGAGGCAAACCCCAAGGTCATGGGGGCTGTCCCGCAGGGCGGCAGCCATTACCAAGTCATCGTCGGTGGCGACGTGGCCAGCGTGTACAACGCGATGAACCGCCTGCCGGAGCTGGCCAGCCGCGACGTTTCCAACGAGGACCTGAAAGCCCAGCAGCGCGACAAGGCCAAGGGCAAGGTCCCTTGGCTGGACGCGTTCTTCGAGTACCTCTCCGACTCCTTCCGCCCGATCCTGGGCGTGCTGCTCGGTGCGTCGCTGATCATCGCGTTCGCGGCGTTTTTGGATGCGTTTGGCATCGTGGACTTCCGCGCCGAGGTGAAAACCCCTGGCTGGCAGTTCGTGGACGCTATGTGGGGCTCGGTGTTCTTCTTCCTCCCGGTGGCCGTTGCCTACAACGCGGGCAAGAAGCTCGACATCGACCCGTGGGTACCGGCGGCGGTCATGCTGGCCCTGTTCACCCCGGACTTCATGACTCTTACCGAGCACCCGGACGCGC
>ERZ1673749.1824-NODE-1824-length-12780-cov-5.250059_pt1 | contig 12780 bp, 9 predicted proteins | sample MGYA00580204_ERZ1673749 | MGnify/ENA primary metagenome ERZ1673749 (study PRJEB41218, sample SAMN15661745) | gut metagenome | host: Homo sapiens | place: Canada: London | collected 2015-08-20/2019-03-30 | study: EMG produced TPA metagenomics assembly of...
CGATCTTCGGGCGGAACTTCTGTTCCTTGACCACGGTCTGCTGCTGGTTCTTGCGGGCCTCGCGGGCCTTCTGATCCTGCTCGTACTTGAACTTGCCGTAGTCCATGATCTTGGCCACGGGCGGCTTGGCCTTCGGGGCTACCTCAACCAGGTCGAGGTCCGCCTCGTACGCCAGCTTGCGGGCGTCGTCCGTGCGGACGATGCCCACCTGCTCGCCGGACGGGCCGACGAGGCGAACTTCAGGGACGCGGATTCGTTCATTGATCCGAGCTTCAGCGCTGATGAGAACTCCTAGAGACTTAAAGAAACAATGCGTGCCGCACTTGAACCGCAATCAGACTCATCCCACGCGAAAAACCCGCTCACCCTGACGGGTGGCGGGAGTTCGTCCATGGCACACTAAGACACACATGTCTTGCGCACCGTTTGACCCGTATCCAACCCACTTTCGTGAGCGGCTTGGGGTGGGATTCACTCCTCTTGCGGCCCCCGCACCCGCATAACACGGGCGCGCTGGGCGGTGTAGGCAGCAATATACATGCTTATGCCTGCACAAACCAAATCGGCGCGCTACCCGGTGGCCAAAACGTCCTGCAGGAACTGTCCGGTAAAGGAGCCTTGCACCTTTGCGACGTCCTCCGGTGTGCCCTGCGCGACCACAGTGCCGCCGCCGGAGCCGCCTTCGGGCCCCATGTCTACGATCCAGTCCGCGGACTTGATCACGTCCAGGTTGTGCTCGATGACCAGCACGGTGTTGCCCTTTTCTACCAGGCCGTTGAGCACGAGCATGAGCTTGCGGATGTCCTCGAAGTGCAGGCCCGTCGTCGGCTCGTCCAAGATGTAGATCGTGCGCCCGTTGGAGCGCTTCTGCAGCTCTGCGGCGAGCTTCACGCGCTGCGCCTCGCCACCGGACAGTGTGGTCGCGCTCTGGCCGAGGCGGACGTAGCCCAGCCCGACGTCCACAAGCGTCTGCAGGTAGCGGTGGATGGAGTTGATCGGCTCAAAGAACTCAGCGGCCTCCGAGATGGGCATCTCCAGCACCTCGGCGATGTTCTTGCCCTTGTAGCGCACCTCGAGCGTCTCGCGGTTGTAGCGCGCGCCTTCACAAACCTCGCACGGCACGTACACGTCCGGCAGGAAGTTCATCTCGATTTTGATGGTGCCGTCGCCGTGGCAGGCTTCGCAGCGCCCGCCCTTGACGTTGAAGGAGAAGCGCCCGGCCTTGTACCCGCGCACCTTCGCCTCCTGGGTCTCGGCGAACAAGTTGCGGATCTTGTCAAACACGCCGGTGTACGTCGCCGGGTTTGACCGCGGGGTCCGCCCGATCGGGCTCTGGTCCACCTGCACGAGCTTGTCCAGGTGCTCCAGCCCCTCGACCTTCTTTACGCGGCCGGGAACCTGGCGCGCGCCGTTGAGCTGGTTCTGCAACGTCTTCGCCAGAATTTGGTTCACCAGCGTGGACTTGCCAGAGCCGGACACGCCGGTCACAGCCACCAACACTCCGAGCGGGATGTCTACGCTGACGTTGTCGAGGTTGTTCTCTCGCGCGCCGACGACCTTCAGTTGCCTTTGCTTATCGACGTCCCTCCGGTGCTCCGGCACCTCGATCACCTTGCGGCCGGACAGGTAATCGCCCGTGATGGAGTCCTTGGCCTTGAGGATGCCCTCCGGCTTGCCCTGGTAGACCACTTCCCCGCCGTACTCGCCGGCGCGCGGACCGATGTCGATGAGCCAGTCGGCCTCGCGGATAGTGTCCTCGTCGTGCTCCACCACGACCAGCGTGTTGCCCAGGTCGCGCAGCTTCTTCAAGGTGGTGATCAAGCGCTGGTTGTCGCGCTGGTGCAGGCCGATGGACGGCTCGTCCAGCACGTAGAGCACACCAGCCAGCCCGGATCCGATCTGGGTGGCCAGGCGGATGCGCTGCGCCTCGCCGCCCGACAGCGTGCCGGCGGAGCGGGCCAAGGTGAGGTAGTTCAGCCCCACATCCAAAAGGAAGTGCAGGCGTGCCTGGATTTCGCGCAGCACCGCACCGGCGATCATCTCCTCGCGGTACCCCAGCACCAGGTTATCCAGGTATTCGGAGGCGTCCTCGATCGACAGTTCAGTCAAGCCCGCGATGGAGCGCTCCCCGTGCGTGGTCGATGCCAGGCGCACCGCCAGGATCTCCGGCTTCAAACGCGCGCCGTTACACGTCGGGCACGGCACCTCGCGGGTGTAAGCGAGCAGGCGTTCCTTCTGCGTTTCGGACTCGGTCTGCTCCAGTTTGCGCTCCAGGTAGCCCACGATGCCCTCGTAGGCCGCCGTGTAGGAGCGCTGGCGCCCGTAGCGGTTCTTGTAGCGCACATTGACCTTCGTGGACGAGCCGTGGATCAAGTGCTTGCGCTGCGTCTTGGTCAGCGAGCTCAACGGCGCATTGGCGTCGAAGTTCTCTTCCTTCGCCAGCGCTTCGATGAGTTTGGTGAAGTACTTCTTGTTCGGGCTGGAGTTCCACGGCTGGAACGCGTCCACCGCGGGTGCGTCCGGGTCCGGGATGACCAGGTCCACGTCGATCTCTTTGCGCACGCCCAGGCCGTCGCAGGCCGGGCAAGCACCGAACGGCGAGTTGAAGGAAAACGCGCGCGGCTCGTACTCCTCCACGTTGAGCTTGTGACCGTTCGGGCAGGCCATCTTCTCAGAGAAGATCTGCACGCGCTCCGGGTCGTCGGCCTCCAGCTCGACGAAGTCGAAGCCGACAAGGCCGTCTGCAAGCTTGAGCGCCGTTTCCACGGAATCCGTCAGGCGCTGCTTCTGGCTGGCCTTGACGGTGAGGCGGTCCACCACCACGTCGATGTTGTGCTTGATCTGCTTTTCCAGCTTCGGCGGGTCCGAGAGCTGGTAGGTCTCCCCGTCCACGTTCACGCGCGAGTACCCCTGTGAGGACAGGTCGGCGAAAAGGTCCTGAAACTCGCCTTTGCGCTTGCGCACAATCGGCGCGAGTACCTGGAACTTGGTGCGTTCTTCCAGCTCGAGCACGCGGTCCACGATCTGCTGCGGGGTCTGGCGCTCAATCACCGCGTCGCATACCGGGCAGTGCGGGGTGCCGGCGCGCGAGTACAAAAGGCGCAGGTAGTCATAGATCTCCGTGATGGTGCCCACGGTGGAGCGCGGGTTGCGGTTGGTGGACTTCTGGTCGATGGACACCGCCGGGCTCAACCCGTCGATGTAGTCCACGTCCGGCTTGTCCATCTGGCCTAAGAACATGCGTGCGTAGGAGGACAGCGATTCCACGTAGCGGCGCTGGCCTTCGGCGAAGATTGTGTCGAAGGCGAGCGAGGACTTGCCGGAGCCGGACAGGCCGGTAAACACCGCCATCTTGTCGCGGGGCAGCTCAATGTCCACGCCCTTGAGGTTGTGTTCGCGCGCGCCGCGCACTGTCAGCTTTTCGGCCACGTCAGTCTCGCTTTCGTCGATTAGTACTCCCAAGACGCTACCAACGCACCGGTGCGGACGAACATTCCTCACTAGTCTTGGCCGCATGCTTTCTCTTCGCCATATTTCTGTCTCCGACATGGACAACAACTGCTATCTCCTCTGCGGCGAGGGGCAGGGGTTGCTTATCGACGCAGCTGCGAACGCCCCCGAACTTCTGGCGCTGGCCGACGACGCCGGCGTGAAGATCACCGCCGTGTTAACCACGCACCGCCACCACGACCACACCCGGGCCCTCAAGGAGGTACTCGAGGCCACCGGTGCGACGCACTACGCGCCGTTTTTGGACGCCCCGGCCATTCCTGCCCCGGCGGATGTGGAGCTCAACGACGGCGACACGATCGAGTTCGCTGGCCACCGCCTCCCCGTGACCATCCTGCGCGGTCACACCCCGGGCGGCGCCTGCGTGGCGGCAGAGATCGACGGCACCGTCAACCTGTTCGTCGGCGATTCGCTGTTTCCCGGCGGGCTGGGAAAAACCCAATCCGAGGGCGATTTTGTCCGCCTGTTCAACGACGTCAAGGAAAAGGTCTTCGACGTCTACCCGGACGAGGCCATCGTTTGGCCGGGCCACGGTAAACCCACCACGCTCGGCGAGGAGCGCCCGCACTTGGACGACTGGTGGGATCGTCGCTGGTAAGGAGAAATCCTTCTACCGGGGTGGCACAAAATCGCTACACTCGACGGAAGCACATTCAACTACAAAAAGTAAGGATTGGGTAAAAGTATGATCCGGAAAATCGCACGCCCGATGCTGGCTTCGGTCTACGTGATCGACGGTGTCGAGACCCTGCTGAACCCGGCTGGCCACAAGGACAGCGCGGACAGCGTTTTGAAGAAGCTGCGCGCGCTCACCCCACGCGAGTACCGCGGGTTCCTGCCGAAGAGCCCGGAGACCGCCGCGCAGATCGTCGGCGCGACCAAGGCTGGCGCTGGCGCGTCCTTCGCCATCGGCAAGTTCCCGCGCCTGTCCGCCACCCTGCTGGCTGCCACCGCGCTGCCGACCGTTATGGGCCGCCACGCGTTCTGGGAGGCAGAGGACGACGACGAGAAGGCACGCCGCCGCACCGGTGCCCTGACGGACCTCGGGCTTGCTGGCGGTGTGCTGCTGGCCACCGTGGACAACAACGGCAAGCCGGACCTGAAGTGGCGCGCGCAGCACGCTGCTCAGGCGGCGCAGAAGAACGTCAAGCAGGCGCTGCCGACCAAGTCTGAGACCGAGAAGGCTTGGGACAAGGCGTCCGACTGGTTCTCCGACGCGACCGAGCAGGTCACCGACTACGTCGACGACAACAAGGGCGACTGGAAGAAGAAGGCCTCCAAGGCCGGCGACGCTGCCAACGACTGGCTCGGCGACGCCAAGAAGCAGGCGTCCAGCTTCCTGTCCGAGGCGGGCGATTGGCTGGACGACGCTGCTGAGAAGGCCACCGACAAGGCCGAGGACGCGTACAGCGACATCAAGCCGTCTAAGATCCAGCAGTTCAAGGCGAAGCGCAAGGTCAACAGCGTCGTCGGCGGCCTACAGGACCAGCTGGACGACCTGCAGCCGTCCGCCCTGGACAAGTTCAAGGCGAAGCGCAAGGTGAGCAAGGCTTCCGCCAAGGCCCAGGACAAGGCGCAGAACGCGGTCAACGCCCTGCAGGATGCTTGGGACAAGCTGGACGCTAACCCGTCCTGGATTACCAAGCTCAAGTGGAAGCGTAAGGCGAAGAAGGCCGAGAAGAAGGCCCAGAAGCTGGTGAAGAAGGCGCAGAAGAAGTTCGCTTAGCAGCCGTAACTACTTCAACTACTTGGCGGCCCTGAGGCTGGGAATATTCCCAGTCCCGGGGCCGTTTGTTGTGAGGATGCAGGAAACAGAACAGACGTACGTGGATCAGCTTTTCGCGCACCTGGATAGCGAGGTGGCGCGAGCTCAAGCGCGCCTTGAAGAAGTGCAGCGCGACGTGGACCCGGACAACCCGGATTCGGACGCGCTGGTGCGCCGCGAGACGGAGTACCACGGGCTCAACGCGAAGCTGGATGCGCTCAACGTGGCGGAGACCGGCTTAGTCTTCGGCCGTATCGACGTCGCCGACGACGACCCAGAAAACCCGGTGCCGGGCCGGCCGGATCTGGAACGGCGCTACATCGGCCGCATGGGCATCGATGACAGGCAGGACAACTACCGCACCCTCCTGCTGGACTGGCGCGCTCCCCTCGCCCGCCCGTTCTACCTCGCAACCACCGCCCACCCGGAGGGCGTGGAAACGCGCCGCAACATCCGCATGCGCGGCCGCACGGTCTCCGCCGTGGACGACGAGGTGCTCTCAGGCGACGCCGCGGAAACCTCCAACGCAGGCGTCGGTTCCGAGGCGGCGCTGCGCCGCGCGATGAACGAGGCCCGCACCGGCCACATGCGCTCCATCGTGGAGACCATCCAGCGCGAGCAGGACGAGATCATCCGCGACGCCACCCGCGGCGTCATGGTGGTCCAGGGCGGCCCGGGCACCGGCAAGACGGCGGTGGCGCTGCACCGGATCGCGTATTTGCTCTACACCTGGCGCGAGCAGCTCACCCGGACCGGTGTGCTGGTGGTCGGCCCGAACGCGACGTTCCTCGAATACATCTCACGTGTGCTGCCGGAGCTGGGCGAAACTGGCGTGGTGCTGTCCACCGCCGACCAGCTCGTGCCTGGCTTTACCCCGACCGGACAGGACAGCATCGCCGCGCGCGAGGTGAAGGGCTCTGAGGAGATGGTGACCATCCTCAAGCGCGCCGTGCAGGCCTACGAGACGCGGCCGGACGCGCCTGTGCGCCTCACCTTCGATTCGGTGCCGGTGGATGCCACCCCGCAGATGGTCAAGGCCGCACGCACCAGGGCCCGGCGCTCGCGCCGCCCGCATAACCAGGCACGCGCCTACTTCGCGGAGCACTTAACGCAGCTGCTCGCGGAGGCACTGGCGAAGCGTATCGGTGAGGACCCGCTCGGCGGCGCCAACTTGCTCTCGGACGCGGATGTGGACCAGCTTCACGACGACCTCGCGGACGACCCTCAGGTAGAGCAACTCATCGACACGCACTTCCCGGAGCTGGACCCCGTCGAGGTGCTGGGCGCGCTGCTGACCAACAAAGACGCCATCGCCGAGGTAGCGCACGACTACGACGACTACACCCGCGACGCTTTGTACCGTGCGCCAGGCTCCCCGTTTACTCGCGCGGACACCGCGCTCGTGGACGAGCTGGCCGTGCTCATCGGTACCGTCGACCCCGAAGAGCAACGCCGGAAGGAAGAAGAGGAATGGCGCGAGCTCGTCGCCGAAGCTGAGGGCGCGCTCGACGTGCTGTCCTCGTCCGAATCCACGGACAACGACGACGACCAGTTCGAGGCCGAGATCCTCTCCGCCGCAGACGTCATCGACGCGGAGACACTCGCCAGCCGCCAGCGGGAGACGGACACCCGCTCCACCGCGCAGCGCGCACGCGCGGACCAGACGTGGGCGTACGGGCACGTCATCGTCGACGAGGCCCAGGAGCTGTCCCCCATGGAGTGGCGCATGGTCTTCCGACGCTGCCCGTCGCGGTGGATGACGCTTGTGGGGGACACCGCCCAGACGTCCTCGCCCGCCGGCGTGGACGATTGGACCAACGCGCTGGAGCCCTTCGTGGGCAAGCGCTTCCGCCTCCACGAGCTGACGGTGAACTATCGCACGCCGAAAGAGGTCGCGGACTACGCCGCCGAGATTTTGGCCGAGATCGACCCGGACGCCACCGTCCCGGAGGCGATCCGCGAATCCGGCGTGCCAGTGCAGTTCGTTGAGGACTTTAGTCTCGTCGAGAAGCGCGACGGCTTGACCGCCGTCATCGACGCAGACAACGTCGGCGAGATGAAGGGCCTGGAGTTCGACAACGTCGTGGTGGTGCATCCGAGCAAAATTAAAGAGGCCTCGCCACAGGGGTGGCAAGACCTCTACGTTGCCGTCACTCGCGCCACGCAGACGCTGACGGTGGTCGGCGACTAGTTCACGGTGTGAACGATCATGACGTCGCAGTCGGACTGACGCGCGACGTCCGCCGGCACGGAGCCCAGCAGGCGGCCGGTCAGGGAGTTGATGCCGCGGTTACCAACGACGAGCAGGTCAGCCTTGTTGTCGTTGACGATGGCCATCAATGCCTCGACCGGAGTGCCCGGGCGGGTTGCGGTCTGCACGTCCGGTGCGCCTGCGGCGCGGGCGTGCTCAGCTGCGCTCTCAAGGTTCTCCAGCGCCTTGTCGTCGCCGAGGATGGTCACGGAATCCTGACGCAGCGTCTTCGCGGCCTCTTCCTCGTTGCGGTAGTACGCGGTGCCGATGATCAGGGTCGAGTCGAACGCAGCGGCAATCTTCGCGGCGCGCTCAACGGCCAGCAGAGAGGACTTGGAACCGTCGGAGCCGACGACGATGGTCTTGTAGTTATCGGCCATGTGAAATCACCTTTCAAAAATGCGACGCGGTTAGCGTGGTTAGTGTACCCCTTGAGGGTTTAGTCGTGTCCCTCTGCCCGGGTATCCACGAGCATGACGTCCACCGGGGCCTTCTTGGCCACGTTGCCGGGGATGTTGCCGAAGATGCGGCCGGCCATCGAGCGCATGCCCTTGTTGCCCACCACGAGCAGGTCGACGCCGTACTCGCCGACGGCCTCCACCAGCACGTTCGCGGGCTGGCCGCCCTTGGACACCAGGTTGACCTTGCCGGCCTGCTCCTCCTTGGCAATCTCGTCCGCCTTGCGCAGAATCTCGCGCGCGTTGGTGGCGGTGACGATGTCCACGCGGGACAGCTCCGCGTTGGTGGAGTTCAGCATCGAGCCGGACGCGGTGTAGTGGGCGCAGATGATGGTCAGCTCAGCACCGTAGACGCGGGCGAGGCTGGCTGCGGCACGCACTGCGACCATGGAGGTGGCGGAGCCGTCGGTGCCGACAGCGATCGACTTGTAGGTGTGCAAGGTAGGTTCCTTTCGCTAATTGCCTGTGTCTTTAATACCACGCAGCTCTCGTTTGAGATCTGCAATCTCGTCCCTAAGTCTTCCGGCCAGCTCAAATTTGAGTTCGCCGGCGGCGTCGCGCATTTGGACCGTCAGGTCGTCGATAAGCTTTTGCACCTCGTCGGAGGCCATGTTGGACACGTCCGCACGCTCGGCAACGGCCGCATCGGAGCTCAAGCTTGCCGACGCATCCGCGTCCGCGTTTTCGTACACCTGGTCCAGAATGTCCGCGATGGCCTTGCGCAGCGGCTGCGGGTCGATGCCGTGCTCTTCGTTGTAGGCGATCTGCTTTTCGCGGCGGCGCTCGGTTTCGTCGATGGCCTCCTGCATGGACTCGGTGACCTGGTCGGCGTACATGATTACCTCGCCGGAGACATTACGCGCGGCGCGGCCGATGGTCTGGATGAGCGACTTGGTCGAGCGCAGGAAGCCCTCCTTGTCCGCGTCCAAGATGGCAACCAGGGAGACCTCGGGCAGGTCCAGGCCCTCGCGCAGCAGGTTGATGCCCACGAGCACGTCGTACTCGCCCAGGCGCAGCTGGCGCAGCAGCTCCACGCGCTGCAGGGTGTCAATGTCCGAGTGCAGGTAGCGCACCCTGATGCCGTTATCCAGCAGGTAGTCCGTGAGGTCTTCGGCCATGCGCTTGGTCAGGGTGGTCACCAAAACGCGCTCGTCCGTGGCGGTGCGGGTGCGGATCTCGTCGATGAGGTCGTCGATCTGGCCCTTGGTGGGCTTGACGGTGACCTTCGGGTCCACCAGGCCGGTCGGGCGGATCACCTGCTCCACAAACTCGCCCTGGGCGGCCTCGAGCTCGTAGTCGCCAGGCGTGGCGGACATATAGACGGTCTGGCCCACGCGGGCCTCGAACTCATCGAAGGTCAGCGGGCGGTTGTCCACCGCGGACGGCAGGCGGAAACCGAACTCCACCAGGTTGCGCTTTCGCGACATGTCGCCCTCGAACATGCCGCCGATCTGGGGCACGGTGACGTGGGACTCGTCGATGATGGTGAGGAAGTCCTCCGGGAAGTAGTCGATCAGCGTCGCCGGCGCGGAGCCCGCCGGGCGGCCGTCCATGTGGCGCGAGTAGTTCTCAATGCCGGAGCAGAACCCGACCTGCTGGATCATCTCCAGGTCGTACTCGGTGCGCATGCGCAGGCGCTGCGCCTCGAGCAGCTTGCCCTTGTTCTCCAGTTCCTCGAGCCTGTCCGCAAGCTCTTCCTTGATGGCCTCGATAGCCTTTTCCATGCGCTCGTCCGTGGCCACGTAGTGGGTGGCCGGGAAGATGCGCACTTCTTCTTCCTGGCTGATCACGTCGCCGGTGAGCGGGTGGATGTAGTACAGCGAGTCCACCTCGTCGCCGAAGAACTCCACGCGCACGGCCACCTCTTCGTAGGCCGGAATGATGTCCACGGTGTCGCCCTTGACGCGGAAGGCGCCGCGCTTGAAGTCGATGTCGTTGCGCTCATACTGCACGTCCACCAAAAGGCGCAGGAAGCGGTCGCGCTCCACCTCCTCGCCCACGCGCAGCACAATCGAGCGGTCCAGGTAGGACTGCGGGGTGCCCAGGCCGTAGATGCAGGACACCGAAGACACCACGACCACGTCGCGGCGGCTCAGCAGCGCGGAGGTTGCGGAGTGGCGGAGGCGCTCCACGTCGTCGTTGATGGACGAGTCCTTCTCGATGTAGGTGTCCGTCTGCGCGATGTAGGCCTCCGGTTGGTAGTAGTCGTAGTACGACACGAAGTACTCCACCGCGTTGTTGGGCAGCAGCTGGCGCAGCTCGTTGGCCAGCTGCGCGGCCAGTGTCTTGTTCGGTGCCATCACCAGTGTGGGGCGCTGCTGCTTCTCAATCAGCCACGCGGCGGTGGCGGACTTGCCGGTGCCCGTAGCGCCCATGAGCACGACGTCGCGCTCGCCGCGGTTGAGCCGCTCGTCCAGCTGCGCGATCGCCGTGGGCTGGTCGCCGGAGGGCTCGAACTCGGAGACGACCTCGAAGGGTTTCTCGCGCCGCTCGATCTCCCCCACGGGGCGGAACTCTGACTGCGCGAGGACGGGATGTTCAGCAGCAAAAGCCATGCGGCCAGTGTATCGCCAAGTGCGTCGGGCGAGGCATTGCTCGTCGATAGGCAAGGGCTCCCGGATTCGCAAAAGTTGACAAGGAGCCGATTTTCGGGCTGTGAACCCCCAGGTGGCGAAATCGCCTCGTTAACTATTACGAGAGCCTACGCGGCGAACTTGCGGGAAGTCTCCAGCCACTCCTGCAGCTCACCGGCCTCTTCCCACATGGAGTACAACGCGGATCCGCCTGGCCGTAGCACCGCTTGTGCGCGGCGGCGGATCCACTGTTTGTCATCCAAGGTAAACGGGTAGTCGATCGTGCCTTCGAGCCCCTCCGGCAGGTGGCCGTTGATGAGGGCGGCGAGCGCGATCACGGATTCCGCCTCGTCCGTATCTAACGATCCGAGCCCGCATTCGAAGCGGAACTGGGCCATGCAGAACGTGCCGTTGACCAGTGCGTTAACGGCATCATGAGCAGAGTCGTTGTCGAACGGCCCCGTGTTCCACGTTCCCATGCACAGCAAGCTAAATCAGGAAGGTAAATGAAACGTGTCACACCGGTTAAATGCGACAGTACAATTCACTAATCTTTGATTTTCTGAATAAGTGCAGCGACCTGCGGTTCGAGCGCCTCAAGCGGCCCGTTGTTGTCGATCACGACGTCTGCTGCCGCGAGCCGTGTCGCATCGTCGATCTGCTGCGCCATGCGGGCCCTCGCGTCGGCCTCGTCGAGCCCTCGCTTATCGACGAGCCTCCGGATCCTCTCCTCCTTGTCCACATCAACGACAACGGTCAGATCCATGTCCTGATTCAGCCCGAGGTCCACGAGGAGCGGCATGTCGTAGATGACGGCCTGCTCCCCCGCTTCTTCGGCGGCAGCGAAGCGCCGTTCGGACTCAGCACGGATGGCAGGGTGCGTAATAGCGTTGAGGCGCTGCGTGTCCTCCGTAGTGGCGAACGCGCGCCGCGCGAGCTCCCCTCGGTCCAGTGCACCATCGTCGCCGATGAGGTCCGCGCCGAACGCCACCGCGACCTCGTCCAACACAGGTGAGCCGGGGGCCATGATGTCGCGCGCGATTTGGTCGGCGTCGACCACGGCAAAGCCGGCACCGCCAAGCATTCGCGCCACCGTGGATTTACCGCTGCCGATACCGCCTGTCAGACCAACTTTCTTCATGGGGCCGAACATAGCAAAGCGCCCCGCCCACCGAGGTGGTGTGCGGGGCGCTCGTCGCTAAGCGAGATGCTTAAGAGTTTCTCCTAAGCACGAGCCTGCGAGTGCTTAGTTGCCGGCGAGCTTGTCGCGCAGAGCCGCGAGCTGCTCGTCGGAGGCGAGGGAGCCGATGTTCTCCTCAGCCTGGTCAGCTGCCGGAGCTGCAGCTGCAGACTCGGAGGAGTAGTTGGCCTGCTCGCCCTCCTGCTCCGCGGCCTCGGCGGCAGCGGCGCGGTGACGCTCGATCTGAGCGGTGTGGGCCTGGTGGCGACGCTCTGCCTCGGCGTAGCGTGCCTCCCATGCCTGACGAGCCTCGTCGTAGCCTTCCATCCACTCGTTGGTCTCCGGGTCGAAGCCCTCCGGGAAGATGTAGTTGCCCTGCTCGTCGTAGGAGTCGGCCATGCCGTAGCGGGACGGATCGAACTCCTCGGTGAAGTCCTCGTCAGCCTGCTTGAGCGACAGGGAGATGCGGCGACGGTCCAAATCGATGTCGATGACCTTGACCATGACCTCTTCGCCGACGTTGACAACCTGGTCCGGCACCTCGACGTGGCGCTGTGCCAGCTCGGAGATGTGGACGAGGCCCTCGATGCCCTCCTCGACGCGCACGAACGCACCGAAGGGAACGAGCTTGGTGACCTTGCCCGGCACGATCTGGCCCACAGCGTGGGTGCGGGCGAAGACGCGCCACGGATCCTCCTGGGTCGCCTTCAGCGACAGGGAAACACGCTCGCGGTCGAGATCGACGTCGAGCACCTCGACGGTGACCTCGTCGCCCACGGCGACAACCTCGGACGGGTGGTCGATGTGCTTCCAGGACAGCTCAGAGACGTGCACCAGGCCGTCGACACCGCCGAGATCGACGAACGCACCGAAGTTGACGATGGAGGACACGACGCCCTTGCGGACCTGGCCCTTCTGCAGCTGGTGCAGGAAGTCGGAGCGGACCGCGGACTGGGTCTCCTCCAGGTAGGCACGGCGGGACAGGACCACGTTGTTGCGGTGCTTGTCCAGCTCGATGATCTTCGCCTCGAGCTCCTGGCCGA